>OLQL01000258.1_pt1 | contig 58508 bp, 48 predicted proteins | sample 1672971 | NCBI WGS metagenome assembly OLQL01 (sample SAMEA3136742, study PRJEB25190) | human gut metagenome | biome: human gut; feature: human-associated habitat; material: faeces | place: Austria | collected 2013
GCATGGGCCACGTGGAGTCGGAAGTGTACCTGTCTAGCCCCGCGGTTGCCGCCGCATCGGCCATCACGGGCTACATTACCGACCCGGCCTCTCTGTAGGTCAGGCGGCCTGAAGGCCGTTTAGCTTTGCTCGAACCACGTTGACGAAGCAGGTCGACCAAAAGTCAGCGAGAGCGAGCCCGGCGCCGAAGATTCGGCCGAATGGTTGAGCGACGCGTACTTCGGTACGCGAGCTCGGCCAGTCGGCCGAAGATTCGGCGCCCGGCTCGATCGCAGCGTCGACCCCTTCGTCGTTCGTCAGAACGACGAAAGATATGCATTCAACCTATAAAGGAGCTTTTGTTCTATGAAAATGACTGCTCAGGGCACTGTTTTCAAGTATGGCGATAACGTCGACACCGACGTTATTATTCCCGCCCGCTACCTCAATATTGCCGACCCCAAGGAACTCGCATCGCACGCGATGGAAGACATCGACACCGAGTTCGTGAAGAACGTAAAGCCGGGCGACATCATTGTTGCTAACAAAAACTTCGGCTGCGGCTCTTCTCGCGAGCATGCGCCGCGCGTGCTGAAAGACAACGGCGTGGCCTGCGTAATTGCCGCAAGCTTCGCGCGCATTTTCTACCGCAACGCCATCAACATCGGTCTACCCATTCTGGAGAGCGCCGAGGCAGCCGAAGTCATTGCTGCGGGCGACACCGTGTCTATCGATTTCGGCACGGGCGTGATTACCGACGAAACCACGGGCGAAACCTTCCAGGCGCTGCCCTTCCCCGAGTTCATTCAGAACATCATCGACAACGACGGATTGCTGAACAGCCTCAAAGCTCGAGGCATTTAGTTTTCGGCGCCGGGATGGGCGGAGGGCGTCGCACTAAGCTCAGACAGTCCTGCTCGCACGAACAGCACATGAGTGCTGTTCGGCTCGTGCGGAACTCGCGTGCGACGCCATCCCGCCCATCCCGGCGCGCCACAAACTCAACTAGCCTTACGAGTTATCGGCTGAGATTTGGACGCACGGTTTTTTGATTGGGCGCTTTCCTTCGTTGAGAGCGCTTGACCTGGTGATTGGAGAATTATGAATTTCAATATTTGCGTTTTGAAGGGCGACGGAATTGGCCCCGAAATCGTCGATGAGGCGCTGAAAGCTCTCGACAAGGTTGGCGAAAAATTCGGCCACACCTTCAACTACGACGAACGTCTCATTGGCGGTGCGGCCATCGACGAGTTCGGCGTGCCCCTGCCGCAGGAAACCATCGACGCGTGCAAGGCATCCGATTCGGTGCTGTTGGGCGCTGTTGGCGGCCCGAAATGGGACCACATTGAGCCCTCCACCAACCGCCCCGAGCGCGGCCTTCTGGGCATTCGCAAAGAGCTGAACCTGTTCGCGAACCTGCGCCCCGCCAAGCTATGGGCTCCTCTGGCCGACGCATGTCCGCTGAAGCCTGAGCGACTGGGCGATGGCCTTGACCTGGTTGTATGCCGCGAGCTCGTGGGCGATGTGTACTTCGGCAAGAAGTGGCGCGACGAGACTGGCGCGGGCCACGATGACATGAACTACTCTATGCCCGAAGTCGAGCGCATCGCCCGCGTCGCCTTCGATATGGCCCGCAAGCGTCGCGGCAAGGTGACGAGCATCGACAAGGCGAACGTTCTTGAGACGAGCCGCGTGTGGCGCGAAACCGTGCAGCGCATCGCCGCCGAGTATCCCGACGTCGAGACCGATTACCTCTACGTTGACAACGGCGCCATGCAGCTGGTGCTCAACCCCAGCCAGTTCGACGTTATTTTGACCGGCAACCTATTCGGCGACATCTTGTCCGACGAGGCTTCCTGCATCACCGGCTCCGTAGGCATGCTGCCTTCCGCCTCGCTTTCCGATACGAAGCTTGGCATGTACGAGCCCATTCACGGCAGCGCACCCGACATTGCCGGCCAGAACATTGCGAACCCCATCGCAACCATTCTGTCTGCCGCAATGATGCTTCGTTACAGCTTCGATTTGGCCGAGGAAGCCGACGCCATCGAAAACGCCGTGGCAAGCGTGCTTGAAGCAGGCCACCGCACGGGCGACATCGCCAAAGCCGGCGAGAAGAAACTCACCTGCACCGAGATGGGCGACCTCATCTGCGCCGCTATTTAGTAGCATGATTATCGGACGCGCCCGCGAAAGCCGCAAGAACACCGCTATCGCATTTGTCGCATGAGCACACTTGCAGTTTCGCTGAACGCATCCCGCAACAGATCACAACAAAAGGCCAGTTCGGACACGTGAGCTGGCCTTTTGCTTTTCCCGCAACCGCCGCGCACCTCACCCTTGAATACTCGGCTTCGTTGCGCCCCGCCCCGCCACTTGCCGTCATTGCATCTCGCTGACCTGCGGCAATGCATTCATCAATTGTGACGATACATGGAGATTATTTGGCACAACCTTCGCAAAGGGAGTATGATGGGAATTAGTTTTCCCAGTTCAAACCTATATTTAAGCTCCTTGAGGTGAAGTATGTTCAAATGCGGCGATAAGGTGATTTATAAGAGCTTCGGCGTGTGCACCATTGAGCAGACCGATTACGTATTGGAATCGATGAACTCGAAGGGCGGTGACGTGCCGCCGCGTCTCTATTTCGTACTGAAATCGGAAAGCGCGCGCGGCGGGCAGGCGTTCGTCCCTGCCGACAAAGCCGAAGAGCTCATTCGTCCCGTCATCGATCGCGCCGATGCCATCAACCTTGCGCAGCAGCTTTCTGAAATCGAACCAGAAACGTACATCGACAAGAACATGCATACCACCGACCAGCACTTCCGCGAAGAGCTTGCCCAGCACGACTGCATCACAAGCATGCGTGTGGCTCGCACCATGGAGCATCGCATTGCCGAGCAAGAGGCAACGGGACACAAGCCCTCGGCGCTCTATATTCGTCTTCTCGATGCAGCACGAAAACAGGTGCAGGAAGAGTACGCCGCTGCGCTGGGGCTTTCCATCGAAGAGGCCGACGAGTATTTGAAGAAGGCTACGAGCCAAGCGTAGGGTGTTTCCTTAGTTCATTCCGTTCGCAAGGTGAAAAGATCAACATCATAGAACGGTTTTCCGCGCCCTTTGCCTTACATGAGCAGCACGCTGGCCGCGGTCATAAGCACGAGCGCGACCACCACCGAAAGTGAAATGGCAAAGCCGGCCGTTTGCGTATCGCCGTTGACCCAGATGATGTATACGAGGCCAACCGACATAATGGGCGCAAGCAGGCACAGAATCGTGACATTGCGCAGGTCGATCGACATGGGCACTGCAAAGTACACGAGCGCGCAAAACACCAGCGCAACCGCAAGGCGCCATCCGAGCACCTTGCACACCTCAATAAGGTGGCGTTTGTCGATGCGCCACTCGAACACGAGGCCAATCATGAACATAGCCAAGAAGCTGTTGGCTTGCGCCATGGGATGAATAAGCGTGCCGAGCTGTTCGGGAACCGAAATTCCCACGAGCGATAGAGCGATAAGCACAAGGTAGCAGTCGAGCGCGGGCGATTTCAGCGTGGTGCGAATGAGGGAGCCGATCACGCCACCCGTTCGCTTCTTCAGAATGAACGTGCGCACAATCGCATACGCCCCACCCGACACAAGGATCGTATTGCCGAGGTCGAACATGCAGGCGATTACGACGCCCGTCGGCCCTACGACCGACGAGATGAACGGCAAGGCAAAACAACCGATGTTATAGCCGAAGCCCATAAGCGTGGGAATCATGCGATCCTCGGGCTTGCGGCGACGCGTGAACAGCATGGCGCCGCCGAAACCAACGACCGTCGCGACAAACGACACCGCCGAAACGAGCAGCAAGCTCGCATCAAATTGGAAGCCCACAAACGAATACACCACCGTGCACGGCAGCGTGATATTGAAGAGCAAACGCGAAAACACGTTCTTGGTTTCCGATTTAATGAAGCCGGTGTGCGAGCATACAGCGCCGACAACGATGATGAGCGCATATGCGCTGGCCGAAAGCAGGATATCGAACATGAAGGTAGGGCCTTTCCGTAAAAGCGTTCCTACCCTAGCACCTGCATATTGCTGCAGGCTTTCCTTGAGAATGTTTTCACAGGTTCTTTTTCATACGTTCGCATGTTTCCATAAGGGGGACTCGCATGAAAAAAGGGGCTCGCAGATGCGAGCCCCTTGCGGCAAACGAGTGAGTTTGCGGCGTTCGTTACACGCGCAGCCCTTATACCGGCTGGAACACGATATAAAGGTAAATACCCGCAATGAGCACCGTGAGCAGCATGAGCGGGAAACCGATTTTCATGTACTTCACAAAGCTGATGGGGTTGCCGTTCTTTGCCGCGATGTCGGAGATAACGACGTTGCACGACGCGCCGATGAGCGTGCCGTTGCCGCCGAGGCATGCGCCGAGCGACGTTGCCCACCACAGAGGCGTTACATCCATGCCCGCGCCTTCCATGGCAAGCAGAATAGGAATCATGGTTGCCACGAACGGAATGTTGTCGAGCACCGAAGAGATAACGGCCGACGCCACGAGCAAGATGATCATGGTGAACAGCACGTCGTCGCCCGTGAAGTCCATAAGTGCGTTCGCGAGCATGTCGATGGTGCCGGTCTCGACCATGCCGCCAACGATGATGAACAAACCACAGAAGAACGTGAGCGTAGTCCACTCGACATGCAGCAACGCCTGTGGAACATCGACGCGGGAAATGAGCATGATGACGGCAGCGGCGGTAAGGGCGACAACCGACGACTCGATACCGAGCGCGCCATGGCACATGAAGCCGATAACCACGCACACGAGCATGACGACCGAAATCTTCAGCAGACGCATGTCTTCGATTTGCTCTTTCGGGTCGAGCTCGAGCACGCGGTTGCGGTCTTCGTCGGGAACATGCAGGCCACGGCCATACAGGAAGTAAAACACCACGAGCACGACGGCCAAAATCACGCACACGATAGGCGCGTCGACGATAATGAAGTCGAGGAACGTGTAGCCAGCGGCGGAACCGATCATGATGTTCGGCGGATCGCCGATGAGGGTTGCAGTGCCGCCGATGTTCGACGCCATGATTTCAACCATGAAGAACGGAATCGGGTTTACCTTGAGCAGCTTGCAAATGGTAAGCGTCATGGGGCCGATGAGCAGCACCGTGGTGACGTTGTCGAGGAATGCCGAAAGCAGGGCGGTGAGCAGCACATACATAATCATGATGTGCCACGGATCGCCCTTGGCGATGTGGGCGGTTTTAATGGCCAGGTAGCCAAACATACCCGACTGCTTCACGACGGCCACGAACAGCATCATGCCGAACAACACGCCAATGGTGTTGAAGTCAACATGCGCCACAGCTTGGTCGAGCGTCATAACGTGCGCGAGAAGCAGCACGGCCGCGCCGCCAATGGCGACGAGCGAACGATGCACCTTTTCCGACATCACGAGCGCGATGACGATAAGGAACACCGCAACAGCGAATATTGCGTTGAAATCCATAGGCTCTGCGTTTCTTCTTAAACGGTTTTTAGTAACCCCCCTACTATAGCCGAATAAAGTCGATTCGAAAGTAACGCCCTCATTAAAAGCGTGTGATAAGCAGGAATATCGGGCCGAAATGCGACGCGCGACGACTAGGACGCATCGCTGCGGCTGGCGCATGTCAGCTGCAGCGATGCGAGGTGCACCCGTGCATCCAAAGGCACGTTGCAACAAAAAAACCGCGCCCTGTGGCTGGCCCGAAGGGGCCAAGCCTCAGAGCGCGGCTTGTGCATACCGGAGGCCGCCGACGTCTCGTGCGGCGAAGAGCTCGCGATTCGCTAAATCGCCTCGACCTTCACGGCACAGACCTTGTATTCAGGCACCTTCGCGGTGGGGTCAAGCGCGGCATTCGTGAGCCAGTTGGAATTGCCGTCTTGGAAATGGAACGGCATCCATGTTTGACCGGGATTTGTCTTGCTCGACACGCGCGCCGTAGTTTCGATTTCACCACGGCGGCTCGACACGCGCACGCGATCGCCATCGGCTACGCCGAGCTGTTCAGCGTCGACCGAGTTCAGCTCAATGAACGATTCTCCCGCAATTTCATTGAGGCCTTCCGTGCGACCCGTCATGGCGCAAGCATTGTATTGAGCGAGCACGCGACCGGTCATAAGCATGAGCGGGTATTCCGCATTGGGGAGCTCCGCCGACGGACGATACTGAGCGAGCGAATAGCCGCCTTTGCCGCGAGAGAACTGTCCCACATGCATGATGGCCGTGCCGGGATGGTCCTCCGACGGGCATGGCCACTGGATACCGCGACCTGCAACCTGAGCGCCATCGAGGCGAGCATGGCTTATGCCAGCGTACGACGGCGTGAGGCTTGCGATTTCCTCCATAATCTGAGAGGCAGAAAGCGAGGGCTGGTCATAGCCCATGCGACGCATGATTTCGGCAAACACCTCGGTGTCGAGACGCGGTCCATCGGGACCCTTCACGGCCTTACGCACGCGCTGCACGCGACGCTCGGTATTGGTGAAGGTTCCTTCCTTTTCCGCATAGCTGCGACCAGGCAAAATAACATCGGCATACTTCGCGGTTTCGGTCATGAACAGCTCTTCGGCAACCAAGAAATCAAGCGACTCGAGGGCATGAATCACGTGATGCGTATCGGGGTCGGTGCGAACGGGGTCTTCGCCGAAGAGGAACAGGGCCTTGATACGTCCATCAATCATCGCAGGGAAGCACTCCGTTGCCATGAGCCCCGGCGTGCGATTCATTTTCACGCCCCACGCCGTCTCGAACTTCGCAAGCGCATTGGGATTAGCAACCTTCTGATAGCCCGTGAAATCAGCCGGTCCGGCACCCATGTCGCACGCGCCCTGAACGTTGTTCTGGCCGCGCAGGGGGTTGACACCACAACCGGGTTTGCCGAATTTGCCGCAGACCATGGCCATGTTGGACATGGACATAACGCCTTCGGTGCCCGTGGAATGCTCCGCCACGCCCAGACAATAAATGATGGGCGCGCGATCGGCCTTCGCATACATCGTTGCGGCCTGAACAAGATCATCCGCATCGATACCGCAAATCTCCGCCACCTTTTCGGGCGTATAGTCGGCAACCATGGCTGCGAATTCCTCGAAGCCCTCGGTACGATTTTCGACGAATTCCTTATCGGCAAGCCCCTGGGCAATAATGACATGGGCCATGCCGTTGGCGAACGCCACGTTGGTGCCAGGGCGCAGCTTCAGGTGGATATCGGCCTTGCTCGCAAGCCCGATATCGCGTGGGTCGACGACGATAAGCTTCGCGCCGCGCTCAACCGCCTGACGAATGCGCATGCCCATAACGGGATGCGCCTCTTCGGGGTTGCTGCCCACGAGCAAAATGACCTGCGCTTGCCCGCACACGTCTTCGATAGAATTAGTCATGGCTCCAGAGCCAAGCGTTGTCGCCAGACCGGCGACCGTGGGAGCGTGTCAAACACGTGCGCAGTTGTCGATATTCGGGGTATCGAATGCGCACCTCGCCATCTTCTGGAGCATGTAAATGTCTTCGTTGGTGGAACGCGAGCACGCGAACGCGGCGATGGACTCACCACCATGCTCGGCCTTGATCGCACCAAAGCGTTCGGCAACAAGAGCGAGTGCGTCATCCCAGCTCACGGGCTCAAACTCGCCCGTTTCGCGATTCTTCACAAGCGGCGAGGTGATGCGGTCGGACGAATTCACGAAGTCAAAACTTCCGCTGCGGCCCTTCACGCACAAAAGTCCCGCGTTCGAGGGGCCGTTCACGGCCTGCGCGTCGACGATTTCGTCGCCCTTCACAATAAGGTCGAGCTGGCAGCCAACGCCGCAATGCGGGCACGTGGTGCGCACGCGCGAGACTTCCCACTCGCGATAATTGCCACGGCGCTTTTCCGTGAGCGCACCCGTGGGGCACGCCTGGGCGCAGTTGCCACAGCTCTCGCACTGGGTTGCTTTCCAATTGGGGCCAAACGGCGCCTGGATGGTGGTGCAAACGCCACGCTTTCCGGTGCGCAGCGTATGGTTGCCCGCGGCCGTGTTGCAAGCGCCCACGCAACGCTGGCACGCGATACACAGGTTCGGGTTAAACGAGAGGAACGGATTGCTGTCGAACACGGGGGCGTTTTTGACGGGCGCCTCAAACGAAAGCTCTTCCATGCCGAACTCGCGACCGAGGTCTTGCAGCTCACACGCGCCGTTTTTCTTGCAGCTGAAGCAGAAATTCGTCGAGTTCAAGCCGTGGCTCGACAAAATAAGGTCGAGCGTGAGGCGACGCGTAGCATCGAGCTCATCGGAGGTCGCCGTGACCCGCATACCTTCCTCGGCAAGCGTAGAACACGCGGGCATCAGGCCCTGCACGCCTTCGACTTCGACCACGCACATGCGGCACGAGGCGATGTCGCTCACGTTCTTCAGGAAGCACAGCGTGGGAATGTGGATGTTCGCCGCGCGGGCCGCATCCAAAATAGTTGAGCCCTGCGGCACCTCGACGGAAACGCCGTCGATCGTGAGATTCACGTTAGACATATTGGATTCGACCTCCTTCCACAGCGCCGCAACCGAAGTGGTCGCAACGCAGACAACGCCCGCATTCCTGAACCGCTTCTTCGCGGCTCATGGGCATTTCGACATAGGCAAAATCGTGTTTGCGTTCACGCGCGGGGCGTTCGGAAATTTCCACGCGGCCCTTGGGTGCGCGGTCGTTGGGCGCGGGCGCGGGAACGTCAACGCCGCAATCGAGCGTGTGGTGGTAGCCCAGGTACTCGTCGATGTTGCGCGCGGCAACCTTGCCAGCGCCAATCGCCTTAATGGCAGTCGCGGGACCGGTTTGGCAGTCGCCGCCGACAAACACGCCGGCGAGCGTGCCGTTTTCGCCCTGGGCTTCGAGGAATTCGTTTGCCTTGAATTCGCCCCATTCGGCGAGCATGCCCGCGTCTTCGAACGGCTGTGACTCGATGCCCTGCCCCACCGCAACGAGGATTACATCGGCTTCGATGCGGCGCTTGGGCTTGTCGGCGGCCTTCACCGACGGGCGGCCGCCCTTCACCGCGGAAATCATCTGCGGCTGCGTAATGAGCGCCACGACCTGGCCCGCTTCGTTCGTCTCGATGGAATCGGGCGATTCGAGCGTAATCATTTCCACGCCTTCGGCAATGGCGCTTTCGATTTCGGCGTCGAGCGCGGTCATATCGGCTACGCGGCGACGGTAGACGCACGACACCTCGTCGGCGCCGGCACGCACCGCCGTGCGCACACAGTCCATGGCAACGTTGCCGCCGCCAATGACGGCCACGCGCTTGCCGCTGAAATCGGGATAATCGCCATCGCCGATGCGACCGAGCAGATCAACGGCGGAAATGACGCCTTCGGCCTTCGCGCCGTCAATGCGCAGGCCCTTGCCCTTTTGCGCGCCGATGGCAACATACACGGCATCGAATTCGTTTTGCAGCTCAGCCATGGTCTGGGTGTCGACCTTCGTTTCGAGGCGAACTTCGATTCCGCCCACGGCGAGAATGGCGTTGATGTCTTCATCCAGACGCTCACGAGGCAAGCGATACGCGGGAATGCCGTAACGCAGCATACCGCCGAGATGCTTGCGAGCCTCGAAGATCACTACATCGTGGCCCATGAGCGAAAGAAAATAAGCGCAGGTCAAACCGCTGGGGCCGCCGCCAATCACCGCAACGCGACGGTTGGTTTGGGCCGACCGCTCAGGCACGGGGGCCTTGTCGGCCGCACAGGAATCGACCGCGAATTTCTTGATGCCGCGAATATTAATGGGAGCGTCGAGCAAGCCACGGCGACAACGGCGCTCGCACGGGTGCTCGCACACAAGCGCACATGCGGTGGGCAGCGGGTTGTCTTTGCGCACCATGTTCACGGCGCCGGCGTAATCGCCCGCCGCAACAAGCGCGATATAGGCCGGCACGTTCACACGCGCTGGGCACAGCGCCTCGCACGGAACCTTCTGCTCGGTGCCTTCGGTGCATGCACGGTTTTCGATGTGGCTCGCATATTCGTCGGCGTGGGCTTTAAGGCCCACCAGAAATTGGGCCGCGGCTTCATAGCCAATAGCGCAGTCGGAGGCATCGCGAATCATTTCAGCCAAAACGCGAGCGCGATCGAGGTCGGCGGCCGTCGCCTTGCAGTCGAGAATGCTGCGCACCAACGAGGCAAGCTGGGGAAGGCCATCGCGGCACGGCACGCACTTGCCGCACGTTTGAGCCGCGCCGGTCTCGAGCATGGAAAGCTGCGCCGCAATGGGACAAGCCCCCGGCGGCGTAGTTGAGATTCGGCGCGCGAACGCTTCGAGTTCGGCGGCGTAGCTCGCGTCGCTCGACCCTTTCGGCGCAATAGAAAGCTTAGTCACAATACCCCCTATATCTAGGACGCGCCGCCGACGCTTCGGATGCTCCGGCGCACGTTGTTAGATGCACAATTTTAGAACGCTCGCCAAGATAAGGCCGCACCAACATTGCGAATGGCACCGCGAAAGCACCAAATACGCACCTCAATGCGAGGTTTTTAACAGGCTTGAAACATAGCGGAGCAATATCTGCAATCGAAGCCAAACGAATTCTCGCCGCATACAGGGACAAAAAAACAAAAGGCCCGCTGAAAAGCGGGCCTTTGAGAATTCATGGAGCCGTTGACCGGACTCGAACCGGTGACCTGCTCATTACGAGTGAGCTGCTCTACCAACTGAGCCACAACGGCGCATGGCGTTCGTAACGCGAATGAGTATATTACAGGAAGCTCTTCGATACGTCTAGGACATTTTCCGATTAATTAGGAAATTCTTTTGCGAATTTCTTCGCAGCATCAGGACGCCTCTAACGAAAAAGCGCCGTTCGTTAGAACGGCGCAACATCAGTTCGCGTACATGCTGGCGTAGGGGCGGCTGTTTGCGGGGCGCAGACGGAAGAACCCCTCGCCCGTAGCATCGACCGGACCGCCAATTTCTTCGGCGAATTTCTCGTTATATTCGCCAAGCAGGCGCGCAAGCACGCGACAATCGTGCTCATCGACCGGCTCTTGCACCAGGCCAGCAGGAATATCGCGCTCGTCGAGCACATGCTTCAGGTAAATCACGCCGCCATGCATGCCCGTTGCCAAATACGGGCCCGCCGTGCCCATGAGCACGATCACTCCGCCGGCCATGTATTCGCCCAGAAAGCTGCCGGCGTCTCCACCAATCACGATAGCCGGCGCCTTGTCGCCATACTGCTTCATGTGAATGCCGACGCGCCAACCGCAGCCGTCGCGCACCAAAATGCGGCCGCCGCGCATGCCGTAGCCCGCAGCATCGCCCACGCGCCCGTGAATTACGATGTCGCCATCGTTCATGGTGTTGGCGACCTGGTCTTGAGCATTGCCGAAGACCTCGATTTCACCGCCATCCATGTAGCACGCCATGTCGTTGCCAGGCACGCCATGAATCTCGAGACGCTTGCCCACGGGCATGCCGCACCCAAGATAGCGCTGGGCGAACGTTTCACGCAGCTCCACCACGTCGGCATCTTCAAGAGCCGCGCGCACTGCGGCGTTGCCCTCGGTGAAATGTACCGTGCCGAGCGTGACCACCGTTTTGCCGTCGAGCTTTTCAACGACAGGCTCAATCGTGGGAAGGTTTCCGAATTCTGCCATGTTACTCCTCGCCTTCTGCCTTGGGCCAGCCAAGCTCATTGAGCGTCGACGGGTAACCGCGATGCATGCGTGCGGCCCCTTGCGGAAAATCGATGTTGAGGGGAACGCGATCGAACGTATCGGCGGCAAGCGATGCCACAGGCACTCCGTGCTCAATCATCGCCGTATACATGCCCGCATTGTCGGGTCGATTCAGCAGCACGTAGCCCACGAGTTTGCCGTCGCGCATGACGAATTTCACATATTCGTCGTCTTCGACTTCTACGCGAACATCGAAATCGCCATCGGCTGGTGGATTGATGATTCCCGAGGTCAAAAGCGTGATATCGAAGAAATCGACCGCATTCACCGCAAAGCTGCCCTCGTCGGGAAGGGCGCCGGGCACGCCCGCCATGTGCATGGCGGCAATGCGGCCCTGACGAACGGCATTGGGCCACAACGCCAAGGGACGCTCGCTGCCGTCAAGCGTATCGGTCACCTGGGTCACATCGCCCGCAGCGTATACATCGGGCAGACTCGTTTGCAAATCGGGCCCGCATATAAGGCCTCGACCCTGCTCGGCGCCCGCCTCGACGGCAAGCTTGCTCGCGGGGCGCACGCCGACCGCGACGATAACCATATCGCACGCCTCGTCGGAACCATCGGTCAGGCGCGCATGCGTCACGCGCTCGCCTTCACCGAGCATCTCGTCAACCGACATGCTGGGATGGCAGAAAATGCCGTGCGGCTCCATAAGACGCGAGACAACCGCAGCACCATCTACGTCGAGCACAGCAGGCAAAATGCGCGGGCTGCGATCGAACACATCGATGCGGTCGGCATGGTGGCTCAACGCTTCGGCCGCCTTCATGCCAATAAGGCCGCCGCCAATCACCACAACGCGGCTTTCACGGCCTTCCGCATGCGCACGCTCGGTTGCTGCGAGCACATCGTCCCAAGCCGCTAACGCATCATCGAGCGTAATGAACGTATGCACGTTCGTGCGGCCCTCCATGCCGGCAATAGGAGGAATGAAGGGGACGGAGCCCGTAGCGAGCAGGCACTTCCCGTAGGAAATCTCTTCTCCGCCCGCAAGCTTCACTTCATGGGCGGAAGCATCGAGCGCCACGGCTTCAAACTCAGCGCCAAACAGCGTTTCGATGCCACGCTTCTCGTAGAAATCGGCCGATTTGTAATCGAGGTGTTCACGATCGGTTTTGCCTTCGAGCAAATACGAGATGAGCGGGCGGCCATAGCAGCGATACGGCTCGTGGGAAACCATGATGATGCTCTTATCCGGCGCAGCCGCAGAGAGGAATTCCGCCGCAGTCACGCCCGCCGCAGAATTGCCAATAATCAAGTAATCACACGTATGGTGCGCCATGCTACATCGCCTCGCTTTCCACGTACATGAGCGCGCGATTCGGGCAGGCCGCAACGCAGCTCGGCTCGCCCGGCGCACCCGCGCCGTCACCGCACAAATCGCACTTCAGCGCAATGGGCTTCACACCCGAAGGAGCCGGAACGACCGTAATGGCGCCGAACGGGCACATGCTCACGCACGTGCGGCAGCCCACGCAACGCGACGGGTCGCTCGTGACCACGCCGGTTTCAGGGTCGCGCTGCATGGCGCCCGAGATGCAGCCTTCCACGCACTTTGGCTTGGCGCAATGGCGGCAATTCGCCGCGAAGCTCACGATGTTGTCGCCCTCGACGCGCACGCGGTTGTAGATTTCATCGCCCGCAAGCGTAAACGCCTTCACAATGTTTCCTGGCCACGGCGAATGCTGAGCCTTGCAAGCCACCTCGCAACGGCGGCAATTCACGCACCATTCGGGAATCGCGTAAATCCTCTTCATGCCGATCACTGCTCCCCTGCGTATTTCACGCCCAGAATCTCGAGTTCTTTCTCGTTCAGTCCTACGCCGCGCAGCATAAGTCGATTGCCGCGCAAACTGTCGATGGCATTGATGCCCATGCCGCCCATGAGCTCCTGAACCTCGTGGTTCCACGCGCGGACCAAATTCACCACGCGCTCGGCGCCGATTTCGGGATTGAGACGCTTCGTGAGGTCGGCGCGCTGTGTGGCGATGCCCCAATTGCACTTGCCGCCCGCACACGCCTGGCACTGATGACAGCCCAGGGCGATAAGCGCGGAGCTTGCGCAGTACACGGCGTCGGCGCCTAAAGCGACGGCACGCACGATGTCGGCCGAATTGCGAATGGAGCCGGCGGCCACCAGGCTCACGCGGCTACGAATGCCCTCGTCGCGAAGACGCTGGTCAACGCTCGCAAGCGCGAGCTCAATGGGAATGCCCACGTTGTCGCGCGTGCGAGCCGGCGCCGCACCCGTGCCGCCGCGGAAGCCGTCGACGACGATCACGTCGGCGCCCGCGCGTGCCATGCCGCTCGCGATAGCGGCCACGTTGTGGACGGCAGCCACTTTCACCGAAATGGGCTTGGTATAGTGCGTCGCTTCCTTCAAGCTGAAAATGAGCTGGCGCAAATCTTCAATGGAGTAGATGTCATGGTGCGGTGCAGGGCTAATCGCATCAGTGCCCTTTGGAATCATGCGGGTGCGGGACACTTCATCGTTGATCTTCTCGCCAGGAAGGTGTCCGCCGATGCCGGGCTTTGCACCCTGGCCGATTTTAATTTCGATCATCGCCGCGGTTTCGAGGTAGTGCATATCCACACCGAAACGGCCCGACGCTACCTGCACGATAGCGTGATTGCCATATTTCTCGAGATCTTTATGCAGGCCACCTTCGCCGCAGTTGAAATAGGTGCCCAGCTCCTCGGCCGCCATGGCGAGCGACTTTTGGGCATTCAGCGAAATAGAACCAAAGCTCATGGCCGAGAACATAATGGGCACGTCGAGCTTGATGCGGGGCGGCATCGGCGAGACCACCTTGCGCTCGCGCTCATTGATGCGCAGCGCCTCGGGACGGCTGCCCAAAAACACACGGGTCTCCATGGGCTCGCGCAGCGGGTCGATGGAAGGATTGGTAACCTGGCTCGCGTTGAGCAGCAGATGATCCCAGTAAATCGGATAATGCTGGGGGTTACCCATGGAAGAAAGCAGCACAGCGCCGGTTTGCGCCTGCTTGGCGATATCTTGCATGGCGGCAAGGTTCCAGTTGTTCGAGCCGTTGCCGACCTGGGGCCAATTCGTAATGGCAAGCGCGTTCGTGGGGCACATGACCACGCAACGCTGGCAGTTCACGCACTTCTTGTGATCGGCGACCACACGGCCCAAGTCGCTATCGACCATATGCACCTCGTTAGCGCACTGACGCGCGCACACGCCGCATTGAATGCACTGGTTGGGATCGCGCTCGACCTTATAGCGCGGATACGTGAAATCGAGCATGGCTTAGGCCTCCTTTCGAGTGATGCGCGTTTGCTGGTGGATGTCGGGCTCGTTTTCCGCAGCGGCGTTCTGTTTGGCGCGCGCGACCTCATCGAGTTGCACCACGAACGGCACGCCGCCTTCGATAGAGCGCACATTCTCGACATCGGGGCACACAAGCTCGATGGACGCCTGCTCACTGGCCAAATACACCATGGAGTCTTTCTCGCCAACCATCAACGCGCGCAGCTTCAGGCGGTCGTTGAGCGCCAGCAGGCCCTCTTCCGAACCCAAAATCACCGAGAACGGGCCGTTCACGAGCGCGTCGGAATACACGCAACGCAGCGCCGTTTCGAATTCAGCTTGCTCGGGCGGCATGCGGTCGATGGCATCCCACGAAGGAGCGGCCATGATATGCGCGGCCATTTCCTGAGAGAAACCGTGGCGGCGAACGAGCAGATCGAATAGATAGGTGATGACTTCGGTATCGGTCTGCAGCGCGCAGTCGTAACCGAATTGCTCGACGTAGCGACGGTTGGTGTCATAGCTGGAAATCTCGCCATTGTGCACGATCGACCAGTTCAAAAGCGTGAACGGGTGAGCGCCGCCCCACCAGCCAGGCGTATTGGTGGGAAAACGTCCGTGCGCAGTCCACAGCCAGGCCTTGTATTCGTCGATACGATAGTACTCGCCGATTTCTTCAGGGTAGCCCACGCCCTTGAACGCGCCCATGTTCTTGCCAGAGCTTGCAACGAACGCTCCATCGATGTGGGCATTAATGTAGAACACGCACTGCATGACGTATTCCTGCTCGTCAAATTCGCCCAGTTCAAGCTCATGGTGCGACGGGTGCGGGGTGAGGAAGTAGCGCCAGGTGTCGGGCGGATTCTTGATTGCCTTCACCGTGGCGGTGGGAATGCGCTCCTGCTTTTCGGAAAGAAAATGTTCGTTGAGATACGCTTCCGTATTCATGCGTGCTTCATGGCTTTCATAAAGCACGTGGAACGCATAGAAGTCGGCATATTCCGGATAGATGCCATACGCGGCGAAGCCTCCGCCCAAGCCATTGCTGCGATCGTGCATGAGCGCGATGGCCTTCAGAATGTCGCGGCCGTCATGGCGCGCGCCAGACTTGTCCATGATACCGGCAATGGCGCATCCGGCGGGAATGCGCACGTCGCCTTCACGCAGGCCGCGGCTGTCAAGCGCGCGTGCGCGGGCTGCCGCCTGCTGCGGCGTTTCAGCATAGTGCATGCTGCACCTCATTTCCCCCCATTGGCCCAACCCGGACAATTCGAGGCGTGGCGGCCTCGTCGCGACGAGCGCGTGGCGATGCGCGGCGCCGCAAGGGCTGGGTAGCGAATGTAGTGTTTTTAGGGTATGGATGCAGCGTTTCACGAACGTGACACGCATGTTACAGCGAAGTGTAATGTGTGTTTCGAAGGCGTTAACGCCACAGGGGAGCTGCGGAGGTTCGACATACGGCGATAGGGGGAATAGCGAACGCTCGCAGAAAGCGGCGGAAAGCGCTACGCGGACGGAAAGGAGCAAGCGCCAGGGGGAAACGGCGAGCGACAGAGCCGAGAGGCCAGGGGCAGACGGCAACGGCCAAACAGAATGGCAAGCACCAGGCGCCAAACGGCAGACGGCAGGCAACGATTGACAGAACCGGGAGATTGGCAGCGAACGGCAGGCGACGAGCAGCACGTAACGCAACGTGAGGCAGACGGCAGGCGACGGGCATGCGCAACGACGCCGCGCTCCTTCGAATCGTCCATTGCGTCCAAGCAAAGGCGTCATGGCAGAAAGCGGCGCAATGGGGCCCTTCTGCAAGGTCAATTATTCAAGAAAAGGCGAGTGGCTCACGGCAAGGAATACGTTTTGCCTGATAGGAGGCAACATCGATTTCATGGCGAAGCTCCACCCCGCGAAAAACAGGCCCCCTAGCCGCCATTTCTGGCATAGAAATACAATTCCTATGCAATGAGGCCCCCTTCGCGCATTTCCTGCCACAGGCAGGGTCATGCCTCGGACCAAAAAATCGTTCCATGGACAAGAGCCCATCTCGCAAATGCAATCGATATCAAACAAGAGAACAACCATGGCCCACATGCGCAACGAATACCCTCGCCATAAACAAAGAACGAGCCCCGCCAGGCCATTGGCCCGATTGGGCTCGTCTCGTATAACAGCGAAATGTTTTCGGAGAATCATTATCGAAAGTGTTTCCGTCTTTTCGAACCCTCTTCCCTTATCGCATTTGCGGCGAAAACTCACCACGGGCCGCACGGTGCCGCATCAGTTGCAGCACGTTATTGCTTGTAGCGCTCTTCGACGGGAACGAACTCCACGCCCTCGTAGCCAAAGACGGCAGGGCCAACCGTGGCCAAGCCCTCAGGCGTGCGCCACTGCGGCGCGCAAGGAATGCCCAGCACAATCGCGCGGCAACCGTACTTCAGGGCCTCACCTGTGATGGGAGTGAGCGTTTCGCTATCGAACATGGCGATAAGATCGGGTGCCGTGCACACCACTTCCCCATTGCACTCGGCGATGAGGAATTCGTTCTGGAAACGCACATCGAGCACGCCACCCTTATAGGCATCCATGCCCTCCAAATGCACCAAGCCACGCGCGAAACCACCGACGGTGCGGCGTTCCACGTCTTCGACCTTGCCGCGGAACAGCTCCACCGCGCCAAGCGTCTCGCGAAGCTCGGAAATGTCATTGGAGCGCTCTTCGCGGGCGCGGCGCAGGATGCGGCCGACGTTTTCGCACAGCGTATACGTGCCGGCCACGCTGTGCGCCTTGGCCTCGGCGCCCGTCATGCCGTAGCACGCGAGCGAAATGTTGCCGCCCATTTCCACCGTGGCGCCGCGGCACAAATCTTCGCCGCACTTATTCGTGGCCGCATGCATGAGCAGCGTATTGCCACGCTCATCGGCCACACCAATGGGACTTGCCGATTGGCCGTACATCGACCACGTCACCATTTGCAATTCAGGGAACGCGCGGCCCATGCCATCGGCATCGAGCAGCGGAATGTGGCGCTGCGCTGCAGGAAGCATAGGATGCAGCGAGTTCCAGCCGCCCGCTTCAGACGGAATAAGCGCATCGAAGGTATGTCCCACTTCGCGTTCAAGCGCCTCGAGCGCATAGACCGGCTCGGGGCCTGCGGGCACCTTTTCGACGAGCACTGTAGGCGCTCCAAGGCCCATAGACACCGCAACGCGAGCATCATCAGGCAATTCATCGAGCGTGAGCAGCGGAATAGGGCCATTGTCGGCCACGCACTGCTTCGCGATGAGAATGCCCACGTAGGGATTGCCACCGCCGCCCGACGCCATAACGGCCGCGCCCATCGCGATGTCTTCAACTTCTTGTTCGCCCAAATATCTCACGGGGCGTTCCTTTCACTCCAATGCGCTGTAGTGCTAAAGTATTTTGATAAAGAATAAGAGTTGGGCAAAGCCCAACTCAACTCGTCCGTCTTGCTTCCAAAAGGCCCATTCGCACCAAAAGCCAGCGAGCATGGGCTGTGGCGAGTGCACTTCGGTACGCGAGCCGCAGCTTGAACCCGAAATGCGCCGCCAGAGCCCAGCGCAGCGCCGGCAACTTTCGTCATTCGCCAGAACGACGAAAACAATTAAATCTTCAGGTCACCCACAGCCTTCACGCGCACGCGGGTCGCGTTGCCGGGCAGGTAGGCCAAGGGCACGTCTTCCACTTCGACAATCTGAATCGAATCGGGATCGGCTCCGGCCTTGATGGCCTCTTCGGTAGCCAGGCCCTTCGCGACTTCAAGCGTTTCGGCACGGCCGAGCTTGTCGAGCGAGAATACGCGCTCGATCTGGCCCGACACCTGAGAAATCGCACTGCCCACAGCGTTGGCTTCGCCGAAATTGTTCGGCTTGAGCACGCGAGCCACGCCCTCGAGTTCGCTAGGAACCAGAATGGAGCCGCCGCCAACGAGAATGACATCAATATCGCCCGCGCTCGTCTTCATGCGGTCGACGCAGTTTTCGACCATTTCGGTCATGACGGCCCGAGCCTTCTTCACGAGTTCCGGGTCCAAATCGGCCACAAGCGCCGGGTCGCCCACGCCTTCAGCAGCGCCCGCCGCAACCACGATGTCAGTCGCGGTAAGCGTGTGACCGCCGAAGCACAACGCCTCTTTCGTCACACGATAACCCACCGAATCGGGGCCGACGGTCACGGTGCCGTCTTCGTGCTGGCGCACAATCGAACCGCCGCCAAGGCCGATCGAAATAATGTCAGGCATGCGGAAGTTCGTGCGAACGCCGCCGATTTCCACGGCAAGCATGCTCTCGCGCGGGAAGCCGTGCGTCAAAACGCCCAGGTCGGTGGTGGTACCACCCACGTCGACGACCACGGCGTCTTTCAAGCCCGTCAAAAACGATGCGCCGCGAATGGAGTTTGTGGGACCGCACGCAATGGTGAGAATCGGGTAGCGCATGGCGTATTCGGCGCTCATGAGCGTGCCGTCGTTTTGGCACAGGTACACTTCAGCGTCGGTAATGTCTTCACCCGCAAGAGCCGCGATGAAGCTTTCCGATGTGGTTTTCGCAACGTCGACGAGCGCCGCATTCAAAATGGTGGCGTTTTCGCGTTCAAGCAGACTCACACTGCCGATTTCGCTCGAAATGGAAATGGGGAAATCGTCGCCGAGCGCCTCGCGCATGATGGCCGCGGCGCGCGTCTCGTGGCTCGCGTCAACCGGCGAAAACACGCTCGTGATGGCAACGCTGTCGCATTCGCCCTTCACTTGGTTCGCAATGCGGCGCAGCTCGTCCTCATCGAGGGGGGCGATTTCGCGACCGTCGAACTCGTGCCCGCCGCCCACAAGGAACCACTGATCGTTGATAGCCGCGCGCAGCTCTGCCGGCCAATCGATCATAGGTTTGATGGCGCGCGTCGCGGGCGCACCGATGCGAATCACGGCAACGCGATCGAGACGCTTGCGCTCGACGATGGCATTCGTGCAGTGCGTCGTGCCGAGCATCGCGTAGCCGATGCGGGAACGATCAACGCCCTCACCGGCAAGCACGGCCTCCATGGCGTTTTCGATGCCGCTCATAACGTCTTCGGTCGTGGGGCTTTTCACGGCCGAGATAAGATTCAGGTTCTCGTCAAGAACAACGGCGTCAGTGTTGGTGCCTCCGACGTCGATGCCAATGCGCCAGTCTTTGTTGGACATCGTGTCTATCCCTTCATATATCTATGCCGATGCGAGCTTGCATAGCGCGTTGGAACCTATGGGCTTGCCATTTCCGAAAACGGCCGCTAAACCGCTTCGAGAAACGTCAAACCCCGGCACCTTCAACGCACCAGAACCCCGCTGGCTCATCCAAAAAACCTACTGCTCGTTCGCGCTTTCGACAACGCGTTCCTCAACGGGAACGAAATCGATGTCGTAGCCGAAATAGCGCGGGCCAGCGATTTCGAGGCCGCGCTCGCTGCGCCAATGCTCGTGCACAGGAATGCCAATAACTACGCCACGCGCGCCGTATTTCATGCCCTCGGTGGTAATGGGCAGTGCCGTTTCGATATCGAGCACGGCGATGAGGTCGGGGGCTGAGCACAGTACCTCGTCGCCTGACTTGGCGAGCAGATGCTCGTTTTGGAAACGCAGCTCGCATTCGCGGCCCGCATAATCGTCGATGCCCGCGAAATGCGCGTAGCCGCGCACGAAACCGCCCTCGGTACGGCGCGCCACATCGTCAAGCTTGCCTCGGAACAGCTCGAATGCGCCAAGCAAATCGAGAATCACCGGCAGCGGATCGACGTTTTGTTCGTGGGCCTCGCGAATGGCACGGCCGATTTGCTCGCAGTAGGTCGACGTGCCGGGAATAGAGGCCTTCTTAGCCTGGGCGCCCGTCATGGCGTAGTCGGCCATGAACACGCTGCCGCCCGTAGTAATGGCGGCGTTGCGCGAAAGGCGCTCGGCCCATGCGTTGTCGACAGCCTCGACGGTAACCACGTCGCCCTTTTCGTCGCACACCACAGCCGGGCACGCGGGAATGTCAAACAGCGTCCACGTCACATGGCGCAGCTCGGGAAACGCGCGGCCCATGCCGTCACAGTCGACGATGGGCACGCCCTTGGCCGCGGCCACCTGAAACGGCAGAAGGGAGTTCAGGCCGCCCGCTTCGAGCGGCATAATCGCGTCGAATTTACGGCCCAGACGCTTCTCCAGCGCATCAACCGCGCCTACGCCTTCCATGCCGTTGGGAACCTTCTCCACGAGCACCGTGGGCGCACCCAACATGTGCGATGCACAGACGAACGCATCGTCGGGTAATTCGTCGAGCGATATCATTTGGAACGGACCATATTCGTCAATGGCTTGAAGGGCCATGAGCTTGCCGATATACGGGTCGCCGCCGCCGCCCGATGCGAGAACCGCGGCACCAACCGCCATATCCTCGACTTCGCGCTTGCCAATAGTGCGCACGATGTTCCCCTTTCCCTGAAACGGCGTTGCCAGGTAGGCTTTTCGCCACAATACACATACGAGCACTCTACCCCATTGGAGCATACAAAGGAATGAGCGACCGGGTGAGCTTTTACAATTTCGTTACGAGCGGCGACGGAATGCGCGCGATTGCCGCCCCAGGGCAATAACGGCGGCTTGGCCACGAAAACGCGAAAACGCCTATGAATTCGCTGAGCCCACAAGGCGTTCCCACTCAAACTGGGGCGCAAAGATTGGCCGCTCAATAAAAGAATTCCCCCACCATTAGCATGCGGGGGAATGGGCGCGTCGAGGCATATGCTCCCAATTGGGAGAAGAGGGCCGAACTCGCACGCTACCGCTTCCAACAAGGCGTGCCGGCGGCGCGCAGCGTGCAGCTCTGCCTACAGGCGCACCCATCGCAGCTCGCCTTCACGCCCGAAGCCTCGTCGAGCTTCGCATCGGCATCGAACAGGCCCACGAATGCCGTAACGCTTTTCGCGGGAATGAGCAAATTCGATTCCGTCGACACCATGCCAAGGCGTTTGTCAGCCGCAAGCACACGCACGATTTCTGGCTGAAGCGCAAGCGGCAAATCGCCATAGCCGGGACCATAACGCCAGTTCGTGCGCATGCCTCGCTTCGCGGCATCGGCAACCACAGCCGCTTCGCACGCATCGGCCACGCTTTCCACGAGCGAACTTCCCGCCGCACCGTAAATGGCCGCATCGAGCGCGCTCTGCGCTTTCCGCCGCGCCATGGCAGCTTCGTTCGCCACGCCAAGCGTGCAAGCCAGAACGGCGCACTCCGCCGCACCTTTCAGATGGCGCGCGATATCGGCGCCCTCGAGCACAAGCGAGCTGCCCACAAGCCGCACGCCCCGCTCGCACGCCTTGATGGGAAACGAGCGAAACACGAACCCCGGTCGAGCCTCGCATTCGCACGCCGCGATGTTTTTGTCGATGCGCGCTTCCATCTCGGCATCGAGCGCTTGCCCCGCATAGCCCAAATATCGCAGCGCCTCGGCCCTATTAACCTTGTAATCAGGCATTTTGCAGCAAGGCATTACGCAATCGCACCCGCGTCACGCAGCGCCTGAACGGCGGCTTGTGCGATATCGGGACGATTCATGGTGTAGACATGCAGGCCGTCAACGCCTTCCTTCGAGAGGCCCACGAACTGCTGGCACGCATAATCGATGCCCGCCTGGCGCAGCGCTTTCGGGTCGTCTTCGTAGTGCGCGAGCAGCTTGATGATGGGCGACGGCAAGCTCGCGCCGCACATGAATACCATGCGCTGGATTTGCGCCTTCGAAAGAAACGGCATGATGCCAAACGTGATAGGCACGGTAATGCCCGCCTTGCGCGCGGCATCGAGGAATCGCAGCGCAAGTTCGTTATCGAAGAACAGCTGCGTGACGAAGAATTGCGCGCCCGCGTCCTGCTTTTCCTTCAAATGGCGAATGCTCTCGTCGAAATCGAGGCAATCGACATGTCCTTCCGGATACGCCGCCGCGCCTACGCAAAAACCGGCCTCGCGCGCAACGGGAATCAGGTCTTTGGCGAATTTGAAATCTTTCGGGGTCGCTCCCGGCACCGCGTCGCCGCGCAGGGCGAGCACATTTTCAATACCCGCCGCCTTCATCGATGCAAGCACGGAATCGATGCCCGCGCGATCGGCGTTCATGCACGTAAGGTGGGCCATCATGTTCAAGCCGTATTCGTCTTGCGCCATTTTCGCCACGTCGATCGTGCGCGAGGAATTGCCCGACCCTCCCGCTGAATACGTGACGGAGACAAACGAAGGCGAAAGCGGCGCCAGACCGCCGATAACCTCGCGGGCTTCTTCCACGGGAAGATCGCCTTTCGGAGGGAAGATTTCAAACGAAACGGGCAGCTTCTCGCCACCAAAAACATCGATGATGTGCATGCGAACTCCTTTGCGCAAAACAGCCCATCGTTTTGCTTCGACCCACCGCTTCTGCCTTGCCGCTTGGCGATTCATTCCTTATGGCTTACCGCGAATCGCCTCGTGGGTTCGACATCCCAAGCGAAAGCATCGCCATTGGGCGCTTGACGCGAAATCAACGCAGGCAAAGCGCGCCGCTTGCTTTCGAAATCGAGCAAAATCGAGGGGTCGATGCAAAAAAACTACCAACTTAAGTGATATGGATAATAGCGCTTTATCGCGATGGAGTAATTTGCGGCGGCAAGAAATGCACGAGAAATCGAGCGCCAGCCTTGCGTCCAAAATGCAGCAAACTCGGCATGGACCGTCTCCACGCCGAGTTCGCCTTCTTTTTCATACATTATTCGATGGTTCGGCCTTCACACTGGTCGGCTCGCAACACGCGAAGAATATCGCCTGCGCGCAGCTCTTCCCCACAATCGAACGAATACGTCTCCATCGTGCGATTTGCCACATTAACAGCGCACAGCGTGCCGCCCACAACGCGCGGATCGGCGCCGGCAAGAACGCCCTCGCGGCGGCGCTCCACATCGTCGGGGCTCGCGTCGTCGGCGGCGTGCCATACCAAACGCGTAGGCTGAATCGTGAACACGCCGCGCCCAGGCGAGAGCACCTCAAGGGTTTCGCCTTCGAAGAAACGATTACGACACATCACGACTGCCCGATATGCCTGCGCGGGCGATGCGGCCAGCTCATCGATAAACGAGAGGCTCACGCACCCCTTCTTTTCCGCATAGGGGTCCGACGCGATTGCCTGGCGACGCGCGGCGATTCCAGACTCAGGCCACGGCTGAATCTCGGCAGCGTAGCAACCGGGCGCATCCGCCTGGTTGGCAACAACGGCCTGCGGGAACGGGCGCAAGACATTGCCCGCGGCCTCGCCCGTCGCTGGCGATGACGCATCCACCTGCCCACCCGCCGCCGGCGAAGGCGCGTTCTTCCCGCACGAAACTACGCGAGCGACCATTTGGTAATCGCGCGCATATTCCTTCACACCCTGGTTCTGGCCAGGCGTGCCGAAGTAAAAGCCCGTCGAATACGGACGGTGGCTCGTAGTTTCGAGCTCGGCCTGCCACGCTTCGGCAGGCTCGCCATCGAGCACATGACGATACGCGTTCACGGCCGAAGCCACATAGTAGGCGCCCTTCGCTCGGCCCTCGATTTTGATGCTATCGACGCCCGCTTCGGAAAGCTCGCGCACATGGGAAAGCATGTTCATGTCCGTAGAGCTCATGATGAAGCTGCCGCCGTCTTCCTCGATAACCGAGAAAGGCTCGCCCGGACGCGTTTCTTCCACAACCGTGTACTTCCAGCGGCACGGCTGCGCGCAGTGTCCATTGTTCGCACCGCGCGAGGGGCTCACCATGTAATCGCTCATAAGGCATCGACCCGAATAGGCCATGCACATGGCGCCATGCACGAACGCTTCGATCTCCAAATCGTCGGGAATGCTTTCGCGCATACGAGCGATATCGGAAAGGCTCATTTCACGCGCCACGACAACGCGGCTCACGCCCAAATCGTAATACGCCTTCGCAGCTTCGGCATTCATGCACGATGCCTGGGTTGAAAGATGCAGCTCGAGCTTTGGCGCTGTACGCTTGCATATGGAAAGCGCGCCCATGTCGCTCACGATGGCCGCATCCACGCCGGCATTTTGCAGCATGGCGAAGAAATCTGGCAAAGCCGCCACGTCGCCATCTTTCATAAGCGTATTCGCCGTCACGAAAACCTTCACCCCATGCTCGTGGGCGAATTTCACGGCGGAGGTGATACCCGCATCATCGAAATTCGAAGCGCGGCGGCGCATGCCAAAACGCTTGCCCGCCAAATATACGGCGTCGGCGCCGAAATGGACGGCGCATTCCAACTGTTCCATGCCGCCCGCGGGCGCCAGCAGCTCCATAGGTCGCGCCATGCCGGCGCAGGTGTGTTTCAGTGAAGTAATCATGGCCACAGCATATCAAAAGGACGACGAAAGACGCTTTACGGACGAATATGCAAACGACATCCGCACGACCACATGCAAAAGGCCCCCTTCAATGAAGGGGGCCTTGAACAGAACCGTCAGCACTCAAAGAGCGATCGCCGCGCTGAGCTTAGCTGTTTTCTTGCTTGAGCTGCTGCGCGACAAGTTCCAAATTCGCGGTTACCACGTCTTCCACCTCGTAGGAAAACGGCGTCAAATCGCCGGCTTCCACAAAACGGGTGCGAATGTGGCCGCCGCATTCGTCGCATACATGCAGGCGATGCGACTCGTCGCCCTCGACCGACACGTAGTGCAGATGCGCCGGATTCTGGGTGCCGCAGCGCGCGCAACGCACGCGCTCGAACTCCCATTCGGCGCCGCACTGGCCGCACCACAGCATGCGCCCGTTACCGCTCGAAAACGGATTCGAGCCCACATACGCCATGGTCGCTTCACCACCGCACACCGGACACGCCATAGGCTTTCCACCCTCGGGAGCGTGAAGCTGCACAAGTCCCGCGCGAGCGAGCCCGCACACCGAAGTCGCGGCCGGCGAAATAAGCGGTTTGATGGCCGCGGAAAGCACGAAGCCCGCAAGCCTTGGCTCGAGCAAGGCGCCATCGCACGCCGAAGCCTCGGCATTCGCCAAAGCGTTCATCACGGCATCGAGGTACGCCTCGGGGTTGGCGCCAGCAACCTCAACGGGAGCCAACGCCACGATGCGCGCCCAATCGGCGCTCTTCAGCGCTTCTTGGTCGGCATCGGAAAAGCCACCCTTTTCGACGAAACGCGCCGCCACGAGCGACGCGGCGTTCGAAAGCAGCTCAACCGTGATGTACGCCGGAGCCTGCGAAAGCACCGACGTGCCGGCTGCCGCCCACGCAGCGACCTCCGCCGAGCTCGGACACGCATACGGATGCGAGGTCGACACCTCGCGCTCGATGCACTCCTGCACTCCCCACAGGGCGCCGAAAAAGCCCAAGCGTTCAGCGAGGGCCCTATCGCCGCGGCGCGCATATGCTGCAGCCGCGGCGTGGATACGTTTGACATCCATGGGCCGCGCCCTATTTCTGCTTGGGAGCGTCGCGCTCGATCACGTGCTCGCCCGAGGTCATTTCCTCACGAGCCCAGTGACCCCAGTGATACAGCGCGTCTGCCTCGCTCACCGTGCCATCGCCAAACATAAGGCGATAGGTGCCACGGTATGGCTGGAAGATGCCGCCACCGAGGAAGATGTGAGCCAGACCGAACACGGCAATCATCAAGAAGCCGAAGTCGTGCAGCCACAGGATGATGCCGTAGCCCGTGCCGAAATCGAGCACGGTGGAGCCGAGCAGGAGCAGCACGCCCGTGATGCCCATCTCGGCGCCGAACAGCCACAGCATGCCGTCGGCGAAACGCTGGCCAGACTTCACTTCGCCCTGGTCAGGCATGTGAATCCACTTCGCCATGAACAGGTAGGGGAAGAATAGCAGCATCCACTTCTTGTCGTCGCTGTCCCACGAATGGAACAGGTTCTTGAAGATGTGGGCCACGCCCTTCGGGGCCAAGATGGCCGAAATGATAGGCACGCCGACGAAAATCAGGCCCAAAACGCGATGCGACATGCGAATCGCGAATACGGTCTGGGCGCCAGCCGCCTGAGCCAGCGCGGGCACGAACACGAACAGGCCGGAAATGCACAGCAAGATGCAAGACACGATGGTCACGCCGTGGGTGATGCGCGCCTGCAAGGAATGGCGTACGATGCGCTTTTCCTTGCCGGAGGCCTTACGCTGCTTGAGGAATTCCTCGTTTTTGGCCGCCTCTTCAGCGGACACGACGATGGTTTCGCTACTCATGGTTCTTGCCTCCCTTCCCAAACGGCAGGTTCTCGGTGATGTGCTCCATAACCGACTTGGAGTCTTGCGGGTCGCCATGCTGAACGACTTCGCCAGTATCGTAATCGAGGGTGTCCTGCGTCTCGGGGTTGTAGGCAAGACGACGGCGATCGTAGCCAGCGGCAAGCGCGAACATCGCGCCCAGGCCGACCACGGTAAGGCCGCTGATCGCGCCGGTGACGGGCTTCATGACCTGGGTCATGGCGACCGCTGCGGGGATGCTCGGGTTCTCGAGCTGACCGTGAGCCTCGTAGCCGTACTTCAGCACGTGCAGCACGTGCGTCTTGTAGTTCTCGTCGTTGCCGGCGACGCATGCGTCGGGATACCCGTGCTCGTGCAGCCATTCGACCTTCTCGTTGGCGATCTTCAGCATTTCGTCGCGATCGCCGAACTTCAAGGCGTCGGGCTGGCACGTAGCGACGCACGCAGGTTCCATGCCCGCGCCAATGCGATCGACGCAGCCGGAGCACTTGTTGATGATGCTCTTGCCGAACGTGCCGTCGTTGTAGTAGCGCGGCACGTCGAACGGGCATGCGCTCTTGCAATACTGGCAACCGATGCACTTGGAGTCGTCGACGGTAACCATGCCCGTCTCCTCGTCCTTCGTGATCGCGCCGCCCGGGCACACCGTGGCGCACGGAGCGTCATCGCAGTGCTGGCAGCTGCGGCGGCCAAACGCCCAACCAATGGGTTTGGTGGAATAGGCCGCCGGAGCCTCGGTCTCGTTGAACGTGATAATCAAACGAGTGTCGCCGTTGATATCGATCGGGTTTTGGTGCGTGCCCGACCATTTCGCTTCCCCGGCCGCGGGCGAGGGCAGGTCATTCCAGCATTTGCAGGCGACCTGGCATCCCTTGCACGCGGTGCATTTGGAGGAATCGAACAGGATTGCTTTTTCTGCCATGGCTTCCTCCCTATGCCTTCTCGATGTTCACGAGGAACGCTTTGTATTCAGGCGTGAACGAGTTCGGGTCGCCGACGTTCGGCGTGAGGTCGTTCACAACGTCGCCCGTGCCGAACAAATCGGCCCAGCCGAAGTGGTGCGTCAGGCCAACCTGATGCTTGAGCTCACCGTTGATGGTCATCGGTCGGAAGCGCTTCGTGACAACAGCGGGAACCACGACGGAACCACGGTTGTTGAACACGCGCACCTCGTCGCCATTCTTGATGCCCTTTTCCTCGGCAAATTCTTCGCTCATCTCGACGAACTGCGAAGGCATGGACTCGACGAGGGCCGGGCACAAACGCGTCTGGCCGCCGGTCTGCCAATGCTCGGTCACCGAGTACGTGGTCGCGATGACCGGGTAATCGGCAACGGTGCCCTGCTTGGTCGACTCGTAGTTCACGCCGAACGCGCACGGGTTCTGGAACGCGCCATTGAACGGGTTGCTGTCAGTCGGCGACTCGAACGGCTCGTAATGCTCGGGCAGAGGGCCGTCAACCATGCCGTAGCTCTCCAGGCGGGCGTTCTGTTCCCACAGCATGAAAAACGTCTTGTTGTTCGGCGGAACAGGCACGCCGTTTTTCGCAGCGACGAAGTCGGCCTGGTCGACCAGCTCCCACTTCTCGCCCGTCCACTCCATGAGCTTCTTCTCGGGGTTCCACGGCTTGCCCTGCATGTCGCAGCTGTTGCGGTTGTACAGGATGCGGCGGTTGGAAGGCCAGCTGAACGCCCAGTTGGAGTTCAGGCCGATGCCCGACGCGTCGTTGGTGTCGCGGCGGCACAGCGGCTGCTCGGCAGCATCGAGCGGAGCGTCGTTGTTGTTCCACATGCCGGAGTAAATCCACATCGCGCACGCGGTGGAGCCGTCGGCGCCGAGTTCCGCATAACCCTTGATCAGGTCGGTCTTCGGGCTGTCGGTCGTCGTGTTGCACTCGGTGCCAGCCACGCGATAGCCGTTCAAGGCCCACGCCACGGGGCGCGGGTCGATCTTGCCATCGACGTAGTAGTCCCACTTCGTATTCAGAATAGGATCGGGGTTCGCGCCGCCCTCTTCCTTATACAGGTTGCAGATTTCGTTCCACAGAAGGTCGCACATCTCGTAGTCGGGCTTGGCCTCGTCCCACGGCTCCACGGCCTGCTGGCGATACTGAATCCAACGACCGGAGTTCAAAATGATGCCCGGCTTCTCGTAGATCAACGCGCACGGCAGGTAGTACACCGTGGTGTCGATCTCCTCGGCGTTCATGTCGGGAGCCTTCCAGAAGCTCGCCGATTCGGTGATGACCTGGTCGGCAACCACGAGCCAGTCGAGGTTCGCCATAGAACGGCGCACGTTGCCGGCGTTCGGCGCGCTGTGGCACGGGTTCATGCCCCAGTTGAAGTAGCCCTTAATGACGCCCTGTTGCATAAGCTCGAACGTGGAAATATGCGTATAGTCGACGTCGCCCTTCTTCGAAGGAACCTTCGGCCACCAGTCGTAACCGTAGTCGTTGTCCACGGTCGCGGCGTCACCGAACCATTCCTTCAGCGAAGACACGATGAACTTCGGCTTGTTGGTGTAGTAGCCGTCAGAATAAGTCTGCGACTCGAGCCACTTGCGCAAGCTCGCGCGGTCGGTGGTGTTTGCCCACTTCAGATACGCGGGATGCTCGTTAACCATCATGCCCATGTCGGTTGCGCCCTGAACGTTGGGCTCGCCGCGCAGCGCGTTCACACCGCCGCCGGGAATGCCGATGTTGCCAAGCAGAAGCTGCATCACGCACATTGCACGCGTGTTCTGCGCGCCATAGGTGTGCTGCGTCTGGCCCAGAGCGTACAGCACCGTACCGGCACGGCCGGGCTTGGCGGTGGAGGTATAGGTGGAATAGACCAGCTCGAGGGTCTCTTTGTCCATGCCGCACACGCTGCATACGGTGTCGAGATCGTAGCGAGAGTAGTGCTTCTTGAACTGCTGGTAAACGCACATCGGATCCTGCAGGGTCATGTCACGCTTGGGATGCTGCAGCGTGGGCGTGGTGAATTCAGGCACGCCTTCGCCGGAAACCCAGGCATAGTTGCCCGTAGGAGTGGTGTCCCATTCCTCTTCAGATTCGGTCTGATAATGCCAGCTATGGGTGGAATACGTCTGCGTCTTCTGATCCCAACCGCTGAACAGGCCCGTCGCAGGGTCGAATTCATACTCGGGGTCGAGCAGATAGCTTGCATTGGTATAGTTGAGCAGGTACTCGAAGTTGTACTCGTCCATGTTGCCCGTTTCCTGGTACTTTGCCAGGTTGGGCTCGATGAGATGTTCAATGATGTAGTTGTACATGCCGCCGTAGAAGGCGATGTCCGTGCCGGAGCGAATGGGGCAATAAATGTCCGCTTGCTCGGCAGTGCGAGTGTAGCGCGGGTCGACGACGATCCACTTGGCGCCCTGCTCGTGGGCCTTTTCAAGCCACAGCGCGCTCACGGGATGGTTCTCGACGGAGTTCGAGCCGCAATTCAAAATAACATCGGTGTTTTGGAAGTCACACCAGTGGCTCGTCATGGAGCCACGACCAAATGATGCTGCCAGACCGGCAACCGTGGGGCCGTGTCAAACACGCGCCTGGTTGTCGATGGCGATAACGCCGAGAGAGCGCATCATCTTCAAGATGAGATACTCTTCCTCGGAGTTCTGCTGCGAACCGCCGAGCGATGCGATCGCGGTGGTGCGGTTCACGGTAAGCCCGTCGGCGTCTTTCTCTTCGAAATTGGCGTCACGGGTATCTTTCACTTTGCGGGCGATTTCCTTAATGGCATCGTCCCAGCTGATGGCCTCCCAATCGGTGGCACCGGGGCGACGAACCAAAGGTTTGGTCGAACGCTTGGGGTTTTTCACCACTTCGCGAGTTTCAGGGTCGACGATGTTGCGCAGCTGCGCCATCGTTGCGCCCTTCGGGCACAGGCCGCCCTTGTTGATAGGATGGTCGGGGTCGCCTTCGAGATTGATCAGTTCGCCATCGCGCACCGAGCACAGGCTGCCGCAACCGCCAGCGCAGTAGCAGCAAATGTTGGTGTACTCATCGGTGCGATCAAGCTTGAAGTTCTGATCGCTTTCAAGGGCGAACGCCTGAGATTTGGAGGTGAGCTCGAATGCCATGGCAGTCGCAAGCGCGCCGCCGCCGGCCTTCAAAAACCCCCTTCGCGTCATCTCCATTGGGTTCTTCCTTTCTCGCACACGCACATCGCCGAACACAGGCGATGCGCGCCAAACATGGGACGCACTTCGGTTGCGCCCCGCTTTTCGGCAAGCATCCCAGCAGCGAGACACCCATTCCCGCCGCCGAATTGCTACCAATGCGGTCAAATTTCGCACATATATGCGGAAAGGGAGCACTCATTTCGCACGAGCGGCCGAAAAACAACGGTCGAATGACACACGATTCACTATTTATTCACTACCATTAAAACGGTCGAAATGAATCGGATCGCAAAAACCCGCAAATACCAAGCATGCTATTCCTGACTAAAGCGATTTACGGTCATTTTTCAGAGGTTGACTAGTGTTTCAAGCTGTGCGTTGTAGTATGCCTACCGTTCACCGACGGCAAACGGTAGCATTACTGGTCAAATTGTCGTTCTGTGGGCGGGCACGTTTTGACACACTTGAATATGGCAATTATTCACTCACATTTATGAATTCGCTTCTCGATGCCGCCCATTCCCGATACATCCCCACCCTTCTTAAAGGGAAATCATGCCGCTGAAACTCTTCCCTCAAACGCTAAGTCGACGGTCTCTACTACGCCCAAAAGGCTCCGCCCACACGCGAGTGCGCTATGATGGAGCCATTGAAACCACGCGACGGGAGGCATCGTGAACGACAAAGAACGCATTCGTTTGACCGAGCTCACCTCACGTGGCGGTTGAGCGGCGAAGTGGGGTCCGGGAGACCTCGAACGCATTTTGAAAGACATCTCCATTGCACAGACGATGCCGCCCGAAGCTATGCTCGGCTTCGACACGACCGACGACGCTGCCGTATGGCGAATCGCGCCGAACATCGCGGGCATTTTGACGATTGATTTCCTTACGCCTATCGTCGATGAGCCCTACGACTTCGGGCGAATCGCCGCCGCCAACGCGCTTTCTGACGTTTTTGCCATGGGCGGCGTGCCCAATGTGGCGCTCAACGTGGTCGCCATGGATTCGACCCTGCCTGAATACGTGCCGCGCGATATGCTGCACGGAGGCCTCGAAAAGGTCATCGAGGCGGGCGCCGTTATTATGGGCGGCCATTCCATCGACGACGAGGAACCGAAATACGGCTTGTGCGTTTTCGGCACCGTCGCCCCCGACGCGCTCGTGCGAAACGAAGGCGCAAAGCCGGGCGATACCCTGTACCTCACCAAGCCGCTCGGCACGGGCATCGCGAGCGCGGGGCGCAAGGTCGGCATTCTGGACGATGCCGCATTCTCGCCAGTCGTCGAATCGATGGCCGAGCTCAACCGCGCTGCGGGCGAGGCGATGGTCGCCGCCGGCGTGCATGCCGCGACCGACGTAACCGGCTTCGGCCTTGCAGGCCACCTGCACGAAATGCTCTCTGCAAGCGCGTGCGCCGCGAGCATCAACTGGAGCGGCGTGCCAACATTTGCGGAAACCGTCGATCTCGCGCGCCAATGGTGCCGCCCGGCGCGTTCGTTTTCCGTGGAAGACTTTGCGCAGCCGTTTTTGCACGTGCCCGACAATCAAATGGGTGAAGACGCCACTGCCGTGCTATGCGACCCGCAAACGTCGGGCGGCATGCTCTGCGCCATACCGTCCGAAGCGGCCGCAACTTTCGAAGAGGAGTTCGCGGCACGCTGCGGCCGCACGCCCGCAAAAATTGGCCGCGTGATAGAAGGCGAATCGGGGCACATTCACGTAGTGGAATAATGTTCGCCTATAAGAACTTTGTCATATATGCCGCAAAGGAGAATTATGGCAACCGAAAAGAGCCTCAATGAGCGCATGCGCGCGCTTCCCAAAGTCGACGAAGTCGTAGGACTCGTCGAATTGAGCGACGCCATTCGCGCATGCGTTCCCGAAACCGCCATAACCGATGCGGTGCGCGCGAGCATCCAAGCCATGCGCGAACGCCTGCTGCGAGGCGAAGACGTCGACATCACTTCGCACGCCGCCGCACGCGAGGCCGAATGCCGCGTGCGCGCGCTCGCCCGCCCCTCACTTCGCGCCGTGGTAAACGCCACGGGCGTCATTCTGCACACCAACATCGGCCGCAGCCCCTTGGCGCAAGAGGCCCTCGACGCCGTTGTCGACGTGTCGCGCGGCTATTCTACGCTCGAATACAGCGTCGAGAACATGGCGCGCGGCAGCCGCCACGACCACATCGAATCGCTCGTATGCGCACTCACCGGCGCCGAAGCGGCCATGGCCGTCAACAACAACGCAGCCGCAACTCTCATGGTGCTTTCCGAATTCGCGAAAGGCCACGAGGCGGTGGTTTCGCGCGGCGAACTCGTTGAAATCGGCGGATCGTTCCGCATTCCTGAAATCATGGCAACCTCAGGCGCCAAGATGGTTGAAGTCGGCGCCACCAACAAGACTCACGTATTCGATTACGAGCGCGCAATCACGAGCGACACCGCGATGCTTTTAAAGGTGCACACCTCGAATTACCGCATCGTAGGCTTTTCGGAAAGCGTGACCGCCCGCGATTTGGTGGGCGTCGCCCGCGCCGAGAACGCGCGCCGCGCTGCCGCCGACGCGCGCGACCGCGTGATGGTATATGAAGATTTGGGCTCCGGGTCCCTTTTGCCGCCCATTTTGAACGCGCCCGACGCCGAACCTACCGTAGGCCAGTCGCTTTCGGGCGGCTGCGATTTGGTGTCGTTCTCGGGCGACAAGCTGCTCGGCGGCCCGCAGGCGGGTATCATCGTGGGCAAGAAAGCCTATATCGACCGTCTGAAGAAAAACCCGCTCGCACGCGCCATGCGCCTGGACAAGATGACGCTCGCTGCGCTCGAGGCCACGCTGCGCCTCTATCTCGACGGCACCGCCTACGAACGCATTCCCACGCTGCGCATGCTCAATGCGACGCTGGGAGAAACGCGCGAAGCCGCCGACGCTCTGGCCGCCGTTATCGAAGAGCGCCTTCCGAGCGGTTGTGCAAACGTCTCGGTCGTGGAGGAATTCGAGAAGGCCGGCGGCGGGTCGCTTCCCACCCTCGATATTCCCGGCGCCGCCGTGCGCATCGATTACCTGCGCGGCAACGCGAACGACTGCGAACGCGCCATGGGCAACCGCGCGGGCGCACCGGTACTGGCACGCACCAAACACGAAGGCACCCTGTTCGACGTGCGATGCCTGCTGCCCGGCGACGAGCGAATCATCGCCGACGCGCTTGCGGAATATTTCAGAACACTGGATTAGGCCACTCTTCCAACGCCCCTCGCCGAGGCAAGCGAGGGGCGTCTTCAACCTACGCATCGGTAGCCGGAAGGGACACCCGTGCTCAAACAGTCCTGAGCTCGCACAAACGCCCACCGAGGCGTTCGGCTCGCGCGGAACTGCGCCGGGACCCCTTCCCGCCACCGATGCCGAGCCCTTCACAATTGAAAGAAGGCGTCCATGTCTACTCACGAATACAACGAACCCTCTATCGTCATTGGCACCGCGGGCCACATCGACCACGGCAAATCGACGCTCGTACAAGCACTCACCGGCACCGATCCCGACCGCTTGGTCGAAGAAAAGCGTCGTGGCATCACCATTGAGCTGGGATTTGCTCGACTCGACTTGCCAGGCGGCACTTCCGTCGGCATCGTCGACGTGCCTGGCCACGAGAAATTCGTGCGCCAGATGATCGCCGGAGCCACGGGCATCGATGCCGCCATTTTAGTCGTGGCGGCTGACGATGGCATCATGCCCCAAACGCGCGAACACCTCGCCGTGCTGCGCCTGCTCTCGGTCCCACAAATCGTCGTAGCGCTCACCAAATGCGACATGGTCGACGAGGAATGGGTCGAATTCATGAGCGGGGAAATTCATGCAGCGCTCGCCTGCGGCCCCTATGCCGAAGCGGAAATCATTCCCGTTGCCGCGCGCGAAGGCCGCGGCCTTGACGAGCTGAAAGCCGCGCTCGCGAATATCGTATCGAAGCAGCAGCACGCCCACCACGAGGGCTTTTTGCGCATGCCCATCGACCGCTCATTTACCGTGAAGGGCGCGGGCACCGTTGTTACGGGCAGCCTGTGGAGCGGCACCGTCGCACCCGGAGACACCGTGCGCGTGCTGCCAAGCGGCAAAAAAACGCGCGTGCGCTCGGTGCAAATTCATGGCGAAGGCGTCGATACCGCGTTTTCAGGCCATCGCGTAGCCATGAATCTCGCCGATGTGAGCCGCGACGACGTGCGCCCCGGCGATTTCATCACGGCGCTCGATGCCCCTGACGCCAGCGACCGCTTCGATTGCGAACTCACGTATTTCGACTGCGAGAACGCAAACAGCGCGCTCGAATCGGGCTCCACGGTGCGCGTCGCCCACGGCACCAAAGAGGTGTTCGGGCGCGTGCTGTTCATGGATGGCCACGCCAAACTCAAGCAAAACGAGCAGGCCACAGCGCAGATACGCCTCGACGAGCCTTTGTGCGTGCTTCGCGGCGACCGATTCGTCATTCGCGCCGCAACGCCTGTGCGCGTCATCGGCGGCGGACGCGTGCTCGCCGGCCATCCGCGCAGGCGTTCCATTCTTTCCGAAAGCGACAAGGCAGTGCTTTCCACCCTCGCTTGCGACGATGTGGCCGCTGCCGCTCAAGCATACATCGAAGAGCCCAATGCCATTCGCACCGTGGCCGACATTGCAGGCGCCCTCGACGTGAGCGAAGCCGAAGCCGCACACATCGCGAAAACCATTGTCGGCAAAAATATCGTCGCCGCGGGAAGCGACGCCGACCTCCTGTTCGCTACAAAACAAACTCTGCAGCGTGCCGCTTCGAAAATCGCGAGCACGCTGCTGAAATTCCACGCGACATCGCCCAATGAGCTGGGCATGCCGAAAGCCGCGCTCAACCACGCGGCGTTACCTTCGCTCAACGGCACCCGCTTCGACGCCGCTCTTGCTGTCGCCCTTGAAAAAGGCGACGTCGTATCCATGGACGGCGTTTTGAGCCATGCCACCGCGGGGGCCGCCGCGCATGCGCGTGCTCAAGAGCGAGCCGATGCCGCATTCGCGCTTCTCGAAGGCACGCTTACGCCCCCCTTCGCCGATGGCGTGACCTCGTCGCTCAACTGCACGAAGAGCGAAGCCTATGCCGCGCTCGGCGACCTCGAAGAACAGGGGCGCGCCGTAAAAATCGACCGCGACCTCTACTACGACGCCGCCGTATTCAACAAGCTTGTCGAAGCCGTGCGAGCCCATATCGAAGCGAAGGGGCCCTCGCTGGCCACCGATTTGAAAGACGCCATGGGCGTTTCGCGCAAGTACGCCATTCCCGTGCTCGAAGCTCTCGACGATAGGGGCATCACGAAGCGCGATGGCGACCTGCGAACGCTTTAGCGGCATCGATTCTTGGCCCCCTCTTACGTGCTTTTCGCGACCGCATAACTTTTCTCGTCGGCCCCCGCGAAAATTGCGTAGAATGTTTGCTTGGTTTGACCTTTGAAGCAACCGACATATGGAGATGAATAGGTTCCTGGTGGACCTCGCGGCCTTCAAAGCCGTTGCGGGGCGCGCAGAACGTCTCGGGTGTGTTCGATTCACACGCATCTCCGCCAGCTTTACTGCGCCGTTCTTGCGAACGGCGCTTTTTGTTGGCTAGCCGCAGAAACCCACGGTATACAAAAAAACGAGGAAGGGCACACCCTTCCTCGTTTTGCTTTGCGGGTTTTACAGCTTCTCGAGAAGCTCGAATTCCGTTTTCGACATCTCGCGATACAGCGCCGAGAGGCCTCGGGCATCGACGCACACCCGTGCGAGCATGCCCGCTGCGACATCGTCTTCCGCATCGAAACGCATCGACATGCCGCAACCCGCCGATATCGCGCGCGGGGTCGGAATCATGGCCGCGTGCGCATGCGCGGCTCCAAGGGCGGCCTCCGATGCCATAGCCGCATGCGTCGACTCAAACGCCATAACGTAGGTATGTGACACGGCGCGCCCTTACAGCGTAATGGTCTTGGCGGCTTCTTGCATACGGCCCAGGATGTCATACATATTCGACACCTCGCCAACCTTGAGCTGCTCTTTCAAGCCATAGAAGTCGAGGCATGTACCGCATACGAGCACTTCGGTGCCCTTCTCGATAAGCTTGTTCACCGAATCGATGATCTGCTGCTCATCGCCAGCCACGAGCTTCACGCCATTGTTCATGAACAGCACGCTCGCCGGCACGTCTTCGCTTTCCGAAAGCGTGTAAATGGCCATTTTCATGAGGTTATAGCCAAGCTGGGGGTCGCCTTCGCCCACGTGGTCTTTGCCAATGAACACGGCATATCCGCAGCCTGCTGGCGTGCAGGCAGCCGCAGCAGCAGGAGCGGCTGCGGCCGCAACGCTCCTGTCGCCTTCCGAGAAGTTCACGCTCCAGCCGCCCTCGATGGTCTCGACGGCAACGTTGAGGCCATATTTTTCAGCCAAGCGCGAAACGTTCTTCACTGCGATTTCGTTGTCAACGTGCACGGAAAGCTCGCGCGCGCCTTCGTCGATCTTCGCCTTCGCCATCATGAGCGGCTTGGGGCACGCAAGACCGAATGCATTGACAGTTTCCATGGAATGCCTCCTTCGTTGTTCTGGCTTATGCCAGCATATACCTCAATCTTCCATTCGCGAGTTTGGGCTTGCGCATTCGCGCGAATTTGGAATGCGCAAGCCCAAACTCGCGCGCAATGGGCGGCCTTACGCCCAACACGTCGCAGGTCGCAAGGCCGCCAAACGCTAGCAATACGTATCGCGCGCAGGGTTGATGGCGCCCGCGACGCGCACGATGCGCTCAATGGGGTACGGCGCAGCCTCGATTACCGGCCGCGCCGCATCGACCACTTCGGGGTCAAGAAGCACCGAAGTGCCGCAACACGCCTGCATGCCGTGCGGGGCAGGCGCCACGCGCGCCGGAACGCCAGCATCAACGAGGCGCTGATACAAATCAAAGCCTTCGGTGCTCGTGCGAACGAGCACGTAGCATGCGTCTTTCGCCTGAAGCACCGCTAACACCCCTGGCCAACGGCGTGGGCGATTTCGCCCACGGCCTTGGCTGCCGCATCGGCGTCGGCTACGGTATTCGCCGCCGCGAAGCTGAAGCGAACCGCGCCTTGGCTCTGAGTTCCAAGCGCTTTATGCATAAGCGGGGCACAATGGGCGCCCGCACGCACGCAGATGTCGTAATCGCTCGCCAGCCGGTCGGCCACCTCGGCCGAATCGACATCGGCGATATTCAATGCCACGATGGAGCCGTGATCGCACGCATCGCTTCGGCCATACACCTTCACGCCGGAAACGCCCGACACGGCGTCGGCGAAATGCTGCGCAAGCGCGCCCGCATGCTCGTGCACGCCGGAGGGCCCGCCAAGCGTTCCCTCGATGTAGCCAATACCCGCGGCCAAACCCGCCACGCCATGCGCGTTCAGCGTACCCGCTTCGAGGCGCTCGGGCATGAAAAGCGGGTGGCGCTCGTCATAGCTGTGCGTGCCCGAGCCTCCCTCGAGAAGCGGGGCGATTTCGATTCCGCAGGCCACGCACAAGCCACCGGTCCCTTGCGGGCCCAGCAGGCTTTTATGGCCCGTAAAGCACACTACGTCGGCGCCGATTTCAGCCATGTTCAGCGGATACGATCCAGCTGTCTGCGCGGCATCGAGTACGAATTTCGCGCCCACCTCATGGGCCATGGCGCACATGCGCGCCACATCGTACACATCGCCCGTAAGGTTCGAGGCATGCGTAACCGCGACCAGCGCAGGCTTGCGCTTGAGCAGTTCGGCATATACCTCAAAATCAAGCGAGCCATTGGCGTCGATGGGCGCGATGTCAACCGAGCAGTCAGCCGTATCGCGCAGGCGGAACAACGGGCGCAGCACCGAATTGTGCGATGCGGCCGTGGTGAGCGCCCTCTGGCCTGGAGCGAGCAAGCCATCGATGGCGATATTGAGCGCCATGGTTGCATTGTTCGTGAACGCCACGCTCGAAGCGCCCGGCGCACCGAGCAAATTCGCCACCGCCGCGCGGGCGCGATATACCGCCATACCCGCCGCGATTGACGCCGGATGCACGCCGCGGCCCACGCCTCCGAACGACGTCATGGCATCAGCCACGGCGCGCACCACGCATCCAGGCTTCATCATCGTCGTGGCCGCATTGTCCAAATAAATCACGGGCGCTCCCTTCGTTTCCTCGATTGAGATTTACAGCATTTCGATGAACGCGGCAATGCGCGTTTCAAGCTGCCCCGCATCGCTTTGCGAATAATCGGTCTCGAGCTTCATGTACGGAATGCCCGCGTTCTCACACGTCTTCGCCACATTCGCGCTTTCAACGTTGAACGTGTGGCACGCAGTGAGCACGTTTTCGATAACACCATCGACATGGTACTTCTCGCACATGTCCATCATATTCTCAAGACGACCATCGTTCGGCGTCATGACCGAGCAATTGATGCGCAGGTAACGATCGGAAATCGCACGCAAAATGTCGGGGGCGTTTTCGTCGATGAGCATGCGGTTGGTGCGCTCGCCCGAGCAATCGTCGGAGCACACGATCACGCCGCCGCAGCGTTCAATGGTGCGGCCCACCTTGTTGATGACGCCGCCCATGGGGCAACCCGTAATAAGGATGCGCTTCGCATTCTTGTCGATGGGGCTTTCCCCGCGCTCAAGCGCAGCGCGCCTCTCCTCAACGAGCACCTCGATTTTCGCGGCATAGTCCTCGATGTCGAAGCTGAACGTGGAGGCCTGAATAGCGGAAAGAATCTCCACACCGCCCATCGCCGGCGGTTCGGCGCGCTGCAGGTCATACATGCTGGCAAGCGCGCGGCGCAGGCGGTTGCGGCGGCGAACCGCGGCACGCAGGTCGTCATCGGTGATTTCGATGCCGTAAAACTCTTCGAGGTGGCGACGGAACAGCTTCACATCCTCGTACCACATATCGGCCTCGTACGGACGGCCCTGGCCTTGCGGCAAATGCAGCACGTACGTCTTCTTGATCTCGTTAAGCAGCTCGTACATCTTCTTTTTGCCGTCGCACGTGGTTTCGCCCACGATCATGTCAGAAAAATATGTGAAGGGGCATTTGTCGGTCAGCGCGAAGCCGTAAGTCGACTTGATGAGCGGACACAGGTTCGCGGGCAGCACCGTTTCTGCCGCAGGAATGGTCTCGTCCGACATGCCGCATAGCGCTACCGACGCCGCGCCGGCCGCGTCCATGACCTCAAGCGGCGTGTAGGAGCACAAAAAGCCGATGAGCCTACCGCCTGCTTGCTTGTAGTTTTTCACCTTGATAAACGACGCCTTGCGCTGATCGTTGAATTCTTCAAACGTGCGCGGCAATTCGATTTCAGTCATGCGATTCTTCTTCCTTCGATATCCCCGGTATACATTCCGCTTCCCCGTGGCGGTTATTTCTTCAGCCCCAATGCCACTTCTGCCGCGCCAATGGCGCCCGCGAAACGCGCATTCGGCGCCGTGCACACGTTTCGACCAAGCACGGCGGAGAGACGCTGCACGATGTAATCGTTATCGCACAAGCCGCCCGTCAAAAATACCTGGTCGCCCGCAATGCCCGACGCCATAGTGGCCACGCGTCCCACAACCGATTCAATCACGCCATTGGCGATGTTTTCACGCGGTTCGCCGCGGCCGACAAGCGAGATGACTTCCGACTCGGCGAACACGGTGCACATGCTCGAAATCGACGTGGGTTCGCCGGCGCGCGCGAGTTCGGAAAGCTCGGCCTGGCTCACCGCGAGCCGGTCGGCCATGATCTCCAAGAATCGGCCCGTTCCAGCCGCGCACTTATCGTTCATCAGGAACTTCTTCACCATTCCGCCCGCAAGCTGAATGACCTTCGTGTCCTGGCCACCCACGTCGATCACCACGCCATCACGCCCGAACAGACGCGCGGCACCTTTGCCGTGGCATGTGATTTCAGTCACAACTTTATCGGCGAACGGCACCGCCACGCGCCCATACCCCGTCGCGACTACGGCGTGCGGCACCTCGAAGAAGCCTTGTTCCTCAAGGTGCTCCGCCACGCCATTCGCGGCGTCGACGCTCGAAAAGCCCGTCGGACGCATCCACGTCTCAACGATCTCGCCCGCGCCATCGAGCACGGCGACCTTCGTGGCGGTCGACCCTATGTCCACACCAATTCCGAGCATTTCCACCCTTTCATGCCGCGGCGAAGATATTCGGAACGCGCCCCTCGTGCGCATTTCGATTCGCCCATGCCGCACCTGGCTGCCCCACGCCGAAGCACGAGGTCGCCAGCCATGCAGCGCAATAATCAAACTTTAGCCAAGCATTTCCACGAACGCCTCGATGCGCGTGCGCAACTGTTCGGCGTCGTTGTCGGTATAGTCGGTCTCGAGACCCAAGCACGGAATGCCTTCGGCTTCGAGCGCCTTCGCCACCGCCGATTTCTCGGTGTCGTACAGCGTGCAGAACTTCAGATTCGCATCGATCACACCGTCGACGTGGTACTCGCGCGCCAGGCGCACGATGTCGTCGATGCGGCCCTCATTGGGCGTGAAGCAGGCGCAGTTGTTCTTCATATAGCGCTCGGACAGCGCATGGAACTGGCCTTCGAGCGTGGTTTGGGCTTCGTCGACCAAATGCTCGAAGTAGCGCGTGCCCGTGCACATTTCCTCGCACACCACGGCAGCGCCACTCGTCTCGATAATGTGATGCAGCTTCCAATTCGGAATGGCCATGGGCGTGCCAGTAATAAGAATGCGCTTCGTGCCCTCGGGGAATACGCTCACGCCGTCGGCGATGCGCTGCTCGAGCTCGTCGGCGAGCTCGTTGGCCTTCTGCGCGCAGCGGGCAGGGTCGTCGAAGAAGGCGATCTGGGTCATGAGCAGGCGATCTTTGCCAGAAATGGGAATGCAGTTTTCGGCTTTCGTGGCATCGAAGACGCGGGCGAGCGCACGACGCTTCTCGTTGGTAAGCTTGATTGCCGCGGCGAGGTTTTCTGCCGTCAGCTCATTGCCGGTGAATTCTTCCACCATCTTCGCGAAGTCAGCGATTTCATCGGCCCATTTGTCGATGTCTTTCGCGCGCTTCATCTGAGGAACGTCCATCACATACGTGCTCTTGTCGGCGCCTAGAATCTCGTACGCCTTCTTCTTGCCGTCGCAGGTGGTTTCACCCACATACATGTCCGCCACGCTGAAATACGGGCAGGTTTTGCCGAAATGGGCGCCCAACGACGCTTTCACCAGCGGACACATATCACTCGGCAGCACTTTCTCGCCATCGGGCACCCAGAACTGGGACCCGCCGCACAGGCCCGTTACCGCGCCGCCGCACGCAACAACGACTTCATCGGGCACGTACACGCAAAACGTGCCGAACACCTTTCCGCCCTGCTTCTGCAGCTCAATGAGCTCGGCAGGACGAATACCGTGAATGTCAGATACCACGAAATCGTAGAATGCCATGCCCGCTGGACGGTTTTCCTGGCTCAGATACACATCGCCAAACGCCGTGGGAAGCACGGCGCACAGCTGGTCATGGGTTTCCAGGTCCATGCCGAGGCTTTGCCACATTTCACGATTGTCTGCCATGTTCGATTCCCCCTTCGTGCGAAGGCGGCATCCCACCCCTGGGGCCATGCGCACATGCGCCCTTCGCGCTCGGTTTCCAATAACTATCACGCGACGAATCACCAACCCATAAGGAATACGGGCGCAAAAAAGAAACGTCGAGCGACGGTGCAGAATGGCGGACGCGCTGCAGGTACGCGAGCGTTGCCTCGCCTTCGAGGCATATGGGGCATACGCTTCGCGTGCAGAATGACGACGGGGCAGAATTCATCGTCAAACGAAGCGTTGCTGTGTATAGTGCAAGTGTAGCGCGCGGGGGGCGCAAACGGAAGCTACAACCCTGTAAGCGGAGGGTTTTATATGGGAGCGCCTTGCCGATGCGAAAAGGGCCACCGCATACGCGATGGCCCAGAAACCCCACAGGAGTATCCGCAGTACGACTGCGTGGTTGACACTGGCTGAGGGATCGGACCAATCAATTTCGCCCCTAAAATCGTTACAAAGCCTCGAAGGCGCACGTCACGCGCGACACAAGCGACTCCCAAGAAAGCACCGAGACGTCGAACTGCTCAGCCGGCCGGCCTTCGCGCGCGGCTCGCTCAAGGGCATCGGCAAGGCGGGATTCAAACGCAGGTAAATCCTCCCTCACCGGCTCATCGACGCCACGCATCCTGGGCAATTCCACGTAGTCGATAGGCGCGCCCGGAATATGGGTCTCAAGCCAAGGACGAACGCCCGGCAAATCGGTAACGACCGCGCGGCAACCGCACGCCATAGCCTCGATAGTCACAAGGGGAAGGCCTTCGAAAAACGACGGCAGCACGAACACGTCGGACGTGCGATACGCTTGCACCAAATCATCCTGGCTAATTTTGCCCGCGAATGTGACAGGTATCGCACATGCGGCAGCTCGCTGCGCGATTCGATCATATTCCGCAGCATCGCTATGGCCGCCCACCAAACACGCTTCTATGCGCGGGGCGCCCGGACGCTTCGCCAGCAATTCCAGCGCCGCGATAAGGCTTTCGACGCCTTTCTTGTACCCGATTTTGCCGACATACAGCAGACGAGAAACGCCATCGCTAGCCACGCGCTTGTCGGCGGGAGAAAACTCCTGCGCGTTATATCCCGTTCCAATGACGAGCACTTTTGCGGGTTCGACATCAAAGATTTCCACGATTTCGCGCTTTTGCTCCTCATGCAAGGCGAAAATCACATCGAGCGAGCGGACGGCATTCACGATGCGTTCGCGCTCAAGGCCATGGTTGCGCATTTGACGCAAATCGGTCGAATGGCACACCGCAGCCATAGGAATGCTTAGCAATGTTTCGCGAGCAACGGCGCACGCGAGATACAGGTGATGGCATATGACCACATCGGGCACGAATTCCGCGGCCGCATGCCCGATGCGTTGGGTAAATGCAGAGCAAAATTGTTTAGTCATGGAAGGTGTAAGGTCGCGATAACGCGTGGCGGCATACGGCATCACATCGGACATGCCGCACACATTGAATGGCAGCGCCTCGGTGTTGAAGCGCACGAAATATGGTTCGGCGCCCTCAGGCAGCGTCGGCGCATCGGACGCATCGACGCCGGCGACCACGGCGGCTGCATGGCCGGCCGAAAGCTCGCAACGCACCATTTCCGCCAAATACACGCCGCTTCCCGTCGAATCAGGCTTTTGCGCCGAGATATTCAGAATGCGCATACGCGCCACCTTTCCTTCGAATTCGAATCATCATACCGTGGCGCAAAGGGAAGCTGCGCAAGCAGACCGCGAATCGCACAGGCAAGCCCGCGAAAAGCCGAAAGCCCAAAGGTTCGCAAAGATTTGTCGGCACGCAAGCGCCACGCAAGGTATGATTGAGCCATAGACCGAGCGATACGCAGCGCGCACAGCGCGTTGTCGAGCGGAAGGAGTCGCCATGAGAATCCAAATGGAACTCGACCGAGGATATTTGCCCGATGCTTACGGAAAATACGCAGCGCCCGAAGACCGCTATGACTGGAGCTGCCGCCGCTCGTTTCCCTTTACCGTCGAGGGCGTTCCTTATGGCACGCGTGCACTCGCCGTTTTTTTTCATCGACTGGGACAGCGTGCCCGTATGCGGCTTCCCATGGATTCACTGGTGCGCCTACGTAAATGGCGACTTCGAGGGAGATATCGAGTTTCCCGACGATTTGAGCCGCAACGAGCACTCTCGCCTTGTGCAGGGATATAACTCCGCCGCGAAAAGCGAGCCCGAGCGAGGCGTGGGGTATGTTGGCCCCTGCCCGCCCGACCGCGACCACAAATACACGCTGCAGGTTATCGCCCTCGATGACGAACCACTCGTCGAAGCGCCGTTCTGGGCCAACGAACTGCTCGACGCCTGTCGAGGACATGCAATCGACGAAGCAGGCAGGATTTTGCCCAGCAGGTGCTAACGTTTTCCAGATGCAAAAAGCGTTGTCACGCGACTGTCGCATACGACGCCAAAACACGGGGAAACACGCAGGGAGGGGTGCATCGGAAAAATTTGCACCCGATTTGCACCAGCCCTGCATAAAAGGGCATTTTGTCGTGCAAAACAAAACAGGCCAGGCAATCGCCTAATTCAAGGCATATCTCTGCAACAAAAGAATCGTTGGTCAGGCCAGGACAGCGAGCGAAAGCCCAGCGCTTCAGATTGGCCTGAAAGAGGAGCGACGCGTACTACCTGTACGCGAGCGACGATTGAAGGCTAAGCTGGAGTGTTGGGCTTTCGCGCAGCGGCAAATAAAAAGGCCGTTCGTAAGAACGGCCTTTGAAACTACGTGGTGGAGATGATGGGATTCAGAATCGCGCTTCGCGCGCTTCACCTCGTCGGCTAAAGCCTCCTCGCGATTCGCTAAAAACAGCCCACTGGGCTGTTTTTTAACGCGAATCGACCTCAACGGTTCGAATCCCTTTGTCGTGCAAAACAAAACAGGCCAGGCAATCGCCTGACCTGCAGAAAGTACGTGGTGGAGATGATGGGATTCGAACCCACGACCCCCACGTTGCGAACGTGATGCTCTCCCAGCTGAGCTACATCCCCACGTGAGACGCGCTTGTGCGCAAGCAAGTATTTTGCACGTTTGTCGCTCAGGTGTCAACACTTAATTTCATCTTTGGGGAAATTAAGTATTCGTTTGAGCAACTCAACGACGAAACCGCTTACAAATCGTCGTCGCCATCGTCCTCAAGGTCGTCGCTCAGAAGCATCTCAAGGGCCGAAGCTGCGGCGCTCTCTTCGGTTTCATCGTCCATGAACTTGCCGAAAATGGGCTCTTTCGTTTCGGCGTCGAACAATTCGACCATGCCGGTAAGAATGTCGACGTACTGGTACGACTGGCGAGCCTTGCGGCCACGCTTGCGGTCGACCTCGACGACGAACAAAGCGGGGTGCGCCTGCATGAGCGTGCCTTCGCATTCGACGATTTTCGAGCGACCCATATTCGCGCGAACCTTCAGGCGGGTATTGATACGATCCATAAGCTCAGCACGAATATCGCCGACAAGATTTGCCTGCTTTTCAAGTTCCATTCGGTGGATTCCTTTTCATATATAGTACGGCGCCAACATTCAGCGCACTTATTACACGCAAGGGAGCATAATACCATGGAATGGAAGAATTCATAGAATCTGCAGGTAGATGCCTATTTATCGTTGAGCTGCCGTTGCTTTTGCACCATGCGGCGACACCTATCGTTTTATTCCTCGGCCTTCGCCTTCGCAAGCACGCGGCCAAGTTCCACGAATTCCGACAACTCAAGCGTTTCACCGCGTCGCTTCGCATCGATACCCGCTTCGGCAAGAATTTCAGGAAGCTTCGCAGCGATGGCCTTGCCCTGCTCGCCACGGCTCGAGAAATAGCCCCTCATCGAGTTCGAGATAGTCTTTCGACGCGTGAAAAACGCCGCGTCGGCCGCCATGCTCGCATTCGCGATTTCCTCGACAGACAGGCCCAAATCATTGCGGCGGTCAAGACGAATAACCGAGCTCGTCACGCGCGGCGGCGGGAAGAAATTGCCCGGCGAAACTTGGAAGCGGCCCGTAGCCTTTGCGATAAGCTGCAGCTTCACCGAATACGCAGCGTAATCTTTCGTGCCCACAACGGCCTCCATGCGATCGGCCACCTCGCTTTGCACCATAACCGTGGCGCTCTGCAGACTGGGGATTCGCTGGAAATAATCGAGCACGAGCGTCGCCGCCACGGCATAGGGCAAATTCGAAATGAACTTGTTGGGAGCCTCACTAGCCTCGACTGCCTGCTTGCCAAATGCAGCGATCAAATCGTCGCCATTCAGACGCAAGGCGTCTTTGCCGATGAGCGTGAAATTGTCGAAATCGTCGCACGTCTCGTCGAGCACGGCAGGCAAATCGGGGTCGCGCTCAATGGAGAGCACGTGCTTCGCGCGAGGCAAAAGCGCCACGGTCAGCGTGCCGATGCCCGGGCCCACCTCGAGCACGTTGTCTTCTTCACACACCTCGGAAAGCTTGCAAATGTTCGCGATAACGGCATCGTTCACCAGAAAGTTCTGTCCGAGCGAATGTTTCGTGGCCAAACCGTGACGCGAAAGCACGTCGCGCGTCGCTCCAACCGATGCCAAATGCGATGCGATTGCCATAGAGTTTCCTTTTCTTTGTCCCCATTGCTTTTAATTGGCACGTTTGCGCCTCACGGCTCACCGAGCCATGCGCTCCCACGGACCTTGAACGCCCGAAGGCGGGCACGCCCCACAAATCATGCCCATGGGCTACGAACCAAACGTTTCTTTCTGCGATTCCGCCTCTGGCTGGCCCCAGCCAATGCGGTCGACCACTTCTCCAACGCGCCAACCTGCGGCCCCGAATGACGAGCGCACGCAACTTTCCAGAGCGGCAAACCCATAGGGATCGCCGCCCGAGCCGATCACGTACAACGTAACGGGGTGCTTTGGCGCATCGGCAGCACCTGGCTGCCTATTCGGCCCACGCCGTTTCTCCCAGTATGGCTGAAGTCGGTCCAAAACGGCCTTGAACTGCGCCGTTGGCCCCGAGAAATACACAGGTGCCACCACATGAACCGCCGCCGCGCCATCGAGCAACGCATACAGCCCATCCATGTCGTCACGAATCACGCAATGTGCCAAATGCCCTGAGCATTTAGCACATTGCAGCGCGCGGCGGCACCCTTCGCAACCGATACAACCGCTCACAGCATGGTCGGCCACATTCCAATACTCAATAACGACGCCCTTCGCTTCGAGTTCAGCGGTCAGCTGCGCAGCATAACGCGACGACACGCCGTTTTTGCGCGGCGAACCACAGAGTACCAGCTCATAAGAACCCTGCGCGGCGCTCATCGTGCGTCCCTCGCCATATCGGCATGCGCACGCTGCCATTCCGTGGGCTCACGATTCAAAAACGCCACACCCGCATCGTGCATCTGCTGCAGCAATGCGCGGCGAGCCTCGCCTGGGGCGACTCCCCGAACTTCGGCGATGCGCTCTGCGGTGAAAATCGTGAATTCGGGCCCGCACTCGATGCCGCGAAACGGCACAGGGGCCATATAGGGCGCATCGGTTTCGGTAAGCAGGCGTTCGGCCGGAACCATCGCAGACGACGCACGCAAATCGTCGCTTCGCTGGAAGGTAACCGCCCCGCCGAATGCCACATGCGCCCCACGCTCGACCCAGCGCGCAAGCTCATCGGGACCCACGCTGCAACAATGCAGCAACGTGCCAGCTTCAGGCCAGCCTTCTTCTTCAAGAATGTGGAATGCGTCTTCGTGCGCATCCCTCACGTGAAGCACGAGCGGCAAGCCCGTAACATGGGCCAGCTGCACCTGGCGACGAAATACGTTCTGCTGAACATCACGTGGAGACAAATCATAATGGTAGTCGAGCCCAACCTCGCCCAAGGCGGCGGTACATGGATCGGCCAGGCGCTCAAGCAAGGCCGCTTCCATATCGGCATCCCACTGGCTTGCGACATGCGGGTGAACTCCGCACGCGATGCGCATGTGCGGTATAGCCGGCTCGGCGCCCCAGCACAAATTGCATGCGCGCTCATCAACAGCCACCGACTCCAGCAACACCGCCGCCTCGGCCGCTTGGCCCGCATGCTTCTTGCCAGCGGCATGAGCCCGCGCTTCGAGCGACTCGCGCTCGGCCGTCACATTGCGACGCGTGGCCTCGAATACCTCGGGCAGCAAGCGCAATGCCTCGGCGCGCCATATGTCCAGGTCGCGATATGTGCGTTCGCATTCATCGCCCTCGGCCGGGTCGCACATCGCGCATACGAAATCGACGCCCACCACAGCGCAACGCGCAAGCGAGAGCGCCGGATGCGACAGCATGGCAAGGTGCGCATGCGTATCGGCCACGGGCGCCTCGAGCGCAGGCACCGGCGAACCCACATAGGCCCACCCCTTTTTGCGATGCTTGCGAAACAGCGCATCGCCATACAACAAATAACCGGCGTCCCCTTCGGGATTGATTCCCGCGTTCATTGGTGTTTCTGATTCCACGATACGAGCCTTAATAACCGAACTTCCTTCTTTTTCAAAAAAGCCCGGCACGCGCCATGCGATACCGGGCTTTCTGCGATTCTCAGAAACGATTAGTCGTTCTTCTGCAGGCGCGGGAACAGGGCATCGCCCTTCTCGACCGGCACGCCGCCGGCCAAGCCGCCCCATACGCAAGCTTCAGCCAGGTTGTCGTTGCCAGCCTCGGCCTCACACGAAATGCGACGCAGCGCCTCGGCGCTCGTGGTGGGCATGAACGGCTCGAGCAGGTGCGCGGAAATGCGAATAGCCTCGAGCAGGTTGTAAATCACGAACGCGAGCTGGTCGGCCTTTGCCTCGTCCTTGGCAAGCGCCCACGGCTCGGAGTCTTCGATGTAGTGGTTCGCGGCATGAATAAGTTCCATGGCAACATCTTTGCCCGCACCATAGTCGAGCGCATCCATCGCGGCAGCATAACGATCGACCAGGCCGTCAGCGATTTTCGCGAGCGGATTGTCAAACGCATCGGCGCTGGCAGGCTTCGCAGGAGCGCAACCGTCGAAGTACTTCGCGCTCATGTTCAGAGAGCGGGAAATCAGGTTGCCCCAGCTGTTAGCCAAATCGGCGTTGTATACCTGCTCCATGCGCTCAAACGAAATAGCGCCGTCGGTACCAGGAACCACGTCGGTCATGAAGTAGTAGCGATAGCCCTCAACGCCCAAAAGGTCGATGACGTCTTGCGGAGCAATGGCGTTGCCGCGGCTCTTCGACATCTTTTCAGCCTTGCCGGTCTCGGAATTGCGCACCGTAAGGAAGCCGTGCGCGAACACGTGCTCGGGCAGCGACTCGCCAATGGCCATAAGCATGGCCGGCCAAATAACGCAATGGAAGCGGATGATGTCCTTGCCCACAATGTGGTACTGCGCGGGCCAACGGAAAGCGAACTCAGCCTTGGAAGCATCGTCGTCGAGGCCGTAGCCCACAGCCGTCATGTAGTTCAGCAGCGCGTCGAACCACACATAGGTCACGTGGCCGTCATCGAACGGCACGGGAACGCCCCAATCGAAGCTCGTGCGGCTCACGGAAAGGTCGTTCAGGCCGCCTTCGACGAAGCTGCGCACCTCGTTCATGCGGAAATCGGGCTGCACGAATTCGGGATGCTCGTCGTAGAGCGCAAGCAGCTTATCTTGGAACGCAGAAAGCTTGAAGAAGTACGACTCTTCCTGCACGCGCTCGAGCGGACGATGGCAATCGGGGCACAGATGCTGGCCCACCGAGCCATACTCCTCGTCGCCCTTCTTCACCTGGTTGTCGGTGTAGTAGGTCTCGTCGGGCACGCAATACCAGCCATCGTAGCTGCCCTTGTACAGGTAGCCCGATTCCTGCATGCGCTCCCAAAGATACTGAACCGCATGGTGCTGGCGCGGCTCGGTCGTGCGAATGAAGTCGTCATTGGAAATCTCGAGCGTCTTCCACAGGTCCTGGAACAGGGGTGCCTGGCTGTCGCACCATGCCTGGGGCGAATCGAAGCCGTGCTGCTCGGCAGCCTCGGCAACCTTTTCGCCATGCTCGTCCATGCCAGTAAGGAATTTGACATCGTAGCCCATCGCGCGACGATAGCGCGCCTGAACATCAGCCAAGATGGTCGAATATGCGGTTCCCAAATGAGGCGCCGCGTTTACGTAATAAATGGGCGTGGTAATAAAGAATGACGGCTTGGACATGTATGCTCCTTCTCGCCCGCGCGGCCAATGACGCCGCCGAGCCTTGGGGTTTTTCAAACTTTTGTATTGTAGCGCACCCATGCGCAGGCCATAAGAAGAGCCGAAACATTCATGCGACGACTTCGAAGAGGCACCGAGGGACTTCGCCAGCCTGCGGGGGCATGTTCGACCCGCGCGAAAGCCCCTCGTGCGCGAAAGCGCGTGAAGTGCGCACCCTTGAAGGAAATTGCCGCTGTATCATTTGCGTAATGCCTGGTCGCGCATTCGAGAAAACGTCGATGCTGCTGCGCTTTCGAATTTAAGCTACGCACTTCGCGCACTTTTGCGCAAGATGCCTTCCCTATCGCCGAATCGCGCCGCGCAGTTTTCGCTCGGCATCGCGCCAATGAGGCAAATACGCATCAAGCAGCGCATGGAAACGCGGGCCGTGGTTTGCTTCCCTCAGGTGGCACAGCTCATGTACCACAACGTATTCCAAACACTCGGGAGGCTGGGCGGCGAGCTGCACGTTTATACAGATGCGCCCCGTTTTCACATTGCAGCTGCCCCAGCGGCTCACCATGTTTCGATATGCTAATTTACCAGGTGAAACGCCAATAATCGGTGCCCATTTCTCTATGAGTGCCGGCACGAACGCAGCCACCACGGCACGCCACTGGGCAAGTTCCTCCTGCGTTGGTGAAGCCGACGCTCCGTTGATTTCACGATCGCGTTCCCTCACCTGCATTTTTGCCGCATGCTCGCGAATCCACGATGCGCGTTCTTCGATAAAGCGCGCAATTCGGGCGTCGGAATAACGCAGCGGCGCACTCACGCATACGCGAAAGCAAGCGGCAGGCGAGCCGCCCGTCGCATCGGCACCCCCAGCGCAAGGCCTGAGGCGCACATACATATGCTTCTGCTGCTTTCGCGTGACTTCGACGTTGAACCCCGCAGCGCGCAGCATGGTTTTTCGCACAGAAGACACAGCGAACATTCCTTCGAAACAAGAATCATGCTAAGATGCAAGCACGGTGCCCCGCGAAGCCGGGCGACATCGTTTGGGTTCTAAGCCGGGTTACTTGTTCAGGGCACCCGGCTTATTCCTTTCCAATGAAGATCACTTGTCGCGGGTGACGAGGTCGACGACTCCGATAACAACTGACATTACTGCGCAAATGGCGATAACCGTTTGAGTATCCATCGGGACCACCTCCTTTCAGAGGCGCCGCCCGGCAAGTGAAGCACCGCCCGCCTATTGTACTGCATAGACGGGCGGTTTCGAACTTCTGTACGATTTTTATCCTCTAGAACGCCGAAAGATAAATCGCCTTCGCGTCTTCCAGCGTAAGCTTCTTAAAGCCACCAAACACTTCGCCCTTGTTGGCCTTGAGCGTCGGCAGCAGTTTGTCCACATCTTCGGGGGCGATACCGAACTCGCCGAGCGTGCGCGGCATGCCCAAATCAACGAAGAACGCCTGCAGCTCGTCGATCGCAGCCGTCACGGCATCTTCAATTGCTTCATCGGTTTCATCGATGGGCTCAATGTCGAATACCTGCAGCGCGAACTTCAGGAAGCGAGCTGGGTTTTCTCGCCATACAAAGCGCATCCACGCAGGCATGACCACCGCCAAACCGGCACCGTGCGTGATAGAAGTGTCGAACGCAGAAAGCTCGTGCTCAAGCGCATGGCTTTCCCAACCGCCAGCACGGCTCGTCGGCGTCGTCGAGAGGCCGCATCCCGCGATGTCGTTATGAGCGAGCGTGCCAGCCCACATAATGTTCGCGCGAGCCTCGTAATTCTCGGGCTCGGCAAGAGCCACCGGGGCCTCGTCGATAAGAGAGCGAATAATGCCCGTGGCAATGTTGTCGGTGAGGCTCGACGAACCCGTGCCGCTGAAATAGCGCTCGCACACATGTGCGATCATGTCGGTCACGCCAGCAGCCGTTTGATACGGCGGCAGCGTAAACGTGAGCTCGGGATCGAGGAACGCCGCCTTCGGGCGGAACAAGTTCGAATTCGTACCGCGCTTCAGCCCCAGTTCATCGTTGGAAATAACGCACGAGCTCGACCCTTCGGAACCCGCCGCAGGAATAGTAAGCACGCAGGCGATAGGCAGACATTCCGCAATCGTCGCCTTCTTGCTGAAGAAGTCCCACACATCGCCTTCGTAAGGCACGCCAAACGCAATCGCTTTGGCGCAGTCAATCGCGCTGCCGCCGCCAACGGGGAAAATAACGTCGACGTTTTCTTTACGCGCAAGTTCAATGCCCTCGCGCACCAATCCCACTTCAGGATTCGGACGCACACCCGCGAGCTCAACAGTCTCGACGCCCGACGCCGCGAGCGACTTCTTCACGCGGTCGAGCGTTCCCGTGCGCACCACGGAACCCTTGCCGTATACGAGCAGCGCACGTTTATAGCCGCGCTTGGCAATATGCTCTCCTACCTGGTCGGTAACGCCTTTTCCGAAAATGAATTCCGTCGGAGAATAGAACACGAAATCGTTCATCGATCATCCTTTCGAAACGATTACAGACCATAGCATGGGAAGCCGCCAAAATAGGGCCTTCTTCACCTTCGGGCGAGCGCCGCAGATTCACAACAGCCCCTCGCCAAGCTCCTTAGCGTTCGTGCACGAGCGCATACGCCTCGTTGCGCGAAATGCCAAATTCGCGGCGCAGGGCAGCAACGATATCTTTATGCGACATTTCACCAGAGGCAAGAAGCTCAGTCGCGCGTTCGGCGGCAGAAGCAGCCTGAGCGGCGGCGTTGTCCTCGACTTCAGCAGCCGTCGGGGGACAAATAACCAACGCGATTTCACCCTTTACGCCCTCTTCCGCATCGCGGCGGGCGAATTCTTCCGCAGCAATGGGGGCCATAGCGCGGAAGACTTCTTCATGGCGCTTCGTGAGCTCGCGGCACACTGCAACCTCTCGCGCGGGGAACACCTCCGCAATAACCGCAAGCGCATCGGCTATGCGGCGCGGGCTTTCATAGAACACGAGCGAGGCGTCGAGGTTCGAAAGAGCCTCGAGCACCGCCTTGCGCTCGCCAGCCTTGCGCGGGAAAAAACCGCCAAAATAGTAGCGCGGATCGGAAAAACCACTGGCGACATAAGCCGTCGCGGCTGCCGATGCACCTGGCAGCACCTCATAAGGCGCACCCGCTGCCTGCGCCGACGCAACAAGGCGCGACCCGGGATCGGACACGCCAGGCATGCCGGCATCGCTGCAAAATGCGATGCGCTCGCCAGCCAACACGCGCTGGATAATGCGATCGGCCTGCTTGGAGATGGTCGCTTCATCAAGGCGCTCAAGCCGCTTTTCGATATCGAAGTGCGCGAGCAGCTTGCCCGTGACGCGCGTGTCTTCCGCGCATACCACATCGGCCGCGCGCAACTCATCGAGCGTGCGCAACGTGATATCGCCCAAATTGCCGATGGGCGTAGGACATAAAACAAGTTTTCCAGTTGAAGTATTCATGGGCGCAATTATACCGCCCGACTCGGCCTGCGCGAACGACGCAGCAAAAGCGCAAAAGCGGCTCGGACAAAACGCACGTTCGAGCCAGGCCTTGTGTGCCCAGGTCAGGCTTTGTGCGTCCGACCAAGGCCTTTCATCGAAGGCCAGCTGACCACCTTGCCGCCTGCGGTCCCCAAAAAACGCCTAAGCCCGCGCCGCTTCCTCGCGTTCTTCTCGCTCGAGCACGCGCTGCATAGCGGCAATAGCACATTCGAGCATTTCATCGTCAGGCTCATTGGTCGTAAGTCGCTGCATTTGCATGCCCGGCCACAGCACCACTTTCACCAGCGGGTTTTCAGGGTGACTGCCCGCCCACTTCACCGTGATTTCATAGCTGATGCCAGCAATTACGGGCATGAGCAGAATGCGTGCCACAATAATGAGCGCCAGCTTTGCGGGGCCATCGGGAACGCCCCATGCGACGATAAGGCCATTGAGCGGCGTAATGGTGTATACGAAAATCGCGATGATCATGACCATGATCAAAAACGCCGTGCCGCAGCGCACGTGCAAACGCGGGAAACTGCGCGCATTTTCGGGCGTGAGCGGCAGCCCGTGCTCGTAGCAATGAATAGTTTTATGCTCGGCGCCGTGATAGCTGAACATGCGTTTGATGTCCTGCATGCGACCAATAAGCCAAATGTAGAACACGAAAACGACGATACGCACAATGCCGTCGACGACGTTCCAAAGAAGCGTTTTGTCATCGTATTCGCCCACGAGCGCATTGGCGATGAACGCGGGCGCGACAATGAACAAGCCGACGCCCAAAAGCAGACCAAGCACCATCGAGATAGCCATTTCGCGCTTGCCGAAACCGCCGTCGTCCCCGTCACGAGTCTCGTCCGACTCGCGCGCGGCCGCGCCGGGTTCGACTGCGTTAGGCTCAACCGCGCCAGACTCGGCCGTATTGGTCTCGACAACGATATCCAAGGAGCGCTGCGCGCCCAAGGCGTCAATCGCTTCGTCGGGGTTGCCGAAATCATTTTTCCACGAGAAGTCGCTGGTCTCGCCTGCAACGCTTTCGTCGACCGAAGCGCCTTCTTTCGAAATGGCTCCGTTTGCGCTCGCTTCTTCAGCTTTCGCTCCGGGCTCTTCCTCATCGCCATAGGCGTGCATCGCGGCAATCTCGAGCGCTTTATAGCCCAAAATCAAGCTTTCCATAAACGCGCGGCAGCCGCGCACAACGGGCCAATAGAGCCATTTGTTCTTCGCTTTGCCGCTGGCCAAATCGTGCTCTTCAATATAGATATTGCCCGATGGCTCACGCACGGCAGCCGCCCAATTGTATCGGCCGCGCATCATAACGCCCTCGATAAGCGCCTGCCCGCCCACGTGCGTTTTGTTCGCGCCGTCTTCAGCAAACGCACGCTTCACGGCGCTACGTTTGCTGGGAGCCTGACCGCTTTCGTTTTCCGCGGCGGCGCCGAGCATTTCCTGGTCGACTTCATTTTCTTTCGGCATGCATTCAGTTTTATTAGACACGCTTGGAGCTTTCTTCTTAGCTAATGGCACAAGCGAACGACGGCCTCCCTCCGGCTCGCCCGGATTGCCCAAATCGCCCGCCTCATCGTAACGCACAATTTTACGACCAACCTCGAACAAAAATAGGGCAAAGGAATAACCCTTTGCCCTATTCCACATCGAAGCAGCAACTATTCGCGCACTGCTTTGGGATACGGATTTCCGCAGGTCATTTTACCTTCGGGACATGCGCCGCGCACGCACGGCGCCCCCGCGGCGGCAAAAACGAACGGAGCCGTGGGACGCGCAAGCTCCAGCATGCGATGCGCCAGCTCGCGAATTTCCCACTGCGCGCGGTTGCAGCAGCGTAAGCTGAAGAAATGCAGCAGCTCACGAACATTCATGGTAACCACGATTTTGCTTTCAGCGGCGTTCGGCAAAAGGTAACGCGCGTCTTCAGCGGGCACGCCGGCATCGAGCAGCTTCTTATAGGCCGACGTAGCCGCTTCGATGGCCTCATCGAAAACAGCATTCGCTTCCTCGTTGGCAAGCACGCTTTCGGGTTTTACCACAGAAACGCCTTCTTTGAATTTCACGTAACGCTGCGACTGCTGGTTAAAGCTCGCCAGGCGATGACGAACCAGCTGGTGAGTAAGTGCGCGCGAAACGCCTTCGATGGCAAACGTATAGCTCACGTGCTCAAGCGTCGAAAAGTGCCCGCTGGCCATAATGGTGGAAAGCACGCTGTGCATACGCTCTTCCGACATCGTCTCCATGAGCTCGGCCGCACCAACAGGCGCATAGCACAAACGTGCAGCCGTCGCGATAGCGCGCTCGGGATCGGGCGTGTGGTACAACAGTTCAACGTGCATAATCGTCCCCCTTCTGGTAAGCGATTCAACTTTAATCTATCGGTAAAAAATATGCCCCGCGCCAACGCGCAGGGCATAAAGAAAACAAGGGAATGGCGTTTTACAACTCAAGAGTTATACCCTGTTTGGCCAAATACTCTTCCCACTTCTTGAACGATTCAGTGGAAATACCGTGTTCAATTTGGCAGGCCTCATAATTGGCAGTTTCAGAGTCGATGCCAATTGCTTCAGTCATGAAGCGGAACAACAAATTGTGGCGACGCCAAATCGTGGAACCGTATTCGTAGCCCTCTTCAGTAAGCGTGATGTCACCGTAATAAGGCTGAACAGCGTAGCCTTTTTCTTTTAAGTTCGTCACCGCTTTCGAAACCGACGCTTTCGAAACGTTAAGCTTTGTCGCAACATCAACCGCACGAATAGGCTCGTTGGGGCCGCCTGCAAGATCGACAATTGCTTCCAGGTAATCCTCGAGCGAATGGCTCAGAGGCTCCCTATCGCGGGATTCGAGCATGGTACCCATTTGGGATTCCGACATACATGCCTCCTTGAATAGCGCAAGCGCGCGTTACCTTCCTCCAGAGTACAATACCACACATACCGTAGTTTTATCCGAAAGGACTCAGGTCATAAGGCGAGAGCCTCGGCGAACAACGTTCAAAGCATATAGCGAGGCATCACGAAGCCCGTCTGCGCCGATACTCCATAACACCAACGCCCGCGGGCGCCGATGCCCACCGCCACCTAGCGTCGATGCTCGCTGTTACTGCTGCCGCGCCTGCCGATGCTGTTGTCTCAATAGAACAAACCGCCCCTACGGAAAAGCGCCGCAATATCAATATCGATCGACAAATTTCTCACACAGCTCGCAAAATGCTATACCGCCAAAGACGGAGGCATAGCTTTAAACGGAAAGGCGCCTTGCTATTTCGCCGAAGCAGCCGCCGCGTCGGCGTCGGCGATTATCTTGTCAATGCGCGCCGTCGCCGAGCAGCCTCCACCGCAGCGCCCCGAGCACGAGCCACACATCTCTTTTTCGCCGCACATGCCTTTTTTCATCATTAGGCGAACCGATAGACACACGCAGACGATCAAAATCGCCAGCACAACTGCTGTTGCCATATTCATAACCATAACGGCCTCGTTTCAATTGGGCGCGCATGCGCGCCATACTTTCATTCATCAGGTACTTTACCGCTTTTTGCCACACACGCTCTCTTAATTGAATAAATGTTTCCCAAGGGTCACATATTTGACATTTTCGAGGCGCGATGAGAGCCCAGCGTAAATGAAATCGCTAAAAAGTGACAAAAGTTGCGAATTCGGGGGCGTGCAAGCCCACATCTCGCTCGTAGATGGACGAGTTTTTCCGCTTTTGGCGGTTTTAAAGCCTCAATTTCATGGGATGGGGCCCCTGACGCAAGCTTCGCTCGGCGGTTTGCGGTGTTGTTGCGCGCTTAGTGACCTATAAGCGGGGTCTGTAAGATTGTCTGTGTAAGTCCCCTCAAGGGGCAACGTCTCCGGAGGCG
>OLQL01000266.1_pt1 | contig 57690 bp, 57 predicted proteins | sample 1672971 | NCBI WGS metagenome assembly OLQL01 (sample SAMEA3136742, study PRJEB25190) | human gut metagenome | biome: human gut; feature: human-associated habitat; material: faeces | place: Austria | collected 2013
ATTTCCTATTTTTATTTTTCAATTTGCTGTGACATATCTATTTTAAATCTACAATAATATTATCCATTATTTCTTTACTTACTTTTTCTAAGACTTCTTTTTCTGGTTTATTGGTTTTATATTCACTAAAATCTAATGGTTTACCATAATATATAGTTACTTTGTGAAAAAGTTTCATCTCTCCCGAAATATTTACTGGTATTACTGGTACCCCAGTTCTCAACGTCATAAATGCTGCTCCATTTTGAGCTCTACCGTTTTTTGCCATTCCTTTTCTTGTTCCTTCTGGAAATAGCATTAGTATCTCACCATCTTTTAAAACTTTTAAAGAATGCTTCATAGAATCTAAATCCATTTTTCCTCTTTTAACAGGAAATACTAAGCACTTTTCACCTAACCAATATATAAACTTATTTTTGAATAGTTCTTCTTTTGCCATGACATGCATTCTTCTTTTAGTTGAAGAAACTAAAATTGGTGCATCCCAATTGGATTGGTGATTAGCACACATAATATATGCTCCTTCTTTTGGAACATTTTCCTTTCCTACTAATTTTACTCTAAATACAATTACTGAAAATATATGTACTAAAAATACAATTACACTTCTAAGCATTTTAAATTCTCCTTTATTTTAAATATTCATTTACAAATTTACATTCTTTATAATCTAAGTCATTCTTTGCTATGTTTATTAGCTCATCTACCATTTCTTTGGTATATTTACTACTTTTCTTTTCATAAAATTTCTTTAATGGTTTTTGCATATCCATCATAACCTTTGTTGCTTTGTTTACATTTTGTTCCTGTAATAGTTTATTCATTTTCTGAATTTGATTTTCATATATAATTTTTCCAACCTTAGTATTTTTAATTTGTTCTAAAGTATTGTCTTCAGAAATATCCTCTAATTTTATATATCTATCAGGAATTTTTTGTCCGAGCAATTTTTCAAAATCTTCATCTGAAACATTTTGAACTTTTCCGCTTCTATATACATCTGGAAAATCCTCTTCTGGCTTTTTATCTTTTGAATCAATATTTATCTTACATTCTAATTCAATGCTTTCACAAGATTTTCCTACTAATATTTTATATTCTCCTGACTCTATTTCCCACTTTTTATTTTGTACATTATAATACTGAAAAGCAGAATCGTCTAAAGTAATATTTACTTTTTTTTCTTCATTTGGTTCTAGTTCAACTTTTTCAAAACCTTTTAGTTCTTTTAAAGGTTTAAAAACAGTCGGATTACATTGTGACACATAAACTTGAGCAATTTCTTTTCCTTTTACTTTCCCAGTATTTTTTATTCTAAATGATACAATATTATTTTCTACATTTAAATTTGAATACTCAAAAGTTGTATAGCTAAGTCCATATCCAAATGGATATAGCACTTTAATGTTATTCTTATCATAATATCTGTAACCAACATATATAACTTCTTTATACTCTACACTTATTTCTGTACCTGGGAAATTGTTAAAACATGGTGTATCTTCTAGCTTTATAGGATAAGTTTCTGCAAGCTTTCCACTTGGATTTACTTTACCTAAAATACAGTTAACCATCGCTTTAGCTCCTGATTCTCCACCTAAATATCCTGTTATAATAGCTTTTGCTTTATCTTTCCACTCCATTGTTATTGGTGCTCCATTTGATAAAACTACTATAATATTTTTGTTTACATTATATATACTTTCAATTAATTTAATTTGATTTTTAGGAATTTCTAAATTATTTCTATCCATTCCTTCAGATTCATAATTTTCTGTTAAACCTAAAAATAATATAACTACATTTTTGTTTTTTGCAACTTCTACAGCTTGATTAATTAACTCTTTATCATCATCTGATTCAAGTCTGTTATACCCTTTAGCATAATCAACTTCTATTCCTTTTTGTATAAAGCAATCATAAGCATTTTCAACTTTATATGGATTTATTGTTGAACTACCAGCTCCTTGATATCTAGGATTTTTAGCCATATCTCCTATAAGTGCTATTTTTCTTTTATTTATTGGTAATATGTTATTTTCATTTTTTAGTAGCACTATTGATTCCTGTGCTAATTCCATTGCAATCTTATGATGCTCTTCTTTACTGTAGCTATGTTCTACTTTTTCACACTTAAATGCAATATTCAAAATTCTATCTACAATTTCATCTAAATATTCTTCACTTACTTTTCCATCTTTAACTGCTTGTACTATTTCTTCTTTTCCATTACCTCTACCACCAGGCATTTCTAATTCATTACCAGCAATTAAACCTTTTACTCTGTCGTTTTCAGCTCCCCAATCTGTAATAACTATTCCTTCAAAGTTCCATTCTTTTTTTAAAATATTTAATAATACTTCATTTTCAGTACAATATTTACCATTTAACTTGTTATATGCACTCATAACAGACCAAGGCTTTGCTTCTTTTACAATCATTTCAAATGCTTTTAAATATATTTCTCTTAGTGTTCTTTCGTCTACCACTACATTTACTGTTCTTCTTCTATTTTCTTGATTATTTACAGCAAAGTGTTTTACACATGCTCCTACATTATTACTTTGTAAGCCTTTTACATATTGTGTAGCCATTATTCCTGTTAAATATGGATCTTCTGAAAAATACTCAAAATTTCTACCTCCAAGCGGAGATCTTTTTATATTTACTCCTGGTCCTAATACTATATTTACATTTTCACTTTTAGCTTCCTCACCAAGTGTTTTACCAAGTTTATATGCAATATCTTTATCCCAGCTATTTGCTATTGTTGCAGATGATGGAAAACATATTGCAACTTCACTTTTATTTACACCTAAGTTATCTCCTTTTTCCTTTTGAACTCTAAGTCCATGTGGTCCATCAGACATTTTTATAGATGGTATACCTAATCTTTCTATATTCTCACTGTTCCAATAGTCTTTTCCTACACATAAACTAGCTTTTTCTTCTAGTGTCATTTTATTAATTATATTTTCATACTTCATATCTTTTTACCTCATGACTTTTATATAATATATTATGATTTTTAGTTTTTCCTTTTTTCGCTTTGTATAATTTTATAAAAATTTTAGGCTGTTTCATAAGATAGCCTAATATTCTCATTTTTATATTTTTACTTTTTAGTAGTATAGAATATAATTTTTTTGTTTTTATTTCGTTTGTTATATATGATATTTCTTCTTTACTAGTACCATATTCAATTGTATTTTTTAATATTGATAATGTTATTTCCTCTACTCTGTTTATTAAAAATTTATAACTTTTTTTTTCTTTTATTTCCTCTGCAAATTTTTGAAGGTTATTAATAATTATAAAATAGCTTTCATACCATTTGCTATTTGACACAGACGTAGTAATACTATTATTTCTTCTTCTATACATATATAAAGAAATATCTATATATTGTACTCTTTTAGCATTTATGATTGCTCTTGGTGAAAATTCCTCATCTTCAAATTCTATATTTGGTGTAAAGTAACAGTTATTAAATACTAATTCTCTATTATAAATTCTACACCAAGCAGTTGGTAAGTACTCTTTTTTATAACATTGTTCTGCAAAATACTCGTCGCCACTCAAAACTTCTGTTGATTTTTTATTCTTATATTTTTCATCTAATTCTATTTTAAATTTAGTCTCATACTTTTCTTCTATTCTTCCTTCAATAATGTCCAAATCATTTTTTTCTGCTTGTTCTATTAATTGTTTTAGTCCACCTTTTATTAGCATATCATCGCTATCTAAAAAACATATATATTTTCCTTTAGCATTTTTAATTCCTGTATTTCTGGCCTCACTTACTCCTTTATTTTCATTATGTTCTATAATTTTTAAATTAGTTATATTATTTATGCTTACAAACTTTCTTACTTTTTCTATACTTTTGTCATTTCCTTTATCATCTATGCATAATACTTCAAAATCTGCTAATTCTTGATTATATATTGAATTTAAGCATTCTTCAATATATTGTTCAACATTATAAATTGGTACAATAATACTTACTTTCATATAAATTCCTCATATTTCTATTTTGTAATTATTATATAATATATTAATTCAATTTTCAATTTATGGTTGACTTTTTTTAGTATACATAATATAGTATTAAAAAATTAGTTATATACTACATTATATTAAATAAACGGAGGATTTATATCATGATGTTTAGTTTTGTTGTTCCGGCATATAATGCTGAAAGGTCCATCCGGAGCTGTCTAGATAGCATTCTGGTCCAGACCTTTAGTGACTTCGAAATTGTTGTAATCAACGATGGATCTACGGATAGCACCTTAGAAATTTTAAAAGAGTATTTAAAAAAGGAAAAGAAGCTGCATGTCTACAGCTTTAAAAATTCTGGCGTGTCTATTACTCGTCAGCGGGGAATTAACCTTTCGAATGGTGAATACATCATTCTGGTAGATTCGGATGACACTGTCAACCCCAATCTGCTCGAAAAACTGTATACTGTCATTTGTGAGCATAATAACCCTGATATCATTCGCTATCAGGCAAAACTGTTAAACGATTGCGATTACAAAGACCATGATCGTTATAACTTTTTCGATGATAGCAAGGCAGTACTCTCCGGGCTTGACGCACTTAAGGAATGGTCTATTCCTGGCAAAAAATATGCTGTTTATTGGCTTTTTGCCTTTAGGCGCACCGTATTTTCCAATGTACTTTTTTTCCCAGATTTGAAGTGCCATGAAGATATCGCCTTGATTCCACTCTTAGTGGCAACTTCGAAAAGCATTGTAACTCTGAGCTACATTGGGTATAATTATACCTGTAATAACCCGGGTAGCATCACAAATACCAAAAACAAGGAGGCTGAAAGATCTCGTGCAAAGGACTTTGTAAAAGCATATAAGTATGCAACTCAGAACTTTGCCAGACTCAGTAATGTTTCGCCTTTGGACTATGATTTCTTTGTCAGTGATTTCGACAGACGTCTCATTGACAAATATAACTCTTTGTCTGAAGAGTTAAAAAAAGAACTTGCTGAGTTGTTTATTTAAACTCCCCCGAGTGCTTGTATAGCACTCGGGGGTTATTTTAATTATAATCGATTATTTTTTAATACTTTTTCCATTAATGCATCTTGTAAAGTTTTTGAAAAATTAATATTTAATTTTTCAGCTCTCTCATTTAGCCAAAATGGTATTGTTAAATTTTTCTTTACAGATTTTCTACTTCCATATTTTTGACTATATGCTCCTAAATCAAGTAATAATAATGTTACAAATCCGTTTTCATTTTCTAATTTTATATCTTTTATATTACTTGCCTTAGGTATTTCCTCATTATTTTCTACAGATGTCAGTAACCAACCTAATGCTGCATCTTCTGCCATTTGAATTGCTTCTTCAATTGTATCACCTTGTGTACAACACCCCAATAAATCTGGAAATTGTACACTAAATCCACCATCATCTTCTTTATAAAAACATGCAGGATAAACTATTTTCATCAACCTTCCTCCTTAATACCAGCTTGTTTTAATATTGCATTTAAAGTTCCTTTCTTTACATCTCCTCTATGTTTTGGTATTGTTACTTTTCCGTGGTTTTATTCTGTGCTTATATTGTATATGAGAGCCAACAGAATCATAGTAATACCATCCATCTCTTTTTAGCATCTTTTCTAATTCAACAAATGTCATATTTTTCCTTTCTAAATAGTAACACGTATAATGCGTATTGTCAATATTTTCTTTTTTATTTGGGAATTTTTTAAGATTTAAAATTAAAATGATTTAAATTATCGTTCAAAATAACATAATTAAATTTTCTTACACTTTCCAGTGCATTGCGTCTTATTTACTTGAAAGTGTAAGTATTGTTAAAAAACTATTGGTTTCTTTCCTTCTCTAGTGGAACTACTTTCAATGTATAGCCCATAGAATATAACATTTTCATTAATGTACTAACCATTGGAGAGTTAGTTCCATTTTCTATTCTAGCTATTGCAGGTTGTTTTATACCACTTATATCACTTAACTGTTGTTGAGTGAGATTTTTTTCTTTTCTTGCTTTAATAACAGCTTGAATGATTTCTTCTTCTACTCTAATCTCTTCTTCTTGTTCCTTAGTAAGTTTTAAATTTTCTCTTACTTCTTTCCAAGTTAAATCTTTCTTAATCATTTAAATCATTCCTTTCCTTGTATTCCTTTAGTAATCTCTTTGCTTTTTCAATTTCCCTCTGTGGTGTTTTCTGAGTTTGTTTCATAAAATAGTTTAATAATATAAATGTATCTTTATTAATACATGACAAAAATATTCTATCTCTTAAAGGCCTTAGTTCCCATATATCTGATTCAAGATATTTAATATATGGCTCACCTAGTTTCAGTCCATTTTCAGATAGCTGATCTATATATGCAACAATTTTATTTAGTTTTATTCGTTTATTCTTATTTTTGCTCTGTCTTTGTAATTCATTAATATAATTTTCTAATTCACTTATTTCTTTTTCATTTTTGTAAAAAATAATTTTATACATTTAGTCTACCTTTCACATTGCACAATTTTATTATAACATATTTGTTATAATAATGTCAATTATATTTAGATTTTAATATAGGGAATTTTTTAAGATTTAAAATTAAAATGATTTAAATTATAGCTATATAATATAACTATTAATAAGTATCGTCAAGAAAAATCGTTCGACATAATTTTACAAAAAGTAAAAGAGAAATGCCTTAACATTTCTCTTCAATTTTTTTATCACTCTTTAATGCTCTATATATTGAAATTATTATCAAAACAGCTAATATTCCTGTTAGAACTCCTAAACTATCTATTCCAACATCTACTATGCTTGGACCTCTGCCTGGCACAAAACTTTGGTGAAACTCGTCTGATGCTGCATATAGAACTCCAACAAGCATACTTATAATCCACTTTTTGTACAGTTTAATATCAAAGGTACTCATAAATGCCATTATCCATACACCAACTAATGCATATATAGAAAAATGTGCTAATTTTCTAATTATTGGATTACCATGTTCTACCATCTTTATTTTTATTTCTTCACTTAGTCCTTTAGTATATGGAAAAACATCTATTATTTTTCTTAATACCCCATTACTTATTCCATCAGACTCTTCTGCTATTTGAGAAGAAAATTTGAAAATAACTGCAAATGTAGTTAATAATAGTAGCATAAATATAGTTCTTATAATTATTATTTTCATATTGATTATTCACCTAAAACTTTATCTATTTTATCTTTAGCATCATTTACAGATGTAGATGATGGTACCATTACATATAAAGGTGTACTACCCATTGAGTATGTTGATGAACTTGCTCCTGTACCAGTAAGTGAATTTGTTTTTACAGACCAAGATGACATATTATTTATTTGATCTTTTACTAATGCACTAATATCATCTTGTGCAATATTAGTTTGGAAACTTCCTTTTAGTGCCTCAAGAATGTCTGTATATTTGGTTAATAATGTAGTACTATTTAATACTTTTTTTATAACGGCTTCAATAACAGCTTGTTGATTTTTTACTCTTTGATTATCTCCTGAATTAAATGCATATCTTTCCCTACTAAAAGCTAAAGCTTCTTCTCCATTTAGATGATTATATCCTTTATTATAATGAAATGCTTTAGCTGCATTACTTGTAAAGTCATATTCTGAATATACATCTATTCCACCTAGTTTGTCCACTAATTTTATTACAGTTGTAAAGTTAACTCTTACATAATAGTTTATATCTGTATCAAGTATATCTTCAGCCGTTTTAATTGTTTCGTTTATTCCATAAATACCAGAATGTGTTAGTTTATCTTTTGCACCATAGCTGTGAAGTGTAACATAATAGTCTCTTGGAATTGATGTTAAAAGTACTTCGTGTGTTTCAGTGTTTACTGTTGCAAGTATATTGGCATCACTTCTTGATACATTACTTATATTTCCAGATGTATCTATTCCACTGATATATACATTAAATTTTCCACTTTTAATACTATACTTTGATGCTGTATTATCTGTCTTTGTGCTAGTTTGTAATTCATGTTTTTCAGTATATATTATTTTAGTATCTGTTTTAAAATCTTTAATCTCTTCTGAAATCATATTGTATTGAGTTGAACTTACTAAAATAACATCTATATTTTTTTGTATTAAATCATTTCCTATATCTGTTAAGTTATTTTTACTGTTAAATGTAATACTTACTTTATTTGCTATTTTACTTTTTACATCATCTGCTACTTGGAACATATACACATCTTTATTAGCTATATCTTCTATTTTTGAATAACTGCTTTCTTTCCTCACAACAATATAATAATCTTCTGTCTCAGCAAATTCTTTTAATACTTCTCCCAAGAAGTTGCTAGTTGCTAGTACATATCTTGTAACATAAATATATATCCCTGATACAAGTAAAACTATTATAAAACAAAGTACTGTCAATTTATAAGTTCTATGTTTTTTTATTAATCCTACTACCATTGCAAATGTAAATATTATCTCTGCAATAGTAAACATAGCAATTACCCATCCTGGTAACATGTTCATTTTCAATATTGAAATATAAAAAATTATTGTAATTACTACATAAATAAAAGCTACTAATTTAAAGAAATTTAGTTTTGCTGTTTTATTTTTGTTTCTTCTTATTGAGGCTGTTTCCTCAGTTTTCATTCTTTTTCCTTTTGACATATATGTTTCCTCCTATCTGCACTTTTTATGAAAAATATTTTTTATCTTTAAATTTACAGTTTGTATTGCTTCTCTTTCATCTTTATTTAATGCTAATATATATATATTAACTGCATATACTATAGTAAATATAATCATGCTAATCATGTATATATATATGTTTTCTAAGTTTACTTTTGCTTGTATAATCACTCCCAAAATAATAGGAATTATAAATGCTGGAATTATTTTTAATATTTCCTTCCAAAATTTAAACATATTAATCTTGAGTACATTATGATCATATATATTAAAAATAATGATATGTCCAATAATAATAGATATAGTTGTTCCAGCAGTACATCCAACAATTCCATATTTTTCACAAACATTATAGCTTGCTATTATATTAATAACAGCTATTATAAAATATATAATTGTTCTAACCTTTTGCTTATCTTTTGCTCTATACACTTCTAATATGTTTCCTTTTATAAGCACAAATGATATTGGTGCAATTAATAACACTGCCGCAATATAAGCTAATTCGTATTCTTTTCCAAATAATAATATAATAAACTGTTTTCCAAAAAATATAAATCCAAATAAAATTAGGAAGATTGTCATGCATTGTATTCTTCCGACTTTTGTAATAAGCTCTAATATCTCATTGTTTTTTTCAGTATCATTTTTTTCTTGATTAACTATAAAATGAATTCGTGGAGTAAAAACTCCAGCAACAGTAGTTGCAATTGTCATGTATATCGCATTTATTTGTGCTGCTATTGAATATATTGCAACTTCCTTTGCATTTCTTTTTATACCAATAATAATTGAGTCTATATTCCAGTTTATTTGATCTATTATAACAGTTAGTAACATAAAAATATAGAATATAAATATATCTTTTATTACTCGTTTCTCTGTCTTTGCAAATTTTATTTTTAAGTTTAATTTTTTCTTACAGTATCTTGCATTTAATATTAATGCCACAAGATTGATAACAGTAGTAATCGTTACAACCATTATACCTTTAAAACCTATTATTAGTAGTGGAATGGTAATTACTGGTAATAGCACTTTCTTACATATTAAAAGTATTTTTTGAAAGACAAATTTTTCATTTAATACAATATAAGATTCAAATAGAGATGAAATTGTAACAATTGTAACATTAACTAACATTATTGAAAGCATAACTTTCATCTCTTTAATTTCTAAATCAGAAAAATTCTTGAAAATGTTCTGCAATGAAAATATAAGTATAACTCCAGCTATAATTGCTATTATAGCAAAAATAATACATATTTTCACTATTAGTCCATTTATATTGGCTAGTTCTTCATCGTCCTTGTTAAAGTATTTTGCTGCAAATTTTATATATGTACTAGCCATACCATTATTTAAAATTTCTAAATAACTAACAATTGATATTATTAAACTATATGTTCCATAATGGTTTTGTCCTAAATTATTAGTTAAAATTGGCGTGTATATAAAATTAATTGCAAAACTAACAAATACAAATGCATAAGATAATATTATTCCCGATTTTATTTGTCCATGTTTTTGAGTTTGTTCCATGGAATTTTTATTTCTCCCTTCTTACTATATTTTCAAGTTTCTAACTACAACATTTTTTTCCTTTTCCATTTCTTGCATATCATAGTGTGTATCTTTTATTTCAACTAATTTATCTATAATTTTGCTAATATTTTTAGCCTCTAACTCAAAGTATCTATTTTCCAATGATAAGTTTTTAAAAAAGAATTTTATTTTTTCATCCCATACAATTGCTATTGTTGGTATATCTAGTGAATAAGCTACAATGTGACTATGTAATCTACATGAAATCAAGCAATGGTACCTTGAAATTGTTTCTACTAATTGCTTTGGTAATGTTGGTCTTTCAGCAATGTATTTTTCCTCTATAGGCATGTCTAATTTTTTTAAAACTTTACATGACAGGATATAGTCATCCTTATTTCCATTACAGAATATCTGCCATTTATATCCCTTTCTATTTAATTCTTCAATAATTCCCTTCCAAAATTCAATCAAGGTATCTTCTGGTATATTGCCTATTTTCATTACTCCTAATCCAATTATCTTAGAGTTCTCATTTTTTGTAATACCATAAGTATCTCTTGTGAATATTGCAGGATCATACGTCTTTCTAACTTCAATATTTGACTTACACATATATTTTTGTTTTAACATATCAATATTGTCTCTTGAAGATACATATAAAATGTTTTTATTTCTTAATGTTTTTCTAATTTTATGCATTAAAATTGGACTTTTTATTTTTCCAACTCCACATCCATTAAAAATAATTTTAACATTATTTTTAGATAGATATTTTACAAAATTATAAATTTGAAAAGTAAAATACGGAATAAATAAATGCCCCCCTGCAAATATTGCTAAGTCATAATGTTCTTCGCATATTTTTTTTATTCTTTTTTTGGTTTTAATATCTTGAATTTTATATGTAATAAATTCACTTTTATATATAATACTTCTAATGAAGTCACTTATATTATTTCTCTTCACGTTAGCTTGGCTTTTGTCATCTTTTATGTATCCATTCTTACAATATATGTCAACTAACTTTATTTGTAATTTTTGCTCACTATTTTCTTTTTTTATAATTTCTTTTACATTTTCACAGATTATTCCATCACCTAAGTTTGCTGAATACAAGTCTCCAATTATTAAAATTTTCAATTTTTCCTCCTAAAACATAAACATCTTATATGGAATATATGACGTCGAATTTTGTATACTTATTACAAAGTAAACTGTAAGTAATATGTAGACTATACATTTAAGAAATATTCTTATCTTTTTATCGTCAATTTCTTCTATTATATTTGGAATTAAGAATATAATAGAATATTCAAAATACATTGTTAATCTTGCTATATTACCTTCTATACTAGCTAATGTTTGTACTAGAATTCCTATTAGTAGCATATTAAGCCAAATGTTATTCTGCTCTTGTTCTTCTTTATTATTCTTCTTATAAAGTATGTATAAACTTCCAACAAAAATAATAATTAATAGTAGTAATAATTTATATCCACCACCATTTTGTATTGCAGCATAATTACCATAAACTAATTTTGTTATAATATTAAATATTTGCAATTTAAATATGAAAGTCATTAAAATAACAATTAAAAATATTATAAGATACTTATGCGTCAATTTTTTGTTTGACAAAAAATATACTGGTAAGAATATAATTGCTGTTTTATGAAAAGTTGTCGCAATTAAAACTAATGCTAAAAATTTTAATAGCTTTCTTTCTTTAATATACTTTAAGCTAATCCATATAATTGAATATGCAATTGCCTGTCTAAGACCTGAAAACAAAAAGATGTAAAAATGCATCGTAATAAATATAAATGTACTTAAAAAATAATTCTTTGAATATTTTAATATTGAAAAATACACTCCAAATAAGCTAACTAGAGCTGTAATAAATAAAAATAAATTTTCTCCTCCAACTAGTCCAATTAACTTATTATATATAATATATCCTTTTTCTAATTTTATCCTAAGTACAATATCCCATCCCGAGTCTTTAAATAAATTAAAAAAAGGTATATAATTTTTTAAATCAATTCCAACTGACGTATCTCTTAGTCCTAAAAATAGCAACATTTCTATAAAAGCTACACTTAAAAATATAGTTTTTTTATTCTCATTTTTTATTAAATAATTAGTTAATAAATAAGTTATACTAATAATTATTAGTAGTAATAAATAATATATCATACTCTTTCTTTCCTTTATTAATTCATATAGACATCTTTCATTTCTTTCAGTAAATTGTTAATTCCATATTGTCTTATTTTTTCCTCATCCATATCTATAATTCTTTTTTCTTTTGGTTCTCTTAATATTTCTTTAATCCATATTTCTTTTTCTTCTTTAAGATCAAGTTTTTTGACATTATTAGTGATTATTGCTTCATTTGGGATTTGATTACTAACAACACAGTTTAATCCTGTACACTGTGCTTCTATTAACGCAATTCCAAGACCTTCATAAATAGATGGAAATATAAAAACGTCCATAGCCATTAGTAATCTATTTACATTTTTCTGAGTTCCCATAAATTTAATATATTGTTTTATTTTTTTGTTTTCCGCATCTTCTTCAATTTCTTTTCTTAATTCTCCATCTCCTATTAGCCACAATTCTACATTAGAATTTTTCTTTACTATTTGTTCCATAAGTTCAAGTATAAATTTGTGATTTTTTGCTTCATCAAATCTTCCAACGTGTCCTATAACATATTTATCTTTACATTTATGTTCTTTTCTTACTTCTTCTCTTGTCTGTTCATTAAATTCAAATTGTTCAAGTTCAATTGAATTATGTATTACTTTAAATTTACTTTTTTCTCCATATAAAAATTTTCCAGCCTCATTACTACATGCCAATTTATCTGTTGCTAATTTATTCATAAGAAACATAAACATTTTATTTGCAACTTCATGTGTTGATGATTTAGTTGCATGTGAATGCACTATTCTTTTTTTTATTTTTGCTAATTTAGCAACCAATAAATCTATAGCTATTATAGAAGAACATGTATGTCTATGTAAAATATATTTGTTGTTTACCTTTAAAACTTTATATAATTCTAATATATGTTTAAAAATGTTTTTGCTCAAAGGTGTTATCCTATATATTTTCCCTCCAAGTTTTTCTATTTCATCATCATAATAACCTTTTTCTTTTGAATGAACTATAAAGTCAAATTGTATTTTATTACGATCTATATTTCTATATAGATTCATAATAAATGTTTCTTGTCCACCCATATCCATTTTTCCAACAATATGTATAACCTTTACTATGTCATTATTATTCTTTTCCATACTCTTCTTTCCTATAATATAAATCATAATACTTTTTTTCTAAGTTCCTAGCAATTTCCTTTATATCAAATCCGTTTTCTTTTATTTTTTCTATATTGTTATACCTTTTAATATCTGTTCTTTCAATTTTCTTTGCCCAATTTTCAGCGCTATCTTTTAAATCTATAAAATTTATTGTATTTGTAATATCTGTTTTTGAATCCACAGCACTAGAAGCAAATATTGTTAATCCATTTGTTTGTGCCTCTATTAATGCTGTACTTATTCCCTCATATAATGATGGAAATATAAACATATCAAAAGCTGAATAAAATTTTTGAACATCAGATCTTATTCCAGTGAAAAAAATATTTTTTTCAATATTTAAGTTTTTAGCATCTTGCTTTAATTTTTCCTTTAATCTTCCATTCCCTACCAACATTAATACTGTATTTGGTCTCATTTTAATATATTCCTCAAAAACCTCTAATATAAACTTGTGATTTTTTACAGGAATTAAACTTCCCACATGTCCTATGACTTCTGTACCATCCTTAATATTAAATTCTTTTCTTATCTGTTTTCTGTTTTCTTCCGAAAAAGCAAATTTCTCTGTATCAATTCCATTATTAATTATATATGCTTTATAATCCATCTTTTTAAATAACCATTTTGCTGCATTCTCAGAACATGCAAAAAACACATTTGCATTTTTATTTATTTTGGTTTGTAATATTTTCTTATATATTTTGGCAATACAATTATTACTATTTCCTGTACTATGACTATGTGATATTCTGACTGGCACTTCTGCTTTTTTTGCTGCCTCTAAAATTATTCCTGATACTTGGTCTATATGTGAATGTACTATTTTATATTCTCTATGTGTTTTAAAAAATTCAATTAGATTTTTTTTGAATTTAATTTGTCCTATTTCAGTTAAGTATTTCATATAATATATTTTCCCGCCTAATTGATTTATTTCTTTGTCAAAGATTCCATCTCCAAAAACCAAAAAATCAAATTGTATTTTTTCTCTATCTACATTTCTATATAAATTCATTATTAGTGTTTCTGCACCACCTGTATTCATGTGTCTAATGACATGCAGTACCCTAATCTTTCCTTCATTCATATTTGATTTACTCCTTCATATATTTGTACCATTTCTTTTATAACATTATCTATTTTAAATTGCTGTACATCTTGGTATGCATTAGTTCCTAAATAAGCTCTTTGTTTTTCGTCATCTATCAACTCTATAATTTTTTCTTTCATCATTTCTTCATTCTTAATAATAATTCCACTTTTTCCATTTTCAATTAGAGCTCTATGTCCTCTGTTGTCCATAGCTATTATTGGTAATTTTTTGTACATTGCCTCCATTATATTTACAGGCAATCCTTCTCTTAAGCTAGATGCTAAGTATATATCTGTTATTGATAACAATTCTCCTATATCTTCTCTATTTCCTAGTAGTAGTATATCGTCCTCTAGTCCTTCTTGTCCCACTAGCTCTCCAAACTTTCCATTACTACTATCTTTGCCTGCTAATAACACTTTAATATTTGGATAGTCATTCTTTATTTTCTTAATGCATTTTACTATCATTTCTTGATTTTTATTTTTATTAATCTCTGCCACATAGCAAAATATAATATCACCCTTATTGCAATTCATTCTTTCTTTGTAATTTTCTTCTGGCACTATATTTAATCTTTCTACATTAAATCCTACACCATGAACATATTTTATTGATTTAGCCTTTTTTATTTTTCTTTTTGCTCTTTCATAATCTTCTTGATTAATTGTTATTAGACAATCAGTATATCGAGCTAAGTACTTTTCTATTGGATAATATATCATCCAGTTTATGGCCGGTGCTCCTTTATAAAAATGGAAACCATGAGCAGTATATATAACTTTAGTATTATATTTTTTTCTTGCATTTCTTGCCGCTAGTCTAGTTATTACTCCTCCAACAGGGGTATGACAATGAATAATTTCATATTTATTTTCTTCTATTATATTTTTTAATTCTTTATATACCTTAATGTTTTGTAACTTAATAGGAAATCTTGCAAAATTTAAATTAAAATGTTTATCGCAATAAGGTATCTCTTCATCTCCACTACTTGCCACATGTACTTCATATCCTTGCTCTTTGAACCATTTAAGATATGGAATGTGAAATGATTTAATATGACCAGTTATTGTAGCTACAAATAAAACTTTTTTCATTCTAATTCCTTTCAATTTTAAACAAGTTCATTTTTTTTCTTAATGATAACATCATCATACATCATCATCACTATGTCTTCTTCATAATTGCCTATTTCCTCTTTGTTTTCATTTCCTTGTATATTATTTACTATATTTTTTACAAAATCAACCCCTGAACCATATGCATGAATATATGCACCACCAAATCTAGGATTAACTTCAGACAAATAATATTCTCCATTTTTGTAGAAAAAGTCTATATCAATTGTTCCTCTAAATTTAAATACTTTAACTATTTCCTTTATAGTATTAAATAATTTTTCATCTTTGAAAGATATTGTTTTATTTGCGCCACCTATCCTAGTTGACAATTTTTTCTTTGAAAAAGCATTAACAACTTTATTGCTTATTATGTCTATATACACATCAGCATCCAGATCAATTCCATCCATAAATTCCTGTATTATTAAATTACAATCGTCATCCGTCGCAGATTTTAAATCTTCCATATTTTCAATTTTTCTTGCCCCAATGCTTCCACTTCCGCTTACAGGTTTTACAAATACTGGAAAATTTATCTTTCCTTTATTATATCCATCTATAAAATCTTCGAATGTCCTATATGTTAAAACTGTTTTTATTTGTTTACTTGTTAAATACTTATACATTTCATATTTATCAAAACATAAGTGTGCAGTTTCATATTCAGGAATAAATAATTTTATCCCTTTTTCTGTAAATTTACTTTCATTTTTTGCTAATACCTCTATTTCAGGATCTATTAACGTCATTACAGCTTTAACATTCTCCTTATTGCAGATGCTCAATATTGTATTAATATAATTTGTATCATATATTTTAGGTACAATATAACTTTTGTCAGCCACATATAGAGCTGGCGCAATATTAGAATTATCGGTTGCGACTAAGTTGTATTCTCCATTCAATGTATTTTTAAAATCTTGTAATAATTTCGTTCTTCTTCCTACACTACAAAATAATATTGATTCTTTCATAATCTTGTTTTTTTTCCTTTCCTCTAATAAATTTGACATTGTAGCTTCACCTTCTTGTTTTATTCCTTCTCTTTTAAGAACTTTAGTTGCCGTCTTTAATACTATTCTTAAATCATTTATAAAACTTATATGTTGAATATATCTCAAATCTTCTTTAAATTTTTCTTCCCAACTAATTGAATTTCTTCCACTTATTTGTGCAAGTCCTGTTAATCCTGGTCTTACTTCATGTCTCTTTCTTTCTTCTTCTGTATAACATCTCAAATATTCTACAAGTAATGGTCTTGGTCCTACAATGCTCATATCTCCTTTTATAATATTTACAAGTTCTGGTAATTCATCTAAGCTTGTACTTCTAAGTATTTTTCCAAATTTAGTCAAGCGTTGTTCATCTGGTAATAAATTTCCATTTTCATCTTTTTCGTCAGTCATTGTCCTAAATTTATATAAAGTAAATATTTTCTCGTCTTTTCCTGGTCTTTCTTGTTTAAAAATAGCTGGTTTTCCTAATTTTACTCTTACTAATATATATATAATAAGCATTAATGGCATTAATATTATAAATGCCATTATACTTAGCACTAGGTCTAAAAATCTCTTCATGAATTTTTTATACATCTTGCAATCTCCTAAAATAATTCTTTAATAATTCTTATTACTTCTTGTTGTTCTTCTTTAGTCATTTTTGTATCACTTGGTAAACATACTCCTCTTGCAAATATATCCTCTGATATAGGTTTTTCTTCTACTTTTATAAAGTCAAATTTCTCAAATACCGGTTGAATATGCATTGGTTTCCAAATAGGTCTTGATTCTATATTTTCTTTGTCCAATGCTTCCATAACATTTAATGGAGTAACTTTTGAATCTTCTTTTAATAGCATTGTAGATAACCAATAATTTGGTTTTGTATCTACTGGTACTGGTTTCATCTCTATTTCTGGTATATCTTTAAATGCATCTTTATATGTTTCATATATTTCTTTCTTTTTAGCTAATCTGTCATTTAAAACTTTTAATTGTCCTCTTCCTATTCCTGCAACTATATTGCTCATTCTATAATTATAGCCTATTTCTGAGTGTTGATAATAACGTGCTTTATCTCTTGATTGAGTTGCCCAAAAACGTACTTTTTGTATTCTTTCTTCATCATCAGATACAAGCATACCTCCACCACTTGTTGTAATTATTTTGTTACCATTAAACGAGAAAATTCCATATTTTCCAAATGTTCCTGTTTGTTTTCCCTTATATGTTGCCCCTAAACTTTCAGCCGCATCCTCTACTAATGGTACATTGTGTTCATTGCATATTTTCATTATTTCATCCATTTTAGCAGGTGTTCCATACAAGTGTACTATAACTACAGCTTTTGGATTTGGATATTTTTCAAAAGCTTTTTTTAGTGCTTCTGGGTCCATATTCCATGTTTCTCTATCACAGTCAATAAAAACTGGAGTTGCATTTTGATATATAATTGGGTTAGCAGTTGCAGAAAATGTAAGAGTTGAACAAAATACAATGTCTCCTTCTTTTACATCTAAAGCTTTTAGTGCCATATGTATAGCAGCAGTTCCTGCTGATAATGCAGCTCCATATTTTGCTCCAACATAATGAGCTAATTCTTCTTCAAACTTGTTTACATTTTCTCCTAGTGGAGCTATCCAGTTTGTATCAAAAGCCTCTTTTATATATTCTTTTTCATATCCCTCTTCAGACATGTGAGGTGATGCTAAAAAAATTCTTTTTTCCATTTTTTATTTTTCCTTTCCTTTGTTATTTACCTCTTCTGGTTCTTTAAATGTTGGCACTATTTCTTTGATATATCTTTTTACTTCACTATTTTCGTCTTTTTCAAGTTTTAGTAGTTCTTTTAGCTTCTCTAATTTTTCTTCAAGCTCTTCCATTGTAATGCTCATTGGTTCTGTTATAAATATTTTATTGTGTTTTGTTGATGTTAAGCCTTCTTCTGACATCAATATTTCCTCATACAACTTTTCTCCTGGTCTTAGCCCTGTAATTTCTATTGGTATGTCTACATTTGGCTCATAGCCTAGTAACTTTATTAAACTAACCGCCAAATCATATATTTTTACAGGTTCCCCCATATCTAGTACAAATATTTCTCCACCTTTTGCATATGTAACTGCTTGTAATATAAGCTGTACTGCTTCTGGTATTGTCATGAAAAATCTTGTAATGTCTTTATGAGTTACAGTAACTGGTCCGCCTCTTTCAATTTGTTTTTTGAACAATGGTATAACTGAACCATTGCTTCCTAATACATTTCCAAATCTAACTGCTACATACTCAGTTTTGCTTACTTTGTTTTTAGCTTGTACTATCATTTCACAGACTCTTTTACTTGCTCCCATTATGTTTGTTGGGTTTACTGCTTTATCTGTTGAGATTAGTACAAATTTTTCTACTCCATATTCATCTGCACAGTTTACTACATTATATGTTCCAAACACATTGTTCTTAATTGCTTCTAATGGGCTTTTTTCCATTAGTGGTACATGCTTATGTGCTGCTGCATGAAATACTATTTCAGGTTTGTATGTTTCAAAAACATTATTTAATCTTGCTTTATCTCTAACACTTGCTACAATTGCTTCTAGATTTAGTTTTGGATATTCAGCTCTTAGTTCCATTTCTATATCATATAAATTGTTTTCATATATGTCTAATATTACTAATCTTTTAGGATCATATTTAACAATTTGTCTACATAGTTCTGAACCTATTGAACCTCCTCCACCTGTTACTAATACAGTCTTATTTTTTATTAATGAATTTATGTTTTTGTTATCTAAATGTACTGGTTCTCTTCCTAGTAAATCTTCTATTTGTACATCTCTTAGGCTATTCATAGCTCCATGTTTTGTAATTACTTCTTCTGTTGTTGGAAGTACTCTTGTTTTTACACCAGTTTCTTGACATATTTCTAATATTTTTCTTCTTGAAATTGCATCTATTTTATTTATTGCAAAAAATATTAAATCCACGTTTTTTTCTTTGGCTATTTTTGGTATGTCATATCTTGTTCCTAATACTTTAACTCCTAAAATATAATGATTTATTTTGCTTATATCATCATCTATAATTCCTACAATATTGTATTTATCTCGCATATTGTTTTTTATTGCTATAATAATTTCTCTAGCTCCCATTCCAGCACCAATTATAAGTAAATTATTTGCTTTATTGTCTTGGTTTTTATTTATTTTTTCATATTTCGACATTTTTCTTGCAGCTATAGATCTTCCTAATAATCTATACATTACAAATGTACCTGCAGTTAAAATACCTGATAAAACATTTACTCTTAAATTGATATATTCTAAATTAAATCCTTTATCAATAAGTGTTAGTATTACTACTGAAAGTGATGCACTTATTATATATTTCACATAGTCTTTTCCAACTTCGTATCTTATCATGTTTTGATACATACGAAAACAATTTAAAAATATTTGATAGACAATAACGACTATTACCATATCTATCATAAAGTTCTGCAAATTATTTATCTTAGTATTTAAAAATAACATTGCTACTACATAACAGCATATTATTACCATTATGTCTATTAAAATCAAAAGAATATTTTTATTTTTTTTAAGTAATTCTTTCATATTATCCCCTTAAATATCTATAAAATTTTACATTTATCATTCTATAATACTCTTCTATAAAAAGCAACCCTTTAACGACATTTTTCTAGCTAATTTGCATGAAAAAGCACCTACAATTTTTTAAGTTGTAAGTGCTATTTTTTAATTATTTTTTTCTATATAATTCCAAGAATCTCTGCACATATCTTCTAGGCTTTTTTCAGCTTTCCATCCTAATTCTTTTTCAGCTTTTTCTGGATTTGCATAACATGTTGCTATATCTCCAGGTCTTCTTTCAGTAATTCTATATTTTACTGTTTTACCTGTCGCTTTTTCAAATGCTTTAACAACATCTAATACACTGTATCCTATTCCTGTTCCTAAATTATAAATATACAATCCCTTTTGTTCTTTTTCTAATTTTTCTAGTGCATTTACATGTCCTTTTGCTAAATCTACTACATGTATATAATCTCTAACTCCTGTTCCATCTGGTGTATTATAATCATTTCCAAATACTGATAATTGCTCTAGTTGTCCACTTGCTACTCTTACTATATATGGCATTAGGTTATTTGGTATTCCATTTGGTTCTTCTCCTATTAATCCACTTTCATGCGAGCCAACTGGGTTGAAATATCTTAGTATGCAAATGTCCCAGTTATTGTCTGATTTATATACATCTTCTAGTATTTTTTCAATAAATAGTTTCGTTGTTCCATATGGATTAGTTGTTCCGCCAACTTTACATTCTTCCGTTATAGGAACCACTTCTGGATCTCCATACACTGTTGCTGATGAGCTGAATATAAACTTTTTACAATCATATTCTTTCATTACATCTAAAAGAGTTAGTGCTCCACATATATTGTTTGTATAATATTCTATTGGTTTTCTTACTGATTCCCCAACCGCTTTATAACCAGCAAAATTAATTACAGCTTCTATATTATTTTCTTTAAAAACCTTTTCTACTTCTTCTTTATTTGTATAGTCTAATTCATAAAATTTAAAATCTTTTCCTGTTATTTGTTTTATTTTATCTAATACTTCTGGTTTACTATTTGAAAAATTATCAAGTATGACTATTTCTTTTCCTTTTTTCAATAATTCAACTGCTGTATGACTTCCAATATATCCTGCTCCTCCTGGTAATAGAATTGCCATTTTAGTTCTCCTCCTTTTTATTTAAAATAATTTGTTTTACTTCTTCTTTTACTTGTTCAATTGATAAACTTGTTGTATCTATTACTATTGCATCATCAGCTATTTTTAAAGCTCCTACTGGTCTTGTCATGTCATAATGGTCTCGATTTTTTATAGACTCTAGTACTTCTTCATAAGTCATATCGATGCCTTTTTCTTGATTTTGTTTAAATCTTCTATTTGCTCTTTCTTCTGCAGTAGCATCTAAATATATTTTAACATTAGCATTTGGAAATACTACTGTAGTAATATCTCTTCCTTCCATTATTACATCTTTGTTTTCTGCCATTTTTCTTTGTAGATCAACCATTATTTCTCTAACTTCTATAATTGAAGATATTGGTGCAACAAATCCTGATACTTCTTTACTTCTTATTTGATCACTTACATTTTCTCCGTCTAAATATATTTGTAATGTACCTTTATCATCTTTCATTTCAATTTTTATATTTTTAGCTATTTTTATGATTTCTTCTTTTTTTTCAATAGTTGTTATATTATTTCTTAAACAAGTTAGTGCTATACACCTATACATTGCTCCTGTATCAATATTTAATAGTCCTAATTCATTTGCTATTAATTTTGTAATAGTTCCTTTTCCTGTTCCTGATGGTCCATCAATTGCTACTATAAATGACATATCATTTCCTCCAATTTTTTAAATTATTCTTCTTTTTTCTCTTTTTCTGGTACATATACAGCTTTCGCAACAATTGTAATATCTTTTACACTCATTGTTGTTAGCCTTTCTATTTCTTTCCTTATTTTATCTTTGAATTCTCTTAAAGCTGTTAATATATTAAATCCAAAGTTTATTGAAACTTCCATATATATAATTGGTCCTTCTGGTGTGCTTTCAACTCTTGTTCTCATAACTTTATGTATTGCATCAGAACGTTTTGCCAAGTATTCAGCAATTTGTCTAAACACTGAATCTGATATTGTAAATTTTCCCATATAGCTGAATGTTGGTCTTATTATAGATTTTTCAGCTATATATGGATCATTTCCTTTTCCTTTAAATTTAAATATTTGAAGTGGATCTAGTATATATCCTGAAAAGTCTTTTTTTATTTCAAAAGTTGGTACTGGAATTACGTGTTTTCCTTGTGTTGTACGTATTCTTCTTGCTTCTTCCATTTCAGCTTCTGTAGCAACATCTTGAATATATATTCTTTTACAAGGCTTTGGAATACCTAGGTTTTCTGTAATTTTATCAATCATTCCATCAGAAGTACCCAGAATCAATATAGACTCTGGTTTATACTTTCTTATTGCTTTTCTCATTTCATTTCTGTCTTTTTCATTTATAAATATTGCTTTTTTTACAGTTTCTACTTTTGTTGGAGCTTTTTTGGCAGATGTTCCTGCAACAACATTATTTTCAGAAACAAGTAAGCCATCATCAATAATGTATTTTACATTATTTTCTTTTGCTACCATTTGTGCTCTATAGCTTTTTCCTGTACCTGATGGACCAACAAAAGAATATACTTTTATATCATCAGTTGAATTTAAATTATTAAATAATTGCAATGTCTTTCTCCTTTTAAATATCTTTTTCAATTAAGCAAATTGAATAATTATATTTATGATATTCTGTATAGAAAATATCTTGTTTTACAAGCTTTATTTTATCTCCATATTCTTCTTTAAATTTTTCGTATATGCTATAATTGTCAGAATCTACTAGCCATATTCTCCCTTTATAGTCTTCAAAAACATCAAGACTATTTGTATATATCATTTCTTTTCCAAATGCTCTATATGCTGGCTCTACATTCCAGTTATCATAGTCATAAAAACAATTTGGTACATTTTCAAACTGCATGCTTATTGCAAATCCACTACCTCTGTTGCCAAATAATATCATATCGCCTTGTTGTAAATCTTGTTTTACATATTCTATTGGCAATTTATTATTTTCAGCATAGTTCATTTTAATTACATTTAAGTTAACAAATACTGCTGTTAAAAATGTAATAGCACAAACTATTATTGTTAATATTTTTTGCTTGTCTTTTGCCATAAAGAAAGCCATGAAAAATATAAACAATCCTGTTAAATTTAAAAAGTAACGTGGATAAAATATTGGTGCCTCAATAGACACTATAGCCATTACTGAAAATACTATTAAGTAAACTCCTATTGCTAGTTTACCTGCTAATTTTTCGCCTTTATTTATTATAATACAATAAATACAATATGCCAATAATATTAACCCTAATGTTATTGATACCCATTGTGGTGCACACATTGTATCTAAGTCACCTGTAAATTGAAAACAAAATGTTTGTATTAATGTTTCAATTGATAGTTTTGGAATCCAGAATCCTTTTGCAACTCCAAATATTTGCTTTATTAAGCATAGTAGCCATGGTATGTACAATACTATTTGTGCTATCGCTGAAATAGTAAAGCATTTTAATTCTTTTGTATAACTTTTTTGTTTTAATCCTTTTTTTAATAAGTATATGAATAATATTAAATTTATTACACCTGCTGTTGCTAAAGCATAGTAATGAATGTAAGCTGATGCTAAGCTAAATATTGCAAATATAATCCAATTTTTAGTACTAGAATTTTTATATATTCTATATGCATATATTGCCATTAATGTTACAAATAACATTGCCCATGTATACATTCTAATTTCACCTGAATAAACTGAGGCTATTGGTAAAAAGAATGTGAAAAATGAAAATAATATACCTTCTTTTTCTCCAAAGTCTTTTCTTATATGTGTATACCCTAAAATTCCTAATATTGCTAATGGAATTACCGAAATTATTCTGTATAAATATAAGTTTGTTCCAAATATTAAATAAATTATATGTAATATCCAATAATACAATATAGGGTGAACATCATTACTTCCAATGTTCCAAATATCTATAAAGCTTTTATTTGCCATTCCTACCGAATAACTTTCATCAAACCATAAGTTACTATGAAATACTGGTATTGATATAAATATTATTCCTAATATAATTATTGCAATGTGTAAGTACTTTGTTTTCTTCATTTATTTTCTCTCCTTTTGAAGCAAATTATATCACTGTTATTTTGGGTTGTCTATACTATTCAAATCACTTTTAATACGAATTGAAAGAATTCAACAATACTTAACTAAATAAAGTACCATATAATATGTAAATACTTCACATATTATGTGATACTCTATAATTTTATTTATTTTCTTTTTAATTCTTCAATTTCTTCCTTTGTTAATCCCGTAATTTCTTTGATATCTGACTCTTTTATTCCCTTTTTTAACATGTTTTTTGCTATTTGTAATTCTTTTTCTTTTGACCCTTTTTCAACTCCATCATTTACACCTTTTTCATATATTGCATGTTCATCTCTTATAGCTTTTTCTCTTAGTTCAATTATTCTTTGCATTTTTTCGTCTTCACTTATTTTGTTTAACTTTTCAACTGCATCTTTCAAATTTTCATTTTCTTCCATTTTTAGTGTCACCCTCTCACTTTCTGGATTTTCTAAAAATATTAACCAATCTAACAATTGATCTTTTTCATTTTCTCTACCCTTTATCTTTGACAATTCAATTATATCAAGCTCCAATTTATCTGTCAATATTAACTTTTTAGCATAATTTGTCTCCATTATTTTCCACGTACTATGATATGTTACTTCTTCTAGACCTTTTATATTAAAATCTGCTATCAATATTACTATTGTTTTCTCTAGTTTATTATAATCCTCTCCCGCTTTTATTTGTTTTGTATAAATTTTTGACCAATAATATAGCATTCTTTCAATAATATTATTTTTGTCTATTAATTGCATTTCTATATTACATTTTTCTTTTCCATCTAATTCTGTTATTATATCAAGTACTCCTAATTTGTCACTTTTTAATTCTCGTCTTAATATCTATACTATTAATTAGCCTATTTTATTGCTTTTAATAAATTAATAAACTTTTATTTCTTATCATTTGTAGTGTCTCCGTTGCCACTTACTGGTATTGTATCACCTAAGTATGTTGGCTCTGGTTTTATTATACATTTAAAAAAGTCTTTGTCTCTTGCTAAAATTTCTCTTATTTCTCTTACAAATTGTCCTCTATATGTTCTTGGATCTGAAGAAACTCCATAAGCATCTATTCCTAATTTTTCCGCCACATACAATGCTCTATGTAAATGATATTTTTGAGTAATAATTACAACTTTTTTAGCTTCAAAAACCTCTTTTGCACGGTATAAGCTATCATAAGTTGAAAATCCAGCATGATCCATAAATATGTCTTCTGATTTCACACCCTTTTCAATTGCAAAGTCCTTCATTACATTTACTTCATCATATTCTTCTTTTCCATGGTCACCACTCATAATTATTTTTGAAGACGTACCATTATTGTATAATGCTATTCCTTGCAATAGCCTATCTTCTAGCATTGGGCTTGGTTTATTGCCCCATATTCCAGCTCCCAACACTAAAATACAATCTATGTCTTTTAATTCTTTTGCTTGTTCCTCTGTAATTATTTTATTTTTAGTCTTATTTACTATATAAAAATTTATTGATAACATCACTATTCCAGCAATTGCACATAATGTAATTGCTAAAATTATTAAAATTTTAAGCATGCTTTTCTCCTTTGATTTTTCCATAGCTTTACTCCTATTTTTGAATGTTTTTTGCCATTTTTTATTACTACAAATATAACATCAAAAAATGGCAAGAAAAGATTAACCTTTCTTGCCATAATTGTTAATTTTGAACTTCTTCAGTTTCTACATTTGATACTTCATGAATAGCAATTTTTCTAACATGGTCAATTTTTTCCCATGTAGTATCACGTTTAAATAAGCATTTAAAGTTTATAGCAATCCATGAACCTAAGAATAATGGATAACATAATAATCCTTTTATCATAGGTTTTATTGGTCTTTTATCTAGTAACATAATTAATACTGCTGTTCCTATTGGTAATAAGAAAGTTGGTATTACGTATCTTAACATATTTACAACTAAATCTGCTGTTGTCATGCCATTTCCTGAATACATAATAACGTTTATTGCTAATAAGACTAAGGTTAATACAAACATTGGTATACTTCCTATAATATATAGGAATCCATCAAAGTTCATTATAGTTTTATGCTCTTTGACAGCTACAGCCAATGGTTTAGTATATTCTTTTATACATTGCATGTGTCCAACTGTCCATCTTGTTCTTTGTTTCCAGCTTTGTTTAAATCCTAAAGGTTGTTCATCATAAACTACTGCATCTACAGCCCAACCTAATTTTTTACCTTTAATTATTCTTTTTAATGAAAACTCAATGTCTTCTGTTAAAGTTTTTGTAACCCATCCTTCTGGTTTTACAACATCAAATTTAACCATAAAGCCAGTACCATTAATTAATGGTGATAAACCTACATTGTATCTTGCTAAGTGATAAAAACGGTTCATTGTCCAGTAGAATATTGCATATCCTGCTGTAATCCAGTTATCTGTTGGATTTTTAATATCTCTATATCCTTGAACCACATCTTCACCTTGGCAAAGTTTTTTATTCATATTTTTTATAAAATCTTTGTCAACAATGTTATCTGCATCAAATATACAAAATGCATCATAAGGTGCGTTTTCATCAATTTTTTGTCTTAAAAACCAATTTAATGCATATCCTTTAGTTTTTTTACTTGGGTCAAATCTTTCATATACAATTGCTCCCGCATTTCTTGCAACTTCTGCTGTTTTATCTGTGCAGTTGTCAGCAATTACATATATATCAAGTAATTCTTTTGGATAGTTTTGCTTTTTTAAACTTTCTATTAGTTCTGTTACTACATTTTCCTCGTTGTGTGCAGGAATAATAGCCATAAAACGATGGTTTTTATTTACCAACATTGGTTTATCTTTTAACTTTACTAATGAGCATACACTTATTGCTAATTGATAAAACCAAAATATTGTTATAATCCACACTAATGCTTGTTGGATAATGTATAAGTACTCCATAATTTTCTCCTTTTTTTATGTTTATAAACTTATTATATATATCTTATTAAAAATATTCAACTATTATTAAAATTTTTAATTAAATCTTAATAATTATTCATTTTCTTTATGTTCTTCATTGTTACTGCTAGCTTCTAAGTCTTTCATATTTAAGTTAATTCTGCCTTGATTATCAATCTCTGAAACTTTAACAGTCACTTCATCTCCAACGCTTAGTACGTCTTCAACTTTTTCTACTCTTTTGTTTGATATTTTAGAAATGTGTAATAATCCTTCATTTTCTCCACCAATATCTATAAATGCTCCAAATGGCATTATTTTTGTTACTTTTCCATCATATATTCCGCCAACTTCAATAATTTTAGCAATGTCTAAAATCATATCCATAGCTTTTTTGCCACTCTCTGAATCATTAGCATATACACAAACTTTTCCGTCATCATTTATATCTATTTTAACTCCTGTTTCATCAATGATTTTATTAATCATTTTTCCTCCAGGTCCGATAACATCTTTTATTTTGTCAACACTTATATTTGCCATCATGATTTTTGGTGCATATTTAGAAACTTCTTTTCTTGGTTCATTAATAACTGGTAACATTATATTGTCTAAAATATAGTCTCTTGCTACTTTTGTTCTTTCAAAAGCTTCTTTAATTATATCATATGTTAGTCCATCTATTTTAATGTCAACTTGTATAGCAGTAATTCCGTCTTTAGTTCCACCAACTTTAAAGTCCATATCTCCAAAGAAGTCTTCTATTCCTTGAATATCTGTAAGCATAATATATCTGCTTGGATCATTTTTATCTGTAACTAATCCTGTCGAAATACCTGCTACTGGTTTTTTAATTGGTACACCTGCATCCATTAATGCTAATGTGCTTCCACAAATACTTGCTTGTGATGTTGAACCATTTGAAGATAATACTTCTGATACAACTCTTATTGCATAAGGGAATTCATCTTCTGAAGGTATAACTGGTACTAATGCTTTTTCAGCTAAAGCTCCATGTCCAATTTCTCTTCTTCCTGGTCCTCTTGATGGTCTTGCTTCACCAACACTATATGATGGGAAGTTATATTGGTGCATATATCTTTTTGATTCTTCTTCATCTAATCCATCTAATTCTTGTGCTTCGTTATTTGTTCCTAATGTTACTATAGACATTACTTGAGTTTGTCCTCTTGTAAATATTGCACTACCATGTACTCTTGGAAGTACTCCAACTTCACATGAAAGTGGTCTTATTTCATCTATTTTTCTTCCATCTGGACGTTTATGTTCTTCTAGAATCATTTCTCTTACACATGCTTTTTCTAAGTCATGAACACTGTCTGCAATATCTGTTTTCTTTTCTTCTGTTGATTCTTCTCCATATTTTTCAACAAAATATGCTGTAATATCTTCTGTGATTTTTTCAATATTTGCATCTCTTACAGTTTTATCTGTAGCTTGTACATCTTGATACATTCTATCTTTAAAATTTGCTACTATTTCGTTATAAACTTCTGGATCTGTTGCAAATGATTTATATTCAAATTTTGGCTTTCCTATTTCTGCTTTGATGTCAGAAATAAAGTTACATATTTTTTTAATTTCTTCATGTGCTGTTTTAATTGCTTCAAGCATTGTATCATTTGGTATTTCATCAGCACCAGCTTCTATCATAGTAATTTTTTCAAGTGTTCCTGCTACTGTTAATGTTAATCTACTTTTTTCTCTTTGTTCTAATGTTGGGTTTATAACTATTTGATTGTCAACATATCCAACTGCTACTGCTGCTGTAGGTCCTCCAAATGGAATGTCTGATATAGAAAGTGCAGCTGATGCTCCAATCATAGCACATACTTCTGGGCTATTGTCTGGATCTACTGATAATACAGTTGCTACAACACATGTATCATTTCTAAAGTCCTTTGGAAATAATGGTCTTAAAGGTCTGTCAATTGCTCTTGATGTTAGTATAGCTTTGTCTGTTGGTTTTCCTTCTCTTTTTGTAAATCCTCCTGGTATTTTACCTACTGCATATAACTTTTCTTCATAATCTACTGATAATGGGAAAAAGTCTACTCCTTCTTTTGGTTCTTTTGCTGCTGTTACGTTTACCATAACAACTGTTTCTCCATAACGTACTACTACGCTACCATTTGCTAATTCTGCAATTTTTCCTGTTTCAATTGATAAATTTCTTCCTGCTAATTGTGTTTCGTATTTTTTAAACATAAATTTTTCTCCTTTTTTATTTTATTTATATTATAAGCAATATGAAAATTAGCGTAACCTCTATTATGTGCTATTATTTTTAGTAGCATATAATACAAGCTACTCTCTAATTTTAATTATTGCTTTTAATACCATTAATTATTGGATTTTAATATAATTATAATATTCGCAAAATTGGACGTTCGGCATGAAAGCAAAACGTCCAAATTGTAAATTATTTTCTTAATCCTAATTTTTCAACGATGTCTCTGTATCTTTGAACATCTTTTTTAGCTAAGTAGTTAAGTAAATTTCTTCTTGCACCTACCATTTTTAAAAGTCCTCTTCTAGAATGATTGTCTTTTACATGAACTTTTAAATGAGCTGTTAATTCATTGATTCTTTCTGTTAAAAGAGCTATTTGAACTTCTGGAGAACCAGTATCTTTTTCATCTCTTTTATAAGTTTCAATAATTTCTTGTTTTCTTTCCTTTGTCATTTTATTTTCCTCCTATTATTAATTTGCCTTAAGCTGAGTTTTAGTTTGGAGTATTATCCCCTAAAACTAAGTAAAAGGTATTGAAAGTACCTGTAAACGGTACCTTTTATATGATAGCATATTTTATTAACAAAAGCAAGAGTTTAATTCTATTTTCTTTAAACCTGAAATAACGTGAAATAAGTCTTATATTTTCAATAAATTTTTATTTTGCAGAAATAAGTATGCTAATTTACCAATTTTTATTTTGTTTTCTCCTATACAATAAAAAAAGCCACCCCCATTTAAGGAGTGGGAAAACTCAATGAGTTTTCTATTTTTTGTTAGATACTGAACCGGAGTGAATCTAAACTCAATCCTTTCTTTACTTTGATTCCCAGCTTGGTTGCCTCATCTTCAAGATCTTTCATCAACCTGGCTAAAGATCTTATAAAACGCTCTTGCTCTTTTGCAAGAACTTGTTCTTGTTTTTGGTTGTGCGCAAATATCCATAGCCCTGAAACGAACCAATTTCCGTACCGGATCTCTGCTAACTCCATCCCTCTGTCTTTTTGCTTCCATACGCTCTCGGCCCATTTACCGATAGCGGTTGTTCCGACGTTCGGGTCGGAACAACAGATTTCTTCGAAGAAATCTCCATTCCTTTTTAGTCTCTCCGCAACGAGCTTGATAAGCTCGTTATCGTTGTCCACCTCTACATTCTTAAGTCTCATCTTTGCGATGAGATTTCCCCGTCTTGCTGCCCTGCAGATTGCTGCATATTCGTTCAGATTCACTTTTTTCATAGTCTGTTCCCCCTTCATAGTTCGGGGGCTCCTTTCATATACTACACCTTGTTGGTGTTATGTATTATTATACCATGTTTTACATAAAAAGTCAACTTTATTGCATTTTGCTATATGTTTTGTAAAGATAGTCATTTTTTAGTTTTTTAATTGCTTCTAGACTTTCCTCATAATTTCCAAATCCCGTCAATCTAAAATATCCTTCTCCGCTTGGACCAAATCCACTCCCTGGAAGTCCTACAATATTTTTGGTATTTAAAAGTTCATCAAAAAATTGCCAAGAGTTTTGTTTATTTGGTACTTTAACCCAAATGTATGGCGAATTTATGGCTCCGATAAGCATCAAATCCAGACTCCACTAATCCTTGTTTTATTATATTTGCATTATTCAAATAATACCTGATATTTTCTTTTATTTCATTTTGTGCATCATCTAAATATGTTGCTTCAGCTCCTCTTTGCGTAATATATGATACTCCATTAAATTTTGTATTTTGTCTTCTGGTCCATAATTTATTTATTTGTACTATTTCGTTTTTGCTATTATACCCATATAATTCTTTTGGAATCACAGTATATGCACACCTAATTCCCGTAAATCCTGCTAATTTTGAAAAACTTTTAAATTCAATTGCAACTTCTTTCGCTCCTTCAATTTCATAAATTGAATGTGGAATATTAGGGTCAGAAATATATGCTTCATAAGCTGAATCAAATAAAATAATTGCATGATTTTCTTTTGCATATTCAATCCATTCTTTTAGTTGTGCTTTTGTAAGTACTGCTCCTGTTGGGTTATTAGGATAGCATAAGTATATTAAATCAACTTTTGTTTTTGGAATTTCTGGTATGAAATTATTTTGGCTGTTAGATACCAAGTATATTATATTTTCATAGTTTGTTATATGAAAATCTCCGCTTCTTCCTGCAATAACATTTGTATCCAAATATGCCGGATACACAGGATCTTGAACTGCTACAATATTATTCACATCAAATATATCACTGATATTACATATATCCGAATTTATTCCATCTGATATAAAAATTTCATCTTTTTCAAATTCTATATTCTTAGTCAGATAATCATTTTTTATAATCTTTTCTTTTAAAAAGTCATACCCAGTTTCTGGCCCATATCCTCTAAAAGTTTCTTTTTCTTGCATTTCTTTGCAAGCATCTTGCATAGCTTTTACTACCGCTTTTGGAAGTGGTAAAGTTATATCTCCAATTCCTAGGTTAATTAACTTTTTTTCTGGATTCTTCTTTTTAAATTCATCTACTCTTTTTGCTACAGTCACAAATAAATAGTTATTTTGAAGATTTAAAAAATTGCTATTTATTTTACTCATTTATCCACTCTCCTTTAAATACTGTTACCGCAGGTCCATTCATATATATATGATTATTTGACCTCCATTCAACTCCTAAATTTCCTCCTAACAGTTCAACATTAACTTTTCTATTTGTAAAATTATTTAAATAACCTGCCACCACCGAACTGCATGCTCCTGTTCCACAAGCTAATGTTTCTCCTGTTCCTCTTTCCCATACTCTCATTTTTATATTATCTTTGTCTACTATTTCTACAAATTCAACATTGGTTTTCTCTGGAAATATATTTAAATTTTCAAAAATTGGTCCATACTTATTTATTTCTATCTTTGATAAATCCTTTACAAATGTAACTGCATGTGGATTTCCAATTGATACACACGTAAATTCAAATTCTTTTTTATTTATTTTAAATTTCGCTTTTATTTTTTTATCTTCAATTCTAACACTTTCGTTTTTGATTATAGGAATCTTCTCAGGTATTAATATAGGCTCTCCCATGTCTACCTCTACATTATTTACTTTTCCCTTAGTTATATTAAGTTTTAAACTTTTTATTCCAGAAAGTGTCTCTATTGTTGCCGTTTCTCTTTCTATTAGCCCCAATTCATAAGCAAGTTTTGCTACACATCTGATTCCATTTCCACACATTTGTGCTTCGGTTCCATCTTTATTAAACATTCTCATTTTTAAATCAGCAATGTTACTTTTACACAATAAAATTAATCCATCTGAACCAATTCCAAAATGTCTGTCACTTAGTTTTTTACTTAGATTTTTTACATCAATTGGTTCTTTTTTATTAGTACAATCTATATATACATAGTCATTCCCTAATCCTTGCATTTTAAAAAACATCATAAAATGTAACTCTCCTTTCATTACATTTTATGATGTTTTGACTTTATTATGAATTTTTATATAGTAACTTTATAGATTTGCAAGCATTAGTATAAGTATTATGCTTATATATATAAATGCAAATAATGATAAGCCAATTATTCCCATTATCAATCCAGCTTTTCCTAATTTACTTCCTATTCTTTTTACTGATTTTGCTCCAAATATAATCGCAAGTATACCTGATGGTAGTGTTATATACCAGAATAGTGCTGAAAGTATTGAAATTATTCCTAGAACAAATCCTGCTATTCCTATTGTAGATTTTTCTTTATTGTTTTCTTCCATTTTATATTCCTCCTTCAACTTATTCTATAACAATTGTATTGTTTTCAATTTTATGTTCATCTTTTTCATCTAGCACAATTGTATCATTTTCGTCTTTTCTATCTGATTGTTCAGTTGTACTTGTTGGTACTTCTTTTATCTTTATTTCACCTACTTGTTTTAATGAATCAAGATCGTTTACTTTTATTGCTGTTTCAGATACTGTATATAAATTATTATCTATATATAATCCTCTTAAAAGTTTAGTAGTATTATTATAGTATGTATTTTTTTCCTTTTCATGAGTTATGATTCCTTTTAGCTTGAATCCATCTTGTATGTTTATATTATATACAAAATATCCCTCTGCTATATAAGGCTTATTATATTTTGAATAATTATTTACTAATGATGAATATGAATCTGAAGCATTTATTTCAAAATCGTCACTATAATTATTTACAGGTATTGCAATTAAAGACTTTTCTTTTGAGAATAATAGTGCTTTTGGATTTGTTAATATTGCTGATGTTGTTCTACTGTCTCCTATTACTACACTTGAAATTTGAATTGGTGTATTTACATTTGAAACATCAAATAGAGCCATTTTCATTCCTACAATTTTTGCTGTTGTAGAAATTACTCTTCCACTGTAATTTCTCCTTACAGTTTCTTTTGTCTCCATTCCAATTCCAATTATATGATTTTCATCATAAGGATGTAAATATGTACTATATCCAGGTATTTTTAATTCTCCAAGTACTTTTGGATTTGTTTCATCTGATAAGTCCATTACAAATAGTGGATCCATTGTCTTATATGTTACAAAATAAACTTTGTTTCCTATAAATCTTGATGAATACATTGTTTCTCCTTTTGCAACATAGTTAGATATTCCTATTTGTTTCAATTTCTCATCAAAGATTGCAACTCTTGAACCTTTATTATTGTATAAAGCAATTCTTAAATGATTATCTTTTTCATCTAATGAATATTGGTTTATGGTTTCTCCTTTTATTTTAGTTTTTGCACTGTATTTTACATTTCCGTCTTTATATATATCAAATTTATATATTTCTGTCCAATATCCATTTTCTCCGTCAGTTTCATAATCAGCTAATCCAAATACTCCCTTTAATCCAAATATAGATTTTATACTTGGAATATAGCTTTCATATTTATATTTTTCATTCAACAAATATATAGCGTTTTCAGACACATAAGCATTTGATATATCCATTAGATATGAGTCAATCTTAATATCTGATCTCTCATTGTTTAAATCTACTACTGATATCAGCGTTTGTTTTCTTGTTTTCAAATCTTTTAAATATTTAATATTTTCAAGATTTAAACTTTTTTCCATACCATCTTCTGTATAGCTTATATCAATTTCATCATTGTCAGCTTTTTTTAGACTTCCTGTTGAAATTACATATAACACATTATCTATACATCTAGATGTATAATATGGTTCATTCATTGTATAGTTTTTAGTTAAAACTGGATTTTCTCTTGATGATATATCATAAATTTCAACTTTTGTATTCGCATTTCTATAATATGAATTTCCTGTTGTTTCTCCCTCAGATATTACAATTAACTTGTCTTTGTATAATATTAAGTCTTCAGGTATACTATTGTCTGCAATTGCAAATTTAGATACTATTGTTGGTTTTTTAGGATCTTTAACATCTGTTATTACAACATTTTCTTCTGATATTGAATAAATATAGTCTCCATCCGTTTTTACAATATCTGCTTCATCTACATTCTCAACTTGTATATTAGTAGTAGAATAGCTCTTTGTGCTTGAACTTGAACTACTTGATTCAGAATTTGATGTATTATTGCTTATAATGGTGTCAACTCCAGCATCTAGTATCCCGTCACTTTTTGCAATATCATCATAATAGTAATATTTGCTTGGATAATCAAGGATCGAAAATGGCATTGTAATAATACCAATCAAATTCTCTTTTAAGTTCTGATTAGTTTCTCCTTCATATATTTTTAGTAATTCTTTTTGTGATTTTATCGTTCTTAATTCTGTTTCTTTTTTATTTAAAGTTATAATTAAAATGGTTGATATAAGTATAATAACTACTAATAATATAGAAAAAATCTTTATCTTTTTCTTCATATTTATCCTCCTTTTATTTTATACCTATAGAATATATTAATTAATAAAATAAGTCAATTATTTTAAAAAGTTTTATGTCAATAATTTTAATTTATACCTTTTAAATTTCGTATAGCTCTTTACTTTATGTAAAGTATGTGATATAATAAATACAATAGCGTATGCTATTAATAAAAAGGGCCCATAAGCGCCCAAAAGGAGTTTCCATGATGAAAAGTTCAAAAATTAAAATGCTGCTTAAAACAGCAAAGAACATGAAGCGGTATCGCCGCTTCAAAATAGTGTTTCTGCACTATTCGCGCTCTTTTGAGCGACAAGTACTCGAAGTAAAAAAACAACTCTCCTATGCTCCGAGCAGGGAGTTGTTCGAAACCATTGTCCCTTATATTTATAAGGGACAGCTTCCACCCATAATCTGGGGTGGATCCTGTTTTCATTTTGAGCTTCTCCGGAAGGCCGGAGATCCCTTCTATACTCATCTAAATGAGTATGGTTGTTTTCAAAGTTATTGCTGCTACGGCGACGAAGAATCAGCAGCAAAGCTGCTGATTCTTTTGAACCAGATTTACACCGTCGGGATAGTATTTATCCCGACAGGGAAATCCATTCGTGCCGTGATAACATAAATTTATCGCGCACTAAAGTTGTTTTCATTCCAATAGGATTGGAATGTCTTCTGAGAACTCCTTTTAGAGGGTAGCAAATTGCTACCCTCTTTTTTTGCCTCATTTAGTGACAGTTCCTAATTGTTCCATTTGTACAATAAAAAATTTAGTCCCCTTACAAATATAAAAAAGCCCTAGAAATAGGACTTTTTTTGTTGGTGCCTCGAACTGGAATCGAACCAGTGACACAGGGATTTTCAGTCCCTTGCTCTACCAACTGAGCTATCGAGGCGTTTAATAAAAAAAAATGGCGACCTGGAACGGGCTCGAACCGTCGACCTCTAGCGTGACAGGCTAGCGTTCTAACCAACTGAACTACCAGGCCGTAAATTATTTTCAAATTTACTTAATATTCAATTATGAAATGGTGGGCGCAATAGGGATCGAACCTATGACCTCCTGCTTGTAAGGCAGATGCTCTCCCAGCTGAGCTATGCGCCCATTTCTGCTGACTTGTTTAGTATACTAAATTAAATTATAATTGTCAATACATATTTTAAATTTTTTTTATTTTTTTAAAATAAATTTATAAACAGGACAGAAATTGTATAAATATTAACCATTTAATTATTTTCGATTCTGTCCTGTTTTTAGTGTTTTTACTATTTTTTTAGTATTTCTATTGCTTTTTGTAATTGATTATCATCTTTTTCTTCTAAGTTCAATTGTTTTTTTGCTTCATCTGATAATTCAACTTCTACATCTGGTGTAATTCCTATTTTATTAATTGCAGTATGATTTGGAGTATAATATTCGCTTACTGTAACTTTAAGTCCACTTCCATCTGACAACTTATTTAGTTCTTGAATTATACCCTTTCCATAAGTTTTAGTTCCAACTAAAGTTGCTTTATTATTATCTTTCAACGCTCCTGCCAAAATTTCTGAAGCACTTGCAGAATATTCATTTGTAAGTACTACTACTGGCATATTTATTATAGGGTTTTCTGTTGCTTTTGTAATATCTTCATTATTCTTTTTATCTTTTGTTATTAATAAAGTGCTACCTTTTTCTATCATTGTATTTGCTATTTCAAGTGATTTGTCTACTATTCCTCCGCCATTATTTCTTATATCAATTATAAGTTTGGTGATTCCTTTTTTCTCTAGTTCTTTATATTTAGTTTTGAATTCATTAGCACAATCTCCATCAAAGTCTGATATTGCAATATAGCCAATATTATCTTCTAACACTTTAGTTGTAATATGACTGATTACTACCTTTTTTCTAGTAATTTCAAATTCTTTTGTTTCTCCGTTTCTATATATTTCTAATTTTACTTTTGTTCCTTCTTCTCCCCTTATTTTGTTAGATGCCTCTTCTAGCTTGTCACCTGTATATTCTACATCATTTATTTTTGTAATAATATCTCCAGGTAATATTCCAGCTTTTTCTGCAGGTGAATTTTCTATTGGTTTTATAACCATGATAACATTTTCTTTTATGTTTTCTGTCATGTAAATTCCTATTCCAACAAAGTTACCATTCGTTTCTTCCATTATTTCTTTCATTTCTTCTTTAGTATAATATGTTGTATATGGATCTCCTAAAGCATTAACGTATCCTTTAAGTGCCCCATCAATTAATTCTTCATCATTTATTTCTCCAATATACTTATTTTCCAATTCAGTTCTAAATTGAGATAATGTGTATTCTAACCCTTCAAATGATGTGTTATTTCCTTTTCTTATTGCTAATACATTATTTCTTAGATATTGGTATGTTGCAAAAGCAGTTATTAAAGATGTTGTTATTATCACAATAATTATGAGCATTATCGTCTTATAAATTCTTTGTGCACTTTTACTTTCCATTTTATTAAATTCCTCTTTTCTTTTTTACTGTTATTATATTTATTAAAATTAAAAAATATTATTCATTATGGTTCTTTAACATAATTTAGTGGATCTACTGTTTTTCCATTTATTCTAACTTCAAAATGTAGGTGTGGGCCTGTTGAATTACCTGTAGAGCCTACTTCCATAATTATATCTCCTTGTTGAACAGTTTGTCCAAATTCCACTAATATCTTTTGTCCATGTCCATATAGTGTAGATATTCCATCTCCATGATTTATTATTACACAATTTCCATAAGACCCTAGCTCTCCTGCATAAGTAACCACACCTCCAAGTGCAGCAACAGCCGGAGCACCAAACCCAGCATTTCCTATATCTATTCCTATGTGAAAATTAGTAACTCCCTGAATAGGATGTTGCCTTGTTCCATAATCAGATGTGATTTTTGTTCCAGCTATTGCAACTGGCCAAATCATTAGGCCTCCTGTATACTGAATGTCATAGTCTCCATTTGCCATACTAATTTCTCTAATTCTTGTTTCTAACTGTATAGTTTCTGTTTTATATTTTGTAATTTTTTCGTTTAGCTTTTTTTCACTTTTTGATAGTTTGGCCATATAGCCTTCTTGTAATGTTTTAGTATTTTTGTTTATATTTTTGTTTTGCTCTACCTTTAATTTTAATGTTTTGATTTCATCTGTTTCTTTATCTAGTTTTTGTTTTGCAATTTCTATTGTATTTTTCTCTTCTTCAACAGTATTTATAAGCTGATTATCATACTCCATTACTTCTAACATTTTATAATATCTTGATAAAAATTCAGACAATGTTCTTGAAGAAAGTAAAACATCAAGATATGAAATTGACCCAGCTTCATATAGCGCTACTAGTCTTTCTCTTAATTGCTGTTCTTTTTTGTTATACTCTTCTGTAACAGCATTTAATTTTTCTGTGGTTTCTTTAGCTGACGTTTCTAGTTCATTTAATTTTTTTTCTAGTTCTGCATTTTCATTTTCATATTTTCTTATTTTATCGTCTAATTGCTGAATTTGAATAAGTATTCCTGATATTTCTGTTTGTAAATATTCAAGTTTAACGTTTGCTTCATCAAGTTTATCTTTTATCTCACTTCTTTGATTATTCAAATCATTAATATCATCTGTGTCTGTATTTATTTCTTTTTCTTGCTCTTCTTGATTTTGAATATTTGTTTCATTACTTGCAATCGAATAAATAGATAAATTAAATATAAACACAAAAATAAGGAGAATACTTATAAATTTATTTAACTTCATCTTGCATTCTCCTTTCTTTTCTTATTTTTAAATTTTACCAGTGACAATAGTCAAGAGGATTAACCTCACTGCCATAGTATTGACTTGTTCTAACCTCAAAATGTAAGTGTGGTCCAGATCCGATTCCAGTGCTTCCACTTTTTGCTATTTTAGTACCTGTTGATACAGTTTTTCCTCTTGAAACCAATATTACACTTAAATGTTGATATAAAGTATATAAATTGTCTGCATGTTTTATTATTATAAAATATCCTCTTGCACTATTATATCCTGTAGAAATTACAATACCATTTCCTGCTGACAATACTGGTGTTCCTGTAGGTACACCTATATCTATTGCTCTGTGATCTGATGTTGCTCCTGCAACTGGTGCAACTCTTCCTCCAAAATATGATGTAATCCAGTTATAACCTGGTGATGATTTTGAAAGTGGCCAGCTCAATGTTCCAGCAAACTTTCCTGTATATGAGCCATTATAATCATTTGCTGATTTTGCAAGTTCTTCTTCTAATTTTTGAATTTCGTTATTATAGTTGTTAATTTGAGTTTGTAATTTTTTCTGTTCTGAAGTTAATGTTTCAGCTTTTGCTTCTTTTTTTGCTTTAGTTGTTTTTATTTGAGTTTGTTTATTTTGTACTTCCTTTTTGCTTTCATTTAATTCTTTTTTTTGTTTTTCAAGTTCATTTTTAGCATTTTCAACTTCATTTTTCTGAGCTTCAACCTTGTCCATTTGCTCACTATCTGCCTCTGTTAATTGTTGGACTTTTGAGCTCATAGAAATATAGTCCCATATATTTTCTGAAGCAAGTAAAACATCTAAAAATGTTATTCTTCCTTGTTCATATATTGCAACTAGTCTTTCTTCTAGTAATTTTTGTTTTTCTTCATAATCTTTTTGTAATGCTTCAATTTCTTTGTTTTTTTCTTTTATGTTCTTTTCCATTTTGTTTATCTTATTATTTAAGCTTTTTATGTCTGCCTCATACTCTGCAATTTGATCCTCAAGTTCCTCAATTTCATTTAAAACAGTTTCTTTTTCTGCTGTAACTGCTTTCTTGTTTTTAGTTGCTTCACTTAGCTTGTCCTTTGCATCGTTTAAATCAGATTGTGTTGTTGCAAATACTGTAAATATCATTGACTGCAGTAGTATTACCACTAATAATATAGATATAATTTTTCTTTTCATATTTATTTTCTCCTTTATACCTCTAAATATTTTTTCATTGAAATTGCACTACCTAAAGCTCCAACTCCAAGTCCTAATACTAAGTATACAGTTAATAAAGTCTTAAATAATTCCTGGAATGTTAATAATGGTATATTTATCATTCCATTTATCAATGATTGTTGTATTTGTGCTATTACTGCGTTATATATAACTGATAATATTAATAATGAAATTAATACTGATATTAATCCTATTAACATACCCTCTACCATAAAAGGCCATCTAATAAAACTGTTTGTCGCTCCAACATATTTCATAATTGATATTTCTTTTCTTCTAGCATGTACAGTTAACTTTATGGTATTTGTTATTATAAATATAGAAATTAATACTAGAATAATTAAAATTACAGTTGTTATTATGTTTATTCCATCTGCTATTTTTATTAAAGCATTAATTGTATCTGTTCTAACTTCTATATTTGATACTACTTCAGTGCTATCTGCTATTTCTGTTTTAACTTCCTCAGCTTTTGTTAAGTCTGTTAGTGTAACAACAAAAGATGCTTTAAATGGATTGTTTTCTCCATCATAAGTAGCCCATAAGAACTTTTTATCTTTAAACATTTTTTTCATTTCTTCTAATGCTTGTTCTTTTGATTTTTCTTCTATTGTATTTACATAAGGAATACTTCTTATTTTATTCTTTAATTCTGTTCTTTGTTCTTCTGTTGCTTCATCATAAATAAAAACTTCCATTCCTTGTTGTTCTTCAATTGTTTTAGTAATATGATTTACATTTTGACCTACCGCAAAGAAAAGTCCAAATATAAACATTGTTGCACACATTATAACTAATGATGCTATTGTAGATTTTTTATTTTTAAATACATTTCTAAAACCTTCACCTAATAAATATCCAAAAATACTATATCTCACTACTATATCCACCCCTCTTATCATCTCTTATAATGTTGCCTTCTTCTATTTGTATAACTCTTTTTTTCATTTTGTCTACAATATCTCTTGCATGTGTTGCAACAACAACTGTTGTTCCTCTTTTATTAATGTCTTCTAAAAGTGCCATAATATCCCATGCAGTTTCAGGGTCTAGATTTCCAGTAGGTTCATCTGCAATTAGCATAGATGGGTTATTTACTAAAGCTCTCGCTAAAGCAACTCTTTGTTGTTCTCCTCCTGATAGTTCATTTGGATACATTTTAGCTTTATTACTTAATCCTACTAAAGATAGTATCATTGGTACTTGTCTTCTAATATGTTTTGGTGTTGCTCTTACAATATACATTGCATAAGCTACATTATCATATACTGTTCTATCTGGTAAAAGTCTGAAGTCTTGGAACACAACTCCCATGCTTCTTCTTAAAAATGGAATTCTTTTTGGTTTTAAAAATGTTGTATCTTTTCCATTTATAATAATATTTCCTTTAGTTGGTTCCTCTTCTTTTAATATCAATTTAATTAAAGTAGATTTTCCTGATCCAGAGCTTCCTACTAAAAATGCAAATTCTCCTTTTTCAATCACAAAATTAGCATTGTGTACTGCCTCTGTTCCTGTATTGTATGTTTTGCTGACATTTCTAAATTCTATCATTTGAATAACTCCTAACTAAGATTAGACATCTTCTTTCATACTCTCCTTTATCATAACAATAAAAGCTATTATTTGCAATAGTTTTTTCTGGAAAAAAGCAGAATAATTTTGCCTTAAACATGCAATTATTCTGCTTTTCTTATCATTTCTTGTTTTTATTAAAATTCACAAAAAATTCACAATTATTCTTTTACTTTTTCAATAATGGCTTGACTATCTAATTTAAAGTACTTTAATAATTGTTCTGCTTTACCAGACTTTCCAAACTTGTCATTCATTCCCATTCTTATTACTTTTGTTGGATATTCTTCTGATAAAACTTCACAAATAGCTGTGCCTAACCCACCTATTATACTATGATCTTCAATAGTAATTATTTTTTTAGTTTCTTTTGCACATTTTACTATCATTTCTCTGTCAATTGGTTTTATTGTATGTACATCAACTACACGAATATTTATATTTTCTTTTTCAAGTTCTTCCTTAGCTTTTAATGTTTCTGCAACTTCAACGCCTGTTGCAAATATAGTTGCATCTGTACCATCACCAATTTGAACCATTTTACCTATTTCAAATTTTTGATTTTCATCATATATAACAGGTGTAGCAACTCTTGCTAATCTTATATATACTGGCCCATCAAACTTTGCCATTTCTTTTATTGCCCATTTTGTTTGAGTATCATCTGAAGGACATAAGACTGTCATGTTTGGAATACTTCTCATCAAACTTAAATCTTCAAGCATTTGATGTGTTGCGCCATCTTCCCCAACAGTAACTCCTGCATGTGTTCCACATATTTTTACATTAAGTTTTGGATATGCAACACTATTTCTAATTTGATCATAAGCTCTACCTGCTGCAAACATTGCAAATGTACTTGCAAAAGGAATTTTTCCAGTTGTAGCTAAACCTGCAGATATTCCTATCAAATTCTGTTCTGCTATTCCTACATTTATAAATCTATCTGGAAACTCTTTTTCAAAAAGACTGGTTTTAGTTGCGCCAGCCAAATCTGCTGTTAAGACAACCACATCTTTATTTTCTTTTCCTAACTCTACTAAAGCTTTTCCAAAGCTCTCACGAGTAGCAATTTTATTATCTAAATCCATATTCATATATCTCCTTTATATAGAATTTAATTTTTAATTTAAAATAGAATTAGTATATTGCAAGGCGATGTGTATTAAAAAGGCAAAGGCGCAACCTATTGGTTGTAACTGCGTTTTTAATGCACATCAACGAAGCAAGATGCTGATTATATTTCAAATTAACCTATAATATGTTGAAGTTTAAGCTCATTAATAGCCTGCTCATATTGTTCTTGATTTGGAGCTTTTCCATGCCATTCTGCCTTTCCTTCCATAAAAGAAACTCCTTTACCTTTAATTGTGTGAGCTATTATAACACTTGGCATTTCTTTTTGATGTTTTGCAATGTTAAATGCATTTATTAAAGCATCTATATCATGTCCATTTACTTCAATAACATTAAACCCAAAACTTTCAAATTTTTCTTTTATATCTATTAGACCTGCTACTTCTTCAACGTTTCCATCTATTTGTAAAGTATTATAGTCTACAATCGCACATAAATTATCTAGCTTGTTTTTACTTGCAGACATTGCAGCTTCCCATACTTGTCCTTCCTCAATTTCTCCATCTCCAAGTAAGCAATATACTCTATATCCTTCATGTTCTATTTTTGAGCTTATAGCCATACCAACTGCTACAGAAAGTCCTTGTCCTAATGAACCTGTTGACATGTCAACTCCTGGTATTTTTTTCATGTCAGGATGACCTTGTAAATTGCTTTCTACTTTTCTGAATCCTTTTAACAACTCCTTATCAAAGTATCCCTTTCTTGCTAGTGTTGCATAAAGTGCTGGTGCACAATGCCCTTTTGATAACACAAACCTATCTCTTTCTTTTGCCTTTGGGTTTTCAGGATCTATATTCATTTGATTAAAATATAGAACTGCCAAAATATCAGCACACGATAATGAGCCTCCCGGATGTCCTGAAGAAGCATTATATATTTGTTCAATAATTTCTATTCTAATGTCATTTGCAATATTTGCTAATCCTTCCACTTTTGTAATTTTCATTATATTTTCTCCCTTCAAAATAATAATTTTTTATTACAAGGCTATTATATATTTAAAAAAAGTTTTAATCAACCAATTCACAAAAAATACACAATCCTATCAATAAAAAACCAGTTTGATTTATACAAACTGGTTTATTTTTTATTTTGTTCCAAATATTCTGTCTCCTGCATCTCCTAATCCAGGCACAATATATTTATTTTCATTTAAATGGTCATCAATATGTGCACAATATATTTGCACGTCTGGATGTTCTTTTTGAACTCTTTCTAATCCTTCTGGTGCTGCAATTATGCATAAGAACTTCATTTTTTTAACACCTTTACTTTTTAATAGCTCTATTGCATCAACTGCTGAGCCTCCTGTTGCAAGCATTGGGTCTAATATAATTACTTCTTTATCTTCAATATGTTTTGGAACTTTAAAGAAATAATTTACTGGTTCAAAAGTTTCTTCGTCTCTATACATTCCAATATGACCAATTTTAGCATTTGGTATTACTCTTGTTATTCCTTCTAGCATTCCCATTCCAGCTCTTAGAATTGGAACAAATGCATATTTGTCCTCATTTAGTTTTCCTGTTTTTAATTTAGTAATTGGTGTTTCAATCTCAACTTCTTCTAGTTCCGCTTCTTCCATAGCTTCATAACATAAGAACATTGCTACTTCACTAGTTAATTCTCTAAATTCTTTTGTTCCTGTTTTTTTATCCCTTAATATTGCTAATTTATGTTCTATTAGCGGATGTTTTAATTCTTTTGCTTGCATAAAATCTACCTTCTTTCCTTATTATACTTTTATTGTTTCTTTTTCTTTTTTTGCATCTGCTGATTCTATTTTCTTTTTTTCTTCTTTATTATTTGGTATACAAAGATTTAACAATATTCCAACTACCGCTGCCAAGCTCATTCCTGAAATTGTAATTGAAAAGTCTCCATTTACAATTGATATTGCAGCTCCTCCTAGTCCTAATACTAGCATTGTTGATGCAACTACTACATTTTTAGGATCTTCAAAGTCCATTTGTTTTTGAACAAGAACTTTTAAACCATTTACTGATATAAATCCATATAAAAGTAATGATACTCCTCCTAATACTGGTTGTGGTATGCTTGAAACTACTGCTGTAAATTTTCCTAGAAAGCCTAAGCATATTGCAATAATTGCTGCTAGCCCAATTACCCAAACAGATGCAATTTTAGTCATTCCAACAACAGATGTATTTTCTCCGTAAGTAGTATTAGCTGGTCCACCTAGTGCTCCTGCCACAAATGTTGCTATACCATCCCCAAGTAAAGTCTTATCTAATCCAGGATTTTTTAATAAATCTTTATTTATAATTGTACTTAATGCTGTGTGATCTCCAATATGCTCTGCCATTGTTACTAATGCAATTGGTGCAATTGTTAATATTGTTCCAAAGTTTAAAGCATAATCTTTAAATGGTAATACAAAATTAGGTAAACTAAAGAAATCTGCTTCTGCCACTTGTGTAAAGTCTACTAGTCCTAAACATATTGATAATACATATCCACTTACAATTCCGACTAAAAATGGAATTATTTTCAAAAATCCTTTTGCTTTTGTCATTACAATTGCTGTTACTAAAAATGATACAGTTGCTATTAATACGCCTTTCCATTCAAATGTTGTTCCTGATGATAATCCTATTTGCGTTATAGCACTTGGGGCTAACCCTAACCCTATAATCATAATCATAGGTCCAATAACAATAGGTGGCAACAATTTATCAAGCCATCCTTTTCCTGTAAAGTGTATAATTGTTGCTACTATTACATAAATTAATCCAACTGCCATAATTCCTGTCATTGTTCCAGATATTCCACCTTTTAAAAATGCTGCTGCCATTGGAGTAATAAATGCAAAAGAACTTCCTAAATATACTGGTGATTTTCCTTTTGTGCATAATATGTAAATTAATGTTCCTATTCCTGATGTAACAAGTGCAACTGGTATTGTAAGTACTGTTTCTCCTGCTGCTGAATTAACTAATATTGGTACCAAAATTGTTGCTCCAAACATTGCAAAAACATGTTGAATTGCCAATATAATCCATTTGCCAATCGATGGCTTTTCATTTACGTCTAAAATCATTTTGCTTTCATTCATAAAAAATCCTCCTTCTAATTTTAGGTACAAAAAAAACACTAATAAATAATTTTAGTGTTTTTTAATTTTTAAAAAATATATATTAGAAAAAATAGAAATTGTAAAAACAGCAATTGCTTGAATTGCTTGCTTTGTTTTAGATAATTTCATTTTATTTTCTAAAAAATTTGTCATTTTTTGTACCTCTTTCGAAAGATGTTACTACACTTTCAAAAAAATTGCAATAGTTTTTTTATAATTATATGTTAAAATATATAATTAATGTTCCTGCTATAGAAAATAAAAATCCAAATATTTTTAACCCTGCTGATCCTTCATTTTGATCTCCAAATCCAAATATTTTTTTAGTTATTATTCTTGCATCAAAAACGCACATTACTCCAATTGTTGCTATAATTAATCCAATCATTATTAAAATAATCTTTTCCATATTTATTTTATTCCTTCCACAAGCCTAAAAAAGTTTTAGCTATTTTTAAAAGAATTCTACAGTATATTTGCACTCAAATAATGTATTTGGTTTCAATGAAATAATATCTTGCTTTTGTGTGAATACTCCTGTACTTTTTACATTATCTGCTGTTGAATACCATGGTTCTATACATATAAAAGGTGCATTTGGTTTTGACCAGATTGCCAAATAAGGAAAACCTGTAAAATCCATAGTAAGTAATGTTTTTCCACTTGCTTTATTTTTCAAACTAATTTTATTTGATGTAATTCCTTTCATGATTAGTGCATCATTGTCAAAAGTATGTAAATCTATTAAAATTTTTCTTTTATCAACTATTCTATCTTTTGCATAGTCTATTCCAACTAATCCATCTACTAAATATAAAAAATGAATTTTTTCTTCATCCTCTTCAAATTCTAGGTAATAATTGCCTTTTCTTAATTCTTGTATATCTATTTTAAATGCTGGATGTCCACCTATTCCAAATGGTAAATTAATTAGTCCTGTATTTACTACTCTATATATTGTAGTAAGTTTATTTTCCTCAGTACGATATGTATTATATAACTCAAATTCATAAGGGTATCTTGTTAATGTATATTTATTACTCTTTAAAACATAAGAATGAAAGTGATCCAATTTAGTTATTGGTTCAAAGTCTAAATCTCTTGCAAATCCATGTTGCATTAGTTCATACGTTCTTCCCCCTATCAATGTTTGATTTTTCTTTAGTTTGCCTACTATAGGGAATAATACTGGTGAATGTCTTTTCCAATATATTTTGCCATTTTCATCCATGCATTGTTCACCTTGATGTATTTTTTCTTCGCCGTTTACTTTAAAGCTTATTAATTCCCCACCTTTTTTTGATGTTAACATTTGATTGTACATAGGCTACTCCTTTCTTGATTTATACAGTATATATAATATTGCTTTTTTATGTAAATGTCAATATTTTAGGCTTAATTACAAGGAAACACTTTGTTTTAATTTATTGTCTACAATTTTTCTTAATCTTTCATTTTTTTGTTGTGTTAATCCCTTATCTTCACTTTCAATTTTTAAAGCTACACTTTGTACAGATTTTAACATTGGCATATCAACAAATAAATTTGCTATTTTAAATTCTGGAATTCCATGTTGCTTTGTTCCAAAAAATTCTCCTGTTCCTCTTAGTTCTAAGTCTTTTTCTGCAATAACAAATCCATCATTTGTTTCTTGCATTGTTTTCATTCTTTCTTTTCCTACTTGTGAACATTTGCTATTATATTTTAGCACACAATATGATTGATATTGTCCTCTTCCTACTCTTCCTCTTAGTTGATGAAGTTGTGCTAACCCAAATCTATCTGCATTTTCTACTACCATAATATTGGCATTTGGTACATTTACTCCAACTTCTATTACTGTAGTAGATACTAATATATCTATTTCTCCTTCTTTAAATTTTTTCATTATTTCATCTTTTTCTTTTGGTTTCATTTTTCCATACACACATTCTACTCTGTATTCTGGAAAAATTTGCTCTTTATATATTTTAGTCCATTCTTTTACAGCTCTTAACTCTTTTGTATTTTCATCTTCCTCCTCTTTTTCTTCAACTAATGGACAAACAACATATATTTGCCTTCCTTCATCAATATTCTTTTTTATAAATTTGTTTATTCTTTCTTCCATTTGCTTTGTCACAGCATAGGTTTCTATTTTCTTTCTGTTTGGTGGAAGCTCATCAATTATTGATATATCCAAATCTCCATATAATATTAATGCTAATGTTCTTGGAATTGGAGTTGCTGTCATTACTAATATATCCGGATTATTTCCTTTTGCTGCAATTGCAGTTCTTTGTTTTACTCCAAATCTATGTTGCTCATCTGTTACTACTAAACCTAAATTTTTAAATGTAACATTTTCTGTTATTAAGGCATGTGTACCAATTAGCACATTAATTTCTCCATTTTGTAGTCTTTCTAATATATCTTTTTTGTTTTTTGCTGTTGTTGCGCCTAATAAAAGTTCGCATTTTATTCCTAAAGGAGCTAATATTTTACTAAATTCCTCCATGTGCTGTGTTGCAAGTATTGCTGTTGGTGCCATTATTGCTACTTGATAGCCTGATTTTACTGCCTTATATGCAGATATAATACTTACAACTGTTTTACCAGAGCCTACATCTCCTTGAAGTAATCTATTCATAGTCTTTTCTGATTCCATGTCTGAATCAATTTCAGCTAATACTCTAAGTTGCGCTTTTGTCAGTTTAAATGGCAATGTATTTATTACATCTGACATTTTTGCATTTTTGTCAAATACAATTCCTTTACTTTTCTCACTACTTCCCTTCAATTCTAATAATGCAAGTTGCATTGTTAGGAGTTCTTCAAATACTAATCGTTTTCTTGCTTGCATTCTATGCTCTGCATCTGTTGGAAAATGTATTTGTTCTAAACTATTTTGTAAATCTAACAAATTATATTCTTTTAAAAGGTAATCAGGTAAAGTTTCTTCTAGCTTTCCTTTTGTCATATTTAATGCATTTTCTATTGCTTGCCTTATAGCTGTTTGTGACAATTTGTATGTAGTTGGATATACCGGCATTATTTTTCCTGTGTTTTTTGATGAGTCAATTTTGTCAAATACAGGATTTCTCATTTCAAAGTGATTAAATTCATTTATTGCTTTTCCAAAGAATTTATATGTTTCTCCTCTTTTTATATGCTGTTTAATATATGTTTGATTAAACCATGTTATTGTACATCTACCTGTATTATCTTCAACTATAGTTTTTAATACTGTCATATTTTTACGAATTCTATTTATATTTACTTCTGATACTACTTTTGCTTCAATTGTAACTTCTTCTCCATTGATTAAGTCTGCTATGCTTTTGGTTTTACTTCTGTCTTCATAATCTCTTGGAAAATATGTAAGTAAATCTTCTAATGTAAATATATTTAAATTGTTTAGTAATGATACTTTAGCTGGTCCTACACTTTTTACATATTGTACACTTTGTTTTAAATCGATCATTTTACTACCTCTTTCTACACAATATTTTATCAAAGCTAGACTCCAAAATCAATTATTTTTATTTCTATTATTTTTGCCATATAATTCAGTCAGTCATAAAATTTAACACACAAAATATTGTTATTTTTTATTATTTATTGTATAATATATATTGTATTTCATTTGGGGATGTATTTGGTTTCGACAGTATCCTAGAAGTATTGATAGCGAGTAGTGGATTCTCACTTGGCCACTTTAATAATGTGAGAAATTAAAAATAAACGCTGATAATAGAGAATTAGCATACGCTGCCTAATTAAAGGCGCGTCATCTTACTTTATGTGCCCACGCTTAAAGATTAAGGTGTCAAATTAGTGGGAAACAAAATTATTTTTAGTTATGGAAATAATGGGTATTTTTAAATAACTACCTTTTTAGTAAATTTGTTTGTTGTGTTATTATTTAGGGAATCTTTACAATAAACTGCACTCGGAGAAGTTGGTATGGAAAGAATATTGGACAGGAGTTCGACTCTCCTCATCTCCACCATTGTTCCCTTATATGAACACTATTTACTTTGTAGGTGGTTTCGCAGTGAATATAAGGATATAATTTTAATAACGTGATTACAGTTTCAAACCAAATTGTAATCACGTTTTATTCTGATAAACTTTCATAACTTAAATATATAATTATATTAAATGAATATAAAGTTTATCTGTGTTTATCCTGATTATTTACGTTTAAAATGATACAAAAAAGAGAAGGTATTGCTTAAAACTTTATCTTCTCTTATTTTTTTGCTTTTTCTTAACAATTCTTAATTGCCAACTGCTAATTTCTTGGAAATTTGGACAACGATTTTACTAATCTTTTGATATTTTTATTAGTGCTATAAAAAAATAAATAATCAAAATAGGAAGTGCGATAATTCCAACAAAAGCAGATATAATTACTTTTAGAACAAAGCAAAATAGTGCAAAAATACCAAAAGTAATTAGGGAAAGTAAATTGTATAAATCTTCAAAATACTCGTATAAAAGTTCTGTAACTTTATTCACTATAATATATCCAGCAGGACAACAAATTCCTAATATTATAAATTTTTTTATATTAGATGAGGTATATTTGGCTAATAGATATCCAATAATACCACATATTATACTTGCTACCAAAAATACAATTACTGCTATTAACAAATTGTTTAGGTTTTTGTCTTTTACAGATATAGGTTTCTTTTTTCTTGTTGCTAAACGATATTTAATTTCTTTTTTTATATCTTCTGTCAACAAATATGCACCAGATATTATTCCTACTATTATAATTAGTGATATTCCAAGAATAAACGGCATTGACATATACTCCTTAATTATACTTATTTTATAATTATATTATAATACGTTGGTTCGTCTTTGTACATATCTTATATTTATGTTCAAATTAGTAACCTTTTTCTAGTTGTTCTAATCTTGTTTTACTGTCAGTTGCATTTTTTAATGCGTCTTGATATTCTTTTTCTGCTTGTTCTTTTTGGTTTAAAGCATTTTGATATTGTTTTTCAGCATCATCTACTGAAAGAATACCATCTCTTGGCTTGAACATTTGAAAAATAAGTATAATTCCAACAATAATTACAGCAATAATAATTATTAGTTTGATTAGACTAATTCCTTTTTGGTTTTTCATAAAATCACACCCCTTTCATCTTTTGTAGAATATTGTCGATATATGTCTATTATATCATATAATTTTATTCTCTGTTGTATTTTTCAATAAGAAAATTAACTTGTTCACTTGATAATCTATCATTGACTTTTGCTAGTCCTAAAAGTGATTCGATATTTTCCCACTTCATAGTTTTACAATGCCCTTGATTTGTTAGTTCGATATATTCCACAATTTCTTCAACTATATAATAGGGAATATTGAAGTTTTTGTTTATTTCTTGCATTTTTATTACCCCTTTTATAAAGATTTTACACTATTAAGTTTTTATAGTCAAGTCATATATTCAATATATGAATATAAAGTACGAATATATCCAAAACTTGAAACATATAATATCATAGAAGAAAAAAGTAGGTGGTCTATATGGGAATAAGTTTTGAAAAGAAAAGTAAGAAAAGTTATGTTCAATTTACTGTTAGATTTGAAGAAGATTTACTTGATACTATAAGAAAAATCGCTAAGAAAGAAAATATATCAATGAACGAAGTAGTAAATCAAAGTGTTAGATATGCTTTAAATGATAAGAAATAATTGACTTATCATTTATTTTTATATAAAACTTGTTACTTGTATTATTTCAGTTGTAACGACGTTTACTTCTGTTTAATTTTTAGGGACAAATAATATAATTTTATATATAATGAGATTTTGTTTATTCTTGTTAATTTCACGATATTGTATAACCTTTGTTACCAAGTAGTACATTTTTCATATTCTTTTACTGTTCTTTTACCTTTTCTTTTACCATTTCAAAAGTAAACAGTATTTAACTTTCATAATTTTATTTTTGAAAAAGTAAACGAGTAAAAGAACATTTTTAAACTTTTGTAAAATTAAAAGTTACCTAGTTTTTTACTTCAAAATTAGGTAACTTTTAAATAACCACAAAAAGAATATTCAAAGTATTACTGATAGGATATAAGGTTATCCAGTTACCTAGTTATTTTACAGAAAATTTATTTTTTAGAAGAAAAAACTTTTTGTATGATAAACTTCTAAAAAAAATGATTTTCTATTTTTTCGCTAGATAACTAGATAACTAAATAACCAGTTCATACATAGTTACAGTAGTTCCACTTATCTTCTTTCTTTTTATTTGTATTTTGCTTGGCAATAGCCTATTGAATCTAACAGCAAAAGAACGTTGTGATTCTATTACTTCAATGCCCCTAAATTCTTTATAGTTCATATAAACTTCGTATGTCGCTTTTTTGTCTAGCCACTTGCAAAGGGCATTCAAATCTCCTTCACGTTCTATGAGAAAGTCATAAAACATTGCAATACTATCTTTGTTTTCTTCTTCAAATTCACTTAATAATTGTTTTTGCTTATCTAATACTGTAAGACTGCCTTCATTATATGCTTTTCTATATGCCAAAATTGCTTTTGTCATAATATAGCGTAGGGCATTATCGTTTTTTTCTTCTTGTGGTGTAAATATGCTTGTACCTTGTAACTTATTAAACAAATCTCTGTCAATTTCAGCTTCTGTCAATTGCATATCAAAAGGGATAAATGCTAAACGTCTAAGCATTCCTTTTGTTGTGTCCTTTATGCTAGGTAGCTGATTACAGCACATAACAAATTGTGAGTTTGGTTTCCACTTAATTGGGTCATAATATTTTCGTTCAATTTCTATGGAACTTCCATCTACTATACTTTTTAGTAAGCCAGTTTCTCTTATAGTTGTTACACCTACATCATCTGTTATATTCGCTATGCCTTTGTATGCTCGACTTAATGTGAACTTGTCATTGATTTTTAAAATGTTACAGTTGGTCAGTAAGTCGCCCATAACAGTTTGCATAACATTTACTAAAACGCTCTTACCATTAGCACCATTTCCATACCAAATAAAGATTTTTCCAAAATGATTTGTTGGTGCAAGCATACAGCCTAGACACTCACATATAACTTTTTCAATATCAGTATTATTGCAACTTATATCATTTAAGAATTTTTTGCCAATACCATTATAGCTACCAAGTTCTTCTTGTGTCATTATTGAGTATGGATAGACAACATCTGTAACAATATTTCTAGTCATATCTCTTATTTCGTCTTTCCATACTGAAACTATCTTGTCTTTGCATACTACATACTCGCTATTTCTTTCACATTGATATTTTGGATAAGTGTATAATTGCAAATCCATTTGGTTTCGTACTTCTCTTATTCTAGCCTTTGTTATATTTTGCTCTGCATACTTTTCTTGCAAATAACAGTCAATAGTATTGTCGTTGCTAGAATAATGCCCCAATTCTTCATCAAAAAAAATCATAGTACCTTTGCTAACTCTACAATTCCAATGGTTAATTACGTCCAACGCCATATCTAACAAAAGCATTTTATCACTTTCACTATTAGTAACGATTTTGTCCCATTCTTCCTGTCGTATAGCAATTTCCAGTTCTTCTTCTTCAATTCCTTTGGGTAAAACAGAGTTATTGATTATGTGTGCCATTTCCACATATTCATTATAACTAAAGCCGTTATTTTTTGCTTTAATCATATCACTATGAAACATATTATTTCTATTGCCCGTTTGGTCTTCTGTCAAATCTCGTTGCATATTCTTTGGTGCTTGATATAACCAAATAGGTGCATAATCTAAAATTTCTATGCCATCACTAGAATTATGATTTAAGCAAGTTTCTTCTCTAACTATGCCATCTACTTTAATTGATTGATAGCATTCTTTACCTTCTTCGTTCAATCCGACACCTTTAACGTCGCATTGTAAACCTAACCAGTTGAATTGCTTACTATTATTCGTTATTTTAGGACGATTTGTTTTAAACAAGAAATGAACACCCCTTGTTGTTTTTAGCATTTTACATTTTAAGTTTGATTTTTCTATAATTTTAATGATTTTATCTACATAAGGTTGGTTATCAAAATCAAAGAAAGTATAACCTTTAGGAACTAATCTACCATAGTCACTTTTAAAAGAATTGCTTGTTACGTCTTCGTAACTATATGTAGATTTTCCTTGTCTAACTTTGCCTTTTGTCTTTACGAATAAATCTTCCATTGCTTATCCCTCCAGCTTTTCATTTTCTTGTTTGTACTCTTGCCATATAATGCAAAAATTAGTATTATATTTCTTTTGTATTTTTAAGTTATCTTTGGTTTCTTTCAAAAATGTAAACTTTTTAAAACGTGTAGTTCTGTTTACTTTTTTGTGTCCTTTTTCTTCTTCTAACAAATATTGCTCATATTCTTCTTGGTGCTTTTCAATATATTCTGCAATGTCTTTCAATGAAATAGCAGACGCAATTTGTTTGAGTTGTAATGGGCTTAATGATATTTCTATTGGCATTGTTCTTCTTGCTCCTTTCTTTCTTGTAGTTCTTGTGCTTTTTTCAAGAAAAATCTTTCATTTATCTTTTGTACTTTTTCTGGATTTTTACTTCTCCATTTTTTGCAATACGCATTTCTTGCTAACCTAAGTTGCTCCTTCTTTTCGTTTTCTTCCATAGTTAAAAACCTCCTATTTTGTAAGTTTTCCAAAAAATTATTTTATTTTATTTACTTTTGGATAATTTTATTATATAATATAAATGTGACTTAATAAAATTAAGTAACTATTTTGTGTTAGGAGGTGTACTATGTCCAATAAAGTAACAAAGCCACTGCAAGAAGAAAAACCAAAATTGAGTGACAATATCGGAAAGAAAATTGATTACATAAGACGAGATAGAGGACTTACACAAGAAGAACTTGCTAATAAATTAGGGGTTACTAAAAAAACTGTGATAGAATACGAAAAGGCAAAAGATAAAATACCACTACAAAAATTGATAAGTATTTCAAAAGTTTTGAATGTACCAACTGATTTCTTACTTGGACTAAATGACGTTACAGATAATGATATTGAAGATAAAAAAATACACAAACGTACTGGTCTAAGTGACACAGCAATAAAAGTATTAAGTACACTAAAGAACAACAAAAGTATGATATCAACAATAAACTTCTTAATAGAACAAGAAGAAGTATTTACAAATGAGTTTGGCTTTCAATTAGAAAATGGATTTACAGAAGAAGAACAAATCAAAGAATACGAAAAAGCAGAACAAAAATATTATGAACTAGAAGAAAAATGGAATAATACTCACTTTCCAATATTACAAAAGATAAATGATTACTTGAATATAAGCATACCAAACGAAGAAGTGTATATAACAAACGATAACATAAAAAAAGAAAAAGATTTTGAAACTCAATTACAAAAAGTTTTACAAACAAAAGAAAAAGTTGATATAAAAAAATTAGTAGATACTGCACTAATCTCTGATATCAATTTTAAATTAAAACGTGCAAAAGATTATTCGGAAAGGAGAAAGCAAAATAAAAAATGAATGTAGTTATCTATGCAAGATACAGTTCGCATAATCAAACAGAACAATCTATTGAAGGACAATTAAGTGTATGCCACGATTTTGCAAATAAAAACAATTATACTATAATCAATGAATACATTGACAGAGCGACAACTGGAACAAATGATAATCGTGAGCAATTCCAAAAAATGATAGAAGATAGTTCAAAGAAACAATTTCAAGGTGTTTTAGTATATCAACTAGATAGATTTGCTCGTAATAGGTATGATAGTTCGCATTACAAGCATAAACTAAAACAAAATGGTGTAAGAGTATTTTCGGCAAAAGAAAATATTTCGGAAGATGCGAGTGGTATTCTTATGGAAAGTGTACTTGAAGGTATGGCAGAATATTATTCAGTTGAACTTTCACAAAAAGTAAAAAGAGGTATGCAAATCAATGCAACAAAATGTTATTACAATGGTGGTAGTGTTCCATTAGGTTTAAAACTTGTAACAGTAGAAGAAGTTAATGGTCCAATGGGTAAAAAGATTTGTAAAAAACAATTTGCTATTGACGAAGCAACAGCACCAATAGTTCAAAAAATATTTGAAATGTATTCTACTGGTTCAACAATGGCAGATATAATTCGTTACTTAAATGAAAGACAATTAAAAACTTCTAGGGGAAACGAATTTAATAAGAATAGCCTTAGAAAAATGCTTTTAAACAAGAAATATATTGGAATCTACTCATACGATAATAAAGAAGTAAAAGGTGGTATTCCTAGTATTATTGAAGAAGATTTGTTTTATAAAGTACGAGAAAAAATGCTAAAAAACAAAGAAGCACCACAAAGAGCAAGAGCCAAAACAAATTACTTACTAACTACAAAACTATTCTGTGGAAATTGTAAATCAATGATGGTTGGTTATAGTGGTACTTCCAAAACTGGAAAATTACATTGTTATTATGGCTGTAAAGGTACTTGGCAACATAAATGTAATAAAAAGGGAGTTCAAAAGGAATACATTGAAGATTTTGTAGTTACACACGCTAAAAAAATATTAACAGACGAAAAAATAAATGAAATTGCAAATATAATAATTGAAGTTGCAAAAAAAGAAAAGAATAGTATTAGATTAAAAGAACTACAAAAACAATTAAGAGCAAATGAAAAACAAAAAGTAAACTTATTTGATAGCTTAAAAGTATGCGATATGAACGACGTTAGAAAATCAATATTCGAAGAAATATCAAAAATGGAACAACAAAAGAAGTTACTAGAAGAACAAATCGCCGTAGAAAAGGCGAGCAGTTATAACGTTACCCTATCACAGATAAAGTTCTTCCTTAGGAACCTTGCTAATGGAAATTCAGATGACATTAAGAATAGACAAATGCTAATAAATGTGTTAGTATATAAAGTAGTTATATACGAAAAAAGCATAACAATAGTATTTACAACACAAGATAAATACTACGAGGAAAGGATACCCACAATAAGCGAAATGGAGAGTTCATTTGTGGGTAACTTATTCCCACCAATTAATAAAAAGCCTATCAATTATGAGAGGTTTTTTATTTTTTTTATTAAATGTAGATTTAAAATAGATATGTCACAGCAAATTGAAAAATAAAAATAGGAAATAC
>OLQL01000287.1_pt1 | contig 55850 bp, 47 predicted proteins | sample 1672971 | NCBI WGS metagenome assembly OLQL01 (sample SAMEA3136742, study PRJEB25190) | human gut metagenome | biome: human gut; feature: human-associated habitat; material: faeces | place: Austria | collected 2013
CTCTGGGCCACGACTACAAGGATGGCAAGTGCAGCCGCTGCGGCGCTGAGGAGCCCACTACGCCTGTGGAGCCCGGCAAGCCGGGTGAGCCTTCCCAGCCCACCCAGCCGGAGAAGCCCACCACGCCGGATACCCCCGCCACCGGCGACAGCAGCAACATGACCGCCCTGTGGTTGGTGCTGGCTGTGGCTGGCCTGGGCATCATCGCTCTGGTGGTGCTGCTTGTCACCAAGCGCAGCAAGAAGCAGAACGGCTAAGCGCTGACAAGACTCCTTAATAGTTGAAAAGGTCCCTCCGGCCATGTGACCGGAGGGACCTCTTCTTTCCCTGATTTACCTGAAAGTCTCAGCACAAAGGCCATCCTGCGCCATCGGCGCAGGGTGGCCTTTATCTGTCGGGGAGGGATCAGCCCTTGTGTTCAGCGGGCTTGCAGCGGAAGGTGTAGCAGCCCTCGGCGCAGCGGACGCCCTGGGCGTCCTCCACCCAGACCTGCATCACCACGATCTGCTGCCCCATGCGGACGCTCTCCGCCCGGCAGCGCAGCAGTCCCGGCTGGGCCGGGGCCAGATAATGCAGGTCGTAGTTCACCGTCCGGCAGGTGCTGCCACGGCTGCAGGCCGCCGTTCCCGCCACATGATCCATCATGGCGGCGTAGACCCCGCCGTGGACGATGCCCAGCGGGTTCAGCATCCCGGCGCCTGCCGTCAGCTCCCCCTCGGCCCAGCCGTCACCAATGCCGGTGACGTGGAGCCCCAGCCCGTGGGTGAAGGTGCCGGGGCGGTTGGCAAGCTCCATGACGTCCTGCCAGATCTGTTCCTGTTGTGTCATATGATGCTCCTTTTCCGGGAAAGAAACCGGCTCCCTGCCCACAGGCAGGGAGCCGATGCTCTTACGAAAATGCTTACAGATAGTTCCGCATACCCTCGGTGGCCAGAGATTCGTCCGCCGTGATGGTCACGGTGAACTTGACGCTGTTCTTCTCACTGAAGCGCTCCAGCCAGTTCAGGAACTTCTCCACCGCCATCAGGTCGCTGGTGCCGGCGATCTTGCACAGGTTGTCCACGAAAACGTGGGAAATATCGTAATTGCCCGCATACAGACCGCTGATAAAGCCACGCAGGCACTCAAAAGAATCCACGGAATATTCGCTGGCGTTCACCAAACGAACGTTATAGCTGATGTTATAGGTCATGTCGGCGCTGGGTTCCATGCAGACGACGCTGCCGTTCTCCGCCTCCACGGCGTTGTGGATCAGGTCGATGAGCTGCTTGGTCTTACCGGCCCCGTTTGCGCCCATGATCAATCTAACCATAAGTATCACTCCTCTTGATAAGATCGGGATGGTTATTCCCTGTCATTAAGATACCATATTGCCGACCAAATGGCAATGGAAAAAACGCTATTTTACAGATTTGTAGAAATGGTGTAAAGAGGCGGTCAAGCTCTGTGCAGTTTTTCCGCCAGTTCCTGCCGCAGGGCCTCGTAGCCGGGCTTTCCCAGCAGGGCAAACATATTCTTCTTATACGCCTCCACCCCCGGCTGGTCGAAGGGATTCACGTCCAGCAGGTAGCCGGACAGGCCGCAGGCGTACTCGAAGAAGTAGATGAGCTCACCCAGCGTGAAGGCATTGATCTGGCCGGTGCGGAGGATGATGTTGGGGACGCCGCCCTCCACATGGGCCAGCAGCGTGCCGTCCATGGCCTGCGTGCGGATGAAATCTACGTCCTTCCCGGCCAGAAAGTTCAGGCCGTCGCCGTCGGTCTCATCCAGCGGTACCACCTGCGGCCGGTGGGAAGCGCCGAAGCGCACCACCGTCTCGAACAGGGAACGCTCCCCCTGCTGGATGTACTGACCCATGGAGTGCAGGTCCGCCGTGAACTCCACGCTGGCGGGGAAGAGCCCCTTGTGCTCCTTGCCCTCGGACTCGCCGTACAGCTGCTTCCACCACTCCGCCATGAACCGGAAGCTGGGCTCGTAGGCCGCCAGCACCTCGATCTTCTTGCCGGTGCGGTACAGCTCATACCGGGCGGCGGCATACTGCCAGGCGGGGTTTTCCGCCATGTCCGTCTTGGCGCAGACCTCCATCATAGTCTCGGCACCCTCCATCAGCTGGCAGATATCCACCCCCGCCACGGCGATGGGCAGCAGGCCCACGGCGGTGAGGACACTGTACCGGCCGCCGATGTTGTCAGGCACCACGAAGGTCTCGTAGCCCGCTTGATCCGCCAGAGCCTTCAGCGCCCCCTTGCGGCGGTCGGTGGTGGCGTAGATGCGCCGGGCCGCCTCCTCGGGGCCGTACCGCTCCTCCAGCAGCTTCCGGAAGAAACGGAAGGCCACCGCAGGCTCCGTGGTGGTGCCGGACTTGGAGATGACGTTGACGGAAAAGTCCACCCCCTCCAGCAGGTCCATAAGCTCCGCCATCTGGTCGGAGGACAGGCCGTTGCCGGTGAAGTAGATGTTGGGGGTGTCCTTCTTTTTCAGGTTATAGTTGGGGGAGCACAGGCACTCGATGACGCCCCGTGCGCCCAGATAGGAGCCGCCGATGCCGATGACTACCAGCGCCTGAGAGTCCTGCTGAATTTTTCGGGCCGCCGCCTGAATGCGGGCGAACTCCTCCCGGTCATACTGCCGGGGCAGCTGCACCCAGCCGGTGAACTCGCCGCCTGCGCCGTCACCGTGCTGCAAATGGCTGTGGGCCAGCCGCAGCTGGGCGGCACGGGCCTCCTCGTAGGGCAGCGGGATAAACTGCCGGATATGGGACAGATCCATCTGTATCATATCAGATGCCTCCTCTGTGCAATTTGGTTTATCATACAACGTTTTCCCGTGGAATACAAGAGGAAACCTACCCAAAAGCGGCTTTCAGCCGGCAAAAAATGCCGCCGACAGCATCCGGCGCAGCATGGTACCGAAGGTAAGGCGCTCCACGCTCTGCGCCGCCCGGATGGGGATGGACTGCACCGTCTCGCCGGCGGCATCCGTCAGCGTCAGAGTCCCCAGTTCCTGTCCGGTGGACACCGGGGCCTCCACCTGTTCCGCCAGTGTGACGGACTGGGACAGACCCCCGACCTGACTTTTCTGCAGCAGCGCCACCGCTTCCTGCGGGTCGATGCAGGGCTGCACCGTCTCCGTCTCCCCCAGCACCACCGGGATGGCGGGGAAAGGTTCCTCCGGCACCGTGTGCAGCAGGGCATAGGTGGAGAAGCCGTAGTTCAGCAGGGCCTTGGCGTCCTCGAACCGCTGCTGGCCGGTGGGGGACTTCAGCACCACGGCGATGAGCTCCATGCCCTCCCGCTCCGCCGTGGCGGACAGGCAGTATTTGGCGCTGTCGGTGGAGCCGGTTTTCAGACCCGTGGCCCCGTCGTAGAACCGGATCAGCTTGTTGGTGTTGGCCAGCTGGAAGGTGCCGTCCCGCAGGGTATCCATCCAGATGGTGGTGTAGCGGCGGATGTCCGGGTGCTTTTCAATGAGCTCCCGGCTCATGAGGGCGATGTCCCATGCACTGGTGACGTGTCCCTCCGCCGGAAGGCCGGTGCAGTTGACGAAGTGGGTGTCCGTCATGCCCAGCTCCTTGGCCCGTGTGTTCATCTGCTCCACAAATAGCTCCGTCACCCCGGTCACGCACTCCGCCAGCGCCACGGCGGCGTCGTTGCCGCTGGCCACGCACACCGCCTTCAAAAGATCGTCTACGGTGATCTGCTCACCCTCCGACAGGTAGACATGGCTGCCGCCCATAGAGGCGGCGTAGGCGCTGACCGTCACCACATCGTCGTAGTGGAGGCTGCCCTTTTCGATGGCCTCCATGGTCAAAAGCAGCGTCATCACCTTGGTGACGCTGGCCGGCTCCAGCGCCTCGTGCTCATTTTGGGCGTACAGCACCTGTCCCGTCTCTTTCTCCATCAGCAGCGCCGCCTCCGCCTGTATCGGCAGCTCTACCGCTCCGGCCTGTACTGGTGTCAGCGCCAGCACCAGCAGAAGCGCCGCCCATAAGCCCGCCATCCGCCTCATATGCAGCCCTCCGTTCCGTTTTGTTTCCAGCATATGCGGCGGTGAAATTTTCATGCCGCCGTCGACAAAATTTCCGGTTGCAAAGCCGGGGGATATCTGCTATAATGAGCAGGTATCCCAGCTGCAGGGTTAGTACATCGGTAGTACATCGGCTTCCCAAGCCGAGGAGGCGGGTTCGATTCCCGTACCCTGCTCCAAAAAGAAAGACACCCCTACGGGTGTCTTTCTTTTTGGAGCAGCACTTTTGCTCCGCAAAAGTGGTCGCCTGCGGGCGGGTGATTTAACATGCAAGGGAAACCCGACGAAGGTTTCCCTTGCATACATTCCTTTCCTTGCGATATACAGGAGTGCGCACGGGCAGCAAAACCTGTGGGCGATCACAAAAAAGGACTTCAAGAGAAATCTTGAAGTCCTTTTTCTTTTGCCTGTAAACCGTTGTGCCACAAGGCTTTGCGGGATTTGCGATGTGGGAATTGCTGCGACATTTTCATAAAAATTTTATAAGGGTTGCATATACAAGGGCAACAAACTACTGCCTGACACAGTAATATAAGAGGCTTTTCATGGATGGCCTAATCTGTTATAGTAGAAAGAAAGAAGTTTGTGCGTAGCTTGAAGTATAAATATTGGAAATCCGTCATCGATCTCCGAAGATGTATGGAATGCAAAAAGCATCAAGGGAAAATTTACTTGCTCTATGATATTATTCCAGAAGAACCACCGCTCCATCCTAATTGTCGCTGCTCTGTTCAACGCTTAGAGGCAAAAACGGCTGGCACAGCGACAAAGATTGGCCTGCGGGGGGCCGATTGGTGGCTAAAAACTTTTCGTCAGCTACCTGGATACTATATAACTGAGGACGAAGCTACCAAGTTAGGATGGATTCCGATTTTAGCAAATCTTGCCAGTATTGCACCTGGTAAGATGCTGACAAAGGGCGTTTACAAAAACAGAGACAAGCGGCTCCCCGATGCACTTGGACGAATATGGTACGAGGCTGACATCCATTACTCTTTTGGTGACCGAGGCGGTGAACGAATTCTCTACTCCAACGATGGATCGATTTTTGTTACTTACGACCATTACGCCACATTTGTCGAGATTGTTTGACAGAAAGGAGCTTTGTTATGAATCGCAACGCATATACGCCCATTACAGCCGACCCCGTTTTACTGCGCCTGAACAGCTGCAGGGACTGGGGCACATTACATCAGCGTATCCGCAAGGCATTTGGATTTCCCGACTATTACGGGGAAAACTGGGATGCCATGTGGGATTGCCTGACGGATGTGTTTTTGCAGCCGGTGCAAAGGCACATTGTGGTGGAGGGCTTTGACGCCATGCCGCAGGAGCTGCGGGCGTACGCCGCTCCGATGCAGGAGATCTTCAGCGACCTTCAGGAGAAATATCCTTGGGTCTCGGTCACATACCGCTGATTATACGGACAACAAAGCCTGTGGGCAGCCGGAGAGAGGAAGGACGCTCCACAAGGGCTGTCCTTCCTCCTGTTATGCCCTGATAGCGTGCGCCGCCCTTCGACAGCACACGTTTTTCACCGGATATTGTACTTTTTCATCTTATAGGCGAGGTTCTGCTTGCTGACCTGCAGCTCCGCCGCCGTTTTGGTGAGGCTGCCGCCGTTGCGGCGGTAGGCGTCCTCGATGAGGAGGACCTCGTACCGAGCCAGCATCTCATGGAGGGGCAGGCCCCGGACGTCCTCGGCGTGCATGGTGTCCACCGCCAGCCGGGAGAGGATGTAGTTGGGGATATCGTTGCGGGTGAGGATGGCGGTGTGATTGTTGTGGAAGGCGGATTCGATGACGTTTTTCAGCTCCCGGACGTTGCCGGGCCAGTTATAGGCCAGAAAGATATCCTGTACCTCGCTGCTGTATGCCATGATCTGCTTGTGGAATTTCTTGTTGTAGTGCTTGCGGAAATATTCCATCAGCAGGGGGATATCCCCCTTCCGCCGGTACAGCTCCGGGATATCGTACCGCAGCACGCACAGGCGGTAGAAGATATCCTCCCGGATCTTATTCCGCTCTACGCAGCCCTCCGGGTCCTCGTTGACGGCGGCGATGATCCGCACGTTCACCTGCTTTTCCTCCTTGGCGCCGATGCGGCGGATGCAGTTGTCCTCCAGCACCCGCAGCAGCTTGGCCTGCGCCGTCAGCTCCATGGAGTTGATCTCGTCGAGGAACAGAGTGCCGCCGTCGGCCAGCTCGAACAGACCCGGCGTATCCTTAGCCCCGGTGTAGCTGCCCTTGGTGGTGCCGAAGAGGATACTCTCCAGCAGGGTGCTGGGGATGGAGGCGCAGTTCTGCTTGATGAAGGGGGCATCCTTGCGGCGGCTGGTTTTCTGGATGGCGTTGACGATGAGCTCCTTGCCGGTGCCGGTCTTGCCGTAGACCAGCACATGGGCATCGCTGTCGGCGGTCTGCAAGATCTTCTCCTTGATACGGATCATCTCGCCATCCTGCGTGACGATGTCCTCCAGCGACTGGTCGGAGGTGTTGTAGCTTTTGGTGAGGGCGCTGATGAGGCTGATGTCGAAGCTTAGCCGCCGCTCGGTGACGTGGGCGTCCTTGTAGATGACCATGTCGATGACGCCCACCACTTCGCCGTGCTCCTTAATGGGGACGGCGCTGCAGTTGGCCTCCATGGAGTCCCCCTTGTAGTTGATATAGGTCTGCTCGTAGTTGATGAAGCTCTCTCCCGTCTCCAGTGCCCGGCAGATGTAGCTGTCCTCCCGTTTCAGGGAGGGGTAAATTTCAAAGAGGCTGCGGTTCAGGGGTTCGTCCTGCCGCAGATTCACCAGTTCGGGGTAGGCGGTGTAGTAGTGGCGGATGATGCAGTTTTTGTCCACCACCATCAGGCCGTCCACATAGTCCACCAGACGGAGCATTTGTTCAAAGTTCTTGTTCATAGTTCATACCTCCTGAGAAAAAGAATGGGGAAGGGGCGAGACAAAAAATCTTGACACGGCGCAGAGCAAGGGCGGAAGTGAAAGGTGTCTGCACTGCCGGAGCGGGTGACTATTTGGCGGAAACGCCGAGTTTTCCGGAAAAATCTTGTGAAAACCGCTGGACGAGGAGCGAAACTTGCGGAATAACCGTGGAAGCTGTCATGCTGGCACGGGAGTTGCTATTTAGTTTGGCATCAACCTGATATGTGAGGAGATACCATGAGCGATCAAAAAATCAAGAATAGGGAGGCCCTGCTGTCCCACGGCGACGCCGGGGCCAAGGCACAGGTGCTGGAGCTGACGGAGCGGGTGCTGCACCGACTGGATGCCCGGAAGCGGCTCCATGAGATGATGCACCGGGAGGGCAGCGAGCTGGTCATCGGCAGCCGCCGCCACGATCTGAGCCAGTACCGTCATGTGTACGCTTTTTCCTCCGGCAAGGCGGGCAATCACATGGCACGGGCCTTCGAGGATCTGCTGGGGGAGTATCTGACGCTGGGCGTCACCATCATCAAGATCCGGGATGAGGAGGACGTCTATCGAAAGACGGAGGTCTATGTAGGAGGGCATCCCCTGCCCAATGAGGAGGGCATCCGGGGCTGCCAGCGGATGATCGACATCGCAGAGCAGATGGGGCCGGACGACCTGCTGCTGCTGGGCCTTACCGGCGGGTGCTCGGCGCTGATGGGCTACCCGGTGGAGGGAACCACACTGGAGGATCTGCAGGAGGCCACGGATGTGATGCTGAAGGCCGGGATGTGGGTCATGGACATCAACGACATCCGGGGGCATCTGTCCCGCATGAGCCGGGGAAGGCTGGGGCAGCACATCCACGGGGCCAAGATCCTCTGCTTCGAGATCTGGGACGCCGTGGGGCTGGACGATATCACCGATTACACGGAGCCGGTACCCATTATGGGAACCCCTGTGGGCTACGACACCGTGACCTTCGAGGACATCGGGGCCATCCTCCGCAAATACCACATCGAGGACAAGCTGCCCCGCAATGTGGCCCGGTATCTGCTGGACTATGACCCGGCGCAGGAGACGCCCCAGACCATGACCAACGATGTGGATTACTATATCGTCAATACCCTGCCGGACTCCTGCCAGGCGGCGCTGGAGGCGGCGGAGGAGATGGGAATACCCGCCCATGTGCTGACCACCTACGCCGAGGGGGAGAGCCGGGACTACGGCACCTTTATGGCTTCGCTGGCCCATGAGGTGGTGAAGAACGAACGACCCTTCCGGGCGCCCTGCTTCCTGTTCTCCGCCGGGGAGACGACCACCGCCATTCCTGACAGCAGCCTCATCCGGGGCCATGGTGGCCCGTCACAGGAAATGACGGCGGCCTTTGCCGTGGCAGCGGAGGGGTTGAAGAATGTGTGCCTGCTGTCCATGGACAGCGAGGGTACCGACGGCACCACCCCGGTGGCAGGCGGCCTGACCGACGGCACCACCGGGACTGCTGCCGCAGAGCGGGGCATCGACCTGCGGAAGGCGCTGCGGGAGCACGCCGCCTATGAGGCGCTGGAGCCGCTGGGGGATACGGTGCTCACCGGGAACACGGGAACCAATTTGTGCGATTTTAATGTGCTGTACATCGGCACACAGGAGTAAGGAGGAACTATTATGAAAATTCAGGATCTGCGGGCAAGAGAGATCATCGACTGCAAGGGAAAGCCCCTGCTGGAGGTGGATATCATCACCGAGGATGGCACCATGGGCCGGGCAGCGTCCCCCTCCGGCATCTCCGCCGGGGAACACGAGGCTATGGTGCTGCGGGACGGTGACCAGAGCCGTTATGACGGCAACGGCGTCCGCAAGGCCGTGGAGATGGCGGAGAAGGTGGTCCTGCCTGCCATCCAGGGCATGGACGTGCTGGACCAGCAGGCGCTGGACCGCCGTCTCATGGAGCTGGACGGCACCACCAATAAGTCCCGTCTGGGGGGCAATGTCACCTACAGCACGTCGCTGGCGGTCATGCGGGCCGGATGCCAGCTGCGCCATGTGTCCCAGTACCGCTATCTGAACCCCGGTGACATCCGCACCATCCCTCTGCCCACCTCGGATATGTTCGCCGGAGGAAGCTATGAGGACGACACCATGCCGGTGCAGGAGACCACCATTGTTCCCTATAAGGCATCCTCCATCGCTGAGGCTACGGAGATCCTCTGCAAGGTCTATAAGAAGCTGCCGGAGGTCATCCGGGAGTTTCAGGGGGGCCGCCGTCCGGAGATCGGCGCCATGTCGGAGTATATGGCCCCCAGCACCGATTTCATGGACTGCCTGGATATCCTCTATGAGACGGCCAAGCGCTGCCACTGCGAGGAGAAGATCGCCTTCCATATGGACTGCGCTTTCAGCGAGATCTACGACGCCAAGCGGGGAACCTATCACTACTGCGGCCGGGAGGTGGATCTGGATGAGATCATCGGCATCCTGAAGCAGGCCACGGAGAAGTATAACTTCCTCTACATTGAGGATCCGGTGGACGAGAACGACTGGGAGGGCTGGGTGAAGGCCGCCAAGGCGCTGAATCGTACCACCCTCTGCGGCGACGACCTCACCGTTACCAACATCAACTATCTTCGCAAGGCGCTGGACATGAGGGCCTGCGGGGCCTTCGTCTTTAAGCCCAATCAGGTGGGGACCGTTACGGAGGCCATGGAGGCCCAGCGGTATGCCGTGGATCACGGAATGTTCTCCATCCCCTCCATCCGGGCGGGCGGCGTCAGCGACGACCCTGTTGCGGACATGGGCATCGCCGGCGGAGCGGCGGCGGTGAAGCTGGGCCCGCCCAAGTTCGGTCACGCCATTCACATCATCAACTCCCTGCTGCGGGCGGAGACGGAGCTGCCGGAGGCCAAGCCCTTCGACTTCTCGCCCTTCGTGAAGTTCTAAGGTACTTGCCCCTATTGTAAGAGATACCAAGGGAAAATGCAAGTTTTTTTACAGGAAAGTCAGTGAAAACTGATACAGAGTAAAAATATTTTTACAATTTGCTCTCTACACCCCCTCAAGTAGGAGACCGCAGCGGACGCAGAACACGGCGCCGCTGCGGTCTCCCTGCGAAAAAACGGCTTGCACCGGGGCGGTGGATGCACTATAATAATAAAAAAATCCCGTGCAGGGAAATTGGGGAGGGAAGCACAGTGGAGCTGGAGCTGAGGCAGGAGCAACAGCTGTCCATGCGGCAGCTGCACAGCCTGCGGCTGCTGCAAATGGGGCGGCTGGAGATGCGGGAGTATCTGGAGAGCGTGGCACAGGAGAATCCCACGGTGGAGCTGGAGCTGCCCCACGAGGAGGAGCCCCTGACCAGACAGGCCGAGCGCTGGCTGGACCGCTGGCGCTGGCTGGAGGAAAACGACCGCCAGAACAGCTACTATGAGCGGCCCAATCAGGAGGAAGAGGACTCCCCCATGAACCGCATCGGCACCGACGGAGGTCTGGCGGAGACGTTGGAGAGTTTCCTGTGCCGCCAGATCGCCGGACTGGAGGTGCCGGAGAGGCAGCGGCAGCTGCTTTACTATCTGGTGGGCTGTCTGGAGGACAGCGGGTACCTCACCGTGCCGGCGGAGGAGCTGGCCGTCGGGGCTGGTGTGCCGGAGGAGGAGCTGCGCCGCAGCATCGCACGGCTGCAGACGCTGGAGCCGGCGGGGGTGGGGGCTGCGGATCTGAGCCAGTGCCTGTACCTGCAGCTACAGCGCATCGGAGATGACGGCCCCGCCACCCAGATCGTGCTGCATCATCTGGAGGCGCTGGCCAAGAACCGCTATCACCAGATCGCACAGACCCTGCACATCTCGCAGGAGGAGGTGCGCCGGGCCCAGCAGCGCATCCGGCAGCTGGATCCCCGGCCGGGGCGACAGTTCAGCCCGCCGGAGCCGGCCCCCATGGTGTACCCGGATGTGTTTGTGGTGGAGCAGGAGGGGGAGTTCGTCTGCGACGACCATCGGCGTCCGGCCCCCATGCTGCACCTGAACCGGTATTATCAGGATCTGTACCGCCAGACGGATGATCCGGAGGTCAAAAAGTATCTGGCGGAGAAGCTGGTGCAGGCGGAGAACGTGTTGTTTGCCCTGCGGCAGCGGGAGAGCACCATGCTGCGCTGCGCCCGGTTCGTGACGGCGGGGCAGCAGGCATTTTTCCGAGACGGCCCCCGTGCCCTGCGGCCCATGTACATGACGGAGGCGGCACAGGCGCTGGACGTGCATCTGTCCACCGTCAGCCGTGCGGTGAAGGATAAGTACCTCCAGTGCCGGCAGGGGGTGTTCCCCCTGAGCTACTTTTTCTCCGCTCCGGCCCCGGACGGCAGTGATGTCAGCCGCCGGGCGGTGCTGCTGCAGCTGCGGGAGCTGATCGACGGGGAGGACAAGGCTCATCCCCTGTCGGATGAAAAGCTGCGGTGTCTGCTGGAGCAGAAGGGCTGCGTCCTGTCCCGGCGCACCGTGGCCAAGTACCGGGAGGAGCTGGGCATCCCCGGCACGGCGGGCCGCCGGGAGTAACAGCATAAGCTTATTTTTGAAAGCAACAGCGGGGAGCCATTCGGCTCCCCGCTGCTGCTTTCACCTGTGGGAGTGGGATTGGATCACTTCCGCAGCACGGTGTACTTGTCCATAAGCTCGTGGTTGATCTCCACGCCGAGGCCCGGCTTCTGAGGCACGGCGATGTAGCCGTCCTTATCCACCACCAGAGGCTCCGTGAGCATCATGTCACGCACCTCGTAGGGCCAGTAGGGAGGATCGTAGCAGTACTCGATGAAGGGGCAGTTGCTGACAGCGCCCGCCATATGCAGTGCGGCGGCCATACCCATACCATGAGTCCAGGTGTGGGGGGTGTAGATCTTGTTCTCCGCCTCCGCCATGGCCGCTACCTTCCGGTTCTGCACGAAGCCGCCGGAGAGCACCACGTCCATCTGATAGATGTCGAAGCAGTTGTGCTTGATGAGGTCACGGTACTCGTGGACCTGAGCGTTCAGCTCGCCGCCGGCCACATGGAGGGTGGTGCGCTTGCGCAGTTCTGCCAGACCCTCGAAGTCGTAGCCGTACAGCGGCTCCTCGATCCACTCGATGCCGATCTCCTCGAAGGCACGGCACACGTTCAGGGCCTTCTTCAGATCCCACTTGGCCACGGCCCGCTTGCCGGTGAAGAACCAGCCCTGATTGGCGTCCACGGCGATCTTCAGCTTGTCGCCTACCCGCTTTTTGATCTCGGCGATGATACGGACGTCCTCAAAGGGATCGTCGTGGTGAGCACGGAGCTTCATCATCTTGAAGCCCTCGGCAATAAACCGCTCGGCGTCCTCCACACGCTCCTCCACGGACTTCAGGGAGCCGGTGCTGGCGTAGGCCAGAACCTTGTCCTGCACGCCGCCCAGCATCTTATAGATGGGGAGGTTGGCGTATTTGCCCAGTGCATCCCACACGGCTACCTCCACGCACCAGGGGCGATAGGCGTACAGGGAGGCGTTGACGAGGCCGGTGTTGATGGCCTCTACCTGCGTGATCTCCTTGCCAATGACCAGCGGGCGGATGTGGGTGTCCCAGATACCCGCCAGCAGCTGGGAGGAGTCGCAGGCGGCACCATAGCCGTGGATACCGTCGTCGGTGATGATCTCAGCGATGGTAACGAACAGCTTGGTCTCCGGATTGCCGGGGTTCCAGGTGGAGGGGAAGGGATGGGGCAGGGGGACTTCCACCACCTGCAGCTTAGCGTCGATAATTTTCACGGTTATATCCTCCTATTCGTGTCCAGAATTTGGATGGGATCAGGCGGCGTCCTGAGGGGCCTTGGCATCCTTACCACGGCCCACGTGCTTATTCAGCAGGAAGGACACCAGGCAGATGAGCACCAGCGTGATGGCAAGTCCCACGAAGGCACCGCCCTTCATCAGGCCGCTGACGATATAGCCAACCAGAGACGATCCGGCAACCGTCAGGGCATAGGGCAGCTGCGTGCGCACGTGGTCGATGTGGTCGCAGGAGGAGCCCATGGAGGACATAACGGTGGTGTCGGAGATGGGGGAGCAGTGGTCGCCGAAGATACCGCCGGACAGCACCACGCCGATGGCCATGCCTACGGGGGCACCGATGGAGATGGCCAGAGGCACGGCGATGGGGATGAAGATGGCGAATACGCTCCAGGAGCTGCCGGTGGAGAAGGAGGTCAGGCAGGTAGCGATGAAGATGATAGCGCACATAGAGGTGGGGGTCAGGAAGCTCTCGCAGGTGCTGACGATCCAAGTGGAAGTGCCGCAGGCGGAGCAGATGCTGCCGATGCCCCAGGCCAGCATGAGGATCATCAGGACCTCCATCATGCCCGTGCAGCCCTCAATGAAGGTGCTCAGGGCCTTCTTGAAGTTCCAGACCTTGCTGATCATGCCCATGATGATGGCGGCGATGGAAGCCAGAATGAAGGCGGTATCCAGCGCACGCAGGGAGCTGCCGTTGGCCAGCGCACCAAAGAAGCCATTGGTCTTGATGTCACCGGTGTAGAACAGGCCCACGAAGATGAACACCAGCAGCACGATGACGGGAACCAGCATATTCCAGATGGAGGGCTTGGCACCTTCCGGCAGATCCTCCTGCTCGATCTCACGGCGGATCTCGGCGCCGTCACGGTACAGCTTGCCGGTGAGCAGCGCACGGTCCTCGGCCTTCTTCATGGGGCCGTAGTCCCAGCCGGTGACGGCGATGATGAGCACCATGAGGATGGAGCCGATGGTGTAGTACTGATAGGGGATACCGGCCGCGAAGTCTACCTGAGGATTGCCGTTATAGCCGGTGGAGGTGTAGAAGGTGGCGATGAGGCCGATGATGTAAGCGCCCCAGGCAGAGATGGGGAACAGAGTGGGGACGGCCGCCGTGGTGGAGTCCACGATGTAGGCCAGCTTCTCACGGGAGACCTTTACCTTATCGGTAAAGCTGCGGCAGATGGGGCCCACCAGCACGGGGTTGGTGGAATCGGAGAACCAGACGAACACGCCGCCCAGCCAAGTCAGCACCTGAGCGCCCCGGCGGGTCTTGCCTGCGCCGTGGCTGACGGCATTGGCGAAGGCTTGGGCACCTCCGTTCTTTTCCAGCAGCAGCGACAAACCGCCGCAGAAGGTGGTCAGCGCCAGGATGCGCTGGTGGTCGGTATCCTCGAAGCCGGGGAGGATGTAATCGAAGAAGGTGCTGTAAAAGCCCTCCCACAGATTACCGCCGCACAGCATCACGGCGCCGACGAACACGGCAATGAACAGAGACAGCACGACCTGGCGTGTGATGACCGCCAGGAGGATGGCCAGCAGAGGGGGAACGATGGCCAATAGGGTAGGTGAAAACTCCATATGTCGTCCTTTCCTCACTCGAAGAGTGAAACATAAATTCTGCGGTCTGTGGACCGTCTGCCCATAGTAATAGCAAGTGACGTGCCAGTCTGAGAAACGGCGATTTTTCGGGGATTTTTGGGGACGGCAAAAGCAATGAGTTGCATTTTGTCAAAAATATTTGATTTTGCATCCGGACGTCAGCATTTTCTATCAAGAAATTTTGACAAAGCCGGAGAAATATGAAGAATTTGTAAAAATTTGATGTGTGGGGGGGAGGAGGCTTGTCCTGAGGGCAGATGTAGGGCAGTTCGTTCTTCTTTTGTCTCCGACGGTGACTTTCTGCTGCTATTGGCAGAAAGTTACCCGCCGGAGGCAAAAAGAAAAAGCCACTGGCCGGAGACAAAATACGACACATTTGCAAAGCGGCCTTGTAATGACAGAAGAATGAGCCGCAGACACGACAGGAGCTTCCCCTTGATTCCGGCGGCGGGGTCTGGTATAATATTTGGGATTTTTCCCCGGCGGAGAGGCCAGAAAGCGAGTGATACCATATGCCTTTTCAGAAAATGACCATCGATGATATTCCGGTGATCGCCCCATATTTCCGCTTCGTCACCACAAATACGTGCGACTTCACCGTGGGCGGGATGTTCATGTGGCGGGACTACTTCCACATGGCGTGGCAGGTGAAGGACGGCGTGCTGTACTCCACCCTCACCGGCGAGGACGGAAATCTCTACTACAACCTGCCCCTGGGGGAGGATATCCCCGCCGGACTGCGGCAGTGCCTGACCCGTCACCCGGAGCGGCCGGTGCGGTTCTGCACCATCCCGGAGGCGGAGCTGCCCCTGTTCCGGGCGCTGCCGGGTCGGGTGGAGATCACGGAGGAGGAGAATTTTGCCGACTATCTGTACTCCGCTGAGGAGATGATCCGGCTGTCCGGCAAGAAGTTCAGCGGCCAGCGCAACCACATCAGCCGCTTCCTTCGCACCTGCCAGAGCTGGAGCTTCGAGCCGCTGGACAACACCGACGCAGCGGAGGTGGAGACTTTTTTTCACACCCTGAACAAGAAGCTCAACTACACCCCCGGCGAGGCGGCGGAGGAAAACCATAAGGTGCAGGAGGTGCTGGAGCATCTGGATCAGTACGGTCTGGTGGGCGGCGTCCTCCGAGCCGACGGGGCCATCGTGGGCTTCACGCTGGGGGAGGTGCTGCGGGACACCCTGTATATCCACATCGAGAAGGCGGATCGGGACTACCCCGGCGCCTATCAGATGCTGTGCCGCCAGTTCTGCACCGCCTATGCCGACGGTCTTGCGTATGTGAACCGGGAGGAGGACATGGGGGATCTGGGTCTGCGGAAGGCCAAGAGGGATCTGCACCCGGTGACGCAGCTGAAGAAGTACACCGTGGAGGTGTGGTGACTGTTCCCCTCCTACGGACAAAACGGTTGCGCCGTGCCGCAGAATGAAGTATAATCAAAGAGAGTTCCATGAAAAAATGACAGGAGGCATTTCTCATGCAAAAACTGGAGAAGCAATTTCATATCCACTGTGTGGAGGGCGACGTGGGCCGGTATGTGATCCTGCCCGGCGACCCCGGCCGCTGCGAAAAAATCGCCGCCCTGTTTGACAACGCACACTTCGTGGCCCAGAATCGGGAGTACACCATCTACACCGGCACCCTGCTGGGGGAGAAGGTCTCCGTCTGCTCCACCGGCATCGGCGGCCCTTCGGCCGCCATCGCCATGGAGGAGCTGCACAATATCGGCGCCGACACCTTTATCCGGGTGGGTACCTGCGGCGGCATCGATCTGGATGTCCGCTCCGGCGACGTGGTGGTGGCCACCGGCGCCATCCGCTTCGAGCACACCAGCCGGGAGTATGCGCCCATCGAGTACCCCGCCGTGGCCAACTTCGAGGTGACCACAGCGCTGGTGGAGGCGTCTCGTGCGCTGGGCAAGCGGACGCAGGTGGGCGTGGTGCAGTGCAAGGATGCCTTCTACGGTCAGCACAGCCCCGCCAGGATGCCGGTGTCCTATGAGCTGCTGAACAAGTGGGAGGCGTGGAAGCGTCTGGGCGTCAAGGCCAGCGAGATGGAGTCCGCTGCCCTGTTCGTGGTGGCGGATGCGCTGGGCTGCCGCTGCGGCTCCTGCTTCCATGTGATCTGGAATCAGGAGCGGGAGGCCGCCGGTCTGGATCAGGACATGAGCGAGGACACCACCTCCGCCGTGCAGGTGGGCGTGGAGGCCCTGAAGCGCCTCATCGCCGCCGATCGGTTCCAGAAGGAGCAGTAAGGGGACAAGGGCATAAAACTCCCTGTGGGGCTGGCGGAGCAAGGGGGCAGCGAGATGTGGAAGCAGAATCGGTCCTTATTCAAATACTTCCGGTTCATGGGCTTAGTGATGCTAATCGTGGGCATCGGCCTGATTGTCGACGGGATAGGAGACTATGCAGACCAATCCCACCAGAAGGATTGGATCTCCATAGAGGCCACGGTCACGGATGTCTCCAGCCAGGTAGTCAGATATCCGACCAAGGGCAGAAGTCGTACTTACTATACCATCGTATATGAGTATGAGGCGAACGGGGAAATCTATACGGGCAGCATTGGACATCTGCTATCGCCCCGTCTGGTCGGTGATACCATTACCGTGAAATACGACCCGGAAATGCCGGAAGAGAACACGACGATTCTCTCTCCCAATACCCGTGATCTGGTGACCCTTCTGATTTTGGGAACGGCCATCGCAGTGGTGGGCTTTTTCCTCTCTGGGGGGCTGGAGCTGTTTCGCAATCTCCTGCGAAAGAAGCACACTGAGGAGCCGAAGGAATCGGTCCCGAAGACAGATACAGGGTTTGATTCAACGGCCATTGCAAAGATCCCGGCAAAGCAGTGGGTTCCCCGACTTGCGGCTTGGCTTCTTGCGTTCGTTGCCGTTATCCTTTTCGTTAAATTTTTCCTTACGTCGGGAGCTGCGGACTTGGATGAGTTCCGCAATGCAGCAGTGGCGACCGGCTACACCGCTGTGGACTCCACGGAGGACGTTCGCCAGAGATGGGGCGTCGGATCCATGTTGATCCGCTCTGTTTCCGTGCATGAGGACTCCTTGCGGTTAGACTTCTGTAGGCTGGATTCCGCAGACGGCTGCCGCCGCATCTATGCCGCTGCGACCCTCCCCATCACCGGTGAGGTGACAGAAAGCAGTACCGCTGCCCGTCAGATCTATGCCGTTGATAGCCCAACGAATTTCGCAGCAAAGATCCGTAGCGGCAGGATGATGCTTTATGTGTATACCACGCAGGAGGATAAGGCCGATGTGCTTGCGTTTCTGGAATCTGTGGGCTGGTGGAGCGAATAAGAGGGCGAAAATCCCATATACGGGATGCCAAGGGAATAAAGAACAAGGCTGGCAGGTCATTGACCTGCCAGCCTGATTCTTTCGGCGTTGATGGATACTTGCTGCGCCCGATGGCCCCTCGTTATACACGCAGAGAATTTTCCGCATTGGAAAGGGGCCTCTTACGTCTCCTCGAAGAGACTGGCCTGATAGGGCAGGGGGGAGCGCCCGATTTGACGGAACTGGGCGGCGTTTTCCTCCGCCAGAGTATCGCAGATGGCCATTTTCCGGATGATATTTTTCACGGTGCTGTCCAGCGCCGTCCCCTCCCGATAGTCGGCGGGGAAGATGAAGTCCACCCGGCCCTTGCTCAGCAGATCCTCCACCCCCTGACGGTTCTCCTCCTGATACACGGCGATGGCCTGCCCGCCGTAGGTCCGCATCATCTTCATGCACGGCACGTCCGACAGGCCGTCCCCCACATAGATCATGTTGGTGAAGGGGATGCGCTTGCTGTCGTCGGGCATGGAGTCGTTGAGGGTCTTGTCGTCGGACACATCCAGCACGCCCTTGTTGATGCGGTAGACGAACTGGGTCTTGTTGGTGAAGTTTACGTCCAGCTTGGGCCAGCAGGCCAGCCCCTCCTCGTCGTAGAAGAACTCGCAGGCGTAGATCTCCCGGAACTCGTGGGCGATGCCGCTGCCCTCGATGATCTCCCGCAGGCCGGAGGAGATGACGTAGTGCTCGATCTCCACCCCCAGCTGCTGGCCGAAGGCGTTGATGCGGCGGAACCACTCCCGCACGCCGGGAAAGAGCACCATGTCCCGTCCGCAGCGCACCAGAAAGTCCCGGTCCAGCCGCCGGTTCTGCTCCCGGCACTCATGGATCATGGTGTACATATAGGCCAGCAGGCCATCCATGTGGTTATCCCGGCCAAAGCCGTTGGCCTTCTGCCAGAACTGGGCCGGGGTATATCCCAGCGCCGGGATGAAGGTGTAATTCTCCATGTCCGTGGTACACAGGGTCTTGTCAAAATCGTACAACAGGGCGATGATGGGGCGGGTCATAGTGTCACTCCTTTGATGGGTTGGATAGCAGATAGCAAGCAGGGGCGGCTCACAGGAGCCGCCCCACGGTATTTAGTGTTCGCTGTTATAGTTGCGCCCGAACTTCAGGTCGTCCAGATTGAAGTCCGCCGAGAAGGGGGACTCCGTCTTGGCGGACTCCTCCGCCGGGGCCTCCTGCGGGGCGGGTCCTTCTGCCGGAGCCTCGGCTTCCTCTGCGGGAGCCTCCTCCACCGGTGCGGCGGGCTCCTCCGCAGCGTCTGCCACGGGGACACGGCCCTCCTCCGGGGCGGGCAGGGTCACAGGCTGACCCTCCTCCACCTCTGCCTCCGGCAGAGAGTGCAGGAAGCTCACCTGCTGGGCGCAGAGGTCTGCGCTGCGGCGCAGGAAATCGGACAGGCTGGCCTGAGCCATGGTCAGCTTGTGCTGGGCCTGCGCCACCTGCTGCTCCAGCTGGGCCACCTGCCGGTTGGCCTCCTCCTGGGCGTCCGAGAGCATCTTGTCCCGCTGGGCCTGTGCGTCGGAGACCATCTGGGCTGCCATCCGCTGGGCCGACAGCAGGGTGGAGCGCATGGCGTCCTCGGTGGCCCGATACTCCTCCACCTTCTCCGCCAGCACCTTCAGCTTGGCCTTCAGGGCGGCGTTGTCCTTATACAGGGCGGTATAATCCTCCGTCAGCGCATCCAGAAACTCGTCCACGGCGGCCATGCCGTAGCCGTTGTTGAAGCCGGATGCCTTGGGGAACGTCTTTTCGGAAACTTCCTGCGGTGTAAACATGATCTATCCCTCCGATTTACATCTCTATCCGGCCCTTACAGGTACAGGCCGTTGTTCTCCAGCTCGTCGATCAGGTCGCCCATGAGATCCACGGAATAGGGCGTGATGATATAGGTATTGGTGGAGACCTTCTTGATCTTCCCGTCACCGGCGTAGGCCACGCCGGAGAGGAAATCCACCAGCCGCCGGGCCACATCCTTGTTGGTACTCTCCAGATTCAGCACCACCGTGCGCTTTTCCCGCAGATGGTCAGCGATCTCCGAGGCGTTTTCAAAGCGCTCCGGCTTTACCAGCACCACCTTCAGCTGGGTGGTGGCGTGGATGTTCACCACCTTGTTGCGCCGCTCCTCCGCAGAGACCTCCTTGCGGCGGGAGGACTCACGGGGTTCACGGGGTTCACGGGGTTCACGGGGTTCGAAGTAGGTCGGCTCGCTGTCACGGCCCACATCCTCCTCGTAATCGTCATCCTCATCGTCATAGGGATGAATGATCTTCTTAAATTCGTCCATCAGGCTCATGGAAAGACCCTCCTGTTTCTTTATTTGGTATAATCCCTGGCACCGAAAATAGCAGTCCCCACCCGGACCATATTGCTGCCGACCCGGATGGCATCGGCAAAGTCGCCGCTCATGCCCATGGAGATGTATTCTAATTCATTATCGTATATTTTCCCGTTTATGTCAACATAAAGACGGTGCATTTTCTCGAAATATACCAGATTGCCGTGGGGGACCGTCTCCACCGGCGGGATGGTCATCAGTCCCCGGACCCGGACATGGGGCAGCTCACGGGCCAGAACGGCCGCCGCCTCCGTCTCCTCCGGGGCAAAGCCGCTCTTGGCCTCCTCGCCGCCGATGTTCACCTCCAGCAGGATATCCTGCACCAGCTGCTGCCGGGCAGCCTCCTTCTCCACCTCCCGCAGCAGGGCCTCGGAACCGATGGATTGGATGAGAGCGGCCTTGCCCACCACCTGCCGCACCTTGTTGCGCTGCAGATGGCCGATGAAGTGCAGGGGCGCTCCGTCATAGGCGTTCTGAGCCAGCTTGGCGGTCATCTCCTGCACCCGGTTCTCCCCCAGAGCGTCCACTCCGGCGGCGATGGCCTCCTGACAGGCGGCGGCGTCGTTCATCTTGCTGGCGCCCACCAGAATGATATCCCGCTCGCTGCGGCCGCTTTCTCGGGCGGCCTCCGCCATCTCCCGCCGCACGGCGGCAATGTGTTCCGTAATGGTCATACAGATCTTTCCTTTCCCGATGGAATCTATTTATGTGGCTGCATTGATTGGCCGATGGCATCTGCCGGGCGGCTGCTACTGCACGATCTGTCCGCCGGAGAGCTCACTGGAGGTGACGATGACCTCGTCCCCTGGCCGTAGGACGGAAACGTCCTGACTCGGGCTGGCAGCCTGCACCAGACTGTATCCGTCGCCCCGGTAGACCATGGACACCGGCTTGAAGCTGGCCACCTTGCCCACCACGCAGTAGACCCCCAGCTGGTTGTCCTCGTTCATCCGCAGGGCGTTGGTGGGGATCCGCAGTCCCTCATAGGACCGCAGCACCAGCTGAGCCGCCTGATGGCGCAGCTGGGTGGTCTGGGCCAGATACTCCCGGCAGGTCAGCACCACCGCCTGCTTGCCGTCTTCGGCGGCGCTGAGATAGGTGACCTGGGCGTCGATGTCCTGCTGCGCACCCTTGGAAAACCGCAGGGTCAGCCAGTCCCCCTTCTCCAGCTGCTGAGCCTGCTCCGTGGCGATCACGGCGGTGTAGGACCACGTCTCCCCGATGATGAGCTTTCCCAGAGAGCTGCCGCCGGTCTGGCCGGAGGGCAGCTCCTCCAGCTGGGAGGGGGTCACGGACTGCAAAAATTCCGGCGTCAGCAGGGACTCATAGCCGTCGCAGGCGGCGGAATAGGTGCCAGAGTGCTCCGCCGTCACCGTCCGGGCCCCGGAGAGGGAGCTCCGCAGAGCGGACAGCTCCCCCTGCACCGTGGCGATGTCCGCCTCGATCTCCTCGCCGGAGGAGTAGGTGTGGCTGCGCTTGAGGATGGCGGCCTTCAGCTGGGCCGTCTGGCCCGCCGCATCGTCGTAGTCGCCGCCGGAGAGGGAACGGCGGATGCTCAGCAGGCTCTCGGTGATGGAGCCGTCCAGCTTCAGGGTGGCGTCGGGGTTCAGATAGGAGGACAGGGCGAATTGCAGCTGCTGCAGCTGCAGCTCCTTGCTTTCGATCTGCTGCACGGTGTCCAGCGCATCGCTGCCGCTGTATACCGTGGCCACCGTCTGGCCCTTGCCCACCCGTTCGCCCTCGCTGACCTCATGGCGCACGGTGCCGCTTTCACCGGAGAGGACCTCCTCGTCCCGGACCAGCCAGCCGCTGACGTCGATGGTGTCCTCGGCGGAGCTCTGATAGACCAGCGTGGTGGTGAAGGGGTCCGTCAGGGCAAAATAGCCCTGTGCGGCGAAGTACAGCGCAATGGCCGCCAGCAGGGCGATGCTGAGAAAGCGGAAAACACGGGTGTTGTTCATGGCTCCTCCTTGGTGGAATGTTGGGACGCCTCACTCGTCCGACGGCAAGCAGGGCTCCTCCTGCAGCGAGACGGGGTGAATGGGAACGATGGTGGAAATAGCGTGCTTATAGATGATCTGCTGCTTGCCGTCGGTGTCCAGCACCACGGTGAAGCAGTCAAAGCCCGTCACCACGCCCCGTAGTTGAAAGCCGTTCATCAGAAAGATGGTCAGGGGAATGCTCTGCTTGCGGGCCTTGGTGAGAAAAATTTCCTGAAGGTTGTTGTTCTTCTGCATATCGTCTGCTCCTTTTCTCTGTTGGCGGACGACGTGCCGTCCGCTCCTGGGCTTATCGTAAGCCAAGAGCGGTGAGATATTCTGTCGCATTTTGCAGGCCCCGGGGAAAATTCGGCTCCTCTCCCCACAGGATCCAGTGAATGTCCGGGTTGCGCCGCAGCCACGTCAGCTGCCGCTTGGCGTACTGCCGGGAGCGGAGTTTGACCTCCTCGATGGCCTCGGTTACGGTGCAGCGGCCGTCTGCCGCCGCCAGAAACTGCTTGTAGCCGATGGCCTGCCACGCCGTAGCGGTGGGAGGCAGCCCCGCTGCCAGCAGGGCCTGCACCTCCTCTAACAGTCCCTGCCGCACCATCTCGTCCACCCGCAGGTCGATGCGTCGGCGCAGCTGCGCCCGATCCTGAAAGCTCAGGCCGATGTAGGCGGCCCGGTAGCGGGGCGCCTGCTGCCGGGTGCGGTGGTCGTGCTGGGTGATGGTCTCGCCGGTCTCATACCACACCTCCAGCGCCCGGAGGATGCGCTTTTCGTCGCCGGGGTGCAGCCTTGCGGCGCTGTCCGGGTCGATGGTTTGCAGCTCTGCCAGCAGCGGGCCGACGCCCTCCTGCTCCAGCCGCTGCTGCAGGCGCTGCCGGGTCACACCGCCGGCGCTTCCGGCGGCAAAGTCCGTGCCGCGGATCAGGGACTCCAGATACAGCCCCGTGCCGCCCACCAGAATAGGGCGGCGGCCCCGGCGGAGGATATCCTGCACACAGACATCGGCCTCCGATACGAACCGGGCCACGGACCAGCTCTCGGCGGGATCGGCCACGCCCACCATGTGGTGGGGGATGCCCTCCATCTCCTCCGGAGTGGGGGCGGCGGTGCCGATGGCCATGCCCCGATAGATCTGCATGGAGTCCACGGACACCACCTCGCCGCCGAAGCGGTGGGCCAGCGCCACGCCCATTTTCGTTTTTCCCGTGGCGGTGGGACCCACCACGCAGATGATCTGTGGGATCATAGGGGGACTCCTTTCCCGATCGTTCTTTCTTTTTTTGCCGCCGGCGGGGCGCTTTCCCGGCTGCTGAGAGAAGTGGGCCGCCGGAGGCAGCAGAGAAATTTACGCCCGCTTGAACATCTTCTCCATTTCATATTTGGAAAGCTTCACAGCTACCGGGCGGCCATGGGGGCAGTAGCGGATCTCCCCGCTCTGCACCTTATCCGCCAGCGCCTGAAGCTCCGAGGGATCGGACCACATCCCCGCCTTGATGGCGGATTTGCAGGCCATGGTCTGGAGCAGACTGTCCCGTGCGGCGGCGGGATCGGCCCGGTTCAGCCGCAGTTCCTCCGCCAGTTCCTCCAGAGCGGCGGGGACATCCCCCACCTCCAGATCCGACGGCACCTGCCGCACCAGCACCGTGCCGTCTCCAAAGTCCTCGCACACAAAGCCGAACTCCTCCAGCAGGGGCAGCTGCTCCAGCAGGGAGGCGGCATCCTCCGCCGACAGCTCCACCGCCAGCGGCGACAGAAGCTGCTGGGACATCACCGGCTGGGTGTTGTTTTTCAGGGCATCGAACCGCACCCGCTCATGGGCGGCGTGCTTGTCGATGAGCCACACATTCTCCTGCCCGTCCTCGCAGATGATATACGTCCGCAGCACCTCGCCGGCCACTCGCCACGGGGCCTGGCGCACCGGCTCCACCGTCTGCTGCGCTGCACTCTGCGGGGCAGCTTTCGCCTCTGCGGGGGACGGAACGCTCGTCTCCTGCACCGGCTCCGCCGGGACGGGAACGGTCTCCTCCGGCACGGATGCCGCCGGGGCTGACGGTTCCTCCTGCACGGCGGGGGGCGTGATGCGATAGCTGACGCCGGAGGAGGTGACGGTGAAACTCCCCCCCTTTCGGGGGGCCACGTCGTGGACCTCCAGCGGCTGGGAGACCGGTGCGGCGGGCCGGACGGTGTAGGAGCCCAGAGGCTTCTTCTCCTCCGGCTGCGGCATCCGCTCCCGGTACTGCTGCACCGTCATGGTCTGGTAAAAGGACTCCTGTTGGGGCTTTTTGGGCTGCGGAGCGGGGGTATTCAGGGCGTCCAGCACCGTGTAGTACACGGCGTTGAAGGCATCCTTGTCGTTGACAAATTTCACCACCGTCTTGGCGGGGTGGACATTGACGTCCAGCCGGTCGGCGGGCATGGTGAGCCGCAGCACGCAGCCGGGGAACTTCCCCTTCAGCAGTTGGTTGCGGTAGGCCTCCTCCAGCGCCGCCGTCAGCAGTTGGCTCTTGATGAACCGGCCGTTGACGAAGAACAGCTGGCGGCCACGGGTGCCGTGGCCGTTGAGGGGCTTGGTGACGAAGCCCTCCACGGAGATGTCGCCGCTGCGGCCGCTGATGGGCAGCAGCCCCATGGTGAAGTCCCGCCCCATGGCGGCGTACACCGCCGACTGCAGATCTCCGTCGCCGGGGGTGTGCAGCAGCTCCACACCATCCCGGATGAGCTTGAAGGAGATCTCCGGGTGGCTCAGGGCCAGATGCTGCACGATACCGCTGACGGCGGCCCCCTCGGCAGAATCCTTCTTCATGAATTTCATTCGGGCGGGGGTGTTGTAAAACAGGTCCCGGACGCAGATGGTGGTACCCTCCGGGCAGCCCACCTCCTCCACCTGACCGGGGACGCCCCCCTCCAGATGCAGGGAGGCCCCTGTCTCCGCCCCCGTCCGCCGGGAGAAAATATCCACCCGTGACACGGCGGAGATGGCGGCCAGCGCCTCACCCCGGAAGCCCAGCGTACCGATGGCGGCCAGATCTGCCGCCGTCCGCAGCTTGCTGGTGGCATGGCGCAAAAAGGCCGTGGGCAGCTGTTCGGCGTCAATACCGCAGCCGTTGTCAGCGATCCGCAGATAGGTCAGTCCGCCGTGCTGGATCTCCACCACAATGGCGGAGGACCCGGCGTCGATAGCGTTCTCCAGCAGCTCCTTGGCCACGCTGGCGGGCCGCTCCACCACCTCGCCGGCGGCAATGAGGTCCGCCACGTGGCTGGGCAGGCATTGAATATCAGGCATAGAGCACTCCTTTCATAGAGGTTCGTGGACGGGATAAACTCCCGTCAGTTCAGCTTCTTTTTCAGCTCGTACAGCAGGTTCAGGGCCTCCAGCGGGCTGAGGGTGTCCACCTGCGTCCGGCGCAGCTGGTCCATGACCTCCCCCTCCGACAGGGCCGTCAGGGATACCTGATCCTCCTGCGCCTGCACCGCCGGGGCGGGCCGCCCGGCTTCTTCCTCCAGTTGGCGGAGGATCTTCTTGGCCCGATTGACTACCGTGGACGGCAGACCCGCCAGACGGGCCACCTCGATGCCGTAGCTGCGGTCTGCGCCGCCGGGGATGATCTTCCGCAGGAAGATGATATCCTCCCCACGGGTCTTGACGGCGATGTTATAGTTCTTCACGCCGGGGAGGGTCCCCTCCATGGCGGTCAGCTCGTGATAGTGGGTGGCGAACAGGGTCTTGGCCCCCAGCTTCTTGGGATCGGCACAGTATTCCAGCACCGCCCGTGCGATGCTCATGCCGTCGAAGGTGGAGGTGCCCCGACCGATCTCATCCAGGATCAAAAGGCTCCGGGAGGTGGCGCAGCGGAGAATATCGCTGACCTCCGTCATCTCCACCATAAAGGTGGACTGCCCCGCCGACAGGTCGTCGGAGGCGCCGATGCGGGTGAAAATGCGGTCCACGATGCCGATGCGGGCGGCCTTGGCCGGCACGAAGGAGCCGATCTGGGCCATGAGCACCATCAGGGCCACCTGCCGCATATAGGTGGACTTACCTGCCATGTTGGGGCCGGTGATGATGGCGGCCCGGTTCTCTTTCTCCCCCATGTAGGTGTCGTTGGGGACGAACATGGCGTCGGGGCGCATACACTCCACCACCGGGTGGCGGCCGTCGTGAATTTCAATGACCCCGGACTCGTCCACCACCGGGCAGCAGTAGTTGTTCTTCACCGCCACCGCCGCCAGCGAGCACAGGCAGTCCAGCTCCGCCACTACGGCGGCGGCCCCCTGTACCCGGGTCACGGCGTCGCACAGGGTCTGGCGCAGCCGGGTGAACAGTTCATATTCCAGCGCCGCATCCCGGTCGGAGGCAGAGAGAATATCGTGCTCCAGATCCTTCAGCTCCTGTGTGATGTAGCGCTCGCCGTTGACCAGCGTCTGCTTGCGGATGTATGTCTCCGGCACCAACTCCTTGAAGGAGTTGGAGACCTCGATGTAGTAGCCGAATACCTTGTTGTAGCCAATCTTCAGGGTGCGGATGCCGGTCTTTTCCTTCTCGGCAGCCTCCATGGAGGCGATGATGCCCTTGCCGCCGTGGAGGATGCCCCGCAGCCGGTCCACTTCCGGGTCAAAGCCGTCCCGGATGAACTCGCCCTCCCGCACGGAGAAGGGGGGATCGTCTTGCAAAGTCTTGCCGATGACCTCTGCCAGATCCTCCAGCGGGTCCAGCCGTGCGCCCAGCTCCCGCAGGTGTCCGCCCTCGAAGGCGGCCAGCTGCTGGCGAATGGCAGGCAGATGATCTATGGCGTTTTTCAAGGACACCATGTCCCGGCCTCCGGCGCTGCCGTAGACGATGCGGCCCATGAGCCGCTCCATGTCCCCGATGCCGGTGAGGGCCAGGATCAGCTCCTCCCGCTGCACGGTGTGCTTCACCAGCGCCGCCACGGCGTCGCTGCGCCGTGCGATGGCGGAAACGGACAGCAGGGGCCGCTCCAGCCAGCTTCGCAGCAGCCGTGCGCCCATGGCGGTCTTGGTCTTGTCCAGCACCCACAGAAGGCTGCCCTTTTTCTCCTTGCCCCGCAGAGTTTCCGTCAGCTCCAGATTCCGCCGGGCCGTCAGATCCAGCTCCATGAACTGCCCCTGCCGGTAGTAGTCCAGCCGGTCCACGTGCTCCAGATCTGTTTTCTGGGTGTCATGGAGGTAATCCAGCAGCGCCCCCAGCGCCAGCATGGCCGCCGGGTTGTCACGGGGCAGCCGCTGGGCGGCATCGTCCCCGAACTGCTGGCGGATGCGCTTTTCGGCGGCGGGCAGCTGGAACCGCCCGGCGGGCAGACGCTCCACGTGGCACCGGAGCTTGTCCTCCAGCAGCGCCCGCAGGGCCGCACCCCCGGCGGCGCCGGGATTCAGCACCGCCTCCGCCGGGGCGAAGCGCCCCAGCTCATTTTGCAGGTGGGCCTCCCGATCCGGCCCGGAGAAGGCCGTCACATGGGTCTGCCCCGTGGAGATATCGCACACGCTGAACCCGGCGTAGTCTCCGTCCAGATAGATGCCGGCGCAGAAGTTGCTGCGCCCCTCCTCCAGACAGGCGGAGTCGATGACGGTACCCGGCGTCACGATGCGGACGATGTCCCGCTCCACCAGCCCCTTGGCGGCGGCAGGATCCTCCGTCTGCTCGCAGATAGCCACCTTGTAGCCCTTGGCAATGAGCCGGGCGATATAGGCGTCGGAGGCGTGGTACGGGATGCCGCACATGGGGATCTTCTCCTCGAAGGACTTGTTCTTGTCCTTATCCCGTGTGGTAAGGGTCAGATCCAGCTCACGGGACGCCTTCCGGGCGTCGTCCCCGAACATCTCGTAAAAATCCCCCAGCCGAAAGAACAGGATGGAGTCCTTGTTTTGCTCCTTGATTTCCATATATTGGCGCATCATGGGCGTCATTTCTGCCATACCCTCATACCTCTTTCTGCCAGAAATAAGTGAAAGCGATCGAATTTAGTGGAAAAACCTGTTGAAAAGTGCAAAACTCCGGGCTGACAGGTGGAAAACTCTTCCACCCGCCCATTTACTGGGGGAGGGTCATACCATTTCCCCGAACAGCGCCCAGGTGTTGCTGTCGGTAATGCGTACCTGCCGGTACTGGCCCAGAGCGGCCTCGTCGCCCACCAGATGTACCAGCCGCCCTCCCGCCGTCCGGGCGGATAGGGGCCAGCGTGCGTCGTCGGTGCGGCCGTCCACCAGCACACGCAGGGTCTGGCCCACATATCGGGCGTGGAGCCGGGCAGAGATATCGTTCTGCACGGCGCAGAGGGTGTCGAACCACTTCTGCTTTTCGCTGCGGGGGACGGGATCGTCCATTTTGGCCGCTGGCGTACCGGGCCGGGGAGAGAAGATGAAGGTGAACAGGGCGTCGAATTCCACCTGCCGCACCAGCTCCACCGTCTCCATGGCCTCCGCCTCCGTCTCGCCGGGGAAGCCGATGATGACATCCGAGGTCAGCACCAGATCGGGCATGACCTTCCGGGCATAGGTGATCAGCTCCAGATACTTGGCCCGGTCATAGGGCCGGTTCATGGCCCGCAGCACCCGGTCGCAGCCGGACTGCACCGGCAGGTGCAGCTGGTGGGCCACGTGCCGGCTCCGGGCCATGGTGTCAAACAGCTTGGGGGTGGCGTCCTTGGGCTGGGAGGACATGAACCGGATCAGATAGTCCCCCTCGATCTTGTCCAGCTCCCGCAGGAGGTCGGCAAAGTCCCACGGCGTCTCCAGATCCTTGCCGTAGGAGTTGACGTTCTGCCCCAGCAGAGTGATCTCCTTATACCCCTCGGCGGCCAGCTGCCGCACGTCATCGATGATGCACTGAGGCTCCCGGCTGCGCTCCCGGCCCCGGACGTAGGGGACGATGCAGTATGAGCAGAAGTTGTTGCACCCGTACATGATAGACACCCACGCCCGGACGTTGCCCTCCCGCACCACGGGCATCCCCTCAGCGATGGTGCCGTGTTCATCCTCCACGGAGAACACACGCCCCCGCCGGGTATAGACCCGGTACAGAAGCTCCGGGAACTTCCACAGCGCCTGCGGCCCGAACACCAGATCCACGTGGCGATAGCTCTGGCGCACCTTCTCCGCCACCTCCGGCCGCTGGGCCATGCATCCGCACAGGCAGATGACCTGCTCCGGGTTCTGCTTTTTCGTGTGGGTCAACGCCCCCAGATTGCCGTAGACCCGCTTTTCGGCGTGATCCCGGATGGCGCAGGTGTTCAGCACCACGATATCCGCCTGAGCGGCATCGTCGGTGAACTGGCAGCCCATGTCCCGCAGCATCCCCAGAATGTGCTGGCTGTCGGCCACATTCTGCTGGCAGCCGAAGGTGTCCACCAGCGCATAGACGGGCTTGCCCCGCTGCTGATGGAGGGCTGCCAGCTGGCGGGTATACTCCCGCTGCCGCTCCAGCTGCGCTTCGTCCAGAAGAACTGTTTTTCTATCCAATGGGTACCTCCCCGCCCCGGTGGGATGCCGGGGCACTATCTTCCATATTTATCATGTTAGTATACCATATTTCTCCCCCCGGCACAAGAAATCCCGACGAAAAAATCCAAAAAACTGCCGCTCCTTGCAGAGGGCGGATATCCTGTTTTACTGCGAGGCCGGGGAGCAGAAAAAATAAACGGAGCCGGGGAATAGCAAAAATAACGGAAGCAGCCGGACGGGAACCCGTCCGGCTGCTTCCGCCTATGAGAGAATGAGAGGGAAGAGTAAGACCTTTTTATGCGCTGCGGCCCGGCACGTTGGATACGAATACCCACCGGCCATCCAGCTGCCGCAGGGTCACGGTGCCGCCGTCATACTGCAATACCGTCAGCCCGTCCGCCGTGTGCCATCCGGAGAGGATGCGGCAGTAGGCAGCCTCCGCCTCGCCGCCCACCCGGTAGTAGGCATTGTATTCCGAGAGATAGCGCAGGCTGTCCAGTCCCACGCCCTGTGTGTCGGACAGGGCCAGCCCCGTGTAGCGCAGCATCAGCTCCTGCGCCTGCTCCAGCGGGATGCGGACCACGCTGTCCGTTCCCCCGGCGGCGATCATGTTCCGCTCCTGAGAGGTGACGTTCCAGCCGCCCTCCGGCCCGCAGGCCAGCACCGCCGCCAGATCCATGTCCTCCGGCCGGGCATAGGCGCAGGTCAGAAACCGGTTGGGGCCCCAGCCGGGGACCACGTTGAAGAAGCACCGGCCGAACCAGTCCAGCTCCGCCGCCGTCAGCGGTGTGGTGCCGTCGGGAGTGGAGACGGGAACCGCCTCCGAAGGGGCGGGCTGCGCCGGAGTAATGACCGTGACAGGCTCCGGCGTTTTGGGAGCAGGTGCGGGAGAGGTTCTCCGTCCGCAGGCACACAGGCCCGCCAGCATCATCAGTCCCAGCAGGATCGCACAAAGCCTTTTCATGGCAGCTCCTTTCTTCCGGATGCACATTGGTTTGCTTTACGACTCTATCATACCGAATTTTCTGGACAGATTCATCACGAAATGATGAAAAACATTTACAAACCGGTGACAGTGCGGTTAAAAATCAGTGGCATCTCCTGCATAGTGTTTACAAGTCGGCGGTTGCAAACCCGCCGTCGATAGGGTACAATAAACCCATAGCCAAAATCCATGTGCAGAAGGAGTACATTATGTGGTATGCGATCCTTGGCGCCGTGCTGCTGGCCGGCGACCAGATACTGAAATATTGGGTGGTGACCCACTTGGCCGTGGGGGAGTCGGCGCCGTTCCTGCCGGGCTTCATGCAGCTGACCCGGCTGCATAACTACGGGGCGGCATGGTCCAGCCTTTCCGGCCGGACGGTGCTGCTGGTGGTGTTCACGGCGGTGCTGCTGGCGGCGGTGGCGCTGCTGCTCATCAAAAAGGTGGTGCGCCACTGGACGGGTATCACCGCCTGCACCCTGATCCTGTCAGGGGGCATCGGCAACATCATCGACCGCATCGTCCACGGCTACGTGGTGGATATGTTCGATCTGCAGCTGTTCAGCTACCCGGTGTTCAATCTGGCGGACTGCTGCGTGGTGGTGGGAGCCATTCTGGGCGGGATATACTACCTGTTCCTCTACGAAAAATACGACAAGAAAAAGAAGGAGCCTGACCATGCACACGATCCGTCTGACCCCTCTTGAGGAGGATACCGGCACCCGGCTGGACAGCTTCCTGTCCCGGCGGGTGGAGGGGCTGACCCGCTCCGCCGCCGCAAGGCTGCTGGCGGAGGGCTGCGTCACCTGTGATGGCGCCGTCCCCGGCAAAAGCTACCGCATCGCCGGCGGGGAGGAGCTGTGCGTGACGCTGCCGGAGGCAGAGGAGCCGGAGGCCGTCCCGCAGGATATCCCGCTGGACGTGGTCTACGAGGATGAGGACGTCATCGTGGTGAATAAGCCCGTGGGCATGGTGGTGCATCCGGCGCCGGGCCATCCGGACGGCACGCTGGTCAACGCCCTGCTGCACCACTGCGGGGACTCCCTCTCCGGCATCGGCGGCGAGAAGCGCCCTGGCATCGTACACCGCATCGACCGGGACACCAGCGGCCTGATCATTGCCGCCAAAAACGATGCCGCCCATCTGGCACTGGCGGCTCAGCTGGCGGATCATACGCTGGCCCGCACCTATGAGTGTCTGTCGGTGGGGAGCTTCCGGCAGGACAGCGGCACCGTGGACGCCCCCATCGGCCGCAGCCGCAGCGACCGCAAGAAGATGGCGGTGGTGGCCGGCGGACGTCCCGCCATCACCCATTGGGAGGTGCTGGCCCGGTATCCCGGCGTCACCCACCTGCGCTGCCGGCTGGAGACGGGCCGTACCCACCAGATCCGGGTCCATCTGGCCTATATCGGCCACCCTATTCTGGGGGACACCGTGTACGGCAATAGGAAGCCCGTGCCGGGCCTGACGGGCCAATGCCTCCACGCCACGGGCCTGCGCTTTCTTCATCCCCGTACCGGCCGGCCCGTGGAGCTCACCTGCCCCCGGCCGGAGGAGTTTGAGCGGATGTTGGTAAAGCTGCAAAAGCGCATCTGAGCGTAAGCACACCGGGCGAGGACGTGGTAAAACCACGCCCTCACCCTTTTTATGAACGAAAATACCCAGCAAGGCCCCGCCGGTTTCGGCGGGGCCTTGCTGGGTAATAAAGGAAGGAAGTCTCCCGGCAGTGCCGGAAGAAGTAGAGGGTGAGGAAAGCGGCTTTACGCCAGAATGGCCCGGTCGCCGGAGAACTCGTCGCCGCTGGCACGGGCGAACATCTCCAGCAGCTCCGGCACGGTGAGATCCTTCTTCTCCTGACCGGAGATATCCAGAATGATGCGCCCGGCGTGGAGCATGATAAGGCGGTTTCCGTAGCGGATGGCGTCCCGCATATTGTGGGTGATCATCAGGGCGGAGAGCTTCTCCTCCGTCACCATCCGCTCCGTCAGCTCCATGACCTTGGCGGCGGTCTTGGGGTCCAACGCCGCCGTATGCTCGTCCAGCAGCAGCAGCTTCGGCTTGCGGAGGGTGGCCATCAGCAGCGTCAGCGCCTGCCGCTGGCCGCCGGAGAGGGTGCCTACCTTGGCCGAAAGACGGGTGTCCAGCCCCAGTCCCAGCTCCTGGAGCCGCTGCCGGTACTCCTCCCGCTCCGACTTGCGGATGCCGGGCCGCAGAGTGCGCCGCAGACCCCGGCGGGCCGCCAGTGCCAGATTTTCCTCGATCTGCATCCCGGCGGCGGTGCCGGTCATGGGATCCTGATACACCCGGCCCAGATACTTGGCCCGCTGGTGCTCCGACAGGGAGGAGAGGTCGATCCCGTCCAGAAGGATCTCCCCCGCATCCGGCAGCCATGTGCCGCAGATGGCGTTCTGCATGGTGCTCTTCCCGGCGCCGTTGCCGCCGATGACGGTGACGAAGTCCCCGTCGTTGAGGGTGAAGGACAGATCGTTGAGGGCGATCTTCTCATCCACGGTACCGGGATTGAAGATCTTGGTCACATGGCGCATTTCAAGCATGACGGATCCCTCCTTTGACATGGTGCTTCCGGGCCAACTGCTTCTTCACATACGGCACGCCCAAAAAGGCGGCCACCACCAGCGCCGAGAACATTTTCAGCAGATCAGTGTCGAAGCCCACGAAGATGATGACCTGATACACCAGATAGTAGATAACGGCGCCCACCAGTACGCCGGTGAGCCGGACGGCGAAGTTGGGGGAGATGTGCTTGACCACCGCCTCCCCGATGACCACGGCCGCCAGACCGATGACCACGGCGCCCCGGCCCATATTGATATCGGCGTAGCCCTGATACTGGCACAGCAGCGCCCCGGACAGGGCCACCAGCCCGTTGGAGAGGGACAGCCCGATGACCTTGCTGAGATCGGTGTTGATGCCCTGCGCCCGGCTCATGACGGGGTTGCAGCCGGTGGCCCGGATGCCGCAGCCCAGCTCCGTGCCGAAGAACAGGTACAGCACCGCCACCACCAGCACGGCGGCAATGGCCAGCACCACCAGCGCACCGGGGACGTCCATCTGGCTGAGAAGGACGTGGTTGTCCCGGACGGACAGGCCCTGATTGGCCTTGCCCAGGATCTTCAGGTTCACGGACCACAGGGTCATCTGGGTCAGGATGCCTGCCAGAATGGGGGGGATGCCCAGCCAGATATGCAGCAGGCCCGTCACGACCCCGGCCAGCAGGCCCGCCGCCACGGCGCACAGCACCGCCAGCCACAGGCTCCGGCCGCTCAGCAGCATCATGGTGCAGACCGCCGCACCGGTACAGATGGAGCCGTCCACCGTCAGATCGGCGATGTCCAGCAGCTTATAGGTGATGTAAACGCCCACCGCCATTATGCCCCAGATGAGGCCCTGAGCCACGGCGCCCGGCAGGGAACTCAGCAGATCGATCATATTTATGTTTCCTTCCTTTTACGATTCCTGTTTTCTCAGGGAGTGCTTCAGCCCTCCAGAGCGGTGTAGCCCTCCGGTACGGTGATGCCCAGCTCCTGGCACATATCGGCGTTGTAGAGCTTGGAGGCATTGGCGTATTCAATGGGCATCTGGGAGATATCCGCCTCGCCCTTGAGGATCTGGGCGGCCATTTCGCCGGTCTTGTAGCCCAGATCGTAGTAGCTGATGGAGAGGGTGGCAATGCCGCAGCCGACGCAGATGCCCTGCTCGCCGGCCACAACGGGGGTCTTGGCGGAGCGGACGATGCTGCCGATGGTCTCGGTGCAGGAGGCGGCGGTGTTGTCGGTGGGGATGTAGATGACGTCGCTGTCGGCGGCGGCCTTGGTGGTGACGGCGGCCACGTCATTGCTGTCGCTGAAGGAGTAGCGGGTGCAGGTGATGCCCTTGCCGGAGAGGTAGTCCTCCACCACCTTCACCTGATATTCGGAGTTGGGCTCGGCGGAGCAGTATAGCAGTCCCACAGTCTTGGCCTGCGGCACCAGCTCCAGGATCATGTCCGCCTGCTCCGTCAGGGGCGCCAGATCGGAGGTGCCGCTGATGTTGCCGCCCACGGTGCCGCTGAAGTCGGAGAGTCCCAGCGCCACGCCGTACTCCGTAACGGAGGTGCCGAGAATGGGAATGGAGGTGGTGGCGTTATAGGCTGCCTGCAGGGCCGGGGTGGCGTTGGCCATGATGAGGTCTACCTTCTTGTTGACGAAGGAGTTGACGATGGGGGTGCAGGTGGTGCTGTCGCCGGAGGCCACCTGCACGTCGATGTTGACGTGCTCACTTCCGAGAATGGTATTCAGGGCATCCACGAAGCCCTGCGTAGCGGCGTCCAGCGCATCGTGCTGGGTCAGCTGGCACACGCCCACCTGATAGACCTTGTCGGGGTCGCTGCTGCCTCCGCCGGCGTTGTCGTCGGCTTTTTTACCGCAGCCGGTGAGGCATACCGCCGTCACCATCAGTCCCGCCAGCAGGGCGGCGCAAAGAGAACGTTTCTTTTTCATGACAAATTCCTCCTGAATCTGGATGTGGGAGATTCCTCCGGCCCGGACGGAAAATAAAATCGCCGCCCGGATATGTGATCCGAACGGCGTCTCTCGATACGGTTTGTTTTCAAAAGAAGAAAATCGGTATCAAGCACTTTTTCGCTGCTGGGCATCACAAATCGCTTTTACTTTTGCAAAATAAAAGTAAAAGTAGGAATATCCAAAATACAGATTTGCAGATGCGGCGAACTTCATACCCGATTTTGCTCCTTTCAAAAATCTTGTCTGTACTTTAGCACAGCGGACTACCATATGTCAATGCTTTTATTCACAAAATGCGGAATAAATTTTCATGTAGATATCGTCAAGAGAACTAAAAATGCCGAAAAGTTTCCTTAAAGTATGCGCCGCTCCAACCCGGCAGCCTTGTTCCCGGCGGAAAAGTTTGGTAGAATAGGCCCGAAGAGAAACCGGAGCCACGGCCCCGGAGAGGAGGATATATCATGAGAAAGACAAAAATCGTCTGCACACTGGGTCCCGCCACCGACGGCGAGGGCGTGCTGCGGGAGATGATGCTGGCGGGCATGAACGTGGCCCGCTTCAACTTCTCCCACGGCACCCACCCGGAGCACAAGGCCCGGCTGGAGCAGGTGAAGGCCCTGCGGCAGGAACTGGATCTGCCGGTGGCGGCCATGCTGGATACCAAAGGCCCGGAGGTGCGGCTGAAGAACTTTGCCGGCGGCTCCGTGACCTTGCAGGAGGGGCAGGAGTTTACCCTGACGGTGGAGGACGTGGAGGGTGACGCCACCCGCTGCGCTGTCACCTACGCCGAGCTGCCGCAGGACGTCAAGGCGGGGGACACCATCCTGTTAGATGACGGTCTGGTCCGGCTGACGGTGCTCTCCACCACCGCCTCCGCCATCCGCTGCCGGGTGGAAAACGGCGGCGTCATGAAGGACCACAAGGGGGTCAACGTCCCCGGCGTGTCCCTGTCCATGCCCTATATGAGCCAGCAGGATCGTGAGGATATCCTCTTCGGCATGGAGGAGGGCTTTGACTTCATCGCCGCCAGCTTTGTCCGCTCCGCCGCCGATGTGCGGGAGCTCCGCAAGCTGCTGGAGAGCCGCAAGTCCCGCATCCGTATCATCGCCAAGATCGAGAATCAGGAGGGCATCAACAACCTGACGGAGATTCTGGCAGCGGCGGACGGCATCATGGTGGCACGAGGCGACATGGGCGTGGAGATCGACTTCACGGAGATCCCCGCCATCCAGAAGAATATGATCGCCCAGTGCGTGGCCGCCGGGAAGCCGGTAATTACTGCCACCCAGATGCTGGACTCCATGATCGAGAACCCCCGGCCCACCCGTGCCGAGATCACCGACGTGGCCAACGCCATCTACGACGGCACCAGCGCCATCATGCTCTCCGGCGAGACGGCGGCGGGCCGGTACCCGGTGGAGGCGGTGCAGACCATGGACGCCATCGCCCGGAAAACCGAATCCCACACAGACGATGCCAGACTGCTGGGACTGCGGTGCCGCAACCGCATGAACATCACCGCCGCCACGGCCCATGCCGCCTGCACCACTGCCAAGGATATCGGTGCCGACGCCATCCTGACGGTGAGTCAGGCGGGTATCACCGCCCAGATGGTCAGCTCCTTCCGTCCGGAGACCACGGTGGTAGCCCTGCTGCTGGAGGAGCAGGTGCAGCGCCAGATGGCCCTTTACTGGGGCGTGGAGCCCATCACCATGCCCCGTGCCGAGAACACCGACGAACTGGTGGAGCTGGCGGTGCAGTCGGCGGAGAAGGCGGGCCTCATCCGCCACGGCGATCTGGTGGTCATCACCGCCGGCGTGCCGGTGGGCATCTCCGGCACCACCAACATGATCCGTATCCAGCAGGTGGGCGGGTCGCTGCTGAATGCAGTGGGCGTAGGCGGCCGGACGGCCTCCGGCCCGCTGTGCGTGTGCCGCAGCGTGGAGGAGGTGGCGGAGAAGTTCCACGCCGGCGACGTGCTGGTGGTGCCATATACCACCAATGAACTGCTGCCGTATCTGCGGGATGCCGCCGCCATCATCTGCGAGGAGGGCAGCACGGAGTGCCACGCCGCCACGGTGGGCCTGCTGCTGAGCAAGCCCGTGCTGGTGGGGGCGGGCGACGCCACCCGCCGTCTGGAGGACGGCGTCCGGGTGTCGGTGGACTGCGCCCGTGGCGTGGTACAGACCATGCCCCAGTAAGGGAGAAAAATCAAGAGGGGAGCAAGCCTTCGCTTGCTCCCCTCTTTGCATCTCACCTGCCTCCGCCGCCACAGCCGGTAAGTGCCGGTGCCTGTATGAAAAAAGGGCCGCAGGCATTTGCCTGCGGCCCCTTGGCCTGACTGCAAGACCTCCGGGCCTTGCGGTTTTTACTTCTCGATGACCACCTTGCCGTCCTTCAGGCACACATGAGCGGTGTCACCGGACTGGAGCTTCCCCTCCAGTATCTGCTCGGCCACTGCATCCTCCACCTCCGTCTGGAGGGTGCGGCGCAGGGGACGGGCGCCGTAGCGGGCGTCAAAGCCGTCCTTGGCCAGTGCGGCCACGGCGTCGTCGTCGGCCTGCAGGGTGATGCCCTGCTGGGCCATACGGCCGCCGATGATGTCCAGCATCCGGCGGGCGATGCTGCGGATGTTCTCCTCCGTCAGCTGACGGAACACGATGATCTCGTCGATACGGTTCAGGAACTCCGGTCGGAAGGTCTGGCGCAGTTCCGTCATAACGGCCTCCCGGATACGGGCGAAGCTCTGGGCCTCGTCCTTCTGGGCGTCGGGATCGCTGCCGTCAAAGCCCAGCGGCTTCTCGGCGGCGGTGATGTTCTTGGCGCCCACGTTGGAGGTCATGACGATGATGGTGTTCTTGAAGTCCACCCGGCGGCCCTGAGAGTCGGTGACGATACCGTCCTCCAGGATCTGCAGCAGAATGTTCCACACATCGGGGTGGGCCTTCTCGATCTCATCGAACAGCACCACGGAGTAGGGGTGACGGCGCACCTTTTCGGTGAGCTGACCGCCCTCCTCGTGACCCACATAGCCGGGAGGCGAGCCCACCAGCCGGGACACCGTGTGCTTCTCCATGTATTCGGACATATCGATCCGGATCATGGCGTTCTCATCCCCGAACATGGACTCGGCCAGCGTCTTGCACAGCTCCGTCTTGCCCACGCCGGTGGGGCCGAGGAACAGGAAGGAACCGATGGGCCGCTTGGGGTCCTTCAGACCCACACGGCTGCGGCGGATGGCCTTGGCCACGGCGGCCACAGCCTCGTCCTGCCCCACCACCCGCTGATGCAGAGTCTCCTCCAGCTTCAGCAGGCGCTGGCTCTCGTCCTCGGTGAGACGGGTGACGGGGATACCGGTCCAGCCGGCTACCACCTTGGCGATGTCGTCCTCGGTGACGGTGCCACGGTTGGTGGACATCTGCTTATGCCACTTATCCCGCTCGATCTCCACCTGCTCCTGATAATTCTTCTCGATATCCCGCAGCTGAGCGGCCTTCTCGAAGTCCTGAGCGGCGACAGCCTCCTCCTTCTCCCGGTGCAGGGCGGCGATCTTCTCCTCCAGATCCTTCAGATCGGGGGAGGCGGATTCGGCGGCCATACGCACCTGACTGGCGGCCTCGTCCATCAGATCGATGGCCTTATCCGGCAGGAACCGGTCGTTGATGTACCGGCGGGACAGCGCCACGGCGGCCTCCAGCGCCCCATCGGTGATGGTCAGACGGTGGTGAGCCTCGTACTTATCCCGCAGTCCCTTCAGGATCTCCAGCGTAGCCTCCGGGGAGGGTTCTCCCACGGTGACGGGCTGGAACCGGCGCTCCAGAGCGGCGTCCTTCTCGATGTACTTGCGGTACTCGTTGAGGGTGGTGGCACCTACCACACGGATCTCGCCGCGGGACAGAGCGGGCTTGAGAATGTTGGCGGCGTCCACGGCACCCTCGGCGGAGCCGGCGCCCACGATGGTGTGCAGCTCGTCGATGAAAAGGATGACGTTGCCGGCCTTCTTCACCTCGTCGATGGTGTTCTTGATGCGCTCTTCAAACTCACCCCGGTACTTGGTGCCGGCCACCATGCCGGACAGATCCAGCGACAGGACCCGCTTGTCCAGCAGCTCCTCCGGCACGTCGGCAGCGGCGATGCGCTGAGCCAGACCCTCTGCGATGGCGGTCTTGCCTACGCCGGGCTCACCGATGAGCACGGGGTTATTCTTGGTGCGGCGGGACAGGATCTGGATGACCCGCTGGATCTCCTTCTCCCGGCCGATGACGGGGTCCAGCTTGCCGCTGCGGGCCGCCTCCGTCAGGTCACGGGTATACTCCTCCAGAGCGCCCTTCTTGCCGCCCTCCTGTGCGGGAGCGGAAGCGCTGCCGGACACGGCGGCGGTGCGGGGCGCCTCGTTGAGCTTCTTCACCACGGCACTGTACAGCTTCTTGGGGTCGATGCCCACGGTGCGCAGAATGCGCAGGGCCATGTTGTTGCCCTCCCGCAGCAGCCCCATCAGCAGATGCTCGGTGCCGATGTAGCCGGCGCCGGTGCGGGCGGCCTCGGAAACGGCCAACTCCACGGCGCTCTTGGCACGGGGCGTCAGCCCCTGAGAGGGTGCGGCGCCGGAGACGCCGGTGCCTACGCTGCGGTGCAGGATGTCGCAGACCATCTCGTCGGTGAGCCCGTTTTCCTCCAGCACACGGTGGGCAATGCCCTCCTCCTCCCGCAGCAGGCCCAGCAGCAGATGCTCGGAGCCTACATAGCCATGTCCCATATCCTCAGCGGCCTCCTGGGCCAGACGCAGAGCCTCCTCTGCACGAGGGGTGAATTTATTTTCCATCATAAAGAAACACTTCCTTTCAAAAGGTGTGGTGATCTATCAAAATTATTGCCGGGGCATTATTGCTGAGGCAGTGCCTTCAGCTGATCCCGCAGCCTGGCGGCGGACTCGAAGTCCTCGGCCTCTACGGCGTGACGCAGCTGCGTCTGCAGGGCGTTGCGCTGACACTGCAGGGAGAAGCGCTCCTGCTCCGCCTTGTCCACCAGCGCATCCTCCGGGGCCTCCGCCACGGCCTGTTGGGCCTGCCGGGTCACATCCACCGGCTCCGGGAACTCCGTCAGCAGGCGATTGCCAAACCCGCCCAGCAGCGGCTCGAAGAGCCGGAAGGGATGGGAAAAGAAGTCGTCGCCGAAGAAGCTGTCCGGCTGCATCCGCTGCACATAGCCCAGCTTCCGGGCGCAGTCGGCGCACAGGCGCGTCTCAGTGACCCGTCCGTTGATGCTGCTCTTATAGTAGTAAGTCGCTTCATTTCTTCCGCAATTCTGACATTTCATAATGATTTCCTCCTTATCGAAAAATCAAACCGGTCAACTGTACCGATCCGACGCTATACCAGATGGATGAGGGCCTGCTTCAGCAGGTCGGCCCGCAGGACGCTGCGCTGATCCTTGGGAACGGATCGCAGAGCGGCGTCCGACAAAAGGCTCACCAGCAGCTTTCCCGTCTGGGCGGGGATGGCCTCCGACTGCACCAGATTGGAGAGGATGGCTCTGGCACTGGCCGGATCGATCTCCGACCCGATGGAGTTGATGACGTGCATCATCAGCGTCTGCCGGTCCACATGGACACGGGTGATGCGGATGTAGCCGCCGCCGCCCCGCCGGGATTCCACGATGTAGCCGTGCTCCGGAGAGAACCGGGTGGACATGACGTAGTTGATCTGGCTGGGTACGCACCCAAATCGCTGGGCCAGATCCCCCCGCTGCATCTCCAAAACACCGCCTGCATCGTCCAACGCCTCCTGAATGAACCCGGCGATCATATCTGTGATTCCCATATCGTTCCCCTCCTTGTTTGATATTGCCTTTCTTTGACCTTTGACCATAGTATACCACGCCGGTAGGAAATGTCAATAGGGTATTTGACCTTTTTTGATGTTTGTTCTGTAAACAATTTGTGAATGGGATGGGGCGGTAAACTCCGCAAAAGTTTGCCGCCCCGGCGAGATTTTTATTTACATCGGGTAATAAAGAAGATATAATTTACTGAACGTATAAACAGAAAGAGAACGGGTGAGAGAGAATGGCGACTGATTTTTCCCGCACATTGAGCCTGCTGCGGCAGGAGAAGGGCGTCTCCCAGCGGAAGGCGGCCGGGGAGCTGGGCATCAGCCAGGCCCTGCTGAGCCACTATGAAAACGGCATCCGGGAGCCGGGCCTTGCCTTTGTGGTGAAGGCCTGCGCCTACTACCACGTGTCGGCGGATTTCCTGCTGGGCCGCACTCTGAACCGGGACGGCTCCATCATCGAGGCGGAGGACGTGTACGACTCCAGCGGCGAGAAGGGCAGCCTCCGGGGCAGTATTCTGGCGACTCTGCAAAAAAAGCTGGTGGTGAACACCACCGGGGTCCTCTTTGAACTGCTGGGCAAGACCGGGGACCGGGAGGCCATCACCGCCGCCGGAGACTATCTGGGCGACGCCCTGTATCAGCTGCTGCGGCAGCTGTACCGGCAGGGCGGCGGCAACGAGGATCTGTTCGCCGTGGCCCCCTCGGTCTTTGACGGCGGACTGGTGGCGGCGGATATGCAGCTGTGCGCCCTGCGCTACCGGCAAGCGCTGGCCGCTCAGGAGGGGATGCCGGAGCTGACGCCGGAGAGCCTGACGGGTCAGCCCGGCGTGGGCCAGAGCGCAGCGCAGGTGTTCCACAGCGTGGACGAGCGCTGCAAGTCCTACCAGCATTAAGAAACCAACGACCTAAGGAGGCCTATATGTTTGACCAATCCCATATCAGAAACTTTTCCATCATTGCCCACATCGACCACGGCAAATCCACGCTGGCAGACCGCCTGCTGGAGCTGTGCAACGCCGTACCGGCACGGGAGATGGAGAACCAGATCCTCGACAACATGGACTTGGAGCGGGAGCGTGGCATCACCATCAAGTCCCGTGCCGTCCACCTGTTTTACACGGCGCAGGACGGGGAGACCTACGCCCTGAACCTCATCGACACGCCGGGCCATGTGGACTTCAACTACGAGGTGTCCCGGTCTCTGGCGGCCTGCGAGGGCGCCGTGCTGGTGGTGGACGCCACTCAGGGCGTGGAGGCACAGACGCTGGCCAATACCTATCTGGCCATGGAGCACGATCTGGAGATCCTGCCGGTGTTCAACAAGATCGACCTGCCCGCCGCCGACCCCATGAAGGCCAAGCAGGAGGTGGAGGACATCATCGGCCTGCCGGCCATGGACGCCCCGGAGATCTCCGCCAAGCAGGGGATCAACATTCAGGCGGTGCTGGAGGATATCGTTCAGAATATTCCCGCCCCCAGCGGCGACCCCAAGGCTCCCCTGCAGGCGCTGGTATTCGACAGCCAGTATGACCCCTATGTGGGCGTGGTGGTGTACTTCCGGGTGAAGCAGGGGACCCTTCGCAAGGGCCAGACCATCCGCATGATGGCCACCGGCGCCGAGTATACCATTCTGGAGTGCGGCTACCTGAAGCCGCTGGGCAATGAGCCTACCGATGCCCTGCAGGCCGGTGAGGTGGGCTACTTCACCGCCAGCATCAAGAACGTCAAGGATACGCAGGTGGGCGACACCATCACCGGAGCGGATGACCCCGCCCACCAGCCTCTGCCGGGCTACCGCCCCGCCCAATCCATGGTCTACTGCGGCATCTACACCGAGGACGGCAGCAAGTACCCGGATCTGCGGGATGCGCTGGAGAAGCTTCAGCTCAACGACGCCTCCCTGACCTTCGAGCCGGAGAGCTCCGTGGCGCTGGGCTTCGGCTTCCGCTGCGGCTTTTTGGGGATGCTCCACATGGAGATCATTCAGGAACGGCTGGAGCGGGAGTTCAATCTGGACCTTGTGACCACCCTCCCCAGCGTCATCTACCACGTCTATAAGTCCGACGGCACCATGGTGAAGGTGGATAACCCCCACAACTACCCGGACCCCGGCACCATTGAACACGCCGAGGAGCCCTATGTGAGGGTCTCCATCATCGCCCCCAACGAGTTCGTGGGCAACATCATGCCCATGTGTCAGGAGCGCCGGGGCGAGTTCAAGGATATGCAGTATCTGGATACCCATCTGGTGGAGCTGCACTACCAGATGCCCCTCAACGAGATCATCTACGACTTTTTCGATACCCTGAAGGCCAACACCAAGGGCTACGCCTCTCTGGATTATGAGCTCTCCGGCTACCGCACCAGCGATCTGGTGAAGGTAGACCTGCTCCTGAATGGCGACGGCGTGGACGCCCTCAGCTTCATCGCCCACCGGGATAAGGCCTATCCCCGCGCCCGGCGGCTGTGCGAAAAGCTGAAGGAGAATATCCCCCGCCAGCTGTTCGAAGTACCCATTCAGGCGGCCATCGGCGGGCGCATCATCGCCCGTGAAACGGTGAAGGCCATGCGTAAGGACGTGCTGGCCAAGTGCTACGGCGGCGATATCACCCGTAAAAAGAAGCTGCTGGAAAAGCAGAAGGAAGGCAAAAAGAAGATGCGGAACCTGGGGACCGTACAGGTTCCCACCGAGGCCTTCATGGCCGTCCTCAAGCTGGACAGCGATTGATACACCCTCATCGCCCAAATGGCTCTGTGCCATTTGGGCGAACCCATCTCACATTCGGGAAGGTACATGATATGAGCGAATTATATGAGCTGCTGACCTTTGAAGCCTTTGGCCAGCGCTATCCGGAGCTGACCGCCCGGCACCAGATCCTGCCGGGACGGGGCGTATTCTGCAAGGCGGAGCGGCTCCAGAGCGGCGTCATCGGGACCTACGCCATGCCTCAGCGCATGGCCCCCACCGGCGAAAAGCACTTCTTCGGCTACTATCTGACGGAGAAAAAGCTGCTGCTGGTGGAAAAGGGCAGTTTTTTGCAGGGCCTGCTGCCGGGCCTTCCGGGGGAGACCCCGGCTCAGCTGCTGTCGGAGCTGCTGGCCCGGCTGACGGCGGAGGACATGGAAAGCCTCCAGCACTACGAGGAGCGCCTGACGGCATTGGAGGAAGTTCTGCTGGCGCAACAGGCGGAGGATTTCGACAAGAAGATCTTCCGCATCCGCCGGGAGCTGTCGGTGCTGGCGGGCTACTATGCCCAGCTGGACGACCTCTATGCCGTGCTGGCCGATGCCGTCCCGGACGCAGAGGAGCACGTCCAGCGGCTGCTGGAGCATCTCTCCGGCAAGGCCCAGCGGCTGCTGACCATGACGGAGCAGGAGAAGGAGTATTCCCTCCAGCTGCGGGAGATGCACCAGACGCAGGTGGATATGCGGCAGAACCAGATCATGAAGATCCTCACCATCGTCACCACGGTGTTCCTGCCCCTGTCTCTCATCGCCGGCTGGTACGGCATGAACTTCCGGAATATGCCGGAGCTGACGGCGGAGCACGGCTATCTGGTGATCTGCATCGTCAGCGCCGTGTGCGTGCTGGTGGAGCTGTGGATCTTCAAGCGCAAAAAATGGTTTTAAGGAGGCGGCCCTATGGCAGAGCTATCCACCAACGTGCGATATATCAAAGGGATCGGAGAGACACGGGCCAAGGCGCTGGAGAAGCTGGGCATCACCACCCTGCGTGACCTCATCAGCTATTTCCCCCGCTCCTACGAGGACCGGACCCTGACCCGCCCCATCCGTGACCTGACGGAGGGGGAGAACGTCTGTGTCCGGGCCATGATCGCCGCCGATCCCACCGCCCACCGCATCCCCGGCGGCCGCACCATCGTCCGAACCCGTGCCGTGGACGAGACAGGAGTGCTGGACATTGTGTTCTTCAATCAGGAGTACCGGAAAAACAGCCTCCACCGGGGGGAGATCTACATCTTCTACGGCAAGGTGGAGGGCCAGCGCCGTCACCAGCTGGTGAACCCCCTGCTGGAGCCGGAGGGCCACCGGCAGCTGACGGGGCGCATCATGCCCATCTACCCACTGACGGCGGGCATCAGCCAGCTGATGCTGACGCAGGCGGTGCGGCAGGGGCTGGACGCCTGCCGGGAGCTGCTGCCGGACGTACTGCCGGATGAGGTGCGGCGGGAGCACCGCCTGTGCTACATCAACTACGCCTACGAAAACGTCCATTTTCCCGATTCGCCGGAGGCTCTGACCCAAGCCCGGCGCCGTCTGGCTTTCGAGGAGCTGTTCCTGCTGACCTGCGGCCTCCGGCTGCTGCGGAGCCGCCGGGAGGACGTGTCCGGCCCGGCGTGCCGCAAGGTCTCCATGGATCCCTTTTATAACGCCCTGCCCTTCACGCTGACGGATGCCCAGCGCCGTGCCGTGGAGGATGCCATAGGTGACATGACCGCCGGCCGCCCCATGAACCGCCTGTGTCAGGGGGACGTGGGCAGCGGCAAGACCATGGTGGCGGCGGCCTGCATCTGGTTCGCCGCCCAGAGCGGGTGGCAGTCGGCCCTGATGGCCCCTACGGAGATACTGGCCCGGCAGCACTTTGAAACGCTGTCGCCCCTGATGGCCCGGCTGGGTCTGACCTGCGCCCTGCTCACCGGCTCCACCCGTGCCAGGGAGCGGCGGGAGACGCTGGCGGGACTGGCCGCCGGTACCATCGACCTGTGCATCGGTACCCACGCCCTGCTGACGGGGGACGTGCAGTACGGACGGCTGGGGCTGGTGGTGACGGACGAGCAGCACCGCTTCGGCGTCAACCAGCGGGCGGCCCTGAGCCAGAAGGCGGAGGCCCCCCATATGCTGGTGCTGTCGGCCACCCCCATCCCCCGGACGCTGGCACTGGTGATCTACGGCGATCTGGATGTGTCGGTCATCGACCAGCTGCCGCCGGGACGGCAGAAGGTGGATACCTTTGCCTTGGGGGAGAGCTACCGTCCACGGGTCAACGCCTTCCTGCGCAAGCAGGTGCAGGAGGGTCATCAGGTGTTCATCGTCTGCCCACTGGTGGGGGACGGTGATACCCTCCCCGACGAGCGGAAGGCCGTCACGGCCTACGCCAAAAAGCTGCAGGAGGAGACCTTCCCGGACCTGCGGGTGTCGGTACTCCACGGCAAGATGAAGCCCAAGGAAAAGGAGAAGGTCATGGAGACCTTCGCCGCCGGGGGGAGCGATGTTCTGGTGTCCACCACCGTGGTGGAGGTGGGCGTGGACGTCCCCAACGCCACCTGCATGGTGGTGGAGAATGCCGAGCGCTTCGGCCTGTCCCAGCTGCACCAGCTGCGTGGCCGGGTGGGGCGTGGTCAGGCCAAGAGCTACTGCATCCTGCTGTCGGAGCATCCCGGCGAGGAGACCCGGCGGCGGCTGAAGGTCATGACCCGCACCAATAACGGTTTTGAAATTTCTCAGGAGGATCTGCACCTGCGTGGCCCCGGCGACTTCTTCGGCCAGCGGCAGCACGGCCTGCCTACCCTGAAAATTGCGGATCTGGCCTGCGATATGCAGCTGCTGGAGGAGGCCCAGTCTGCCGCCAGAGCACTGCTGTGCCGGGACGGGGATCTCTCCCGGCCGGAGCACCGCCCCCTGCTGGAGCGTGTCCGGGAGCTGTTCCACGATACCGCCGACTCCATGAACTGATGAGAATAAATGAGGAAGAGGGAGGAGCTAAAAAGGCTCTTCCCTCTTCTTGCCATTTGCTGCACCCAAATGCTGCACGAAAACCACCGCCCTGAAAATAGCTGACTCCCACGGACAGCTTTTCAGGACAGGATGACCCCATAGAAAATTTTCCATATGTTGGTATTGCGATCTCTCAAAACCAATATTGGCGCATCTGCTCCAGAAATTCTCTGGTGATGGGATACCCGCTATGCTCCCCGATGACGGAATCTATGCCGCAATACGGGCAGATCGCCGTACCGCCCACGTCCTCGATCCAACTGCTGATCTCCTTGGGGGCGAAAATTTTCAGACAATAAAAGCAGCCGCATTTCCTGTCCTGCAACAGCCGCTTCCGGTGGCCGGCGGAAAATTCGTGCGCCTTTATATAGTCGATGGTATAGTCGATCATATGCACCTCCGGCATCCGCTGAAAGGCCCTGCCTCACTCCTCCTGCAGTGCCGCCTGATACAGCTCGTTGCGGGAGAGACCTGTGTCCTCCGCCACCCGGCGGACGGCGTCCTTCATCCGCTGGCCCTGCTGCCGCAGGCTCTGCACCATGGCCACGCCCTCCGCCAGCGTCAGGGCCGGGGCCTCCTGCCGGGGGGCTCCCGCCACCACCAGCACGTATTCCCCCCGTGGCTCCTTCTCCCGGTACAGCGCCACAGCGCCGGACAGGGTGGTGCGGATGGTCTCCTCGTGGAGCTTGGTCAGCTCCCGGCACAGCGCTGCCGGCCGGTCTCCCAGCAGCTCCAGCATATCCGCCAGCGTGGGCCGCAGCTTGTGGGGCGCCTCGTGGAACACCATGGTGCGCTGCTCCGCTGCCAGCCGGGTCAGGGCCTCCCGCCGCTCCTTTTTGTTGGCGGAGAGGAATCCCTCAAAGGTGAACCGCCCGGTGGGCAGCCCCGACACCGCCAGAGCGCACACGGCGGCGCAGCAGCCGGGGATGGCCTGCACCGTGACGCCGTTTTCCCCGCACAGCCGCACCAGATCCTCGCCGGGATCGCTGATGGCAGGGGTCCCGGCGTCCGTCACCAGCGCACACGTCTCCCCGGCCAGCAGCCGGGCCAGAATGGCCTGCCCGGCGGCGGCCCGGTTGTGCTCGTGGTAGCTGACCAGCGGCTTTTTGATGTCGAAATGGTTCAGCAGCTTCATGGACACACGGGTGTCTTCGGCGGCGATGAAGTCTGCCTCCTGCAGGGTCTGCACCCCACGGGGGGACAGATCCCCCAGATTGCCGATGGGGGTGGCTACCAGATATAATGTTCCGCTCATAGCGCTTGCTCCTCCTCACGAAAATAGGCACGGCGATGCTCCGCCGTCTCTCGGCCGTCGGGGTCGTAGAGCAGCAGCGCAGGCTCTGCCCGCAGCCCAGGCTTCCCACCCCGGCGGCACTCCAGCAGCACCAGACCGGGGACCCCGGCGGCGTCGTGCTGCACCATCCGCAGCCGCTTGGGCTCCAGCCCGAAATGGCGGGCCGTCTCCATCAGCTCCGCCAGCCGCTCTGTGGGGAACACCACACAGAAGCGCCCGCCCCACCGCAGCAGCCAACCGGCGGCCCGGCACACATCCTCCAGCGTACACACCACCTCCGACCGGGCGACACTCCGTGTCTCCTGCGGAGAGACACGCCCCGTCTCCGGCGGGAAGTAGGGGGGATTGGATACCACCAGATCAAACCCGCCCGCCGGGGGCAGATCCTCCCGCCGCCGCAGGTCCCCCTGCCGGCACAGCAGCCGCTCCTGCCAGCCGCTGCGCTCTGCGGTGCGCCGGGCCAGACGGCAGGCGTCCTCCCGCAGCTCCAGCCCGGTGACGGTGAGGGACGGCTCCCGTGTCAGCAGCAGCGCCCCCAGCAGCCCTGTCCCGGCTCCTAAGTCGCAGGCCCGTTCCCCACGGCGCAGGACGGGAAAGCCCCCCAACAGAAAGGTATCCGTGGAGGGGCGGAACAGACCGTCATCCCAGTAAAAGCCCTGATCGCCCCGCAGCCGGTCCCAGTGCTCCATGTGTACCCCTCCTTTTCTCTGGGCAGAGATGCTTATGATATTCTCCGCCATCTGCGAGATGGCAGCCGGTATCCTGCCGGAATCATTGATAGTATTGTACCACGGGGAGCGCCTCCGGCGCAAGACGGCAAAAAAACACCGGAGCATCCGCTCCGGTGTTTTTCGTCCTTGCTATGTAATTATTCAGCAGGGCTGATAGCGCCATTGGGGCAGGTATCGCTGCAAGTACCGCAGTCCAGGCAGGAGTTAGCGTCGATCACATAATGATCGTCACCCTGAGAAATGGCACCAACAGGACATACGTCTGCGCAAGCACCGCAGCTGACGCAGCCGGAACCGATCTGATAAGCCATGGGAAGCACCTCCATTAAGATTTGTACTGTTATTGTATCATGAAAATGAAAAAAAGCAACCCCTTCCCCTATGGAAAATTTTGTTTTGCCGATTTTTGCGGCGATCAGGCGAAATTGGACAAAAAACGGACAGAAACAGGACGGTATCCGGACAGGAAAAAATGCCCGAAAACGGGACAGCCGGACAAGGCTTTTGTCCAAGAGAGACTGCAAAAAATGCCGGGAGACATTTTCTCTGGCCCCGGTACATAGAATGGAGGGTATGGAAACGGAGAGGAGTGGAGCCCATGGAGCGAAAGCCCGATATCGACGATCTGATCTTCGGGGACGAGCGCCCGATAAGTCAGCGCTGAAAATGGAAAAACAGGACGCCCCGTATCGGCGTCCTGTTTTTATCATTTAGCGGTGAGGAGGTAACTCATGCCGCTCCAGAGGGTGAAATAAAGGGTTACAGCTGTACCCGATTCTCCTTGGTCCAGGTGGTGAGACCCAGACGGGGATACCGATGACGCAGGGCCGCGATCTCCTCCGTGCTGCCGCCCATGAGGGAGATGCGATCGACCTTGGCCAGATCGGCAGCGGGCATCGTGTGGTTGGAGGTGGCCCCGCAGGCCTCGCAGTGGTAGTACTTACCATCCGCCATCAGAGAGATCTGGCTGCTGCCGCAGACGGCGCAGCGATTCATTTTCGTAACCAGTGCCATATTCAAACAACTCCTTTCTCTTACTGTCTATACTTTACCACAGGAAATGCAATTTGTAAAACGCATCATTTTCATCCGAAACATGAGAGTTTTTCATGCATTAAACATTGTATACAATATGAATCCACGGGCAGAGGCAGGCCGTTGGCGAAACAATACAAAAGGCGAAAAGAGCGCTCAAAAGGGAGGCTTTCGGAAGCTGCATACCTACCTGAGAGGGGACGGGGAGAGGGCAACTGTAAGTATAGCGGGGCGAGGGACGGAACATAGCTGGCGAAAGAAGAGCGGGGTCGTTGGGAGTATGGAGGGGGGAGAGCCGGGGGGATCGGCGGACCTGCGCAGGAAGAAACGATGGAAGCAGCGGTGTTGGGGCAGGAAATATGTGGAAAAAATAACTGGATGCGGTGAGGAAGCGGTATGCAGGCAAGGGTGAATATAAGGGGGTGATATGCAGTGAAAATGTATATCACCGGCAGACAGACAGAAGAATATACAAAAGAGTGCATACAAAAAGTGCGTCGCTGCGTGACCATTCGCAGCGACGCACTTTTTGACCCGGACGGCATGAAGAAGGAAAAGAAAGAATCTGCCGTCCTCGACCCACTCAACGGCTGGGGGACACGGTCCGCCGCAACCACATGGCGGACAGGATCATCCAACCCGAGGACTTCCGATCCGGTGTTGTATGATCGTCCTCTTCACGGTACACGCAGAGATATGTACCGAAAGCCCTCTGAGATGGTCTTAGTATACCACAGGAGACGGCAGACGTAAAACGAATGATTCTCATAAAAAGCATGAGAGAATTTCATAGATGGACAAAAAGCGCCGCCTGCCTGATGGCGGGCAGGCGGCAGAGGAGGCAAAGGTTCAGCCGTGGGGGGACAAATCAAGACCACTATGGACTTGATGGAAAAGAAATTAACTGGTAAAGGTTCAGCTGTGGGGGGGTAAATCAACGGGGGATAGGGGGCGGCACACTGCGGGCGGTAGGAGCCTGATGCCGTGCCGCAGGGTGGGTCAGCGAACACTTGCACGCACAGCCAGTGCAGCAACGAGATCCAGAACGAACGATCCAGCCAACATCCAGTCCAAAAACATAACCGGGTCTTCCTTCAGATCATTTTTAGAGCCGAGGTTCCCTGGAAGCGGTTGGCCAACCTGCTTTTTACCACCGATGAACGAGGGCAAGCGCGGTTTTGAGGGACAGAAATTCGCCCATACTGCGGGGGCCCCTTGACCATACGGCAAGTATGGTCGAGGGGCTTTCCTTGGCTGAACGAATTTCTGCTCCGAAAAAACTGCAAAGCACCTGCCAGCGATGGGTTTTCGAGTGTTTTTTGAGATGCAGGTGGGTCAGCGCCCACCACGGTGAAAAGCAGCGGAAAGACGCACTGCCAGACATATTTGCCCTTGTCCATCGATGGTAAGTTCGTTGCAGAATATCATGCTCCTGCAAATAAGCAAAGAGAATGAATTTCATTGATCTTATGAAGAAAAGTTTGCAGATAGGGGGCGGGATATGGTATGCTGGAAAGCAAGGAGGCGAGGAAATGGACTTGACCAAATATCAGGTATTTCTGAAAACCGTGGAGTGCGGCAGCTTTACGGCGGCCGCCCAGCAGCTGAGCTTCACCCAATCCGGCGTCAGTCACGCCATCAGTGGACTGGAGGAGGAGCTGGGGGTAACGCTGCTGAGCCGCAGCCGGGGGGGCGTGACCCTGACGGCGGACGGTTGGGCGCTGATGCCTTATATTCAGGAGATCTGCCGCCAGCAACGGAGCATCGAGGAACGGGCCAAGGATCTGCAGGGACTGGAGACCGGCGTGGTGCGAGTGGCGGTGTTCACCAGCGTGTCGGTGCAGTGGATGCCCTACATCCTGAAAAGCTTTCGGGAGCAGTATCCCAACATTGAATTTGAACTGCTGCCCTCCAACTACAACACAGAGATCGCCCGGTGGATCCAGGACGGCACGGCGGACTGCGGCTTTCTGGTGCTGCCCACGGAGGCGAATCTGGACTGCTGGCTATTGCAGCGGGACCAGTGGAAGGCCATTGTGCCGTGGGATCATCCGCTGGCGGGGCGGGAGCCGTTTCCACCGGAGGCACTGACCCAGTATCCCTTCATTCTGCTGGAGGAGGGAGACGACTACGAAATTCAGGAGGTGCTGGACACGCTGGGAGTGCAGCCCAATGTGCAGTACCGGGTGCAGCAGGATCAGGTGATTTTGGCCATGGTGTCCTGCGGGCTGGGTATCAGCATCATGGAGGAGCTGATGCTGGACCGGAACGAATACCCGGTGGTGGCCTGCTCCTTCGCCAAGCCCTTTTACCGGAACATCGGCATCTGCGTCAAGGACAAGCGGGCCATCTCCCGCTCCACCTACCGTTTTGTGGAGCACGTGCGGCGGTGGGTGCTGGAGAAGTACAGCGGATGAGCCATACGGCAGCCGGTGACAGGGAGGGGATACACCATATATAATATATACCCGGATTTTTTGACAGGGCGGGGAGGCGAGGCTTGCTGCCGGAACCGGAACTGTAACTCATCAGAATAGGAGGCGAAACCGTGGTTTTTATTGTAATCATTTCATCGGTACTTTTGGCCGTTTGCACCTCATTGAAGCCGATCTATCTCCAAAATGCCATTGATGCGGTGGACGCAGGCGCAGGCGGCGCACTTACCATGTTTCTGTGCTATGCTGCCAGCATCTTGGGCATCCTGCTGTTTGAGACGGCCAGCAGCTCAGCACGGGGAAATATCGGAACAGCAGACTGTTCAGCCTCAAGCGGAAGGTCATGGCGCATATTGTTTATATGCCGCCCCGGAAGTTCCAGGAGGAGCAGGGGCAGAACTATGTCACCACGCTGAACAATGAGATCGAGATGCTGGTGGACAGCTACTATGTCACCCGCTTGGAATTGGCCTACAGCATCCTGGTATTGATCACCTGTGTGATCGCATTGCTGTATATCAACGGCTATCTGGCCATCATTATCATCGTTTCCACCGTGTGTCCCATTGTGGCCTCCGCCGTGCAGGGGAAGGCGCTGGAAAAACGGACCAATTTCTATACGATGGCCCTGGAAAAGCTCAATGTCATGATCGGCAATCTGATCCACGGGTACCCCACCATCAAGGTAAACCACATAGAGCGGGAATATCTGCAAACGCTGGAGCAGGACAACGAGAAAGCCGCCCACGCAGAGTTTGCCAAGGCGAAAACAAAAATCCGGGTGAATATGATCATCGGCCTGCTGTCCTATATCGGCGAGGCCGTGATGGTGGGATTCAGCATTTACGAGATCTCCAAGGGGCGGCTGTCCGTGGGCGCTTTGGTGGGTGCGCTGCAATTATCGGAAATGCTGGTGATCCCCACCAACAGCATTTCCTATCAGATATCGGAAATGCGGAGCGTCACCGGTATTCGCCAGAAGATCCGGCAGCTGCTGTCTGTCCCTGACAGCGCTGCGGCTTCGTCGGCAGCTCCCACGATCGAGTACATGGAGCTTGACGATGTGTCCTTCCGGCATGAGGAAAAGGTCATTCTTTCCCATGCGAATTATCGGTTTGAGGCAGGGAAGAAATACCTGATTTTAGGCGAAAACGGAAGCGGAAAGAGCACGCTGTTCAAGCTGCTGACCGGGCTGGAAACAGAGTATGAGGGGCGTATCTCGGTGAACGGAACAGACATCCGCCAGCTGTGGCCCGCTCTTTATGACCAGATCGGCGTCGTGCTTCAGGACGCATTTATCTTTGACGATACCTTTCTCCGGAATGTCACGCTTTATCGCCCTGCATTGCGGGAACGGGCCGTATCGGTGATGCATTCTCTGGGAATGGACGCCTTCCTTGCGTCCCATGATCTGGATCAGGTATTCCAGAACACGAAGGGCAATCTGTCCGGCGGAGAGCGGCAAAAGCTGGCGCTGGCCCGTGTGCTGACCGAGAATAAGCGGGTCATCTTCCTGGACGAAGCCACTGCCAATATGGACAAGGGCAGCAGCCAGAAAATTTTGTCCCAGCTGCTCTGGACGGACGGCTTGACCGTCATCAGCATCGAACACAAGGTGAGCCCGGAGATCCTGCCGCTGTATGATACGATCCTTGAACTAAAGGACACGCACTTGGAAGAAAGGGCATAGGGCAATCCGGCTGCCGGGAGATGAAGGCGGAGATGCGCTTTTACCGGCGGGGTGGAGAGGCAGGCCTTGACAAGCGGGCGTCCGGCAGATACAATAAAAGTTCAGGAGCGATCCGTGAAAAACGATAACAATATAAAGGATTGAGAGAATTATGGCAAAAGATCAGAGAAACGTGGAAGCCATCACCCCCATGGAGGTGGACTTCGCCAAGTGGTACACCGACATCTGCCTGAAGGCGGAGCTGGTGGACTACGCCTCCGTGAAGGGCTTCATGATCCTGCGGCCCTACGGCTACGCCATCTGGGAGAACATCCAGCGCATCATGGACGGGATGTTCAAAAAGACCGGACACGTCAACGTGGCGATGCCGGTGCTGATCCCGGAGAGCCTGCTGAAGAAGGAGGGCGAGCTGGTGGAGGGCTTCGCCCCGGAGGTGGCGTGGGTCACCATGGGCGGCAGCGAGAAGCTGGAGGAACGGCTGGCCTTCCGGCCCACCTCGGAGACCATGTTCTGCGACCACTGGCACAATGTATTGCAGAGCTACCGGGAGCTGCCCATGCTCTACAACCAGTGGTGCTCCGTCATCCGCTGGGAAAAGACCACCCGGCCCTTCCTGCGCTCCAGGGAGTTCTGGTGGCAGGAGGGCCACACCATCCATGAGACGGCGGAGGAGGCCATTGCCGAGACGGAGCAGCAGCTGAACTGCTACGCCGACTTCTGCCGGGATGCGCTGGCCATGCCGGTGGTGAAGGGCCGCAAGACCGACAAGGAGAAGTTTGCCGGGGCCGAGGCCACCTACACCATCGAGGCTATGATGAAGGACCACAAGGCCCTGCAGTCCGGCACCAGCCACTATTTCGGGGACAAGTTCTCCCGTGCCTACGACGTGACCTTCACCGGCCGGGACAACAAGCTGCAGTATCCCTTCCAGACCAGTTGGGGCAGCACCACCCGCCTCATCGGCGCCTGCATCATGACCCACTCCGACAACAACGGTCTGGTGCTGCCGCCGGCCATTGCCCCCATTCAGGTGGTGGTGGTGCCGGTGGCCCAGCACAAGCCCGGCGTGCTGGACGCTGCGGCGGCCCTGCGGGACCGTCTGACGGCGCTGGAGCTGCGGGTGAAGATGGACGACAGCGAGCAGTCCCCCGGCTGGAAGTACGCCCAGTATGAGATGAAGGGCGTGCCGCTGCGGGTGGAGATCGGACCCAAGGACATGGAGAAGCAGCAGTGCTGCATCGCCCGGCGTGACACCGGCGAAAAGGTGTTCGTGCCGCTGACGGAGCTGGAGGCTACCGTGCAGGCCCTGCTGAAGGAGGTACATGACAACCTCTATGCCATGGCGGAGAAGAATCTGGAGGACAACACCTTCGACTTCACCACGTGGGAGGAAGTGAAGGAGATGGCCCAGGGCAAGGGCGGCTTTGCCCGCACCAAGTGGTGCGGCAGCTTGGAGTGCGAGCTGGCCATGAAGGAGAAGGCCGGCGTGTCCAGCCGCTGTATGCCCCTGAAGCAGTCCGGCACCGTGGGCAAATGCCCTGTGTGCGGCAAGGAATGCACCACCGATATCTACTGGGGCGTGGCGTATTGATGCCGGGAAATGCCTTGTCTTGCCCCGGTTTATGGGCGGGGGCGAGGTTTGGCGGGCTCCACAAAAAATATTGAAAAATTTCATGAGAAAAGCGAAAAATCCCCTTGACAAAAGGGGATTTTTCCTTTAATATAGCAAGGTACGTGCGCTGAGGGTGCTGCACACCCGGAGGCGTGTACAAATGCGATGAACCGGGAGATTGCTCCGAGAGGAGGTAACTTCCGGGGAGTATGTCCGATCATCGGGCGGCTGAGAAGTTTCTGCACGTCAGCGTAGATCGCTGCGCCAGAAGGACACCGGCCGGATTTTGCGCCGGTGTTTCTTATGAGCCGGAATGATACGCACGGAACGGCGTATAAGAACTCTCGCCGTACGGCAGTTGGTCACGCAATCAAAAACCGTACGAAATAATGGAGGAACGAACCAAATGGCAAAAGAAATGATCCGCATTCGTCTGAAGGCCTATGACCATCAGGTCATCGACCAGAGCGCAGAGAAGATCGTCGAGACCGCCAAGCGCACCGGCG
>OLQL01000299.1_pt1 | contig 55044 bp, 59 predicted proteins | sample 1672971 | NCBI WGS metagenome assembly OLQL01 (sample SAMEA3136742, study PRJEB25190) | human gut metagenome | biome: human gut; feature: human-associated habitat; material: faeces | place: Austria | collected 2013
TTACTGTAGAGCATGGTAAACTGTATATGCTTCAGACACGTAATGGTAAGAGAACTGCACAGGCTGCTCTTAAGATCGCTTGTGACCTCGTTGATGAGGGAATGAGAACTGAGGAAGAGGCTGTTGCAATGATCGATCCTCGTAACCTTGATACACTTCTTCATCCGCAGTTCGATGCAGCTGCTCTTAAAGCTGCTACACCGATGGGTAAAGGTCTTGGTGCTTCTCCAGGAGCTGCTTGCGGTAAGATCGTATTCTCTGCAGAGGACGCTGTTGAGTGGGCTGCAAGAGGAGAGAAAGTTGTTCTTGTTCGTCTTGAGACATCCCCAGAGGATATCACAGGTATGAAAGCTGCTCAGGGTATCCTGACAGTTCGTGGTGGTATGACATCTCACGCAGCTGTAGTTGCTCGTGGTATGGGATCCTGCTGTGTATCCGGATGCGGCGATATCGCTATGGATGAGGAGAACAAGAAATTCACACTTGCTGGTAAAGAGTTCCATGAGGGAGATGCAATCTCCATTGATGGTACAACAGGTAACATCTATGACGGACTTATCCCGACTGTAGATGCTAAGATCGCTGGTGAGTTCGGACGTATCATGGGATGGGCTGACAAGTACAGAACAATGAAAGTTCGTACAAACGCTGATACTCCTGCTGATGCTAAGAAAGCTCGTGAGCTTGGTGCAGAGGGAATTGGTCTTTGCCGTACAGAGCATATGTTCTTTGAGGGCAACAGAATCGATGCATTCCGTGAGATGATCTGCTCTGAGACAGTAGAGGAGAGAGAAGCAGCACTTGCTAAGATCCTTCCGGAGCAGCAGGGAGACTTCGAGAAACTCTATGAGGCACTTGAAGGAAATCCTGTAACAATTCGTTTCCTTGATCCGCCACTTCATGAGTTCGTTCCTACAGAGGAAGAGGACATCAAGAAACTGGCTGATGCTCAGGGCAAGACTGTAGAGCAGATCAAGACAATCATCGCTTCCCTTCACGAGTTCAACCCGATGATGGGACATCGTGGATGCCGTCTTGCTGTTACTTATCCAGAGATTGCTAAGATGCAGACAAGCGCTGTTATCCGCGCAGCTATCAACGTTAAGAAGAATCATCCGGATTGGAACATCAAACCGGAGATCATGATTCCGCTTGTTGGTGACATCAAAGAGCTTAAATATGTTAAGAAATTCGTTGTAGAGACAGCAGACGCTGAGATCAAAGCAGCTGGTTCTGACCTTGAGTACGAGGTTGGTACTATGATCGAGATCCCGAGAGCAGCTCTTACAGCTGATGATATCGCTAAAGAGGCTGACTTCTTCTGCTTCGGTACAAACGACCTTACACAGATGACATACGGATTCTCCCGTGATGATGCTGGTAAGTTCCTTAACGCATACTATGATGCTAAGATCTTCGAGAACGATCCATTTGCTAAGCTTGACCAGACAGGTGTCGGCAAACTTATGAAGATGGCTATCGAGCTTGGAAAACCGGTTAACCCGAAACTTCACGTAGGTATCTGCGGTGAGCACGGTGGAGATCCGTCTTCCGTAGAGTTCTGCAACGAGATCGGACTTGACTATGTATCCTGCTCACCGTTCCGTGTACCGATTGCTCGTCTTGCAGCAGCACAGGCAGCAATCGCTAAGAAGAACGCATAAGTAAGAATATGTTAGAGGGGAAAGCAAAATATCCTGTTAAAGGGTAAATTTGCCAACCAATCTAAAAATTGTCCAAACGTAAAAATTGACCTTGTAGGTCTGAGAAATCAGACCTCCAAGGTCTTTTTTGTTACATGAAAATAGAGCGAAAACCTTGATTTTAAGCGATTTTTCGCACCCTGATAAAACACAAATTTTATTTATTTTCTATAACATGAAAATGAAAATGTGATGCAAATATGAAAAGTGGGAGAATGTGAGATTTACCTTTTTTGAGGATGAAGAGGTTTGTCCCACGACATAGTAGATTTTTAAAATTCACTTTTGGGAAATGTTTTTGGGAGTTTTCCCAAATCCAGAATGCCGGAAACCATTGATTTTACTGGCTTTCCCAAATTTCTCCCAGAAATGGATCAAAAATGGGAGTCCCAGAAATGTTTTTGGGAAAATGAAAAGTTCGTTTTTGGGAGAATTTTTGATTTTTGGGAAACATTTTTGGGGAATTTGTGTTTTTGGGGTGGTTATGGAATCGTAACAAAATAAGGAGGTGCGCATATGCGAAAAAAGGGCTTCAAAGGTAGATGTCAAAAGATATCGCTAAATAAAAGTAAAGAAGTGTGTCGGACATATGATCCAATACAAGAAAAGTATGCGGAAAAATTGGAAGAATCGCCAGACATCCAAGAAATCCGTTGCAATGTTTTACTGGAAGGACTGGAAGAGGGAGAGTATACAAGTGATTTTGTTTGTATCAAGACAAATGGCGATTTAATGGTAAGGGAATGTTTGCAAAGAGATAGACTTACAAAGCCGATGAATGCAAAATTGCTGAATGCATCGAAAAATTACTGGGCAAAGCGTGGTGTGACAGATTGGGGGCTGATAATCAATGAAGAATGATTTATATTTCAAGGATGATTCTATTATTCGGGTGTTGGAAGTTAGGAAAGATAAAGCACTTATGATTGATTGCATACGAAGAACAATGCCACAATGGAAAGATATTGTTTCTTTGGCTGGTTGGGATCAGTGTTCACAAGAAACTTTATATGAGATTACTGGTGTGGAGTTGCCGGAACTTGATTCTCTTTGCCCGGAGAGCCGTAAAGTTGCATATGAACGGTATACATTGATTGCACCAATCTTGCGACTGCTGCCAGATGAAAAAATGAAGTGCGAAATGATTTCCAGTATTGCATCCAACGAAAACGTAAGCAAGCAGACTGTACGAAAATATCTCTGTTTATATTTAGCGTTTCAAAGTATTGCAATTTTAGCTCCGAAAGATAAGGATAGCGATACATCACTGACAAAAGATGAGAAAAATATGCGCTGGGCACTTAATAAGTTCTACTTTTCATATCAGAAGCACAGCCTTAATACGGCTTATACTATGATGTTGAAGGCGAAATACTGTGATGGAAACGGGGAATTATTAGAGGAATATCCGACATTTAACCAGTTCCGATATTTTTATCGAAAACGCAAGAACAATCAGACTTACTACATATCAAGGAATGGACTCACAAACTATCAGCGGAATAATCGCCCATTGTTGGGGGATGGGGTTCAAGAATTTGCAAAAGCTCCGGGGATGGGAATGCTTGACGCTACTATATGTGACATATACCTTGTAAATGAATACGGGGGGATCGTTGGAAGACCTATTTTAACAGCTTGCCTTGATGCGTACAGTTCTTTATGTTGTGGCTATGCACTGACCTGGGAGGGTGGCATGTACAGCTTGCGTCAGCTAATGTTAAATGTGGTTACAGATAAACAGGAACTATGCAAAAAACATGGAATACATATTAATCCGCAAGAGTGGGATTCTTCAATGTGTCCGGGAGTTCTGGTGACAGATCAAGGAACAGAATATGTTAGTAGCTGCTTTGAACAGATTGCAGAACTGGGAATCAAAGTGGTAAATCTACCAGTCTATCGCCCGGAGCTTAAGGGAACTGTAGAAAAATTTTTCAGCATTATTCAGGATCTTTTTAGACCATACCTAAAGGGACGAGGATTGATTGAGCAAGATTTTCAAGAAAGAGGGGCACATGATTATAGAAAGGATGCGTGTTTAACATTGGAACAGTTTGAGAAAGTTTTGATTCGTTGCATCCTTTACTATAATTCGCAACGCATTATTGAGAACTTCCCTTATACAGAGGACATGTTAAAAAATAAAGTTGCACCGTATGCCAGTGAAATTTTTGCATATGGCATGAACTTAGATGGAGTAAATCTTGTAAAAGTAGATAAACGGCAGCTTGTGCTCACTCTATTGCCACGGACTACAGGAAAGTTTACACGATCCGGCTTGATTGTGAATCATGTGCGCTATAAAAATACAAATTATGCGGAGAAATATTTGTCTGGGGGAAATGTAACAGTAGCATATAACCCCGATGCTTCTTCTTCTGTTTGGCTGGTGGATAGAGGAACTTTTGTAGAATTTACATTGATTGAAAATAGATATAAAAACAAGAGTTTTTCGGAAATTGAAGTGATGCAAACGCAAAAGAAAAAGATTGTGAAATCTGAGGAAGCAAGCAACATTCAAGCAAAAATAAATCTTGTCAGTCATATTGAAGCAATTGTGGCAAATGTGGGACGCAGTAATGGCGATTTAGAAGTAATTCCGCAAAACTATGAACGAGAGAAGATAAAAGCTCATGTGGACTGTATGAAAGAAGGTGCATTGGATGAATAGTATGGATTTAATTAAGCAGATGCCGGAAATGTTATCGGGACAGGAGTTATATGAAAAACTGGCAGATATCCCGGCGTATGATGAAGAAATACGGGGAAAAAGTCAAACAGAACGGCTCATAGAACTTTCAAGGCTGTATGAGATTTATCTACCGAGTGAGATGAGCATAGAAATCTACTCAAAGTTGTATCTTGCACTATTGAGATCTTTACAGAAAAAGGGGACAAATGTAGCAGTGCAGCAATCATATCAAAATCACAATGCGATTATGCGGAGAGAGAACAGAGGGATAATTGGAGGATCAGATTCTTTTTCAATTGTTGGCTGTTCGGGGATTGGCAAAAGTTCAGCTATAAATCGTGCAATTTCAATTATTACAGGGGATAGAATGCTTGAAATTGGAAATCCACAGACAAGAATTATTCCATGCCTTATAGTTCAGTGTCCGTTTGATGCGAGCGTAAAGTCAATGTTATTAGAAATATTACGAAAATCCGATGAATTACTGGAAACCAACTATTTTGAAAATGCACTAAAAGCCAGAGCGACAACAGATGTATTGATTGGTATTGTGTCACAAGTAGCATTGCAGCATTTAGGAATGTTGATTGTCGATGAAATTCAAAACTGTGTAACGGCAAAAAATGGTAAACATCTTGTGGCAATGCTTACACAGTTAATAAACAATTCAGGAATTTCTATTGGATTAGTGGGCACACCAGAAACTTTATCACTTTTTGAATCTGCTTTTCAACTTGCACGCCGATCTTTGGGATTACAGTATAATGCGTTGAATAATGATGAATTTTTTAGCGGATTTTGCAAACTACTATTCAAATATCAATACGTTCAAAAGAAATCAGAGATAACAACACAAGTAATAGATTGGCTATATGAGCATTCCGGCGGTATAACATCTGTAACCGTGTCCTTGATTCACGATGCGCAGGAAATTGCAATTTTAACAGGGCATGAAACGCTTGATATTTCAATGCTGAATCAGGCATATGAGAAAAGAATGCAGCTTTTACACGATTTTATTAGACCTACTGCTACCGTGAAGAATACGACAGCCAGAAGAAAAAAGAAAACTATAGAAAAGGCGATAATACCATCAGAAGAAGACTACAGTATAGCCGATTTGGTTCAAAAATCAAAAGCAGAAAATCTTGATATTGTAGAAGTGTTTCGGGAACATTTTGTTGTGGAGGAAATAGCATTATGAGGATGTACTTTCCAGAGATTTATCCAGATGAACTTGTTTATAGTTGGTTTGGTCGGTTCGCCGTTTATTCCGGCTATATAAACTCCCAGTTATTGCAATTTTTATACTGTAAACGATCAGATACACCAATCAAAGAGTTTATCGGAAATCTAAATCCAGAGGCGAGAGAGCATATCGGAAAAACATATCCGCTAAGAGATTTAGTATTAAATCACACTATGTACCCACAATATGCCAGATTTGCCCCGTTGGAACAGAGGAAAGATGCTTTATATAAATTATGCTATGAAAACTGTGATATGCACCATTTGTTTGCAGTTCTCCCCAGATGCGAAAATGAACGATATTTAAAGTATTGCCCTGCATGTGCAAGAGAAGATAGAGAGAAATATGCAGAAACATACTGGCATAGGAAACATCAGATAAGGAATATAGGGATCTGTCCGAAGCATAAATGTAGGCTTCAGGACTCTAGTGTTCCTGCCAAAAGCATGAGCTTGTATACTTTCGCTACCGCTGAAGGAGTTATACCAGATTTAGAAGAAAGTATTCCTGTAGAAAGCCCTTTGCAGATAGCATTTGCTGAGTACACAGAACAGGTTTTTGATGCTCCTGTTGATTTGGAAAAAGATGTTCCGATTAGTGCTACCCTATATTATGCCATGAAAGATACAGTGTATATGAAAACAGAGAGTTGCAGATACATGACAAAGTTTGTTGAAGATATGACACATTTTTATGAACAAATTGAGCTAAATGAGATTGCAAGTATCAGTAGAATTCAAAAAACATTATTAACGGGGCGTGGATATGATTTTTCGCTTGTTTGCCAGCTTGCTTTTTTTCTGAATATGAAGCCAGAAGAATTGACTGATCCTAAATTGTCAGAAGAACAAATAAAACAGGAAGAAGAAAGCCATTATATAAAAAATCGTGATATATCGGACTGGGATGAATATGACAAAGAAAATGTTGAACGATTTGAAGAATTCTGTAATGCTGTCTATAATGGATATTCAAGCAATAATGGAAGACCTGAACGAGTGTCGGAAAGAATGATATATGAATTTTTAAATATTACATCGTATGGCTTTAAGAATATGTCACGATGCATGAAAGTTTATAAAAAATATGCGGAATCATATGAACAATCCTGGGTGCGAAAAATTGCCTGGGCATACGAAAAATTGAAGCAAGAGAGGGGCGAACAACCTATATATTGGACGGATTTAAGAAAGCTGTCTGGCGTGAAAAAGAAATCATTGGAAAGAGTGATGCGTAATTTAGATGAATGCAAAGAAAAAGATATGGTTGAAAAATTGCTAAGTGGACTTGAAAAATAGGGGCTATGGTCATTCATTCCATAGCCTGTCGATGCTGAATATACAAAAAATACCGCCGTAACATATACAAGTTCACGGCGGTTATGTCTCTTTTGGCGTATCATCCATATTTTCGAGAGCATATATAATCATTTGATTAAGCAATTCATTTCTGCTGATTTCAACCTCATCAGCTTTATCATCAATAATTTTTAGTATTTCAGTGGGAATTCTCAAAGATATAACTTCTTTTTCGGGCTTCCGGGCAATAAATTTCTTCACTTAGCCACCATCCTTTCTATTGATAATTGTAGTCTATTTTGATACGATATAATATATTTAAAATTAGATATCAAAATATGAATACACGAAAGAAGGGGAAAAATGCTGACGGAAAGCGAATTCAAATTGAAGCATTTGCTTACGAAACAAGAACTAGCTGCATTTAAAGGCGAGATTCCAATGAATCAGAGCCTTTTTGACAGAATCGTAAATAAGACACTGGGGCGTAATCTTGGGAAAGATACATTTGAAGATTTTTTATGGAGGTATCAGGAATTTTTGAAAGAATATCATGAAAAAATAGAGAGTGATCGTTTCCTGGGCGAAGATCCAAAGTGGGACATAATTCAGGAAGAGTGGGAAATTTATGAAGAAAAATATGGTATTGATCCATATTTAGAGCCGTAGATTTAAAGAAAGACCGTGAAAAGGGCATCAAACTCTTTACATGGTCTTTTTAAATACAGAATCCAATATAACACGCCTATTTGCCTTTATATTGCATCTAAACACGTTGTACGATAACTTTTAACCGCTCAATACAAAAAGCCGTTAAAACGAAGAATAACGGCTTTGTAAGCAATACTATAATAAACAGTGCGGAATGTTCTCTTTTCCTTCTACATGAGAATTTGATACGGATAATTCTACATTAAAATGTTGCATAGCTTCACGATGCAATAGAATCTCTTGTGCCTTTGTTGCACTTGCAAGTTCTTGTGTGAGCCAATCGGCAGCAGCCGGGGCATTTTCGCCAGTAATTATGATTTCGCCAAAATGCGGACTAGGTATTGTCATTACAAAATCCCCCTATCTTCTATAATCTTTCTTTTTTAGTTCTTCCCATTGGTTCATCCGGCGTTGGAAGTCAGCACAGCGTTTGGCTGACTCTGCACGATCGTTTCTAATATCTTGTCTGATTTTAACTTCTTCGGAAACTCCGCAAATTAAAGTAAACAGTAGACCAAACATATGCTGCTCCTTTCTGTTGCTGGTTGGTTATTTCAGCTTAAGAATAACATCAAATCTCAAAAAAATCCACTTTTGTTTTTGTGAAATCTGATAAATCTGTAATAAGCAAGTATTGCCCGTTACAAAAGAATTCTATTTTTGCGCCCCTTTATGATAATAGGAAGCCTGTTAACAAGTCAATTAAATTATTTTTTTCATCTGAAATTAGCTACTATTGCTTAAAGTAGTGATTTCTGGGATTTGCCAGCTATTATGAAATAGAGAGAACAGATGTTTTTTAATATGCTTAGTTAGCTGTAAAAAGCTATGTTTGCTAAAAAGATACATTTTTAATAATGGCACGCTATTATGAAACATGGATGCATGTCCACAGGTCAATTAGATAAATGTATGCTATTGCAATAAGCTACTATAGCCGTTTAGCAACAGTTTTCTATTTTGCAAGCTATTATGAAGTAGAGAATACTTAGACAGACGTTTTTGTTTTTCTTGAATTGCTGTATTTCGCTACTATTGCTTAAAGTAGCGAGTTATGGGATCGGCAAGCTATTATGAAAAAAGAAAGTCTGGTGACACTTAATTTTTTGAGCTATTTCACTTAGAATATCGTGCTATTGCGGTATTCAGCAGATTTTGAATTTTGCACCCTATTATGAAAAAGAGGAAGAAAATTAGACATTAGACACTTGTTTTTAATTAAATATAGGTTGCTGTAATTGGCTACCAGTGCTTTAAACGGGGCATTGTAGAATTTGCACGCTATTATGAATATGGGAAGAAATTCAAGAATTCAATTAAATAAATACATATTGCTAGAAGTTGCTATTGTAGCTATTTATGGAAGTTCAGAGTGTTTGCACCCTATTATGAGTATGGATGTAATCAGTTCAATTAAATAAATATAGTTGGTGCTAATTGGCTATTGGAGGTTTTTAGAGGAGTTTTGGGATCTTGCACCCCTTTATGAAATAAGGATATGTTACGGTTTGCAATTAAAAAATTTGAGATTATTGGAATCAGCTACTATTGCAAATCTCAGCGGATTTTCATTTCTGCACCCTATTATGAAAAAGGAAAAAGTCAATTAAATAAATGAATTCTTCTGTGATTAGCCAGTATTGCGCTATAGGGAGAATTTGGCGATACAGCACCCCTTTATGAAGTAGGACAGAATGTAACGAAGTCAATTCAATGAGCAAGTATCGTTGTAATCAGCTATTAGTGCTATTGCCAGCGATTTATAATTTTTGCGCCCTATTATGAAAAAGGGATGGGACTAGAATAATCAAATGAATTATCTTTTTCAACTGAAATCAGCTAGTATAGCTTTTTTGCGTAGAATTTGTAGGTTGCACCCCTTTATGAATATAGAGAATGTAACGGTAACAATTAAACAAATAAAAGCTGCCGTAATTGGCTATTATGGCGGTTTAGCTGAGAGTATGCAAATGCGCACGCTATTTTGAATAAGGAAGATAGAACGTTGATACAAGTTAGTGAATCATCAGTAATTTGTACCAACGCTTTATGTCGTTGGAAAATATTTTCTTCTTCATTTTAGCGTAAATATAAATTCAAGTGAATGAGTCAATCGTTCACTTGCACTTACGTTTAGGCATTTATGTATTCAACAGGGCGGTGGGAAACTGCTGCCCCCACAAAAAAATTTTTTCGGTATTATTTGCCGAATTATTCGGTAATTTTTACAGGAGGGAAACATGGAACAGACATTAGATTTAAGGGAGATTGTTGACACATATTTAGATTACAATGGTTTAACACGTTCATATATGGCACGTACAACCCGTATACCAGACAGCACATTGCGTGATTGGCTAGATGGAAAGACTAATATCAGTCAGAGGAATCTTTATAAGATTAAAGAATTTTTAAAGGGAAACTTCCTATTAAATGTGGAAACAATCATAAATCATTTGCTTTTGAGCAAGGAGATTGAAGAAGATGAGAGTTGAATTGACAGATACAGAAGTTAAACGTTTGATATCATTATTGAAAGTACATTATGAACTATCAACAGATTTGTTTGAGCTATCATTTATTAAAGGGATTCTGCAAAAACTGGGTAATGAAGTAAATGATTGGACTCCAGATTATGTGGATCTGTAATACTTGACAAATTTGAGATTCGTGATATGATGCAGATGAAAATTAAATATTCATGTGACTTGATACGAAAGTCATTTACAGCATTCATTGATTAGAAGTGTAAAAATGGTACACTTCTGATTTTTGGGTGCTTTTTTTGTGCTTAAAAAAGGTAAAGGAGTAACGCTATGGAGAAAAAATATGTAACTATATTTAGCCATAATATGTGCAATGCACTAATTAGGAGAGGCTTCAATGTGGTAGAGGTCAAGCAAGACCGGCTTTACCCGGAAAGAAGTGTGTTCTTTTTTGGGAATAGCGAAGAAATACAAAAATCTATTAAAGAAATAAGCAAATAAATATTAAGGAGCAATATGAAATATGAGTAAAAAAGAAGTAATAATAAATGACATTGACACATCATTGCTGGAAATCGGAATGGTTGTGAAAAATTATAAGGAAATGTGCAAGCTGTTAGGAGAACTACCAACAACAGGAAATTCAAAAAAAGCACAAATGAAAAACTGGGAAAGATACTTTGAAATCACAAAGGTCAAAGGTTCACAAAAAATGATGGTATCAGATATTTACGATGAACCATTAGCTGTGGTTGATGGCAGATCACAGGGAAATAATTCTATCTATGTGAAAAGCATTGAAGTGGTATTACTATACTATCTCAGTCAGCAGAAAGGTTATACAGCCACTTTCACAAAAGCAAAGATGTGGAAAATGTTAGGTATGGTAAACCAACATTACAAGACACTGCCAAATTCAGAATTGAAAAAAATTGATTATGTGATTACAGATTATGAGATCAACCACTTTTATCAGCGTTGTGATAATAAGCTGACGAATATTTTATTTTCTGCAATGAATAATCTAAAACACAGATTTGTAATTGAATTTGAAGAGCAGGTTGTGTGTGTTGACACAAATAATCATTATATTTTAGCCGATGACAGAATGAAAAAAAATATTCTTTCACTTAAATATCAAGTGCGTAAAGAGATGGGATTTGAAAGTGAACAGCAGATTTATTTAAAAATGAAAGCTGCTGAGTTTTATAAAGCTGTGAATTACTACTTAAATAAGCTGTATGGATATAAGTACACCTTTAAACAATACAAGATTATATTTAATCAGAATATTGTTATGGAAGAAATACCGAGAATTGAGCAAGAATTTCAGAAAGCATTATTAAATGATAATATCATCGGATCACTGAACAGAAGTGCAAAAAAACATTATGATTCAGTCAATGCAAAAGATGCTGAATTTAGATTACCAGATACTTATATTCAGGCACAAGAGATACTGACAGATAAACTTGTAAAGTTGAAAAATAATGTAAATGTAATTGATAGCTATGAAGCCTATGTTGATGAAGAATTGGATAAATTATTTGCTCAATAAAAAAGTTGTCCAATTAAAACATATAACATAAACAATTCTCTATATACGTTTTAAATGGACAAGTTTTGAAGAGTGTTAAATATTTTATGCAAGCACGGATAAGTGCGATGCATAGCGACACGATAGTGTCAAGAATATATATGAAAAACACTGACGTGTTTTCGTATTCGTGCTACGCACTCATACATAATAACCGACCAAAGGAAAAAAAGATAATTAACTATATGTAGTCGCAAAATTAAAAGTATCTACAATATACAGATATCGCCACAATACATTTATTCTTTTTCTTTTTGGTTGGGGAAAATAAATAGGTAACATTACCACAATTATTATTTACAAAAACAATAGGTAACATTACCACTTTTGAAAGGGAAAAAGATGGAGAAGAAAACGAGAAAAGAGCTTGCAGAAGAATTACATATGAATGTAAAGACCATGCGAGAAAGTAGAAGATATGTAGAGAATTTAGCGATCATTGCCGGAAATCTGGGAGATGATGCGGAAAAATTTGAAGAAATTCTGGATAAATTGAGCAGGAACAAAAAGGAAAAACTGAGTAATAGTCAGGTTGCTGCAATAGCCAGATTACTCCCGGAGATGCAGAGAACCATATGTGAAAAGATTATGCAGCATCCGCAAAATGCAAAAACGATAGTTAATAACTATCTTGATACCAATGTAAGAACAACAATTGAAATTCCGGCATCAGTTAATGATTGGCTGAGTGATTGTGCAGCAGTATACGGAATGTCAAAAGGTTAATATATTGCAAAAATGCTAACGAATTTATATGAAAGAGAGAATGGAGAAAATGGAGAGTAAAGATTGGAAAGCCTTTGAAAAGGCTGTAAGTGAACGAGATACAGAAAAATTCTACAATTTAATGCGGTACTGGCGTAGGATTGGCGAGGAATACGCCTATAACGATACATACACGGAGATTCACTTACTCCGGGAAATGCCGTATCGTGACATTCATGTAGAAAGTGCCGAATTTCTCAAGATTTTAGCGGAATTGAAAATTGAATATGATGATTCCGATATATATGGAAAAGCAACAGAAATGCTTATACAGGCTATTGCAGACGTGGACGAAAGCAAGATTAAACAGTTAAGTAGATTTATTTATCTACTGGGCGTTAGGGAATCAACTAAACGTATCACAGAGCGTGTAGATGAGTGTTTGAATGTGATTCACGAAAAATATGGAGATTCGCTTACAGAAGTTGTTGAATTACAAGAAGAATTAGGATTTATAGCGAAGAAGGAGAATGAAGACAATGAAAAATAAAGCGTTTGAAGGATTTTTATTTAAGATCACACATCCCGTATCATATGACTTTAATTCAGAGGAACGGGAGCTGATTGCCGAAAATGTAGCAGTCAAAACCAAAATAGCAACAGGGGCAGACATTGATATAGCAGATGTGAGACATCTTATAAATGATGGCAGCAGTGATCTTGATTATTACAAGACTGTTGGAAAAATTGCAGCAGCTTGGGAGGATGTTGGCTTTGTGGTAGAAATGCAGAAAATGCTTGCTGTGATTGGAGAATACCACAGACTGAAAAGAGATAGTGAGGGCGTTAAGTTTTATGCTCAGAAAGATAGAAATGAATTTGGAAGGAAACGGAAGTGATTGAGTGATTTTTGCACTCTTTTTCTTCTGGCTGGGGAAGGAGAACATATGGCTAAAGGTATAACAAAAGATGATATAGTACAGGATTTTGCAGTCTTACACGGTATAAATCAAGAGACTGCAAGATTATACTTTGATTCGTTTGCAACATTGATTGCAGAGGGATTAAACACAAATGGAAAAGTACATATAAAATACTTGGGCACATTTCAAAAGAAAACAGTTCCGGCGAGAAAGCTATATAACTTTCATACAAAAGAGCCGGTAGATGTGCCGGAGCATGGCGGTATTAGATTTATACCGTCTGAATCACTGAGGAAGGATGTATATTAAATGGAAAATAAAATATTAGAGATCTGCCAGGATATCACTGGTAGACGTAAATTGAAGATAGTTCTTCATGAAATTTACCCGGACGAAAATCATTGGAATATTAACGGAATTACCTATTTGGAACAGTACACTAGAGATAATGCGGACACTGTAAAAGGAATGCCGTTATGTGCTGAATTTTTGGATGAAAGCAAGGAAATTCCTTATGGGCATGGAATCACAGGAACACGGAATAATCTGCCTGTATTTGAGGACTCCGTACAAGTTGGATCATTTGATGATTGGTCGATTGAAGATGTTACGATTGACGGAGTAGTACATAGATGTCTGTGTGGTGTTGGTTATATCAATGAAAGCCGTTATCCTAAATTTTGCGATTGGATTGATCGACAAGTAGCAGAGGGAAATAAAGTGTTTGGCAGCGTTGAATTTGTCGGAACGCCGGAGAATGACGGAGAAATCATGTACCGTGATGGATGGAAAGAAACAGGGCGTATACCTTCAGTTTATGATTATAGCGGATTTTGTATTATAACGATTAAACCGGCAGACGATACGGCTATGCTTTTAGAATTTGATAAAGCGAAGCAAGAAAGAAATAAAACGCCGGAAAATGAATTTGATTCCATATTTGGCAGTGTCGAAAGAAATACGGCACAAGATAGAGAATTTGATGATGTTTTTCTTGCCACAATCGGCACAATGTACGGCGATAAAGAGCCGGAAAAATATGATAATTTTGATGATGTTTTTGAAAATGGATTTCACGGGAAATCTGTTACAAAGATTGAAGATATGATTGATGTATTTGAATAACGAAGGAGAATGAAAGATGAATAATGTGATTGATACAAAAAATGAATATCGTGATAGAACACGAGTAGAAATCGAAAACCTTGTACCGTGGAGTGTTGGATTTCAAGCCCGTACAATTCAGGGCAGCAGATTTGAAGGTGTGATTGTTCCGGGATGTGCTTATAATGAGGATGGAACATATCATCCGTCAGTTTATCGCCAGCTTACACTGGAGGAAGTTATCACACAAATTTCTATTGAAAACAAAGCATTTTGTGGAGTTGATGGAAAAGGCTCACATGCTTGTTTCCGTATTTGTGATTTTGAGCTTTACAAGGTAGCGTTTGATTTGCCGAATGCTACTGAATACCCTATTCAGCTCACAAATGAAGAAATCGACAAATTATTGAAGATTACGGATGTGAAAAAATTTAAAACAAGACTGGATGAGCTTGTTGTGACAGAGAGCGAAAAGTTTCAATTGGCTATTGCTGTTGCAAATTATCCGAAATTTGATGATCTGTCATTTAAGATTGTAAATCTTATCGAAGCGAAGACTGGAAGAAAAATTCAATAAAATTACTTTTTTATATACGGGTGGAATTGCCGGATTCTGCCCGAAAGCAAAAATGAGAAGGAGAAAAAAGCACTCAAAAAGTTCAAAAAGTGCAATAGGAAGTTCAGAAAGTTCATAGTGCCATAGTGACACATGAACAATAAAAAGTATTATGAAACTCTGTCCGAAAAGGACATTAGAGCTATCGGCGGTCGTATATCCGCTGATGAAGAGTTTAAGGCAGTGCCAGAAGTAAAAGGCTGGTTTATATCATCTGAGGGACGTTTGATTAGTAAACGTAAAGGCGGTAAGGTAAAAACTGTAAAAACATACTTTTCAACTGGTTACGAACATGTAACCACAAGAATTGATGATAGAGTTGGAAAAATCTTCACAATTCATCAATTAGTAGCAAGAGCCTTTTTGTCCGTTCCAGAATGGATTAAGCCGGGAGATATTATAGAAATTCATCATATTATTTCTGTGAATCGTAAAAAGCGAATTCCTGGGATACATGCAGCAAGAAACTTAACATATTTGCCGAAAACCATACATCGAACTGTGAATGCTATAGGAAAAATTGAAATAATGGAAAGTGGTATTTATCGGCAATATGATTTTTCAACGGCTGCAGAACACATGGGGATTTCCCCATATACTCTTGCTGATGTTGTACGACAAGAGCCAACCAGCAAAGAGGGAAACTGGGCATATTATCAATGTGCCGTAAACGCCGATGGGGTGGCGGTAGATGTGGATTTTCGCATAATCCGCACCAAAGATATTTAATCATTGTTTTCCCCGTATCAATTCCGGGGATTTTAACATGATTCCAAAATTAAAATTCATTCAATAACCTTGTGGGAGTAGTGACCGTGTGTTGCTGCTCCCATTTTTTTACGCAAATTCAAGATGCTATTTTGGCACTTTGATATTATTTTCAGGATTCCCATAATGGGAAAGCTGAGAAGAGATCAGAAAGTCCATAATGGACTCTCAGAAAATAGGGTAGAAATCCACAATTTTCTCAGTTTCTTATAGGCGTTTTTTCATCGAACTTTTCCGCACCGAACACACCCAAAACCGCACCTTTTTTATGAAAACGGTCATAAAATGGACAGCGTGTCGAACTCAGTTTTAGGCATAAAAAAGACAGCGGATTTTTGCGCCACTGTCTTGTAGTTCATCGGTCTTTTACATTTTTTGTCTTTGGTTGGGGAATGGGAGTATGAAAAAATTAAAATGTGCAACAACATTTATTATTGCTTGATCTGTTATTCAGTCCCTTTTTCTGAGGTTTCATCTGGAATAATGATTTCAAAGTTATTTTCACTATTTTTTACGAGCTGGATTTTATCAATGTTCAGTTCGTTCAAGATTTTTTCGATAATTTCAAGACCGATATAGCCTTGATTCAATTTCATCCGGGTATAGGTGCATTGAGACATAAACCCTTCTTTTGATTGTCCTTTTTTTATTGTAAAACTGGTAATTCCATTTTCTTTCATTTTATCAACTAATTGATCGTAATTTATCATATATATGAAATCTCCTTTAATCACTGAATTATAGTGATATTATATGCTGTATAGATAAAAAAATCAAGATGCGTGCATACATTTATTATTGTATGTTTATAAAAAAATGAGGGCAGCAGTTAAGCCACCCCTAAAAGAGTTTAGAATACACAATGTTATGAAAAATAATCAGCAATCGCCCGGACTTCATCGGGGGAAATCTTAAATTCTTCAACGTCAGATTCTTCATTGTTTTTGTACATTTTCATAAAAACTTTTCTAATTTCTGTGAGCGGATCACATACCCAAAGTACATAATCTGTATTTCGTGGCATGGTTTCAAAATAACGATTCACTCTAAGACCGATACAGTCCAAAGCATCAATAATATCATCCGGTTGCACTTCTGCCAGAATATCACGAATGTTAGTATTTGTAGTGCCATATGTTCCATTGGTTCTGTAAAATAAAAATTGCATGTCTTCTCCCTCTCCCCGTTACGCCGTTAGGTCAGCAATAATATTATTCTGTCCGGCAGCAGAGCCGAATATTTAAGCGATAAAGGTAACTTTTGTATATTTTCCACTATCCATTTTAGGATAAACTTGTTTCATTGCCCGGTCGATTCCGTTTGAGTCTTCAAAATCTTCATAGAAATAGTAGATCATGTTTCCCGTTGCTGTTGTGATCTCAACGCCAACGCCTTTATTTCTTTTTAATTTTGCCATCATTTCAACTTTTGTCATTGTGTTTTCCCTCTTTCTTTATAAGATTTTGGCTAATGCTATTATCTGGGCTTCCGATAAATGATCCATGATACATTCATCATTTTTATAAAGCTCATATTCATTAGCGAGTGTGCCATAAAAGCCATCAAATTGATTTGTAATATAGTAGCCTTTGCTGTTTAAAGTGTTTTCTGCTTCTTTCATGTCTAATCCTCCTGTTTTGCTGTTGCTTTGTTGTTTGTGACTTAAATATATCACTGATATATAGTGATGTCAACAAAAATCACTGAAAAATAGTGACTAAATATATCACTGAAATAACAGTGATTTTTGTGAATCGTGCTAATAGACATCACTGAAATATAGTGATATTATGACATCAAGATAAAAAAACGAAGGAGGAAAGACATATGACATACTTCACGAATGTTCAAACACTGGAAGAATTAAGAAAGGAATATAAAAGACTGGTAAAGCAGAATCATCCAGACAACGGCGGCTCACTTGAAGTAATCAAGATAATCAATGTTGAATATGATTTTTGCTTCAAAGCATTAGAAAAGAACGATACAGTTTCTTCTAATAAATATGATAGGGCAGAAGATGAGATGATTCGAGAAATCATCAATGCAATTATCAATCTTAATGTTGAAATTGAAATTTGCGGTTCGTGGGTCTGGGTATCAGGAAATACATATGTGTGCAAGGCAGAACTTAAGGCGAACGGCTTCCGCTGGGCGAGTAAAAAGAAGATGTGGTTTTGGCACAACCCGGAAGAACAGGTAAAGAGCAATGGTAAAACTTCCATGAATGACATTCGTGAAAAGTATGGTTCTCAGGTTGTAAGAAGTGCAACAGAAAGTATTTACATTAGTGCATAACTCATAAAGGGGAATCAATCCCCTTTTATGATATCTACTATTAAGAAGGGAGAAGACAATATGAAGTACATTATCATCTACAATAATAATCAGAATCATAATTATGCAAGTAGTAGAAGTGATTTATTACATTGGTTAAAGATCTTAAAAGATGAACAGATCAACGATATCCGTAAAATTTATAAAACAGGTATTAGTGATTCTGTATTTGATAAATATACAAGATACATAAATCAATAATACATACAGAACACGGATTCAGTCATTGAAATAATATACCGCATACAGCTATTACATATTTCAAAGTGTATTGTAGGCGGTATATTTCTTTGATATAATGTGTTCAGGAAAACAACTCATTTCGTGTACAATTTAAAACAATCAAAAGAACAAGAAAAAAGCAATGATTTAATAGAAAAAATGACAATATTTGTTCAATATATTTATGAAAGGCTTTCGTGAACAGTATTGCCGGGAAGCAGAAAAGAAGGGAGATTTTTCTATGATTTATGGATATGCCCGTTGTTCAACCAACGAAAAGAAACAGGATATTGATCGTCAGAAAAGGGATCTGAAAAAACTTGGTGTTGATGCACAAAATATATTCTGGGAATATGAAAGCGGAACAAAGAATGATAGAGTACAACTTGACCGGCTTATGAATACAGTGCATGAAGGAGATACAATTGTAGCACTAGAAGTTAGCCGATTAACCAGATCAACACAGAAGCTCTGCAGTATCATTGATGAAATAAAAGAAAAGAAATTGAAACTGATAATTGATAAAAGTATAACTGTAGATTGTACGCCAGGGCATGAGATTGATCCGATGACAAAGGGCATGTTAATGATGTGGGGCGTTTTCGCAGAACTTGAGCATGATATAATATGTCAGCGTGTAAAGTCCGGCATCGAAAATGCCAGGGCAAAAGGAGCAGTCATTGGAAGACCGAAAACTACAGAAGATAATATTCCGGCGGTGTTTATGCGGTATTATCCCAAATATATCAAAAAAGAAATGAATATTTCTGAATTATCAAGACTTTGTGAAATGTCCAGAACTACAATATATAAGTATATAAAAATTCTTGAAGGATAGAAAAGAGTATATATATAAAGAAAGCCACTGCAACATATTTTCCTGCTGCCAGTGGCTTAATTTATGTCTGGATTAGAGTGGTTATTTTTGGTCTGTTTTATTTTGGCTGTACATTCTGAGTCAGCCGAAAATATTCTTGTAGTAAATGACCAGGGGGGTATATTTACATTTTTGCAGCGATTCCCGGCGTTTTCAAACCGCTTCGAGGTCACTCTCAGTCTACAACAATCATATTAGCTGCCGAACATTAACCTTTGGGTTTCCACTTATGTCCACAATTTTGACATACATTTCGTGGACTTCCAGAACCAATAAATCCAGTCATAATGGAGAACCCTCTATTTGTGGTTACAATAGCAGTAGATCCACATTTCGGACAAGTAATTACATTTTTGTCTTTAATTATAGCTTTTGTTATTGGTTTATTCTCTAAGACTGTATTTTTTGAAACAGATTCGGTATCTGATTGAATTTCTACGGTTGCATCGACTGATAAAAAGTGTGACTGTATTAAATCACATTCTTCCATGCTGATACCAGATTGAATTACTTGTGGCAAAGATTCAGAAAATTTCTTTGCTTCGGCTAATCCCATGCCGGTAAATTCACGGATTTTGGTAATTGTTTGGACTTTGTTTTTGCCATAATCTGTTAATACAATTTTGTAGAGTTGGTTGGTATTATTTGTTTTTAGTTCATCAAGTGGATATCCACAATGAATGCATTGTGACGATTTGTCGGAAATTTCTTTTCCGCATTCAGGACATTTAATAAGTGCCATAGTACACCTCCTGTAGTTGGATTTAATTAGTAGGCTTCCATTTATTACCACAATTACCGCATATATTTATGACTTTTCCACTTCCAATAAATCCGAGCATAATGGAATATCCTCTTGTTGTAGTTGTGACAGAGGTAGATCCACATTTCGGGCATTTTAATGTGTTGGCAGCAGTATTTTTAACATTTGATGCTGAAAAACGGGGAACTGATGCTAATGCAGATTCATAAGTTGTCTTATCTGGATTAGTAGAATGCCACTGTAATAGCGTGTTGTATTGCTGAGTGCCCATTGTTTCCTTTAAATTGCTACTGATATCGGAAGGAGCATATGAAACAATCTGATAAATTGGAAACCAGTCAATCGTAGGAAAACCATTCAGTCTCTTGCATCTGCTGCATTTTTCGCCGTACTCAGTAGCCAAAAATTTAAACATATCATAAGAAAGTTTTTGGAAATCAACCAATTCATAATATAATTTATTGCTTTTCCAACTACTGTATATTTCCAGTTTTTTTAACAACTCATAGACTGTCTGTGCAATAGCATCTTCGGTATTTTCTGTTTTGAATGCACGCATTTTTGCAACTTTTTCTGAAATATATGGATATAGTTTAATGGTAGCATCTGTGCCAGATTCTTTTGATTGAACCCTGGCAGTTGCAAGGTTTAGGATATCTGCTTTTAGAGAAGGGATATCTTGCTTATTAACCGATACTTCATTGAGGGGATATCCACAATGAATGCATTGTGACGATTTATCAGAAATCTCTTTTCCACATTCAGGACATTTAATAAGTGCCATGTTTTCCTCCTTTAAAGGTGCGTATTTTAGAACAATAGTGCTTATGATAATACTAATTCTATTCTAATGTCGTGATAAACTTAAGTCAACATATCGGTTCAAACATTTTGGATTAAATTGAAGATATTAGGACTTATTGGAAGGAGATGACAAGATGACCTTTAATGAATGCGGATTTCAGGAGCGGATTAAGGCTTTAAGAAAGCAAAAAGGGTATACGCAACAGCAGTTAGCGGATATATTTTGCATCTCCAAATCAAACGTAAATTATTATGAAAAAACGACAAGAGCACCTTCGCCGGATGTATTTATAAAGTACGCTGAAGAGTTTAATGTATCTATTGATTACCTATTTGGAAGAGAAAAACCGTTAGGAAATACATTGGATGTATCGGGATTATCGGAAGAAGAAATTGTAATGATCCAGAATATGATTGATACGCTGAGAAAAAAGAATAAATAATTTAGAGTCTGTCTATTCAGGCTCTTTTTTTGTGAGGAATTTATGATAATTAGACACGAATACGAAATTGTATTAAAAAAAATTGTTATTGCATAAAAACAGAGGAAGATAATAGTTGCCCTATTTGCAAAGAAAAAATGAAAGTACGAGATAGCAGAAAAAGAACCGTATTGGATGAAAGCGGAGAGAAGTATGTTTTTAGATTACGAAGATTTTTCTGTGATACATGCAAAAATATTCATTTAGAGTTACCGGATTGCGTAGTTCCACGTAAAAGATATTCAAAGGACGCAATAAATATGGTTGTGAGTGGGAAATGTGATTATTACATAATGGATCAAAGCACTATTTATCGTTGGACACACCCGTTCTGCAATGACAAGGAGATAGTGGATTGATATGATATGAAGGTGGGAGGTGCATTATGAAAAAGAAAAAATGTTTCCTTATTATAATATGTATCGTGATACTACTGCTTATAGCATTCATTTTTCTATCTGGTAGGAAAGGAAAAACAGAGAATCCATTATTGCCAATCGACGAGTTAGCAGAAAAATGGAAAGGAAATCAAGACCTGCCAAGCGAAGGAGAAAATAAACAAATTGATGTTCCTGGCTTCAAATCCCTTGTATTTATATCCAATCAAACAAGCCAAAAAGTTAATTTTTACAATCCTTCAGAGAATGACTGCTTATTTAAGTTGACACTTTATGCAGATGATAAACAATTGTGGGAGTCGGGATATATTCAGCCAAGTGACGGATACTATGATATTGAAATTAGTGATCCGTTAGATAATGGAGAATATGAAGGAAAACTCATATATCAATGTTATAAAGAAGATGGAACACAGCTTAACAGTGCAGTGGTAAGTTTTAAATTAACAGTGAAGGAGCAATAGCATGAAAAAAGTTTTTACAGCAATGCTTTGCATGTGCATGTTAGTGGTTGGATCGACTACAGCATATGCGCAGGATATCGGTTCTTTTGGAGATGGGGGATTTGGCGATAGTGCAACCGCTACAATGACATATGACGTTGATAGCACATATATAGTATCTATTCCGGCAACACTCAATATGAACCAAGAGAATAAACTTACTGCATCTATGATGGATATACGATCAAATGAAATCGTTGAAGTTTATACTAATTCAGAAGTCCCGATGGAAAACAAAAATAATTCGGCAGCAGGATCTATGAATATGAAAGTTGTAACATCTAATCCAGAACTAACTTATAATGGAAGCCCTATAGTTGCACAATTTATAGAAGGTGCTATGGAAACAACACTTTCTTTCTGGGGTAAACGTCCAGATGCACAGGGATCTGCAGGTCATTATGAAGGAACTTGCGAATTTCACATCCGTATCAGAGATATGAACTAATTTATATAATGGCATAAATACAAGGGAAGGGCGTGCCGGTTGGTATGCCCTTAAATTATAAAAAATCCTTGCCTTTTGAGGAAAATATATTATAATCAAGATATCAAGGTCAAATACTCTATGTTAGAGGGGAAAGCAAAATATCCTGTTAAAGGGTAAATTTGCCAACCAATCTAAAAATTGTCCAAACGTAAAAATTGACCTTGTAGGTCTGAGAAATCAGACCTCCAAGGTCTTTTTTGTTACATGAAAATAGAGCGAAAACCTTGATTTTAAGCGATTTTTCGCACCCTGATAAAACACAAATTTTATTTATTTTCTATAACATGAAAATGAAAATGTGATGCAAATATGAAAAGTGGGAGAATGTGAGATTTACCTTTTTTGAGGATGAAGAGGTTTGTCCCACGACAGAATACATTTCAGGCTGAAGTTTCAGTCTGAGCATATATAAAGCTTCTGGCAGTCTGTAGAAATACAGATTGTCAGAGGCTTTTTTTCTTTATGATATTTTTTGAAGTATTCCGACGGTTTACGAAAAATAGGATTCATGGTATCATGAAAGAAACAGGGCAGATAAAGCCGGAGGATAAGGAGAATTTTATGAATCAGGAATCACAGACACCTCATAAGAGACGTGTACGATATAAAGGAAAATATCCGAAGAAATTCGAGGAGAAATATAAAGAGCTTCAGCCTGAAAAGTATAAGGATACCATTGAACATGTGATCAGCAAGGGAAACACACCGGCTGGAATGCATATTTCCATTATGGTAAAAGAGATCATTGATTTTTTGGAGATTAGGCCGGGACAGGTTGGATTTGATGCTACACTTGGTTACGGTGGGCATACAAAGGCCATGCTGGAATGTCTGAGAGGTCAGGGACACATGTACGCCACGGATGTGGACCCGGAAGAATCTGCCAAGACAAGAAAACGTCTGGCAGAGCAGGGATTCGGAGAAGATATCCTGACAATTAAACTCCAGAATTTCTGCACCATTGATGAGATCGCAGAGGAAGTTGGAGGCTTTGATTTTATCCTTGCGGATCTTGGGGTGTCTTCTATGCAGATCGACAATCCCAAGAGAGGGTTTTCCTTTAAGGTGGATGGTCCTCTGGATTTAAGGCTGAACCAGGAAACCGGGATCAGCGCAGCACAGCGTCTGGATACCATTTCAAGAGAAGAGCTTGCCGGAATGCTGGATGAGAATTCCGATGAGCCGTACTGTGAGGAGATCGCGAAGGCCATCACAGATGAGATCCGAAGAGGAAACCACATAGATACCACTACGAAGCTTCGTGAAGTCATTGAGAAGACATTGTCTTTCCTTCCTGAAAAAGAGAGGAAAGACACGGTGAAAAAAACATGCCAGAGAGTTTTCCAGGCACTGCGTATTGATGTGAACCGGGAATTCGAGGTCCTCTATGATTTTATGGAAAAACTTCCCGGAGCGCTGAAGCCAGGCGGCCGTGTAGCAATCCTTACCTTCCATTCCGGAGAGGACAAGCTGGTAAAGAAAGCCTTAAAGCAGGGCTATAAAGACGGCATCTATTCCGACTATTCAAAAGATGTGATCCGTCCTTCCGCACAGGAATGTGCACAGAATGGGCGCGCCAGATCCACGAAGATGCGCTGGGCTGTGAAGGCCTGAGTGAAGAGTGAAAGAGCAGTTCTGATACAAATACAGAAACAGAAAAATCCTGGAATGCGTTGACATTCGGGATTTTTTTTGCTATGTTATATAAGTTTACATATGATAAAGCTACGGCTTAAACTGAATAGGAGAAAGGGTATGGATGTGGAGGAAAAGAAGGACATTTTTGATAAACTGATGCATCTTCCGGTGCTGAATATATTTGAACCTTTTTATAAGAAACATAAGGAAGTTCTGATGTATCTGTTCTTTGGAGGGCTCACATTTTTTCTGAACATTGCATTGTATGCATGGCTGGATAAGGGCCTGGGCATGAATGCGCTGATTGCCAATGTGATCTGCTGGGTGGTCTGCGTACTGTTCCAGTATTTTACAAACAGGACATGGGTATTCGACGGGCAGGTGGATTCCGCCGCCGGATTTTTAAAGCAGATGGCTTCGTTTTTCGGAGGACGGCTCTTTACTCTGATTGTGGAGGAAGCAATCCTTGCGGTATTTATCACCTGGCTTGGATTTAACAGCATGGCAGTGAAACTTGTTGCTCAGGTGGTTGTGATCGTATTGAATTATGTGATCAGTAAATTGATTGTTTTTAAAAAATAAAAGATAGTTATATTTGTGGAAAAGGAGTTGGACTGAAATTGACAAAGGACAAGACCAATGATATGACCGTGGGAAATCCGGTGAGCCTGATCATCCGCTTTATGATTCCCATGTGTCTCGGAAATATTTTTCAGCAGTTTTATAACATTGCGGATTCCATTGTTGCGGGGCAGTTCCTGGGAGTAGATGCGCTGGCTGCAATCGGAAGCACCGGTTCACTGATGTTTTTTGTTACCGGATGGCTTAACGGACTGAGCAGTGGCTTTGCCATTCTGGTATCCCAGTGGTTCGGGGCGAAGCAATATGATAAGATGCGTCATTACGTAGCTATGTCCATTTATCTGGCAGCAGCCTTTGCCATTGTGATGACCATTGGCTTTGAGGCTTTGAATGAACCGATTCTGCGGCTGATGAATTCACCGGAGGATCTGATGGGATCTGTGAAGGGATATATGGGAATTATTTATGCAGGCCTGATTGTAACAGCGGCATATAATTCACTGGCAGCGTTTCTCCGTGCACTTGGAGATTCAAAATCTCCGCTGTATTTTCTGATCATTTCGGCAGTGATCAATGTGTTCCTGGATATTCTGTTTATTGTAAAAATCGGGATGGGAGTGGAAGGCTGTGCCTATGCTACGGTTATCGCGCAGGCAATTTCCGCAGTCTGCTGCCTGATCTATATTATCAAAAAGTTCCCGATCCTGCATCTGAAGAAAGAAAACTTTGAAGTTTCTTTTACCAGCTTCCGTTATCTGCTGGCCCTTGGTATTCCCATGGGACTTCAGTTTTCCATCACAGCGATCGGAACCATTATTGTGCAGGGTGCGGTAAATATTTACGGTTCTGTATATATGGCAGGATTTTCCGCTGCGGGAAAAATACAGAATATCATTGCAACGGTATTTGTAGCTTTTGGTGCGACGATGGCAACCTATGTAGGACAGAACCGGGGCGCCGGAAAGATGGACCGTGTAAAAGCAGGAATGAAATATACCCAGATCATGGTCCTGATCTGGAGTGTGATCACTATGATCATAATGTTCTTTTTCGGAAAGTACATGACCTGGTTATTTATTGACAAGTCCCAGACAGATGTTATTAATGTTTCTGTTACTTATTTTCATACGGTATTCTGGGCATATCCGTTCCTTGGAAGTATCTTCCTCTACAGAAACGGACTTCAGGGACTGGGATATGGCTTGGTTCCCATGCTGGGCGGTGTGTTTGAACTGGCGGCAAGAAGTGCGATCGTTATGTTTATTGCAGGAAAAACAAGTTTTGCAGGTGTATGTCTGGCAGATCCTGCCGCATGGATCGCAGCGCTGATCCCTCTGATCCCGTATTATATTTATGTGATGAAAAAGTGGAGCAGGGGAAAAAAGGAAACTGCTGCCTGAGTGGGTATAATACAGAAAATGAAAAGAATAAATTTAGGCTTGCAATTATGGAAGATACAGTTATAATGATATTATAACTGCGGAAAAAACCAGGAAACCGGGATTCCGGGTAAGATTACAGATCCAGAAGGGAGAATATAGATCATGGAAATCACAAAGGAAACAACAATGGGCGAGATGCTTGCATACGATGAGAAGATTGCATACATTCTTATGCAGGAAGGAATGCACTGTATCGGCTGTCCGTCTTCTATCGGTGAGTCTCTTGAGGAGGCATGTATGGTACACGGACTTGATGTAAACGCTGTACTGGCAGACATCCATCATTATGAGGAAACCAAGAAACAGAAATAATCAGCAGTACAATTTATATTAGAACGTACAGATTACGGACCGCAAGGGGATAACGACTGTGCATGTCTTTTTGGCATGCCGTCGTTATCCCTTTTTTTGTGAGCAGACGATAAAGAGAGTCTTAAATATCTGCTTGATATGGAGGAAAAAAGCATGTATGTGATGATCGATAATTTCGATTCATTTGTTTATAATCTCAAGGCATATTTTCAGGAACTTGGAAGAGAGATCCTGGTCAGACGCTGCGATGAGATCACCCTGGAGGAGTTGGAAGAGCTGAACCCGGAAGGAATCATCCTTTCTCCGGGACCGAAGCGTCCCTGGGATGCGAAGTTCTGCGTAGATACCGTAAAAAGATTTCAGGGAAGGATTCCTGTTCTTGGTGTCTGTCTGGGACATCAGGTGATTGGCCACTGTGCGGGAGCAGTAGTGGAAAAGGGCGTGTGTCCCATGCACGGAAAAGTAACAGAGATCCACAACCACGGAACAGGAGTGTTTGCAGGCCTGCCGGAGAAATACAAGGTGACAAGATACCATTCCCTGATCGTGCGGGAAGACAGCATTCCGGAGGAGTATCAGGTGGATGCGCTTTCTGATGATGGTGCTGTTATGGGAATTTCCCATAAAGCATTGCCTATCTATGGTGTGCAATTCCATCCGGAAGCCGTTCTTACGGAATATGGACATGAGCTTCTTGAGAATTTTTGCAGGATCGCGGAGAATTTTCAGAAGGAGGAGTAAAAATATGTACAAAAATCAGCGAAGAATAAAAGAACTGACTCCATATATCCCGGCAGTGGACATTTTTCGGATCTACGAGAGAGAACCCGGAGCAGCGTTTCTGGATTCCTCCCTTGTCAATGAGCTGGGACATTATTCCGTGATCGGAAGATGTCCGTATCTGAAGCTGGTAAAGGACGGAGAGAACTTTACTATCAACGGAAGGCCGGAAACAGAAACAACCTTTGAAGACTATATGCGGGAATATTTAAATACCCATGAAGACAAAAATAACAGCGGACTTCCCATCGTATCCGGTGCAGTAGGATATTTTTCCTATGATTACGGAAGAAAACAGATGGGAGTACCATCCGGAGAAAAGGATCTTGTGACTGTTCCGGAGGCAGTTCTGACGTTTTATGACTGTTTTATCATAGAAGACTGTCAGGAAAAAAGAACCTATCTTGTGTCAAATGGAATCAGTGCAGACGCTGCAGCAGAAATCGGAGCGATGGAAAAAGCAATCCGGGAATTTACAGAGGCGGGGAAACAGGAAGAATCGGAAACAGGGGAAAAAAAGGAATCCGGAAACAGGATGGTCACGGAAAATTCTCACCGTGAGAAATTCAGGATCCAGGTTCATCCCAATTTTGAAAAAGAAGAATACAAGCAGGCAGTAGACCGGATGATCCGCTATATTATAGAGGGCGATATCTATATTGCCAATATGACGCAGCAGCTGACCATTGAAAGCGAAAAACCACCTCTGGATGTTTTTTATGATCTTCGGAAAAATAATCCGTCTCCTTTCGGCGGATATCTGGATTTCGGAGATTATCAGATCGTCTGTGCATCTCCGGAACGTTTTCTGAAGATGAAAGACCGTCATGTAAATACCCGTCCTATAAAGGGAACAAGGAAACGTGGCGTAACATCTGAGGAAGATGAAATGCTCCGTCGGGAGCTTCAGGATTCCGGAAAAGATAAGAGTGAACTTCTTATGATCGTAGACCTGGAGCGAAATGATCTGAACCGGGTGTGTACACCGGGAAGCGTGAAGGTAACCGAGCTTTTTACAGTGGAAGCATACGCTACGGTTTTTCATCTGGTATCGGATATTGAAGGAAAACTGGAAGACGGAAAAAATGTTATGGATCTTCTGGAGGCTGCATTCCCCGGCGGTTCTATTACCGGTGCGCCGAAATACCGTGCCATGGAGATCATTGACGAGCTGGAACACGGAAAGAGAAATCTTTATACAGGCTCTATCGGCTACCTGACACTGGACGGAAGCTGTGATTTCAACATCGTGATCCGTACAGCTCTTCATAAAAACGGAAAATATCACCTTGGCGTTGGCGGCGGGATCACAGCAGAGTCAGATCTGGAATTTGAGTATGATGAGACTCTGCAGAAGGCGAAAGCGATCCTGGATGCACTGCAGTAGAGAAACATACAGAACGGTAAAAGTGAAAGGCTCTGTGGACAGATCAGAGAATCTGACAGGGACACTTCATAAGGAGGTCAAAGGAAATGAACAACATAACCTTAGACGAATGTTTTCAGTTCGGTCTGGGAGCATTTGAGACCATAGGAATAGAAAAGGGAACCCCCATACTTCTGGAAAAGCATCTGAAAAGACTGGAACGAGCGGCAGATTTCCTGAAGCTGGGTGATCCGGCAGTGCGTGGGATCACAGCCGGGAGGATCGAAGAATATCTGGAAGAACAAAAAAAACGCCCGGAGGTGCAGAAAGAATTTGGCGGACTGGAACACTGTGCGCTGAAGCTTATGCTTACAAAGGAAAATGCAGTGTATTCTCTTCGTGCCAATCATTATACGCCGGAGAATTATGAAAAAGGCTTTATCATGGATGTCAGCAAGGTAAAACGAAATGAAACATCACCTCTTGTATATCACAAAACCATGAATTACGGAGATTGTATCCTGGAAAAACGAAATGCTACAGCAGCAGGAATGGATGAACGGTTGTTTCTGAACACAAAGAAACAGATATCGGAAGGGACAGTAAGTAATGTATTCTTTGTGCGAAATGGCATGATCTATACACCAAAAGTCAGCTGCGGACTTCTCCCGGGAATCCTCCGTGAATATCTCTGTGACACGGAAGAGGTGGAAGAAACCTATATCTATGTTCAGGATCTTAAATGGTATCAGGAATGCTTTGTCACAAATTCCCTGATGGGAATCATGCCGGTGCGTCAGATCGGAGGAATCCAGTTTGAGGAAGACAAACTGACAAGGGAGCTGATGAGAAGATATCGGAAGATGGTCAGAGATACTGCGAATAAGAAACAAATCAGATAAATGTTATTGCGAAACTATCACATTCAGGAAAGGTGATGGAATGTGAAGATCCGGCTTTCCGGGAAATGTACCTGAGGATGGAGGTAATATAAACAGGAATTTGTAATGGTACATAGATTTATAACGGAATTTGAATGAAAGTGACCAATACAGTCAGAGATAAGCGTGCATTAACCAGGGAAAGCTAAGGTTGATGCACGTTTTTTGTGCAAACTCAACCAAAAACGTTCATGAATTTTGTGAAGTAATTTGATTGACTTTGAATGAATTTGGAAGTATACTGAGTTTAACAAATGAAAAACAACAAAAAGCGGTCAAAAACCGCAGGATAAAAGATATGGGAGGAGAAAAAATGATCTGCACAGTTACTTTTAATCCGTCTCTGGACTATATCGTTTCCGTGGAGGATTTTAAACTCGGACTTACCAACCGGACAAGCTCTGAGCTGATGCTTCCGGGCGGAAAGGGAATCAACGTTTCCACCGTGCTGATGAATCTTGGAATCGAGAATACAGCACTTGGTTTCATGGCAGGATTCGTCGGAGATGAGATTGTAAGAAAGCTTGAGGAGATGGGAGTGAGATCTGATTTTATCAGGATTCCGGAAGGCGTTTCAAGGATCAACCTGAAGCTGAAATCTATTGATGGAACTGAGATCAACGGAATGGGACCGGAGATCAGCGCTGAAAAGGTTCAGGAGCTGATGAAGAAGCTTGACACACTGAAAGAGGGAGATGTGCTTTTTCTGGCAGGAAGTATTCCTTCATCTATGCCGGATGATATGTATGAGAAGATCATGGCGAGACTGGACGGAAAAGGCGTGATGATCGTTGTGGATGCAACGAGAGATCTTCTTGTAAATGTCCTGAAGTATCATCCGTTCCTGGTGAAGCCCAATAACCATGAGCTTGGAGAAATCTTCGGCGTAGAGCTTAAGAACCGTCAGGATGTGATCCCTTACGGAAAGAAGCTCCAGGAAAAAGGAGCCAGAAACGTGCTGATCTCAATGGCCGGTGAGGGAGCTGTCCTGGTAGCAGAAAACGGTCAGGTGTTTGAGAAACCGGCGCCGAAAGGAACACTGGTAAACGGCGTAGGAGCCGGAGATTCCATGGTAGCAGGCTTTATGGCAGGCTGGATGGAAAAACAGGATCACGAATATGCATTCCATATGGGAATTTCCGCAGGAAGTGCAAGTGCATTTTCTGAAAATCTTGCCACAAGGGAAGAAGTTCAGGCAGTATATGAACAGGTAACAGAGGGGTAAAGATGATGCGGTAAATGAGCCGGTTACCCTTCTTTTCCTGATCGCCCACAGGTATTGCCCACACCTACATGGCAGCAGAGGGACTGGAAAAGGCAGCGAAGGCGAAAGACTGTTTCATTAAAATAGAGACACGAGGCTCCGGTGGAGCAAAAAATGTACTTACGGATCAGGAGATCCGGGAGGCAGACTGCATCATTGTAGCTGCAGATGCCAAGGTTCCCATGGATCGTTTCGATGGAAAGAAAGTCATCGAATGTCAGGTTTCAGATGGAATCAGCAAAGCGGACCAATAGCGCCTGTACTGATCTATCCGGCTGTTGATGTCCTTCTTATAGGACTCTGTATGACCTTCGTTGTAGAGCCAATCATGGGCGGTATCAATACAGGATTAAATAATGCCTTGACAGGCATGGGAAATTCAAGTAAAGTAATTTTAGGGTTGGTTCTTGGTGGTATGATGGCCATTGATATGGGCGGCCCGTTCAACAAAGCAGCATATGTATTTGGTACAGCAGCTATTGCGGCAGGCAACTATGACATTATGGCAGCAGTTATGGTGGGAGGTATGACTCCTCCGTGTGCCATCGCACTCGCATCCCTGCTGTTTAAAGACAAATTTACAAAAGAAGAGCGTGAGGCAGGACCGACCAACTTTATTATGGGACTTGCATTTATCACAGAAGGTGCGATTCCTTTTGCTGCATCTGACCCGGTCCATGTACTTCCGTCCTGTATCGTCGGTTCCGCAGCAGCTGGAGCGATCTCCATGTTCTTCAACTGTACACTGATGGCACCACATGGCGGAATCTTCGTATTCCCGGTTGTAGGTAATGCAATGATGTATCTGGTCGCACTGGTTGTGGGAACTCTGATCTCAGCTGTACTTCTCGGGGTACTGAAGAAAAAAGTTGCTTAAATTTTTTTAAATTAAAATGAAAACTGGAGGATAAAGAAATGAAAGAATTCAAGTATGTAGTAACAGATAACGAAGGAATCCATGCACGTCCGGCCGGAGAGCTTGTGAAGCTTGTAAAAGGTTTCGAGTCCAAGATCACTATCGAGAAGGACGGCAAGACTGTAGAGTGCAGAAAGCTTCTTGCACTTATGGGACTTGGCGTAAAGAAGGGACATGAGGTTACCTTTACATTCGATGGTGCAGATGAGGATGCAGCATACGAGGCAGTAAGCAAATTCATGCAGGAGAACCTGTAATCTCAGAATGAGTGAACAGAAGGCATCCCGGTCCGGTCGATCGGGATGTCTTTTTTGAAGGAGGAAAAGGAATGCTGACGGAGCAGAGATACGAGATCATACTCGGCCTTCTCAGAGAAAAAAACAGTGTTACGGTAACAGAACTGAAAGATATCCTGGATGCATCGGAATCTACGGTCCGCAGAGACATCACGGCGCTTTACAAGGCGGGGAAGCTGACCAGGGTTTTTGGCGGTGCGGTGGCACTGGAACATACTGTCAATGCCTATGAGCCTACCGTAGCCCAGAAAGTTGAGCTGAATATTGAAGAAAAAAAGAAGATCGCAGCCTATGCGGCAGCTCTGATCCGTCCGGAAGATTTTGTGTATCTGGATGCGGGAACGACTACCGGATATATGCTGGAGCATCTGGAAGGCTCCGGGGCGACTTTTGTCACCAATGGTGTTTCCCATGCCAGGGCTCTGGCTCAGATGGGAGTCCGTGTGCTGCTGATCGGCGGAGAACTGAAGGGATCTACGGAAGCTGTGATCGGAAGTCAGGCCATGCAGATGCTGAAGAATTATCATTTTACAAAGGGCTTTTTCGGGACCAACGGGATGACTCAGAGAGAAGGCTTTACCACGCCGGAATCCAATGAAGCACTGGTAAAGCGAACCGCCATGGAGCAGTGTCTGGAAAAGTACGTAGTGTCTGACAGCTCCAAATTCGGACAGATCAGTGCGGTAACGTTCTTTTCATTTGACGGAGCGGTGATCCTGACGGAAAGCTGTTCCAAAGAATATAAAGATTGCAGAAATATACAGATCGTATCATAGAAAGATCACAAATAAAAAACCGGTTTGGAAGAAATTCTTCGTAAACCGGTTTTTTATTTGTTGAGGATCTGTTTCAGGCTTCCCTGGAGATCATGGCTTCCAGATCTTCCACGGAAATGTCTTTTTTGTGCATCAGCTTGAGCAGACGTTTCAGTTCGGCAGCTTCTTTTGCCTTTTTTTCAGCTTTGCGGATCTCATCCAGCTGAGCTGCCAGTGCAGTTTTTTCATCCTCCAGCGCTGCTATCTTTTCGGTGCAGGCAGCAATCTTGGAATCTACTTTGGAAATTTTCTCATTGAGTACTTCTATCTTTGTACGTCTCTGTGCCATATGAAACCTCCTGATAAAAATATTACTTCTTATACACTATACAATAGCATAAACGACGATGAAATACAATTGTGAATTGATGCGCAATGTGTTATCATGAATGTATATAACATTTCAGAAACGCAGGATAATACTATGGATAAAGATAAGGGTGTATTTATGACTGCCCGGGAAGTAAATATGGAAATAGAAATGCTGAAGACGGTTTTCGACATTGTAAGACTGGTGGATGTCAGCCGTACAGCTCCGGTAAATATTGGCTCAGACGATTGCTCTTATGAAGCAGAACATAAATGCTTTGCAGTGTGGAATAAAGGCAGAAGATGTGAGAACTGTATTTCTGCCAAAGTTTTTGCCCGTAAAAACAAAATGACGAAATTTGAGTTCGTCAATGATGACATTTATCAGGTAATCGCCAAATATGTGGTTATAGACGGGACACCTCTTGTCATGGAAATGGTCTTTAAAATGACGGATAAGATCTTTCTGGGAGCTTATGGAAGCGGATCTCTGATCGATAAGATCAGCAGATTCAACCGGGAATTATATGAAGATCCGCTGACTGGTGCCAGAAACCGGAGATATTTTGAAGAACAGCTGAAATCCCTGGATAAGATGGGGGCTATAGCTATGATCGACGTGGACAATTTTAAACAGATCAATGACAGCTATGGCCATGTAGCTGGAGATGCGGCGTTTGTACCATTGTCAGAACAATTTTTGAGCATGTGCGGGCAGATGACGTGGTACTGCGTTATGGAGGAGACGAATTTCTTCTGATGTTTGAAGAAATCCCGGAAAAGGTATTTCAGCAGAAGCTGGAAGACATCCGGGAAGAGATCGCAATGGCAGATGTGCCGGAATACAAAGAAATCCGGCTTTCCATGAGCGTGGGAGGTGTATATGGAAGCTGTAAGGTCAGAGATGGAGTGATGGAAGCGGACAGGCTTCTCTATCAGGCCAAGCGGCAAAAAAACTGTGTTGCCTACAAGAGGATCTGACGGAAATGACATGACAGTCATTGAAAGCAGAATTATGTAACAGGCGCATGAGGTGTATATCTGGCAAGTGAAAGGGAGAATAGGGATATGAAGATAATCGCAAGGATCAGAAGTGATTTTCCGACAAAATTCGGAATCCCGCGTCAGAGCGGTCGAGTGGAAGAACTGACAGCCTGTATTGTTTTTGAACCGGAATACCGGGTACGGGAAGCGGTAAAAGGACTGGAAGATTTTTCGCATATCTGGCTGCTGTGGGAGTTTTCACAGTCGATCCGTGAGAACTGGTCCCCTACAGTACGTCCGCCACGCCTGGGCGGAAATGAAAGGATGGGCGTATTTGCCACCAGATCGCCCTTCCGTCCCAATCCTGTAGGCTTATCCTGTGTGAAGCTTGAAAAGATTGATTTGGAAAGCAAAGAAGCTCCTGTACTGATCGTATCCGGTGCGGACCTGATGGACGGAACCCCCATCTATGATATCAAGCCATATCTGCCTGTGGCAGACTGCCATCCGGAAGCGCTGGGCGGCTTTGCGACGAAGGTGGAGCAGCATTTTCTGCAGGTAGAGATCCCGGAAGAATGGAAGGCAAGGATTCCGGAGGATAAGCTTACTGCGTTGGAAGGCGTGCTCAGAGAGGATCCGAGGCCTGCCTACCAGAAAGATCCGGAGAGGATATACGGAATGCCTTTTGCAGGAATGGATGTTCATTTTCAGGTAAAAAACGGCATACTTACAGTCTGTGAGATCACAGGATATAAAAAATCAGACAGAATTTAAAATTACCTTTGACAAACTTTTTGTGAAATGGTATTATAATAAACGAGTTAGCAAATGCTAACTCAATATTTTAAAAGCAAAGTTAGTTTAAAGTAACCTTGAAACAGTCATATAAAAGTTCAGAGATCAAAGGAGAGTGAATTATGAGCGTTGTAATTGTAGGCGGTAATGAAAGAATGGTATGTCAGTATGAGGACATCTGCAAAGGCTTCGGATGCAAGGCGAAAGTTTTTGCCAAGGAAAAAGGAGCCATGAAGAAAAAGATCGGGGTGCCGGATCTGATGATCCTGTTCACCAGTACCGTTTCCCACAAAATGGTAAACTGCGCAGTAGAAGAAGCAAAGAAAAAATCCATTCCGGTATGCCGCTGTCACACAAGCAGCGCTGCAGCTCTCGAGAACATTCTGAAGCAGTACTGTGCATAAGAAACAGGTCAGGAGATACTTTTCTCTTGTATAATTTGACTTTTTTTGCAGAAATGTTACGGAAAGGCTTGCAAAATTACAAATTATTCAATAAAATAGCCGTAGGTTTCTGTGGTAAAGCGTTGCAGTGAATGGTGAAAAGGCGGCGCTGGAAGTCGAAATTACAGGTGAGAGGTGTTATCATGAAAAAAGTTGTAAAATTCGGTGGAAGTTCTCTTGCAAATGCGGAGCAGTTCCAGAAAGTGGGCGATATCATCCGCAGTGATGAGAGCCGCCGTTATGTAGTTCCGTCAGCTCCGGGAAAGAGATTTGACGAGGATATCAAAGTGACGGATATGCTTTATGGATGTTATGACGCAGCATCCAAAGGGGAGGATATCACTGAGAAGATCAATGCGATCAAGGCGCGATATTATGAGATCATCAAGGGACTCGGACTGAGCCTTTCTCTTGAGGAGGAGTTCAAGAAGATCGATGAGGATTTCCGTGCACAGGCAGGAATCCAGTATGCGGCATCCAGAGGAGAGTTCCTCAATGGTAAGATCATGGCTGCATATCTTGGATATGATTTTGTGGATGCAGCTTCTGTGATCCGTTTTGATAAAGCTGGTAATCTGGAAGCGGAGGAGACCAATAAACTCCTTTCCAAAAAACTCAGCAAATCCCAGCATGCGGTTATTCCGGGATTTTACGGCGCATGTGCAGATGGCACAGTAAAGACATTTTCCAGAGGTGGTTCTGATGTGACCGGATCTCTGGTTGCAAAGGCTATCCATGCAGATATTTATGAGAACTGGACGGACGTTTCCGGTTTTCTTGTAACAGATCCGCGTATCGTTCACAATCCGGAGCCTATCGAGGCGATCACATACAGAGAGCTTCGTGAGCTTTCCTACATGGGAGCTACTGTTCTTCATGAGGATGCCATTTTCCCGGTTCGTAAAGAGGGAATTCCGATCAATATCCGTAACACAAACAGCCCGGAGGATAAAGGTACTCTGATCGTAGAGAGCACCTGTAAGAAGCCGAAATTCACTATTACCGGTATCGCCGGAAAGAAAGGCTTCTGTTCTATTAATATCGAGAAATCCATGATGAACAGTGAGATCGGGTTCGGACGCAAGGTACTTCAGGTATTTGAAGATCAGGGGATCAGCTTTGAGCATGTACCATCCGGAATCGATACCATGACTGTATATGTTCATCAGGACGAATTTGAGGAGAAAGAGCAGCAGGTTATCGCAGGTATCCACCGTCTGGTGCAGCCTGATTTTGTGGAGATGGAATCTGACCTTGCACTGATCGCAGTTGTTGGTCGTGGAATGAAATCCCAGAGAGGCACTGCAGGAAGGATCTTCTCTGCTCTTGCCCATGCAAATGTAAACGTAAAAATGATCGACCAGGGTTCCAGTGAGCTGAATATCATCATCGGTGTAGAGAACCGAGATTTCGAAAAAGCAGTCAGAGCAATCTACGATATTTTTGTTCTGACACGGATATAAACAAAATCCGGAAACGGATTTTGTTTATGAGGAAGTAGCGAAGCGGATTCCGAATATCCGATTTATTTAAATCCGGAAACGGATTTTGTTTATGAGAAAGTAGCGAAGCGGATTTCGAATATCCGATTTATATAAATCCGCCGCAGTACGTGTAACATACCGTCCTGCGGCGGATTTTTTTGGAAAAAATCTAAGATTTATCTAAAAATAATACAATCAAATTCAACAGGATTTCCAAAGGAAAGACAAAGATATTGTACATTGTGTCGAAAAAAGTTTGATATGAAATAAACAGTATTGACAAAAACTTAACTTTTGTGTAAAACTGAAATATGAAAAAATCAGAAAGGCAGGCGGTCAGCTATGGAGAAACAGATCAAACTGGATGAAAAAAGTGCACAGGAGTTTGTCAGTGCAGCCAGCAGATGTAATTTTGATATTGATGTATTTTATAACCGTATTATCATTGATGCAAAGTCGATCCTCGGACTTTTGAGTCTGGATCTGACAAAGACTCTGACAGTAAAGTGTTACGGAGAAGATGAGGATTTTAATCGTGTTCTTTCCAAGTATGCAGCAGGTTGAGAAATATGAATAAAGAAAAACGGTGATAAAAGGGCGCAGTTCATGAGAAGAAAAGCAGAACATGCGTCCTTTTTATTATGGGAAGCTTTCGGATCATATTTTATGGTATAATCCTGGTATAGCATGGAAAAAGAATAGCTGCCGGACTGGAATTCCGGCAGCTGCCGGGAGTGAAAATATGGAAAAACCAAGAGTGCGGATTTCTGTCAGAAATCTTGTGGAATTTATACTGAGGAGCGGAGATCTGGATAACAGCAGTGGGACATCCGGAGATAAGGAAGCCATGTTAAAAGGCGGAAGGCTTCACCGCAAGATACAGCGGAGTATGAAGGGCGATTATCAGGCAGAGGTTTCTCTGAAAAAAGAAAGTGAATACGACGATGTGGTCATTCAGGTCGAGGGCCGTGCAGATGGGATCTTTACAGAGGACGGAGCCGTTTATATTGATGAGATCAAGGGGACTTACGGAAATGTCCAGGCAATGGACATGCCAATACCTGTCCACCGTGCCCAGGCCATGTGTTACGGACTGATCTGGGGAGAAAAAGAAGGGATTTCTGAAATCCACATTCAGATGACCTACGCTCATCTTGAGACGGAGGAAACCAGGAGATTTCGTGAGGATTTTTCCATAGAGGAGCTTAAAGGCTGGTATCAGAAGCTTCTGGATGCCTATCACAAATGGATCGCATATTCTCTTAACTGGAAAAAAGAGAGAAATGCATCCATGAAGGATCTGCAGTTTCCGTTTCCATACAGAGAAGGGCAGCGAGATATCGTTAGTGGTGTGTACCATACGGTTTCCAGCGGGAAGACCTTATTTGTTCAGGCGCCTACCGGTGTGGGAAAAACCATGTCTGCCATTTTTCCGTCCGTGCGCGCCATCGGTGAGGGAAAAGGTGAAACACTTTTTTATCTTACCGCAAAAACCATCACAGGAACTGTGGCGCAGGAGGCATTTCACATCCTGCGGGAAAAAGGTCTGAAATTCAAGGTAACGGCGATCACGGCAAAGGAAAAGCTGTGTTTTCAGGATACTCCGGAATGTACACCGGAGAAATGTCCTTATGCAAAGGGGCATTTTGACCGGGTAAATGATGCGGTTTATGAGCTCTGGACCACTGAAGAGGTATATTCCAGAGAAGTGATCCGTGCTCATGCAGAAAAATGGCAGGTGTGCCCTTTTGAAATGTGTCTGGATCTTTCAATCTGGGTAGACGGGATCATCTGTGATTATAATTACGTGTTTGATCCCAATGTTCATCTGAAACGTTTTTTCGGGGAAAATATTTCCGGGGATCATATTTTTCTGATCGATGAGGCACATAATCTGGTAGAACGTGGCAGAGAGATGTACAGTGCCGGTATTTCCCGTCAGAGTCTGGTAGCACTTCGAAAGAAGATAAGAAAGAGGTTTTCAAAACTGGCCAGAACACTGGATAAAGCAAATCGCCAGATGATGGAACTGGAAGAGAATCTTGCGGAAACAGGAAAAGGGTATCAGGTGCTTCCCAATCCCGGAGTACTGCCGATCACATTTCTCACGATATCAGGTGAACTGGAAGAAATACTGGAGGAAAAAGAACTGGAAGAAGAACTACGCAGGGAAATACTGGAATTTTATTTTATAGTGCGTGATTTTTTAAATGTTTCAGAGCTGGTAGATGAAAATTATGTAGTATATACCGAAAACAGCGCAGAAGAAGGATTTCGTCTGAGGCTGTTCTGTGTGAACCCGGCAGAAAATCTGGGAGAATACCTGAAAAAAGGGAAAAGTGCTATTTTCTTTTCAGCTACAATGTTTCCCATGCTCTATTACCGGGAGCTTTTGACAACAGACCGTGATGCCTATGGGATTTATGTGCAGTCTCCTTTCCCAAAAGAAAACCGCAGGATTCTTATCGGCAGCGACGTAAGCAGCCGGTATACCCGGAGAAATCGTGCAGAATACCGGAAGATCGCCGGATATATTGCCAGATGTGTCTGGCAGAGGCAGGGAAATTATATGGTGTTTTTTCCGTCGTATCGTCTTATGGAAGACGTACTGCAGGTTTATGAGGAAGAATTTTCCGTAGACTGGGTGCGCTGCGTGTGTCAGACACCAGATATGACAGAACAGGAACGGGAAGGATTTTTGGAGGAATTTCAGGAACGGGAAGGTACCCTGGTAGGGTTCTGTGTCCTTGGAGGGATTTTTTCTGAGGGTGTTGATCTGACAGGGGAAAGTCTGATCGGGGCAGTGATCGTAGGAACCGGACTTCCCCAGATCGGCAGTCAGCGTGAGATCCTGAAAGAGTATTACGATAAAAAGAATCACTGTGGTTTTGATTATGCATATCGCTATCCGGGTATGAACAAGGTGCTTCAGGCCGCCGGGCGCGTGATCCGCACAAAAGAGGATAAAGGCGTGATATTGCTTCTGGATGACCGCTTCTGGGATCGGGATTACCAGGAAATCTTTCCCAGGGAATGGCAGGACCGTACAGGCTGCAGGCTGGATACGGTAGAAGGTGCAGTGGAGACGTTCTGGAAGAGGTTTACTTGACAGAACGGAGAAATCCGATATACTTATAGAGTCTTTATCTGGAAAATCACTGGAGGAATGTGTGGATGCCGGATCAGGACAAGAAACTGTAAAATAGGATCATAAGAAAAGTGAAAGAAGTATATGAGACGAAAAAAAATATATAAAGCATTGGCATTTTGTCTGAGCACAGTGATGCTCGCACAGCCGGTTTTTGCGACAACAGTGCAGCAGACGGCACAGGGAAGCCTTGGTTCTGTTACGGAGGAGTCCCAGATACTTCCAATTCCCGGTGAAAACGGGAAATATATTCTGAAAAGCAATGGCTTTTACTGCCTGAATGAAGATGGAACCAAAGAAAATACTCCGGCAGTGTATTATTTTGATCATTTTGAGATCGACGGAACGGTTTTTGATGGATATTATTATCACGACGAAAGCGGTAAATTTACAGCGGGAAACTCGCATATGGTCCAGATCACCGATCTGAAGGCTCCGGCAAAAGACGGCAGCGGTGAGGAAGTTTCTTTTGACGGCTGTTATATGGTAAACAATCTGGGAAAACTCAGCGCCTCTCCACAGGTACGTTATATGGATGAGCTGGTGGTGGACAAAACAACATACAACGGGCTGTATTATTTTGATGAATATGGAAAAATGGTCACAGATCCAGGTATCCATTATCTGGAAATGAATGCTGCAGGACAGATGTTTGACGGATATTATTATTTTGGCGGAGAAAACGGCGTTCTGCTCCAGGAAGAGGGAGAGACTCCGGAGGGATTTTCCGTGGATAAATCCGGAAAAGTCGAGACGAAAGATCTGGGAATGGATGGCCTTGAGAAACGGCTTGCAGATCTTCTTGGAACCTATGAGGGTACATGGAGCGTTTATGTAAAGGATCTGACCAGTGATCAGGAGTTTGAACAGAACAGTCAATCACTGTACTCAGCCAGTCTGATCAAAGTGTTTGTCATGGCCCAGACCTATGCCAACATGGATACAGTCCTTCAGAGCGAAGCGGCAAAAATGAAAAAAGATGTTACAGATCCGTCCGTATCCACAAAGGTCAATGATCTTCTCTGGAATATGATCACAGTCAGTGACAATGAATCCTTTAATGAGCTGGTACGTCTGCAGACAGCATCGGGTGTTTTTAAGGACGGAGCACAGGCTGTAAATGGATTTCTTGCGGAACAGAAATTTGCAGATACTTCCGTTCAGCACATCTTAAGCCCGTCCTCTTCAAAGGACGTCGGCCTCGGCGGCAGGAACACCACTTCCGTAAAAGACTGCGCAGAGCTTCTTTTCCGGATCTATAAAGGAGAATGTGTATCGAAAGAAGCTTCGGAGGCTATGCGTAATCTGCTTCTGAATCAGCAGGTTACTACTAAGATCCCCAGCGGGATATCTGCGTCCGTGGAAATTGCAAATAAGACTGGAGAAACGGATACGGACCAGCATGATATCGCCATTGTATATGGAAAAAAGACTACATATATCCTCTGTGTGATGTCAGAAGACTGTAAACCTGGGGACGCAGTTTCGCATATCCGGGATATTTCCGGTATTGTTTATAATTATCTGAATATGGACCTTGACCAGGGGTGATCTGTGAGTTAGAATAAAAAACAGCTGAGCAAGATCCTGATGGATATTTCCGACAGAGAAGTATCCGAAATGTTCGTGAAAGGAGAATTCTATTATGAAGACAGTACATACAGACAAAGCACCTGCAGCAATCGGACCATACTCCCAGGCTATCATCCATGGAGATACGCTTTACACATCCGGTCAGATCCCGGTGGATCCGGCAACCGGAGAGGTAGTTGGAACAACCATCGAGGAGCAGGCTGACCGTGTTATGAAGAACCTCGGAGCAGTTCTGGAAGCTGCCGGCTCCAGCTATGAGAATGCAGTCAAGACAGTATGCTTCCTTGCAGATATGAACGATTTTGCGGCATTTAATGAAGTATATGCCAAATATTTCGTAAATAAACCTGCACGTTCCTGTGTTGCAGTCAAGACACTGCCAAAGAACGTTCTCTGCGAGGTAGAAGTGATCGCAGCAATCTGATGATTTGATAAAAAATCCCTGTTGTCTGATTTCAGTCAGACAGCGGGGATTTCTTTTCGTGGTGATAAAGTATTTTTCTCTGTTTTGGAGCAATCTCTTTTTTGTGTTTTCAGGCGTTAAAGCGGTAATGTTTTTTCTTGTGTAAAGTAGAGCGCTGTAGTATAATAAAACCAGTTTTTTAGGATACGTATAAAAGCTTAATAAGGATGATCGGCAAACCAGATGAAAGTCTGGGACGCAAAGCTATAGGGCCTGTAAAATGGCAGCCAGTTGCATGAAATGAGGTGCACTGTCTGTGAGACGGTGCTTTTTTTATGATATTATTCGGTTATGAGCAAGTAGCGAAGCGGATTGCGAATATCCGTTTGACAGACAGTGGGGTTGTAGGTCTGGATGCTGCAAAAGAGTTTTTTGGGCAATTAAAGACTTTAAGTGAAGCAGATGCTGAATGGAAATAAGCGGAGGGGAAGGATGCAGAAGACAAAGAGTTATTGAAATTTAATATTGGGCTGCTGTATGACTGGTATAGCGATGTTTCTTGCATTCTTGTTCCTGCATCATGCTTATATCCGGGATATCATCTATGAGGAACGGTTAAACCAGATGGAAGAGATTACCCATCAGATGTTTCAAAACCGGTTGATATGAAGACGTTGGAAAAAACCATAAAAAGCATAAAATTTGGCGGGGGGGGGGTACCGAACCGCAGGTCATTGAATAGTAACAAATGGCAGGGAATCAGATATGAAAAAACAAAAAGGATAGTTAGGGATAGATGGAAAATGAAAGGAAAAAGAGTGATTGCAGGCATTCTGCTTGCGGGCATCTTAGCAGTCACCCTGTCAGGGTGTAAAAACACAGATAACACGAAAGAAGAACCAGAAAAGCCTGTTATTACCCTTGGCAGCGATAATTATCCACCATACAATTATCTGAATGAGGATGGTGTACCGACGGGTATAGATGTAGAACTGGCTACAGAAGCTTTCGAAAGAATGGGATATCAGGTGAAGGTTGTCCAGATCAACTGGGAGAAGAAAAAAGAACTGGTAGAGAGTGGAGAGATTGATTGTATCATGGGATGTTTTTCCATGGAAGGGCGCCTTGACGATTACCGATGGGCAGGACCATACATAGCAAGCCGTCAGGTGGTCGCTGTAAATGAGAACAGTGATATCTATAAACTGCGTGATCTGGAGGGAAAGAATCTGGCTGTTCAGTCCACAACCAAACCGGAAAGCATCTTTCTGAACCGGACAGATGAAAGAATCCCCAAATTGGGAAATCTGATCAGTCTTGGACATCGGGAACTGATCTATACGTTTCTTGGGAAAGGATATGTAGATGCAGTTGCCGCACACGAGGAATCTATCGTTCAGTATATGAAGGATTATGATACAAGCTTCCGTATCCTGGAAGAGCCTCTTATGATCACCGGAATAGGTGTCGCTTTTGCAAAAGATGATGACAGGGGAATCTGTGAGCAGATGGATCAGACACTGGCGGAGATGCGTCAGGATGGCACATCCCTGAAAATTATTGAAAAATATCTGGATGATCCCCAGAAGTATCTGGAGGTGGATGATCTTGGATATTAAGAGAAAGACAAAAGGAAAACGAATCCAGCTGCTAGGAGGTCTGCTCGGAATCTGTGTGGCTGTAGTCTCTCTGTTTTATTTTTTCTACGCAGAAAAAGCGGAAGCAGAGAAAAGACTGGTGGAGATCGTAAACTATGTCAAAGTGCAGTGCTCAACCTACACCCATTATAATGAATCTTCGGAATCCAAAAGTCTCCTCCGTGCCATTGAAAGTGCCAGACAGATGAGTACAAATATTAGCATGGAAACAGAAAACGGCGGTCAGCTAAGCCAGGATTTTCTGAAAGAAAATCTGCAGACTCTCTGGGTGGATGGCATCATAGTGCTGGATAAAGAAGGAAAGATGGACTATGAATACAGTATGAATGAGTCTCTGGCTAATGAGATCACGGAGTATCTGCAAAAAGAAATTATCATGGATTTTGCCGGATATGAAGAAAGATCTTATTCAGAACGGTTTGCCAGGAAAGATGGATCCTATATTGACATTGCAGCCTGTGCCAGAAAAGATGTGCCAGGTGTCGTTGCAATCTATTATTACACGTCTCCTGAATTTACCAGAAATTATACCCTGACGATACAAGAGCTTTTAAATGGTTATAGTGTCCAGAAAGATGGAACGATCATTGTTGCAGACGATGGGATCGTTGTTGCCAGTAATGATGAGAGGCTGTTAGGGCAGAATACAGCCGACAACGAAGTTGTTCAGGCAATGAAAAAGCATACAGACAGTCAGCACATTTATCATTTGAAGAATGAAGGAACCAGATGCTACGGAATCATGCTGAAGCAGCGGGATTATTATATTTATGCGTATCTTCCGGATATGGAAGTGTTCCATAATCTTCCATTAAATGTAGCAGGTGTTATTTTTCTTTATCTTCTGATATTCAGTGTATTCTGGTTCTGGGCATATAGAACTAATCTGACACACCGGAAACAGGAACAGGAAAAAGACGAAAAATATAAGGCGGAACTTCTGATAGCTGCAAAAAAGGCAGAGGCTGCCAATGAGGCAAAAACAGAGTTTCTCCAGCGGATGAGCCATGATATCCGGACTCCGATCAATGGAATCTGCGGCTTGGTCGATATGGCAGACCATTATGCAGATGATATGGAGAAACAGACGGAATACAGGACAAAGATTAAAGAGGCATCCAATCTGTTGCTGGAACTGGTAAATGATGTTCTGGATATGAGTAAGCTGGAGTCCGGTGAGATCGTTCTGGAGGAGATCCCATTTAATCTGAGAAGTATTTTCAGGGAAGTATTTGTTGTGATCGAGCAGGTGGCAGCAGAACAGAATATCCGGATTATGTGGGAGAAAAAAGAAATCATACACCGGAATCTTATTGGAAGTCCGGGGTATGTGAAACGTGTGATGATGAATATCCTGTCCAATGCAGTGAAATATAACAGAGAAAACGGACATATTTATCTTAGCTGCATGGAAATCCCATCCGAACAGCCAGGAATGACGACAATGGAATTTATCTGCCGGGATGCAGGAATCGGAATGACTGAGGAGTTCCAGAAACATATTTTTGAACCATTTGCACAGGAACATACAGGAAGCCGTACAAAATTTCCAGGAACAGGCCTGGGAATGGCGATCGCAAAGAATCTGGTCGAGAAAATGGGTGGAACCATTACCCTCGAAAGTGAATACGGTGTAGGGACTACATTTGTGATCCGGGTTCCATTTAAGATAGATCTGGATGCGGATAAACGTGAAGAACAGAAGGATATATCAGAAAAATCTATAAAGGGACTGCATATTCTTCTGGCAGAAGATAATGAACTGAATATGGAAATCGCTGAATTTTTGCTTCAGAATGAAGGGGCTGACGTGACAAAAGCATGGAATGGTCAGGAAGCGGTTGAGCTGTTCAGAAAAAGTGGACCTGGTGGATTTGATGTCATTCTTATGGATATTATGATGCCGGTCATGAATGGTTATGAAGCTACAAAGATGATCCGATCTCTGGACAGAGAGGATGCAAAAGAAATACCGATCATTGCAATGACAGCAAATGCGTTCACGGAGGACAGAATAAGAGCAAAAGAAGCAGGGATGGATGAACATATTGCTAAGCCTGTTGATGTGGGGTTACTGATAAAAGTAATTCATAAATTGGTGAAATATAATGGATATGGCAGTGACAAATAAGCAGTGAAATATAGATAGGAGGACAAAATCATGACAATACAGGAATGCTATGAAGCGATTGGAGGAAACTATAAAGATGTCTTGGGACGCCTTCAAAGCGAAGCACTGATTCGGAGATTTACATTAAAGTTCCTTGAAGACCAGAGTTATCTACAGTTAAAACAGGCATTGGAAAATAAAAATTATGAAGATGCTTTCCGCAGTGCACACACACTGAAAGGGGTTTGTCAGAATCTTTCTTTTGACCGTCTGTATGAGGTTAGTAATTAACAGAACTTTTGAGAGATAGAACCGGAGCGCAGCCTGGGATATCGAAGGCAATGGAAAAAGTAACAGAAGTATATGAGAGGATGATTGAAGAAATAAAGAAGGGACTGTCGAATTAAGTGATGCGACACGACGTTCGATCTTTGACCAGGTGCTTGGAACATCATAAACCCATTGGATAAAGGAAATAAAAAAATATGGATAAAAGACAAAAGATCCTGATTGTAGACGATTCAGAATTTAACAGAGATATGTTAAAGGAGATCCTCGGAGAAACTTATAATTACCTGGAAGCGGAAAATGGAAATCAGGCAATTCAGATGATAGGAGAAAATATAGGAATTGATCTGATGCTTTTAGATATCAATATGCCACAGATGAATGGTTTTGAAGTCTTGGAGATAATGAAAAGAAGCCAGTGTATTGCTGAAACTCCCGTAATCATGATATCTTCTGAAGATGCTGTTAATACTATGCGTAAGGCATATGAGTTGGGAATCACAGATTATATCACACGACCGTTTGATTCTGTGATTGTAAAGAAAAGAGTTCAGAATACCCTGGGACTCTATATGAAGCAAAAGCATCTGATCAATGTGGTTTATGATCAGGTTTACGAAAAAGAAGAAAATAATAATATTATGATCCGGATCCTGAGTAATGTACTGGGATCACGTAACAGTGAGAGTAGAGAACATATCCTGCATATTAAAACAGCAACAGAACTGATGCTGAGACAACTGGTAAAAATAACAGATGCTTATCCTATGACAGAGGCAGACATTTCTTTGATCACAACAGCATCTTCTCTTCATGATATCGGTAAGATCCGTATTCCGAAAGAAATCCTGAACAAACCTGGCAGACTTACCGATGAAGAATTCAGGATTATGAAAACTCATAGTGAACTTGGTGCAGATATGATCCAGGATATGCATTTCCCAAAAGACAATTCATTGGTACGTGCTTCATGGGAAATCTGCAGATGGCATCATGAAAGATGGGATGGAAAAGGTTATCCGGATGGACTGAAAGGAGAAGAAATACCAATCTCCGCACAGGTGGTGTCGATTGTTGATGTTTATGACGCACTTACAAGTGAAAGATGTTATAAGAAAGCATTTGATCATGACACAGCAATCCAGATGATCCTGGATGGGCAATGCGGACAATTTAACCCCATCCTCCTTAAGTGCCTGAAAGAGCTGCGTCTTCAGCTTTCGAAAATGCTTGATAAAGAGAAGGATGACAATAGCTATTACCATGAAGTGCAGAGACTTTCAAATGAAATACTCAGCGACAGATCTTTACCGAACCCAAATTATTCACAGAGTATTCTCAGGGTCATGAAGGAAAAGGTTGATTTCTTCAAAGCGAACAGCGGCATGGGTTCAATTGATTACAATACAAGTTCCGGTCAGCTGACTATATTAAACGGAAAACAGCAGATATTATATCAGAGAAATAATCCGGATTTTGATCTGTTCAAAGAATTCGGAGTAAATGAAGAAGATGTTCATCATATTCAGGGTTTATTACATCAGACATCTGTACAAAATAAAGAAATCTCTGTGCAGATAAAAGCAAGGGTGGAAAATGACCGCCAGATGTACAAACTGAAATTGCATACATTGTGGTCGCCTTTAAAGAAGGATGGATACATTGGGATCGTTGGATATTTTGATATTGTAAAATAGAAAAATGCAAAGGAAGCTCAGAAGGAGGATCCTAATGAAAAAGAAAATCCGGCACTGGCTGGAATTACTATTCTTGCCATGACTGCCAATGCCTTTGATGAGGACAGAAAGAAAGCACTGAAATGTGGTATGGATGGGTTCTTGTCCAAACCAATTGTCATAGAGGAATTGATCAGCATCCTGCAGAAGAACCTGGATTAGGTGTCCGGAGTATTAGAAAAAACGCACAAATAAAGGAAATAAAAAATATGGATAAAAGTAGGAAAAAATCAACCGTACTATGTGCAGGTATATTTGTGTTTCTGGGAATATGGATGGTATTGACAGTACCTTGCCGGGCTGCTGAGACGAATAACGATGAAAAGCAGTCACAGATCATCCGTGTCGGCTCAGTTGAGGATACTTTTAATTATGTCGATAAAAACGGTGTAAGACGAGGATATGGATACGAACTCATGCAGGCTTTGGCAGGTTATACCGGATGGAAATTTGAGTATGTGAAATGTGACTGGTCTGACTGTTTTGATAAGCTTGAAAATGGTGAGATCGATATCATGGGTGATATCTCTTACACCGATGAACGTGCACAAAAGATGCTTTTCCCGGATGAACCGATGGGGGAGGAAAAATATATCCTTTATGCTGATTTATCGGATACGGATATTGGAATGTCTGATTTCAAGTCTCTGGATGGGAAACGTGTAGGTGTGCTCATGTATACAGAACCTGAGATCATGCTGACAGAATGGGAAAATAAGAATGGCATACATACAGAACATGTAAATGTGAATAATGATGATGATGTCGAAAAGAAATTAGCAAATCATGAGATCGACTGTTTTGTATCTCTGGAGGAATCGACCTGGTCTGAACAGGGAATATCATCCGTTACCACGATTGGCAAATCAGGCATATATTTTGCAATAAATAAAGAACGCAGCGATATCAAGACGGAGCTGGACTATGCTATGCGTCAACTGGAACAGGATAGTCCCTTTTTTAAGGCAGATCTGTATAAGAAGTATTTTACACTTGATTATATTCAGGTTCTTACAGGTAAAGAAAAGGTCTGGGTGGAAGAGCATGGAGGTATCCAGATAGGATTTTTGAACAATGATCCGGCAATCTTTTCCATGGATGAAGAGACTGGAAAACTTACCGGTATGCTGGCGGAATATATCTCCTATGCCAAAGATTGTCTGGGAAATCAGACACTGGAATTTAATATACATGCATATGATGATTATGATGAAATGATTCAGGCGCTGCAGAATCGTGAGATTGACATGATTTTTTATGCCGGCAGGAATCCATATTTTGCAGAACAAAACGGATATGCACTTACAAACACAGCCTGGACTTACAGTTTGATGGCGGTAACTGATGAGGAAAAATTTGATGAGAATAAGGTGCATACTGTAGCTGTGCCAAAGGAAAAATATGCCTTAAAACAGCATATTGCATTCAGTTATCCTGAATGGAAGCTTGTAGATTGTGATTCGCTTGACAATGCAGCAGATATGGTCATCCAAGAAAAAGCAGATTGTTTCCTCATGGGAGCAAGCCAGGCGCTGATATATGATAACAGTCAAAATTTCAAGAGTGTTCCACTTACAAAAACAATGGAGGCATGCTTTACTGTAAGAGAGGGAGAGGGAAGCCTTTTATCAATACTGAATAAAACTATAAAGGCCATGCCGTCTGACATGCTTACAAGTGCACTTGCTATCTATGACAGTACTGCAGATAAAGTAACATTTTCTGATTTCATAAAAGACAATCTGCTTGTTTTTTTGGCTACGGTAGGATTTTTGGCACTCAGCATCATTGGTATTATCCTCGTACTTTTGCGGAAGGCAAGGAAAGCAGAAGCTGTCGCAAAGCTTGCGGCAAAGGATACAAAAAAACTCAATGATAAACTGGAAATCGCTTTGAAAAAAGCAGAGGATGCCAGTCTGGCAAAGACTCGTTTTCTTAACAATATGTCACATGACATCCGTACTCCTATGAATGCAATTCTGGGTTATGCACAGCTTATGGAGGAAGAACTAAAAGAAAAGGATCTGCCTGAAACTTCAGATCATCTGGAAAAATTGCAGCAGTCTGGAAATCTTCTTCTGTCAATCATAAATAATGTACTTGATATGGCTCGGATTGAGAGCGGAAAGATGGAAATTGATGAGAACTATGGCCGGATTGAAGATATCCGGCAGACTTTATTTGAAATATTTGGTGATGAAGCAAAGAAAAAGAATATTGCACTTCATTACACAATAAATGTAGAGCATGAACATATACTGACAGATACTACCAAGGTAAAAGAAATATTTGTCAATATCCTGAGCAATGCCATAAAATATACCCCATCCGGTGGTTCTGTTATGATAAACATAGACGAATTAGTATGTGATGAGCCCGGGTACATGATGGTAAGGACCAGGGTGAGCGATACCGGAATCGGTATGAGCCAGGATTATCTGACAAAGATTTTCGATGCATTCACGCGTGAGCGAAACACTACAAAGAGCAAAATCACAGGAAGCGGATTGGGAATGTCAATCGTAAAGAGATATGTTGATCTGCTCGGCGGAACAATAGATGTAGAGAGTGAGCCTGGAAAGGGCAGCACCTTTACTGTAACATTAAAACACAGGATAGCGGATGAAAGCTATTATGTAAAAAAACACGATGAAGGCTCTGGAACAGCCAGTAAAATCCTTGAAGGCAGGAATATCCTTTTGGCAGAGGACAATGATCTGAATGCAGAGATTGCAGAAGCAATACTTGAGCATGCCGGCCTTAAAACAGAACGTGTGGAGGATGGCATTCAGTGTGTAAATAAGATAACAAAAATGCCGGTGGGAACATATGATATGATCCTCATGGATATCCAGATGCCCCGAATGGACGGTTATAAAGCAACACAGGCAATTAGGCACTTGCCGGATAAGGATAAGGCATGCATACCGATCGTTGCAATGACGGCAAATGCATTTGAAGAAGATAAGCGGGATGCTGTTGCAGCCGGAATGAATGGTCATATTGCAAAGCCGATCCAGATTGATAAACTGCTGTCGATGTTAGCGGAAGTTTTAAGGCAGTAAGAAAACTAATAATTTCGTGTTATACTGAATGGAGTGGTTATTCTTTCTGTATTGAAAAAACAGGAAAACTTACAGACTGGGAAGGACAACAGCATGAACGCAAACAGACTGCGTTCATGAGCAAGTAGCGAAAGCGGATTGCGAATGTCCGCTTTACTGGATGATAAAGAGGAAATGAATGAACAGAAAGATAGAAAAACAGATAAGAAAAAAGAGTAAGAATAATAGAGTATGTTTGAGCATTTTTGCATTTGTCATGCTGCTTTTTGTACCGTTTTTTGTTTATGCGTCGGAAACAAAAAGTGATGGGAATACAACTCAGGTAATAGAGGAAGAAAATAAAACCGTGAGAGTTGGCTATTTCCCATATGCCAATTTTCAGGAAGGCGGCTATGGGGAACACAAGCAGGGAGCAGGCTATGAGTATCTCCAGAAGATTTCGTATATAACCGGCTGGAAGTATGAATATGTCTATGGCTCATTTAAAGAGTGTCTGGATATGTTGGCAGATGGAGAAATAGATATACTTGGAAATGTCAGTTACACACCGGAAAGAGCAGAATCTATAGATTACTCAACCTATGCCGCAGGAACAGAAAGATATTGGATCTATACCCGGGAAGATCATACAGATCTTATGGATGGTGATCCAAAGCAGATGAATGGCTGTCGTATTGGTGTAGCAGATGGAAGCTATCAGAAAGAACTTCTGGAAAAATGGCTGGACAGCAATCAGATCCAGGCAGAGGTGGTTGTTTGTAAAGGCTATGATGAAATGATAGAAAAACTGTATGCAGATGAACTGGATGCACTTGTGATCCCAGTGCTGTCTGTCAACAGCGATTTTATTGCCATTGCCAATATCGGTGCAAGTGACTGTTATTTCGGTGTATCAAAATCCAGACCAGATCTGTTAAAGGAATTAAATTCTGCCATGGAAGAAATCAACAATACAGAAACGGACTACAGCAGCAAGCTGTATGCCCGTTATGAAGGAAAAGCGGTCATAAACTATGCACTCAACAAGGAAGAAAAACAATGGCTGGATGCACATGAAAATACGATCCGCGTGGGATATCTAAAGGATAATCTTCCTTTTTGTGGTGAAGAAAATGGGAAACTCACAGGAATTCTTGGAACTGTTCTGGATACTGTTCAGGAAAAATATAAAATTACGATCAAGGCAGTTCCATGTTCCACGGGAGTAGAGATGAATGAGGCATTGCAATCTGGCAAAATAGATATTGCCGGTCCTATCATTCAGGATTTTTATACACAGGAACAGTTTCAAGTGGTTTTGACGGATGCGATCTTTGATATTACGCCGGTTGTTATTTACAAGGGAAAAGAATATAGCAGCAGTCTCTCTACGGTCGCAGTGACAGAGACCTCACTGTATTCTGGATTGATGGTGTCCCTTCTTTTTCCAGATGCAGAAATCAAACAATATGATACACAGGAAGAATGCCTGGAGGCTGTAGCAAATGGAAAAGTGGGAGCAACTGTCGTTCCATCCTCAAAGATCAATATTCTTAATGAAAGTCCACTGACCCAAAGTCTGTCATTTGCAGAGATGGCAAAACGGCAGGAATTAGGAATGTTCACGACGAGAGAAAACAGAAGAGCAGCTACCATTATCAATAAAGCAATTGAGCAGTCATCCAATGTTTTAAATGGTGTTGTCCTTGCACAGAATTCTGTTTCAGAAAAGGAAATGACCTTGAAGGATATCCTTGCTGAGCATGCAGGCTTAGTTATCGGAGTTTCGTTTGTGATTATTTTTGTACTGCTTCTTCTGGTTTATTCTCTTTCCGTGAGTAGAAAAAAACAGATGGAAGCCCTGAAAGAAGCACAGGATGCAAATGCGGCGAATATTGCAAAAACGACATTCCTGAACCATATGTCTCATGATCTCAGGACACCAATGAATGCAATTGTTGGATTTACAGATATTGCCATGAAGAGGAAACCGGACAAAGAGGTGGAGAATTGTCTGAAAAAGATCAGGCAGAGTTCAGAATATCTGATGACACTGATCAACGATGTGTTGGATATCAGCCGCATTGAAAGTGGTAAACTGGAATATAAACCGGTACCGACAGATCTCAGGGATATGATAAATACTGTTTTGTCGATCGCAAAGGGATATATGGAAAATCGTGACCTTAATTTGTATGTTTCAAGAGAAAAACTAAAAACTCCTTATGTGATGGCAGATGAACTCAGAATCAGGGAAGTATTGCTCAACATTATCAGTAATGCAGTCAAATTTACAAAAGACGGAGGCACCATTTCATTCGCTGCAGAAAACGCTCCGGGTAATGATGAGAATCATATAATTGTACGCTATCGTATATCAGATACCGGAATTGGTATGAGTGAGGAGTTCCAGACCAGAATATTTGATGAGTTCAGTCAGGAAAATGGTGGGGCAAGAACCAGCTATAAGGGAGCCGGACTGGGAATGGCCATTGCCAAACAGTATGTAGATCTTATGGGTGGAAAAATTGAGGTCAGCAGCAGAAAGGGTATTGGCTCAACATTTACGGTAGAAATTCCCCTGCTTATAGCAGAACAGATACTGTCTGAAAAGGAAGAAAAGTTAAGGAAAGATATGGATTTACATGGTTTGCATGTCCTTTTGGCAGAGGACAATGATTTAAATGCAGAGATAGCAGCAGCTTTGCTGGAAGAACAAGGGATGATCGTAACTAGGACTGCCGATGGAAAATCTGCCCTGGCACAGTTTTGCAATACAGCTCCGGGGACCTTTGATCTGATTTTGATGGATATCATGATGCCGGAAATGAATGGCTATGAAACGACAAAAGCTATCAGAAATCTGTCGGAGCGTCCAGACGGAAAGGAGATCCCTATTATTGCAATGACAGCAAATGCATTTGCAGAGGATGTACAGGCTGCTTTGCATGCCGGAATGGATGACCATGTGGCGAAGCCGGTTGATATGAGGATTTTAATATCTGTCATCACAAAATATATAGAACGGTAATGTCAATGCTGCGTGGACTTCGGAAGTGGGAGAACAGTTCGATGTATATATCGGCTGTTCTTTTTTTTATTTTTGGACGTTAAAACGGTAATGTTTTTCTTGTATATAGTAGAGCACTATAGTATAATAAAACCAGTTTTTTGTATACGTGTAAAAGCTATAATAAGGAAATCGGCAAACCAGATGAAAGTCTGGGACGCAAAGCTACAGGGCCTGTAAAATGGCAGCCAGTTGCATAAAATGAGGTGCACTGTCTGGTTGGCAGTGCTTTTTTTGAGGAATGATTTATCAACAGGAGATGATCTTCCCGATATTTGTACACAGACAGTTTATGATCCAAACATCAATGACATGAGTGGATTGATAAGCTGCTGTTGATGTTAGCGGAAGTTATAAAGCAACAAGAAAACTGCTGCAACTGTCATTCCATCTTCAAAGATTAATATTCTTAATGAAAGTTCGCTGACCAAAAGTATGTCATTTGGTTTCCTGTAGGAAAGTAAATGAATATTATTTAAGGTTCGGGATAAATTGTGAAATGCAGACAAACAAGAAAAGTAAAAATATAATAGGTATTATACAGAGTTTCCTTATATTGATATTAGTAGTTCTTATTATTTTTATGATGATTCAGATTAGTAGGCTGCAGGGGACAGCACGCGTAATAAATTATGCAGGTCTGGTACGTGGAGCTACACAGCGTGAAGTAAAATTAGAAATTACAGGAAACCAAAATGAAGAATTAATTAAATATTTGGATGATATTCTTCTTGGATTGAGATATCAGGATGGACATTATGACCTGGTAAAACTCAATGACGAAGAGTATCAGGAAAAACTGCAAATCCAGAGTGATTACTGGGATAAATTAAAAACAGAAATTGAAGCAGTAAGAAACAAGGGATACGAAAATACAGACATTGTTAATATGAGTG
>OLQL01000301.1_pt1 | contig 54594 bp, 85 predicted proteins | sample 1672971 | NCBI WGS metagenome assembly OLQL01 (sample SAMEA3136742, study PRJEB25190) | human gut metagenome | biome: human gut; feature: human-associated habitat; material: faeces | place: Austria | collected 2013
CACCTGTGTACATTACTATTGGGACGGGGACAGAGCTATATCCCCTTACCAAGCGTAACTGCGCTCAGGTGACTGCCTGCGGCATCCGCACTCGCACCCGCTACTCCGTCTGTGTGGTGACTACCCCCACCGGCGGCTCGTTCCGCATGTTGGGGCAGCCCTGCTGCTCTCCCAGCAACAATCTTGCCAGTATTGACGGCGGTACTGCACCCGCCCCTACGGCGTAAGGAGGGGTCAAAATGAAACGATCTACTCGGATGATGCTCATGTCCGGCGGACGCAAGGATGACCGCCGTTATGACCGGGAGCCCGAGGACAAATTGCGCGACCGCCGTGGCCGGGAACACTACGACAATGGCCGTTATGCACCGCGCTCTGAGATGATGGAGCCGGAGGATCGGGGCTATCGTCGCTACTCTGATGGGCGCTTTGCCCCACGCAACGATGGTGGCATGTGGGTAGATAGCCGCTACTGGGATGACCGGATGTACGGCCCTCAGTCTCACTACGGCTACCCCTACGTCCCCCCGGTCTATCGGGAGGATGGGAGCGCATACACAGAGCGACGGGAGATGAATCGGCCCATGAACAAAATCGGATTCGCTATCTCTGGCGAAGGAGAAATGAGAACTCCGAGAGAGTTTGACCATGACTACCGCATGGACGAGATGGCGTACAGAAAAGGTGGAGAACGCATGACAGGTTATGGGGCTGCTTCCGGCTATATCCCTTTCACGAAGGAGATGGCCGATGAATGGTCTAAGCATATGGATAACGAAGACGGCACCCGTGGCGCTCACTGGACGCTGGAGCAGGCAAAGCAGGTCATGGCCCAGCGCGGGATAGAGTGCGATCCCGTCCAGTTCTGGGCGGCCCTCAACATGGTCTATAGTGACTACGTTAAGGTAGCCAAGAAACACGGTGTTGGCGATAAGATTGATTTCTATGCCGACATGGCAAAATCGTTCCTCTGTGACAAGGACGCACCGGAGGACAAGCTGGCCCGCTACTACGAGTACATCGTGAGGGGCTAAACAAGGGGCGGGGGCAATAGCCTCCGCCCTCTATTTTTGAACTTTTTCATCGGTTTGCTATTTGCACATATTTACACCGAAAGTTACGCACTAGCTACATACTAGATACAAAAAATCCTGCAACCATTGCAATTACTAGGTTTCTTTTTCTGAGGAATTACAAACACATTAAAAGTCAATCTAATTTTAGAACTAAAAATACTAGAACAACAATAAAAATCCACAACAAAAACAACTTTTTTGAACTTTTTGTTCGTTGTTCTATTTGCACATATTTAAAAAGAAAGTTACAAATACTTAGGAAACCTTCTGGATCTCTTTAGCCAAAAACGAAACATCTACGTGCGTATAGTGCTCGGTAACATCTCCATCGGAATGCCCTAAGATACGCTTTATAGCGACTTCGTCCACCCCGGCCATCCTCATCCGAGACGCGGCGGTATGTCTGCACCAATGAGGGGTTGCGGAAGGAAGTCCTAATTCTTCCATAACTTTAGAGAATAGCGGGCGGTATTTGTATGCGGGGATTGCATTCCCGTCATCATCACAGATAATAGTTTTACCGCCCCTGGACAGCCACTTGGTCAGATATGGCATGATTTTAGGATGCACCGGGACAATGCGATTTTTCCCGGCCTGGGTTTTTAGACCTCCTTGCAAATAATTCGCCTCCGAATGATACGAGAATCTGGTAAGCCCCAAAAACTCGGACACCCGGAATCCAGTATAACATAGCATTAGTACGGTATCAGCCCAAGGGAATCCAGAGGACGCCAGGTTCTCCAATTTACGCATTGTGATATCATCAAAAGCACCCTTTTCGTGCTTTGCTTCAACTCCTGGAAGTTCCACAAAAGCGGAATAGTCTTTATACACGATATCGCGCTCTGTTGCGTGCTTAAAAAGTGCTTTCATAAGCATTTTGTCATTGCTAATACTAGATTTCGATAATCCGTTTGCCTCGTCTTGGTCAATAATAGATTGTAGGTCGTCAATCGTAACCTTGCACATATCCTTTTTTTCTAGCACACAGAGGCGCGCCCAAGAAGCCTTATAGCTGGCGATAGAGGCAGCTCCTGCCTTTGCATACTTTTTGGCAGACCACTGATTGTATACGTCTCCCCAGGTAACGGCGAGTGACTTTGCCGGGATATTAGATGCCAAATATTTGTCAAGGGCCTCCTGTGCTTCTTTGGCAGTTCTGTGGTAGGATAGATACTTTTGCTTCCACAGTCCGGGCCGCTCCAAATACGACACCCTGACGGCGTATCGGTTTCTGCGGTTCGGGCCAAGATTTACAATACTTCCAGTTCCGTTCGCTCTTCTCATTGACTTTTCCCCCTATTCTGGTAAAATAAAGGGGTGATATGGCACCCAAACCTTATCACCCCTATGTGAGCCGTCCCTGGTGTTGGTAGCACCGGGGGCGGCATTTTTATTGCGCCTTTTTCAGTTTCTCCATTTCACGGTTCAGCTTCTTCCCCATAGCCTCAAGGGCAGTGATCCGAGTGTCCATGACCTCCATGTCGTCCAGGTGCTCCAGTTTCTCCAGGATGGCGCTCTGGCCCTCTGCGAGCAAATTAAACCGCTTTTCAAATTTGGTTTCCATCATCATTACGGTGTTTTTGGTGATGCGCTGTTCAGCGTCCGCGATAATGGATTGGATTGCCTGCAAATCTTTTTTGTCCAACATACGTAAAATCTCCTTATTGTTCACTCTAAGCCAAACTGCGCTTTATTGACTACTTTGCCATCTTGGAACATCACATTTTCGTTAGCCCCAATAGACCCTTTACCTTCCCACATCCACATTGTAGTTACATATTCTGACCCAATGCCAAGATCTGATTCGGATAGCAGTTCTCCTTTCGATCCAATAATCGAAACTACTTCGTCGTATGTCATCCCATTTTTAATCTGGTTAAACTCATCTAAGCTAATTTTCTCGTCATTATAGGTAACTGCTTCCCCAAAAACATCAAACATAACTTTATCGCCAGTGACAGTAAGATATATTTCTCCAGCTTCTGACTGCTTGAGGTAAATGGCGCATCGTGTAGTATCTTGGAGTAATGGAGCATTCTTAGATAGCTCGACAAGAGTTGATTTAATATCCTCCCAGTTAGCTGGCGCAGACCCCGCTTCCTTCGCTTCTTGTATAAGCGCGGCTATGTCAGGGTCATAGATACTCACTGTGGTCATATCTCCAAATAGGGAGATCTCTATAAATGAGGTATCACAGAAGGACGAGAATGTAGCAGTGATATTGTCTTTTATTGGGTCACTTTCGGGTGTGGCTACAATGGTCTGTTCCGGGGGAGGGCTTTTGCTCACATCTACTGTTGACTCAGCAGTACAAGCGGACAGCGGGATTATTAGCGCCAATCCCCAAGCGGCCATTCTTTTCCATCCCATTTCCCATTCTCCTCTCTATTTTACCGCACTCTGGCGGTTCTTTTACGCTCATGCAAAAGTCCGATAATCCGTGCATTATATCGGAAGGCGATCAAACGCGCACAGAAAATTTACACTTCTTTTTTGGTGATATTCCCATCTTGAAAAATGGAACTAATGTTCTATAATAATAGTCAACAGAAACAAATTTTCCAGCATCGACAAAACCTGACAGAATATAAGGTAAACAGGGCGTATAGTGCAAACAGAGGCTACAAAATGTGCCAAAATTAGAAAAATTACATAGTTCTGATTGGGAGTGGCACAAACTGGGAGGATGGTGCAGAATGACGCCGAAAGAAAAATTGCTAGAGTCGATCGAAAGGCTTATATCCGCAATGGACGAGGAAAAATTAAAAAATGTTTACCAGTTTGTCCTGCACATTTCTAAATAGCACCGATACCATGCCGTCCCCTTATTCGGGGGACGGCTTTTCTTTTTGCATTTCTTCTACAAGCATATTCGCCATATCGGCCAACATTTGCCATTGGTCAACGGATAATCTTGACATAACCGAAATTAGACGGTGCTTAAAGTCTGGCTCACCATTGAGCAGGTCGCCGAAAAATGCGGAAAGCTCCTCGTTCCGACTCCTCTGCAAAAACATTGGTTCCGCCCCGTTCTTTAACCAGTCCTCATTTACGTTGAACTCTCGGCAAATAAGATCCACAAACAGTGGCTTTGGCTCCACCTTGTTAAGTTCTATATTCGTAATTGCTCCCCGCGTAACTCCGAGCCTTTTACCAAATTCTTCTTGCGAAATCCCCAGTGCCAAACGCACAGCTTTAATTCGTTCATTCACATGATCACCCCCTTGCTACATTAGATATTATACTATTCATTTTCTGTATTGTCAATACAAACAAAGTAATATAATTTCAAAAAATGTATTGACAATACGAAAAAATAGGTGTAGAATGTATCCAGAAAACGAATGAGAGGGGTGACAATATGAGCGAAAAAGAGCGCAATATTGCCGAAAGCCTGACGCGTGCTTGTGAACTTCTTCCCGACGGAAAGAAAGAGTATTTGATCGGGTATGCAGAAGGCGTAGCAGCTATGGCGGAGAAGGCCAAGGAGCACACTAATGGAGAAAAAGAAGCCCGCCCCTGACGGGGCGGAGAAGGAGGGAATATAATGATCGAGTCCAAGCATGTAATAATCAATCACCTCAACAGGTGGGTGGAATCATATGACATCGTAAAAGAATGGGATTCCGACGGACATATCATCCGACAGGAAGTGGTTAATTATCGGCGCGAATGGACCTAATCACGAATCCAGCCCCGGAGTCACGAGGGAAAAATAAGCGCCCCGGCCGGTGTGCGACCACCGACCAGGGCATGACACCACGTACCGAAGCTACGAGGTATCGGAGACAGTATATCACATCCTCCGGCCTCTGGCAAGATTGGAGGATTTTTTATGACCAAAGATGGGCAACTCAACGAGAGTAGCACGAAGCGGGAGATTGAGAACCGTTTCGCAAATGCACGCCGCGTCATGGACGACCTATGCCGGGCTTACTATGGGATGACTTGGGATGAGCATGAGCGGCTCCACGGGGAGAAGGGAGGCGAAAACGATGAGGCCAAGAACCAGAGCGCGGCCGCCGATCCCAACGGACGCTGAGATACTAGCGTATGACAATGTTCCAGTGGACGTTGCGGCCCGGTATTTAGACTGGCCGGAACAGACGGTAAGGCTGGCGCTCAGAGAGGGCCGGGCAACCTTCGGGATTGCGGTCAAGGACAAGGCGCTTACATACAAGATCAGCCCCGGCGGGCTGGTTAAGTACAAGCGAGAGGGCGTACCGTGCTTTGACTACGAAACCATCGTACACATGATACGGACTGCGGTGGCGAGCACCATTCAAAGCGAAATGAGCGATTTCAAGACAGAGCTTTTCAACTAATGAAAGAGAGTGAAAATTATGGGAGCACAAACCGAGCGCGACAGGCGCGCAAAAGCATACAGCTACCGGGCCTACCGCCGCCGGGTACAGCAGGCGCAGGCGATGGCCCAGCGGGTACAACTGGCGGTGGTTGCCGGAGCGGCGCTGGTGCTGGCTATTCTGGTGGCGGTCAGCCTATGAAGAAACAACTGATCGTGACCATTGCATATCTCTTTCTGCTGCTGGCGCTGATTGCACTAGTTGAAATCATCTGGGGCCAGGAACCGGAGAGCCAGGCCATTGAGACACAGGTGGCAACCACCACCCCGGCCCCCACGCCAACCGGACCGCTCACCATCCAGATCACCGGACTGGAGGGCGCGGAGAGCATCGACGATGTGTGGGCGGTCATAGAAATCCCACATTGAGGAGGGAGCAAAATGGACTTAAAAAAGATTTTGGACGAGCATCTCCTTTGGCTGAATGGAGAGGGCGGCAGCCGTGCCAACCTGCGCTGTGCCGACCTGTTCGGTGCCAACCTGCGCGGTGCCAACCTGAGCAATGCCGACCTGCGCGATGCCGACCTGCGCTGTGCCGACCTGCGCTGTGCCGACCTGTTCGGTGCCAACCTGCGCGGTGCCAACCTGAGCGATGCCAACCTGTGCAATGCCGACCTGTTCGGTGCCAACCTGAGCGATGCCAACCTGCGCAATGCCGACCTGCGCAATGCCGACCTGCGCCGTGCCGACCTGTGCGGGGCATCTATAGATCAAATGATGTGGAATATTTATACGGTGTTCTATCCGTTGCAATGTCCGGAATCCGGCTCTTATATCGGCTATAAAAAGGCAAGTGGCCTTGTTGTGGAGTTGGAAATCCCCGCAGATGCACGCCGGGCCTCCGCTACTAGCCGAAAATGCCGCGCCAGTAAGGCCAAGGTATTGAGTATCACAGATATCAACGGAAATCCTGCTGGCGGCCAGGTAAAGAGCAATTATGATCCGAACTTTGTTTATGCCATAGGCGAAACCGTTGAGGTGACTGATTTCGACGATAACCGATGGAACGAGTGCTCCACTGGCATTCATCACTTTATTACACGGGCGGAGGCCGTTATTTACGAATAAAAGCGCCGCTCCCCGGTGTGCGAGACCGGAGGGCGGCAAAAAGGAGAATAGAATGAAACCTATCATCATTAAAACATATCCAGTAACGGAAAGCAAGTGTGAATTGGTTCGGCTTCAGAAGGATGCAAATAGAATTATCACACAGCTTCAACGTGAACGCAACCTTCGGAAATCTTACATTGTATCAGAGATTATCCGGCAAGCTGCTCCGTATGTAGAATTTCCTACAGAGGAGCCTTCTTATGAGGATTAAGCCACCGCTTCGTGATACTCAATTAGAATCTCCCGCCGGGTGGTGTATCAGATGCAGGAATGAGCTTGGTTCATATGATACTAACGGAATCTGTAAAACATGCAAGGAGGAAGAAGAAAATGATTGTAAAGCCGGAGAACATGGATTTTTCCAACAAGAATATCATCATGATTATCAGTGGCCTTCCAGGGGTGGGGAAAACGACACTGGCCCTGTCCGCCCCGGACGTGATACTTATTGACGCTGACGAGGGCATGAGCCGTGTCAAGCCAGAGCACCGGAAGGACAGCTCTATGATCAAAACTTATGAGGAACTTCTGGCTGACATCAAATCCTTTGAGGGACGCTACAAGACGGTTGTCATTGATACCTGTGGGGCACTGATTGACTTGATGAAGGACTGGGCCATGAGGAATGAGCCTGCCGCCAGCAAGAAGTCTGGAGGCTTCTCCCAGCAGGGATACGGCTTTGTCAAGACCGAATTTCTTCGCTTGTCCGCTGAGCTAAGGAAGAAGTTCAATGTGGTATTCCTCTTCCATGCAGCCAAAGACCGGCAGGGAGACGACGTATTCTATGACATCGTGTGTGAGGGTTCCGCCAAGACGCTTGTCTGGCAGCCCGCCGACCTAGGGGCCTATCTCCATATCGTCAACGGGGAGCGCTATCTGGGCTTTACCCCCACTATGAACTACAACGCCAAAGCTGCCTATGGCATCAAGGGGCTCATGAAGGTTCCGGAACTGAAGGACGGGGAACCTAATGACTTCCTGGCCCGTTTGTTCGCCCAGGTCAAAGAGAACATAGCGACAGAACACGCCTCGCTCCAGCCTCAGCAGGAGCAGTATGATGAGACGATGGCAGCAGGGCGGCTGGCCCTGGATTCCATTCAGAAGCCGGAGGACATACAGCCCGCCATGTCTGCTATCAAGGTCCTGAAGCACGCCCTGACCAGTGAACGGGAACTGAAAGCTGCTCTTTCCGAGCGGCTGAAGGAGCTTGGGATTATCTACAACAAGGAGACAAAAGCCTATGAGTGGGCCGAGCAGAAATAAGTTCCTGCTGACGCAGAGTCTCTTATCCTCCTGGCAGTACGCATTAAAGGGCAGCTCGTTTGACGAATTTCTCTCCACGCTCCGCCGGGAAAAGAAGCCGCAATCAAAGGCCATGCTGGACGGTATCCGGTTTGAGAACGTGGTTCACGCTGTCAGCGAAGGGGCGGAAATTACCCCGGAGCAGGAGTGGTACAGGCCGGTCAAGGAGATCTGCGAAATCATCGCACATGGGCAGTATCAGGTCAAGGCATCGAGACCTCTGGTGGTGGACGGCGTAGAGTTCATCTGTTACGGCATTCTGGATTTCTTAAAAGCTGGAATCATATATGATACCAAGTTCAGTAAGACATACCACGTGGGGAAATACCTGGATAGCCCTCAGCACCCCATGTACTTCTACCTATGTCCGGAGGTTCAGAAATTCGAATATATCATCAGCGACGGGAGCTATGTATACCGGGAGTCATATCTGCCAGATGATACAGACCCAATTGAAAAAACTGTCCGCCAGTTCATGATCTGGATGGATCGGGCCGGACTGGTGGATCTGTACTGTGAGAACTGGAGGAGCAAATATGCTTGACAGAATCCGGCACTTTTTCAGGAGCCGCAAGACCTGCAAGGGGTTTTGCTTCACCTGCAAACACTACAAATTATGCGAGGAGGAAATGAAACATGGGAAACTGGGATGATTATAAAAGAGAAGAGCGTAAGCGGCTGAAGCCTGGTAACTACCGGGTGGAGATCGTTAGCGTAGAAGATACGGAGAGTAAAAAGGGGAATCCCATGCTGGTCATCGTCATCCGGCCAAACGGAAGCAATATCCCCATCAAGCACTACATCGTCAAGAACGAATGGTTTAATCAGAACATGACCGAGTTCTTTGATTCCTTCAACATTGATGACGGAGATTTTACCCTTCCGACTTGGGTTGGCGCTGTTGGCGCAGCCAAACTGAAAGAGGATGACCAGGGATACCTCAAAGTTCAATATTTTCTTGACCAGGATAGAGCGGCGAAACTTCCCCCCTGGGAAGGCCCCATGCCGGAGCGTCAGGAGCTGGTGCAACTCAAAGAAGTTGACGATGACGAGGATCTTCCGTGGAACTGAGGTGGTCGGATGCTGACCCACTACACCGATGCGGAGATCAAAAAGAAGCTGAAAGAACTGGTGGTCATAGCTGACAGCCGGGAGCAGGTTCATCAGCACATCATTTCCTGGCTGGACAAGCATAACATTCAGCACAAGAGCCGGGCCCTGGAGACTGGAGATTACTCCGTCATGCTGGGTGACGCCACTTTCGAGGACGAGATTGTAGTAGAGCGCAAGGCCAACCTGGACGAGATTGCCGGGAACTTCACCAATGGCCGGGAGCGATTTGAGCGGGAGATGATACGGGCAAAGGCCGGTGGCATCAAGGTCTTTCTGATTGTGGAAAACGCCTCCTGGACAGACATCTTTCTGCATAATTATCGGTCAGAGCTTAAGCCTCAGAGCTTTGCCGCAACGCTCCTATCCTGGCAGGCTCGGTTTAACCTGACAGTTATCTTCTGTAAGCCATCAGAGACGGCCCAAATCATTTACAGCACCCTCTATTACTGGGTGAGAGACCGCCTGAAGCGGGGGTAATCATATGGATATAGCTCCTGAAATCAAGCGGCTATTGCCTGCTCGGCAAATGGCGGAGACCTATGGATTCCAGGTAGGACGTTCAGGATTCATGAAATGCCCGTTCCACACTGGAGATCACACAGCCAGTTTAAAACTATATGATGGTGAAGGCGGCTTCCATTGCTTTGGGTGTGGGGCCCACGGATCTGTCATTGATTTTGTTATGCGCTTGTTTGATCTGAACTTTCGACAGGCCGTGCTCAGAATCAATGCCGATTTCCACCTGGGCCTCACATCCGGCAAACCAGACAGGATGGAACGGTCAAAGGTGCTAGAAGCCAGGCGTGAAGAGCAGCGGCGGAAAGACCGGGCTGAAACAAACTTCTATTTTATGCTTTCTGAACAGAGGTACTGGAAGGAGGCAATGGACGTGTTTGCACCCGTCGTTCAGGGCGAGAGATCCTACTATCACCCGCTATATGTCGAGGCCGTCAGGCGCCTCCCTTATATTGAATACTGGCTTGACGACTTTATAGAGAAGGGAGGCAAAAAGCATTGGAAGAATTGCCCGTATACACAAGGGACGACTACTTGACGACCACGAAACCGTTTGAATATTTATACGCTCACAAAGAAAACAAATTCGAGATGCGGCAGCTTATGGGGCGTATGTCCATCCAAGCGCAGGCGGTCGGAGTCAGAAACTTGGCAACGCTGTTCAAAGATTACATAGAGACAGTCAGCGGGACAGTGACGCCGGGCTTTAACCGAACGGATTTTACCGGACAGGAAATGGAACTGGACTGTGGGGGCTGGACGGCTACTGACACAGGTATTTACGGCACCGACAAGATGGGCTTTGAGGTCGTGGCCTGCTACCACCCCATCATGCCGGTTCAGCGGTTGGTAAACGTAGATACGCGGGAGCACAAGGTTATGCTTGCATACCGGCTTAGCCGCCGGTGGGACATTGTGATTGTGGATCGCAACGTAATTTCCGACAGCCGCTCTATCATCGGACTCTCCAAGTATGGAATCATGGTCAACAGTGAGACCGGCAAGGCCCTTGTACGATATCTGGCTGATGTGGAGCAGCTCAATTATGACCTGATCCCGGAGGTATCCAGCGTGGGGCGGCTGGGCTGGATTGAGGAATATGGCTTCTCGCCATATGAGGAAGAACTGGTCTTTGATGGAGAGGAAACCTACCGCACTCGTTTTGAGAGCATCCAGGAGCATGGGAGCCGGGAGGCCTGGCTGGACTGCGCGAGAGCTGTCCGGTCAGGCAAAACTCCCGGTAACGTGATCGCCCGTATCGTTCTAGCCGCTTCCTTCGCCTCTGTTCTGGTGGGACCGTGCCGTTGCCTACCATTTTTTGTACACCTGTGGGGCGGATCGGAAACCGGAAAGAGCCTGAGCCTGGTTCTGGCCGCCAGCGTGTGGGCCAATCCGGAGATCGGCGTTTACATCCAGACCTTCAACGCCACGGAGGTGGGGAAGGAACTGGGAGCGGCGTTCTGCAATTCCCTGCCCCTCATCATTGACGAGCTCCAACTGGTCAAGGACAACCGGAAGGACTTCGACCGGATGATCTATCAGTTATCAGAAGGTGTGGGACGGGCCCGTGGCCGGAAGCAGGGAGGCCTCCAAAAGACACCTACCTGGAGGAACTGCGTCATCACCACAGGCGAATTTCCCATCATTTCCGCCAATAGTGGAGAGGGAGCAGTCAACCGGACAATTGAGGTGGACTGCCACGATACCAAACTCTTTGATGAGCCGAAAAAGACCGCCACCAGTCTGTACGCCAACTACGGTTTCGCTGGGCGGGAGTTTGTAGATCACCTGATGGCGGATGGCGTGATAGAGCGCGTCCAGAAGCTCCAGGAGGACTTACAAAAGGCCATTAAGACCGGTGACACTATGGACAAGCAGACGGCATCTGCGGCCCTTATACTGGCCGCTGACAGGCTATCAGAGGAGTGGATCTTCCAAGATGGCGTTCTCCTTCAGCCAGACGATATCCGGCCATATCTGGTATCAAAAGAGACCGTCAACCAAAACGCCCGCGCCCTGCAATACCTATATGACTTCATTAACATCAACCAATCCAGATTCTCGCCGGGTGCGGACGCCCACCAGGGCGAAGTGTGGGGCGATCTGGACGATGATTACGCTTATATCATTCGCTCCAAATTCGACCAGATCCTTCAAGACGAGGGTTACAATGCCTCTGCTTTTCTCGGATGGGCGAAAAACAACAACCTAATTCTTCCGGGTAAAGATGGGAAAATGACCCGAACAAAACGGATTAACGGGCGAGTTTCACGTTGTATTTGGCTCAAAATGGACAATTATTTGAATGATTTTGAGGAAAACGTAGAGGAACTATTGCCGTAATTGGGAATTCGAAGTTGTAACACCGTAACACCTTGTAACACCCTTTTTGATATGTTTCTATAAAATAAAAAAATTGCGTGCGCACTTTTTTTAAAAATTCAAAGTTAAAAAATAGGTGTTACAGGTGTTACAGTTCTTTCAATCCGTTGCGGCGCAATGTTTATAGCGTAACACCAGACGTGTTACAAAACGGTTACTTAGTGTTACAAAGGAGAGACTATGATATTTCCATTTGAAAGAGAAGCTGAGCAAGGGGCCCCCATGCCGGACGGTTTATCTCTTCCAGATCAGCTTGCGTTCCGTTTTTTGTCCAGCATGTATGCAAGTATTAGAGCGGGATCTATAACCAGAGAACGGGCGATTTCTGATAAGGGGAAAATGACGTATCAATATAATATAGCAAATGAATCCATGAAACAATGGAAGGAACTAGGGCAGCACTGGTCAAACATTATTAAGTATGTTGAGTTCGCACAAAGTCAATATAGAAAGAATCGTACTTTGGAAAATGCGGATGTACTAAGCAAGGCGTTAGATGGGGTGCTGATATGATCACCAGAGACCCCTACGGCATCAGCGGAGCGGTGGGAAGCAGTCAAGGAGGTGCCGAACGATGGACGATAAGACGCGCGCCCTGCTGGGAGACAAAGAGGCGGTGGAGCAATGAAAGTGCTGGTTGCCTGTGAGGAGTCGCAGGAAGTCTGCAAGGCGTTCCGGGCGTTGGGGCATGATGCGTACAGCTGCGACATTGAGCCGTGCAGCGGGGGGCATCCGGAGTGGCATCTGAGATGTGACGCGCTGGAGTTACTGAAAATACAGTGGGATATGATTCTGGCGTTTCCGCCCTGTACATACTTGTCAAACGCTGGTGCTAAGCACCTGTTTCGCGGCGGCATCCTCAATCAGGAGCGATACCAGAAAGGTTTGGAGGCAAAGGAGTTTTTTCTGAAATTTCTGGACGCGGACTGCCCGAAAATCTGTGTTGAAAATCCAGTATCAAGCAGAATTTATGAAATGCCGCCGCACAGCCAGGAGGTGCAGCCCTGGATGTTCGGGCATCCAGTACAGAAAAAGACCCGTCTGTGGCTGAAGGGTCTGCCGCCATTGGAACCGACAGACATCGTAGACCCGGAGTGCGGCTGCCATGAGGCCGGTACGTGGTTTATGCGAGGCGGGAAAGACCGTCAGAAAAACAGAGCCAAGACGTTTCCTGGATTGGCAAAGGCGATGGCCGAACAATGGGGAGGTATCTGTGGTGGATGATATCAAATTAGCCCTGCTTGGCAATAAAGAGGCAGCCAAGCGGCTGACGGAGGCGGGGGTGCTGGTTCCGTGCCCGTTCTGCGGGGGAGAAGCGGAAGTTGTAGCATATGGCCCAAGATTATTGCGCCCATCAAGGAACCATGTTTATAGCGTTTCTTGCAACGAATGTGAAATGATGTTCGGATGGGATGTTGACTATGGAGGGCGATATGACACTGAGTATGAGGTTATGCTCGCCTGGAACACCCGCGCGCCGATTCTGAGCGCGGAGGAATTGCAGAGATTGGAGGTCAAGCCATGACGCGGGAAGAAGCGATTGAGTGCCTGAAAACTATACAGCGGTGGACTCCGGACTGGGATGACCGGGAAGATGGGCTGTCTTATTGGGATGCTATTGATATGGCCCTCTCCGCCCTCCGCCCCGTCAGCCGGGAGCAGGTGGAGCGGCTGTGGCCTGGGTGTGACCGTTGCAAAGCAGCTGATACAGCAATCGCATGGGAGCGGTGGGGACACCAATACTGTTCTCAATGTGGTCGCCCTCTCACCCCAGAGGCGTGGGAGGAACTGAGAAAGAGACTGGAGGCGCTAAACAATGACAAAAAATGAATTTATAGCCCTAATTGGGCAAGACGTAGTTGTAGACTATCCATTTGGCCGAGAACTCCAGCGGTGGAGCATGAAAAACTTTTATATCGATGGAAATGGCGAAGTCAAACATAATCGTCTCACGCTTATTATGGATGCTTTTATTGCCAACGCAAGAAATCCCCACAAAGGGAAGCCCACGCATGGTTAAGGAGGCGCTGAACGATGGCAAGGGCGATTGATGGAGAGTTGCTCGAACTGGAGATTGCAAATATTGCAAATAAACTGGCAAAATCCGATGCACAAAAGGCATTGATGGGACGGGTAATGTACTGCGTTGAGCATATGCCCACCCTCACCCCGCAGAACGAGCCGCTGACGCAGGCAGACCTTGATAGCATGGACTATGACAAGGTATGGATTGACTATGGGGACGACGGTGAGTGGGCGCTGGTGGTAAACGGTCGAATCTATTGCCTGGCAGTACTAGAGGGCGCCGGGTTCGAGGACATCTTGCGGGAGGAGCTGGGCGGTGAGACCCTGGATCGCCCCAGTGGAGATTACACCGTGTACCGCCGCCCGACGGAGGTATCGCCATGAGACACCAATACACCCGCGCAGAGCTGGAATCCATCACCCAGGAGACGGCAATCTACATTGAGGGCGCAGGGATAGCCCAGCTCCAATGGGGCGGCCTGGAGATTGCAGAAGGGTGCAGGGATGGATATCTGTACTGCAAGCACATCAAGCCGTTTAGCCTGGAGCTGTACGGCCAATACTGGACGGCCTTTGACGGGCCGCCGGAGGAGGGGTGAGCATGGAGAGACTGACATACTGGTGTGACAATGGGCATGGTGGTGGAAAATGGTTTGTAGCTATCGATGCCGAAGGAAGAGAAGATTACGGGCCGCACGTTGACCGCCTCGCAGCCTATGAGGAGACTGGCTTGGAGCCGGGGGAAATCGAACAGCTCAAAGGTGAAGCATTTGGTCTGAGAGTGGACAAGCAAGAGCTGGAGCAATATCGTGCTCTCGGCCCCATTGACCGCCTCCGCGAACTGGCCGAGGCCGCACTACGGAGGGAGCAGGATGGCTGATATTCTTACAATTATAGCCGCTGTGGAGTGGATGGCGCTTGGCCTGCTTGTCCTGTGGAAGCTCAAGGGGTGGAATCGAAAGATGGAAGAGTTATACGAAGACATGAAGAAACAGTGGGAGGCCGAGCATGAGACTAGTTGATGCGGATAATGCACGAGAGTGCTTTGGTGGTGATGGGGTGACTGGAGCCGTCATGAAGCGTATGTTTGATAGCCTACCCACCATCGACGCTGTGCCTGTGGTCAGGAGGCCGGTTCCGGGATATGAGGGGTATTATGAAGTGGACAATCTTGGAAGAGTGTTTAGCGTTGACAGAATTATTCATGTAAATGACAATGGGAGAATTTATGATAAGCCAGTACATGGGGCAGTATTAAAACAAACAAATCATTCCAGAGGGTATAAAACAGTCCCGTTAACGAAAAACGGGAAGACAAAGCAGGAATATGTCCACCGTATTGTTGCCTCTGCATTTATTCCAAACCCGGACAATCTTCCGGCAGTAAACCACAAAGACGAAGACAAAACAAATAATTTTGTTGAAAATTTGGAATGGTGTACAGTTGCATATAACAACAATTATGGGGGAAAAACCAAGAAGCAAGCGGAAAAAATTAGAGGAATATCGCATAACGAAGCCCACCGGGAAAAAATATCAAGTTCGTTAAAACAGTATTATAAGACACATATTTCTGCAAGTGCTGGTAGGGAAAGCGAGAAAAGAAAGCCAATTTTTCAGTTTGATTTAGATGGGAATTTTATAAGAGAATATTCGTCTGTTCATGAAGCATCTAGCGGAATTATTTCACGGAGAAGAAATATAACAGCAGTCTGTAACGGGAAAAGAAAAAGTGCCTATGGCTATATTTGGCGTTGGGGCCAGCGAAAGGAGGCCGACCATGGCTAATCTGATGTTTGCTGATGCAGAGTGCCCTAACTGCGGCAGAAACTGCGGAAATGGAGGACGCGGAGATATCTTCTACTGCCCCTCCTGTGGCTGGAAGGGAAAAATCAAGGGTGCCGAAAATGACATGAAGTTTATCGAGGAATATATTCGGTTTTGCATCGAACGTGACAAGGAGGCCAACCTAGACGAAGCCATCGAAAAGTACCTGAAAATCAAGGAGGAGGCCAACATGGACAAGCCGAGAATTTGCGAGGTGCTTGGGGTTGAACCAGAAGAAAAGTTTGAAATTAGAGGAAACACGTTAGGGCGATTTCGTATCAATAAATATGGGACATTCCAGATTGAAATATCAAATGACTGCTGGGGATTCTCCACTGTGGAATGTCTTAACAATCTCATAAATCATCCAGAAAACATCGCCCGCAAGCCCCGCTGGACGGAGCAGGAGGTGGAGAGGGCGAAGGCTATCAAAGTGCTATATCCAGTTGTTAAAACATTGGCATACGTTGATATAGTGGGACAGACATTTTACATGTATGATGACGAAGACAACTATAAGGGCAGTCTTGATAACCTTGATGAAACGTTTCCTACGCTGAGGAGCATAAGGCGGGCCACATTGGACGAGATCATCGGAGGTGCCCAATGACCAGAGAAATCCTTTTCAAAGCCAAGCGGCTGGATAATGGCGAGTGGGTGAAAGGAAGCTTGATTTCGTTTGCAGATGGAGGGCGATCGATTTTACCATCTGAGAGTGCTGTGCTTTACAAGAAGGGCGAGTCTCTTTTTTCTACTGTAAATTGCCTTGAGGTCGACCCTTCCACGCTCTGCCAGTACACCGGCCTGACCGACAAGAACGGGAGGAAAGTGTTTGTTGGGGACATTGTAAAATGCAGCCGTGGTTGCACCCATGAGGTGGTATGGGTTCAGGAACACGGCGGAACCTTTATCGGAGGAATGCCAGCAATCTATCTATCTGACTTGATGCCAGGATACGCATGGACTGGTGAGGAAGAAATCATCGGCTCCATCCACGACGGGGAGGGCGGGCAACATGAGCGAGTGGATTAGCGTCAAGGACAGGCTGCCGGAAAGTCAAGCGGATGTCCTTGTGGTGGCGTTTTGGCATGAACGCTGGCAGACCATGATGGGCTGGCATAGTGACATGGGAAAGAAGTGGCGTGTCATTACACCACACGGAGAAAGAGAGCCGGGCGGTGTCACCCACTGGATGCCCCTCCCAGACCCGCCGAAGGAGGGATTTGAAACGGACAGGGGAGCAAGAAAGTATACGGCGGGAGAAATTAAGGAATTAGCAAAGAAAGCATTTGAGGCTTGACAGAACGATTATTTTACATTATGATATAAAGGGGGATTATAAATAAAAATGAAATAAGATATTTCAAGTCTACTTAATGCAGTAGGAGCCATGTCCGAAATGCTCAAAGTATTCTATGACAATCTGATAAAACAGGGGTTCTCCCAGAAAGAGGCTCTTTACCTGACCAGCGACTATATGAAGGCGGTGTTTGGGAAATGAAATATAGCAATCCCGCTTGGGAGCCTTACTTTGAGGACATTTCCCCAATCCTATCAAAACTCTACTTCCTGACCAACTCAGGGACTATCAGATACATCATGGCGACTATGATTTTCAAGAAGATGTCCTTTCTCGAATGGAGGAACGAACATTGGACTTAACAAAATACGAAATGGAAACTATCTACAACTACAATCAGGAAGAGCCTCTTGCATCCTGCTATACGATGGATCGTGCCCTGATTCGCCGATTAGATGTACTTGCCGGAAAACACAAAGAAATTACTGTAGTTCGAACAGGTGAAGGTGTGAGGGAATATACTTTCCCCAAGAAGTGGATTAAAGTCCGCGCTCCGAAGGAACTATCGGACGAACAGCGGGAAAACATGGCAAAGAGAGCAAGAGAGAGGTTTGGGTTTGCGAAAGAAGGTGACAACTCTGAACAAGAATGATGTGACTATGGAGCAGGTCGTAAAACGGAAAAGAAACCGTCCAGACCTACAGCAGTTCGGGTATGAACTTGCGGAGCCGGGAGATAACAGCAAAGCGACTATGTTTATCCAAGCCCTCAACAAATTTGATAGAGTTGACCTCTCTGACGAGAATGCTGTAAAGCAGAGAATTGACGAGTTCTGGCAACTCTGCATCGACTTTGACACAAAGCCACAGGTATCTGGTATGGCTGATGTGCTTGGACTTGATAGGCGGCGACTATGGGAAATTACTCATGATGTTGTCGGGAGAAACCTTGAATGCAGCTCTGCGACAAGGGACTTGATAAAAAAAGAGTACAGAAAACTTGAGGTTTTATGGGAGTATTACATCCTGAATGGTAAGGTAAACCCGGTTTCTGCAATCTTTTTGGGGAAGAACAACTTTGATTACGCAGACCGCCAAGAAATCACTCTCACGCCTGGAACACCTCTCGGCGACTCTCCCGACCAAAAGCAGCTTGAGGAACGGATCGCTAGGTCTGTAGTGGTGGATGAGTAAACGACTATCGACTATAGTAGCGACTATGGCTGAAGATTCGCCAGGGACTAGCGACTATGACAGCCTCACGCGCGGGAGGTTGTGCCCACTAAAGGCTGCACAATCTCCAGGGCTGGCACTTTGGAGCCTAGACCCCGTGCCCGATTTGGCCGCAACGCTGAAAACTAGCGTGATTAAGTTCCAGGCCGACGGCAAGCTGCCCCGCGTGGAGTATATCGGCGGGCGTTGTGACGGCCCCCGCTGCGCCTGGTGGGACGCAGACAAAGAGCGCTGCGCCGTCCTATCGCTGGCCCGTAACAAATGACAATGCCCCGGCTCTCTCCTGATGGAGTGGGCCGGGGTTGCTTTATGCATTGTGTGGCGCTGTGCGGTCCTCTGTACGGAGTTTTGTGGCATTGGAATATAGAGACACCGCCAGACATTAAAACTGATCTACGGGCCTGTAAATGGCCTTTGCGGCGGTTCTGCTTTTTGGGGCGTGATCTCTTTGTTGGTCACGGGCGCAAAAATGCCGCTTGCTGACCGTAGGAGGCCACGCAAGCAGCGGGAAGTTGCTGGGGAGTGTAGGGATATGGGCGGACACGCTGGAGGGACTGGAGGGCAAAAAAACCGCCCCATAGCGGGGCGGGTGGTATCTAAGTTAGCATCCGACGCGGCAGATGCCTCCATCGGAAAAGAAAAGAGAGCCTACTTAGTAAGCCCTCTCTTCTTGCCGTATTAATATACATATCTATATTTCAATCCGTGGGGCCAGGGTCGAGGCCCACCAGAAAGCTGCGCCTCAGCCTCCCGACGCTTTTATATTACACTTCGCGGCGGCCTTTGTCAACTCCCAGGTCAATAGCGGATTTGAGCAGAGACATAACCTTCCCGATATGCTGGGCAGGGTACTTGCTCCACCAATCATCCGGGATAAGGTCCACCAGCTCGGCACAAGTGTCAGGGTAGGCTCTCCAGCCGCTACACTCTTTTGCTTGTTCAACTTTTAGCGCCGACCGGCGTTCTTCTGCTGTCAGCCCCTCATAGGCTTCGCGGGTGAATACCTCTTTAGCAGTCAGCTTTTTCATGGTTTGCTCTCCCTTCTCCCCTGCGCGGGGCCTCCATTGTGTTGATTGTATCGCGCCCGCTTAGGGCAGTCAAGATTTTTTCGCCGTCTCCCAGATCACCATCAAGGGAAGGGCAAGAATAAATAGGATAATCAAGCGGGGGGCACCTCCTCGGCGCTTTGTGGGAACAGCGGCGGATCATCAAGCGGGCAGTCATATTGTACTTGATCGCACATATTCCGTTCTTGGCATTGGCTGCAATCTATCCGGCCCCAGTCGTCCGGGTTGTGCATGTTAAGCATTTTTATTTCCTCCATTCTCCCGGCGGGCGAGTCAAGCCCAATTAAATACAAGCTGCGGGAACATTTTTTCAATCTGCGCCGCCTCTTTTGCGAAATAATCTCCAATAATGCGCCCGTTTTTGTAGATATTCCCGCGATAAATGCAATCTAAATCAGAAAAGAAAATATCGATTTTATCAGCGTCGCGGGGGCTGTCTCCATACCACATATCAAGATATTTTCCCATGTCTTACACCTCATAACTAGAATCAATATATTCTGCTTTGTAACTGGCTTCTAAGCTGGCGGCAACAGCTCGGCGGGTTGCGGCGTTAAAAACCGTGTGCCACGTTGCAGGCTCTGCAAACTCCTTGCAATACAGCTTTGCGGCGGCCTCTGCGACGTGTTCCCACGCCTTGCAAGCCTTGGCCTTGTCATAAGTCCTGGCCTTGGCTTTGCGGGTCAGGTTGCGTATTGTGGGCACGGTGTAAGCATCATAGATGCGGCGGGTGTTTTCGGTGTACAATTCCAGCTCACGGGCTGCGGCCTGGTCAATGGTGGTTTTCATTTAGATTTCCTCCTTGTCATGGAGGGCCCGCCCTGGTATAATGGGCTTGCCCTGGTTGGTGGTTCTTCTGGGGTTTCTTGCCCTGGTCACTATTGCTAGTAGTGGCCGGGGCTTTTATTTACCAAAAATCGTCCGGGCTAAATAGCGTGTCTGCGTATGCGTCATAGATTAGCCAGTCATCAACGATTTTCTCAGCGTTTGCAATCTCTCCATAACTGGCGCACTCATCGCAAGTTTCCTGCAAGTGCTGGTCAAGATAGATTCCCTTTAGCTGGTTTATTTGTTCCCGTGTCAAGTCGTGCACTGTAAGCATTTTCTTTCCCTCCTGGCCTGTGACCTTGCTTTTCCCTGCCGGTTGTGTTATAGTGGGGGCGACATGTGGCAGGCCATGCCGCCCCGTGTTGTGCTTTAGGCTCCCTGTGCTGTGCTAGGCTGCGGGGAGCCTATTCTTTTACTGCTTGGGGATTGCGTCCCGGATAATGCGGGCCGCATCCTGCGGGTCTTTGGCTGTGGCCTCTACCAGCTTCGCCAGGGTTTCAAGGTAAGATGCTAACTCGATCTGGGTCATGCTATCAATCTCCATTTCGTTACCTCCTGCCCGGTAGATTCAGCGCGGTTTCCCTTGCTGTGATTATATGATAGCATATTTGTTTGATGTAGTCAATATGATTTGCAAATATTTTTATTTATTTTTTGAGTGGGTGCGATTTGTGCCAAATTATTATTATATATGTGTAGGCTGTTTGGTATGGGTATACCCCAGATAATCAAGGTATTACAAGGATAACGGGCCGCCGGGCACCCCCGGGGGATAGGACAGGGCGGCCACCCACCACCTGAGCCCCCCTACCACAGAAAAATTAAAAAAAGCAAAAAACATGTTGACAAACAACAAAATTATTTGTTATAATGAATTTGCAAACAAAAGGAGGCGAGATGGGATGGCTGAGAGCATTTGTGTTGGATATGCGCGGGTGTCCTCGAAAGACCAAAATGAGGAGCGGCAGACTAAAATGCTGAAAGAGGCCGGAGTGCCGGAGCGGTACATCTTCATTGATAAAGAGAGCGGGCGGGACTACAACCGGGACAAATGGAACGCGATGATGACTGTAATCCGAAAGGGTGATACGGTTTTTGTGTGCAGCCTTGACCGGCTCGGAAGAAATTACACTGAGACTGGAAAACAGTGGGAACATATCACGAAGGAGATCGGAGCAGATATTGTTGTGCTGGATATGCCCATTTTGGATACCAGGAAAACGAACGATCTCACAGGAACGCTGATTGCTGATATTGTATTGAAAGTTCTTTCGTATGTGGCTGAGAAGGAAAGAATCAACACGCATGAGCGGCAGGCCCAAGGGATTGCTCTTGCTAAGGACAGAGGCGCATATAAAGGAAGAAAGCCGATTGAAATAGATGAGGTGGCTTTCGATGCAGCCTACAAAGAAGTTCTGTCTGATGGGAGGACGAACAAGTGGGCGATGGAAAAGTTGGGGTTGCGTCCAAACACCTACTATAAGGCAGTTGCGAAGTATCGGGCGGAACACGGGTTGCCTCCGCTGGAGAGCCGAAACAAAAAGGGGGTAAAAAAGGGGGATGTTTAACGAGGCAAACAAGAAACAGGTTCTTGAAATGCAGGATCAGTTTTATTCTGACAGAATCGGGAAAGTGTACGGCGATTTTGAAGTTACCCGTGTTTGGTATGATTGGGAAACACATAAACAGATGTGGGAGCTAACCTGTCAGAAGTGCGGAAGGAAGAAAGTCACGCATAACGGGAAAGATTATGCGAAAGGGAAGAATCAAGGGATTTGTGGGTGTGAAACAAGAAAAAGAATAGCAGCGGAAAAGGAAACCGCAAGGATTAAAAGAGAAAATTTGCCAAGCAACCCAAAGTGGATTGGGCAGAAAATTGGATGCTGGGAGATAATTGGATATAAAACGGGATTCGGCTGGAAAACGAGATGTACCTTTTGTGGTGCAGAGAATTACCACGCTCCAAAGTTTTTGTTGAGAGAAAATCCTATGGTTTGTATTTGCCAAACAAACCGAGGAAAGTTTGATATAGAAAAATGGAGAGGTGTTCGAAAATACCATCTAACCGTTGTTGGAAAACGCAAAAAGATGTTTGTGTGCAGATGTGATTGCGGTAGATCAGTTGAAGTAAATCCGGTGCTTTTTGAAAATGGGAAAATAAAGAGTTGTGGAAAAGCAGATTGTATTCATCATAAGTCCCTTATTAGTACACATGGATTATCAAAAGATAGGATATACAGAATTTGGAGCGGAATGAAAGAGCGGTGTTATAACCACAAAAACCATGCGTGGAAAACATACGGTGGGCGAGGAATAGACATTTGTGATGAATGGAGAGAGGATGTGTTTGCGTTTAGGGATTGGGCTCTGTCGCATGGGTATGCCGATAATTTATCAATAGACCGAATTGATAACGACAAAGGGTACTCACCAGATAATTGTAGGTGGGCTGATGCAAAGGCGCAAGCAAACAATCAACATCCGAAATATACATTTACCGCAAGACCAACCGAAAAGCGGAGCAGGAAACGGAAACTGGAATGGGAGATTAATGGAGAAACGAAGTCGGCCATTGATTGGTGCGAGCAATACGGATTGAGCTTTTCTTTTGTATCTTACCGCATTAAGAAAATGGGCATGACACCATACGAGGCATTAACCACGCCGAAAGTTACCGCTGGTAGGCCAAAAACGACAATATCCTAAAAAATAAAAAAAGACGGCTCCATCACAGTGGAGGCCGCCTGCAAGCAGATTGGGATTAGTAAGATCCAGTGGTATGTGCTGGAAAGGAGAGCTTTCTAAAATCCCGTGAAAAAAAGGCGCATTGAAAAATCGCCGCACAAAACAAAAAGAGGGTGGTTTTGGTGAGTAAGATGAAAGACCTCGCCGGTCAAAGGTTCGGGGAACTGATAGTAATAGAACCCGCTGGGCGCTCGCCCAAAGGCGCCATGCTTTGGCGGTGCATGTGCCGCAAGTGCGGAAATGAGTGCGTCGTTGAGGGGCAACGGTTAACCGATAAAAAATCGCCAAAGAAAGATTGTGGATGCAATAAGCGTGAGAAAACGGAAGATCTTACCGGGAAAACCTATGGTGCGCTGACTGTATTGAAGCGAACCGGAATTGACAAACACGGGAACGCGCTGTATCTGTGCAAGTGTTCCATGTGCGGTTTCGAAAAGGAGTTCCCCGCACAGACGATAAGAAGCAAACCAAAGGGATGTGGCTGCCAGCAATACAAAAGCGAGAATATGAAAAAATACTCTGAACTTGCCGTTAAGGCCAAGTTTGCAAAAACGGGTGGCATAAAGCGCGCAGATATTGCGGCAGCGAAGACAGACAAAGCGATGCTAAGAAGCAAAACTGGTGTGCGTGGTGTTATGCCGGAGAAAAACGGGAAAACATACCGGGCAGCCGTACAGGTTTCCGGAGAGCGCTGGGTAAAGACGGGTTTTATGTCTATTGAAAGCGCGAAGGCCGCTTATGATTCAAAGAAGAGGGAGCTATTAGAGAAATATGGACTGGATCAAATGCTGTGATAGGATGCCGCCGGATATGGAGCCGGTAATGGTGACGGTAAGAGTCAATGATGGAGGAAAGCAGACCTGGGTTGATGTCTGATACAATCCAGAGTACAAAGAATGGGAACAGCTTGCGGATGCTGTTGGAGATTACTGGGAAGGGCTTGGAAAGGATTATGAAGTAACTCATTGGATTCCGTACCCGGAACCGGCGGAAGATTGAATAATTGTAGTGCCAAGTGCCTCTCCAGATGGAGCGAACAGTGCCAAGTGCCTTTTATCTGAAAGGATAGGAGGCACTTTATTTTTATGGAAATTCGGGAGCTGGTGAAGAGGGCGTTCAAGCGTGACCTCTCCGACCCGTCTGCGTTATCTGATGCCTTTGATACGTTGCGGCTGCTAGAACCAGAAGATTTTACCTTGGCCCATGAGCGAAACAAGGAAGTACGTCGGCTGTCCGCAAGATTCGCCGCAGAACAAAAAAGCCTCCGTATGTTCGAGCTGAACAAGCGGAGTCTGCTGTTTGATGCGCCGTATGATTTTGATGCGGCGATAAGATATGCTGAGTGGGATAGAGAGCCGAAAAAGAAGTTTTATATGCCACGCAGAAAGCAGTTACTTCCGGTTGTTCAAGCTATGCAGCGGCTATCTGAACGGAAGATACGCATTTTGGGTGTTATGGCTCCCCCGGGCGTCGGGAAGACCACCATTGAATTGATGTTCATGGTGATGGAGGGGTTAAAGAATCCAGATTTAAGCATTCTGATGGGGTCGCACTCAAATTCATTCCTGCGTGGGGCTTATGAAGAAGTTGGGCGGATGTTAGATCCTAAAGGGGAGTATTTGTGGAAAGATATTTTCCCATCTATTCAAGTTTGTAAAACCAACGCCCAAGACATGCGGATTGATCTCGGGAAACGAAAGCGGTTTGAGACCTTTGAGTTTTCGTCTATCGGATCCGGCAATGCAGGCAAGGTCCGTGCGTCAAACCTGTTGGTAGCAGATGACCTTGTACCTGATATTGAGTCCGCAATGAGTAAAGAGCGCATGGACAAGCTCTGGCAGCAGTATTATACAGACCTCATGCAGCGTATGATCGGAGATTGTGTCCAGCTTCTTGTCCAAACACCTTGGACGTTACATGACCCCATTGACCGACTTGAACTAGCCCATGCAGAAGACCCAATGGCAGAGTTTATCCACCTACCTGCTCTGGATGAAAATGATGAGAGTAATTTTGATTATCCGTATGGACTTGGGTTTACCACGGCATTCTATCACAATCAGAGAGATGTTATGGACGATGCTTCCTGGAGGGCACTATACATGACTCAGCCCATTGAGCGTGAAGGACAGCTATACAATGAAGATGAGCTGCGCAGGTATTTTGAGCTTCCTGACGGGAAACCAGATGCAATCCTGTTTGTGTGCGATACGAAGGACAAGGGCACTGATTATTGCGTCATGCCAATTTGTTACCAGTACGGGAATGCCTTCTATTGTGAAGACGTAGTATGCGACAACAGCAATCCAGAGGTTGTAGAGGCGCGGCTGGTGTCAAAGCTCCTTCAGCATAAGGCTCAAATGGGCCAGTTTGAAAGCAACAGCGCTGGTGGGAAAGTAGCAGAAAAAGTTCAGAAAGAAGTTAAAGAAGCTGGCGGTATAGCGAAAATCACCACAAAATATACGACACAGCAAAAGGAAACAAAAATCATAGTGAACTCGCCGTGGGTGAAAGACCATGTGCTGTTCAAAGACAACTCTGTCATAAAGAAGGACAAGGAATATCGAAGGATGCTCAACTTCCTTTGCGGGTATACGATGGCAGGTAAAAATAAGCATGATGATGTTCCTGATGCTTGGGCAATGTTTGCTGAGTATGTTCAGCAACTCGAAGGGAACAAAGTAGAGGTGTTCCGCCGTCCATTTTAAAACACAAAATATTGTGTATAATGCCTTGATTAAATCGTATATATTGTGGTATAATAAAGGAGGATAGATATTTGCCCATATCCGCCAGGTTTCTTTTCCAGCCTCCTTCACACGGGCGGGGTGGCGGCGGTGCAGCCGCTGCCCCTACTGTGTGCAATATGCCCTTGTAGCTCAATGGTGAGAGCGATACCCTGATTTGGCATAGTGGACGCCGGTTCGATTCCGGCCGAGGGCTTGGTGACCCGCACTTTTTGCGGTAGCCAACTTATTAAACCGCTCCAAAGTACACGGAGCTGACTGTGGAAAGACACTATACCGGAGGCTTAAAGCGTCAGTTATGCACCGGAGAAGGGTAACGGCGTCCGCCTGTCATGGAGGCGGAAGCGGTGGCAGCTATGACCTGCCCCGGCGCTATCCCACTGAAAACTGCCCTGCGAGTGGCTAATCATGATGTCGCCGCCGAGACCAGGGTGTGTCAATCTAAGCGAGACGGCGCAAATATGCCATCTTAGCTCAACTGGTAGAGCAACCGTCTTGTAATCGGTAGGTTGGAGGTTCGATTCCTCCCGGTGGCTCCAGAGATGCCCGGTGTATGCCGGACAAAGCATCATCTTGTGGTGGTGCTTTATATGCCGAGTGCAGCAGCAGAAGCGAAAGCGGCGGCCATGGACAACGCCGTGGACGTGTGGCGGCTCAATGCCGCCTCTCGGCTCCAAACGCAGATGGAAAGCAAAAGAGGCACTGCGCGATTAAATTAAATGCCAATGGGCGGCTGGACAACCTACTGTCCGCCATATGCCGCTCCTCGCCGCATGAGGCGGGCGGTGGCACCAGATGTATGGCACCACAGGTTAAAAGCAGACGGGCCTTCCTTGTGCGCTGTGCGAAAGCGGCAAGGTGAAAAAATTATTTTTGGCTGACCCCGGCCCTATAAAGATGAACGGTTCCGACTGACGACACCAGCGGAGGGGTTGAGATGTACCGTGATTGCTATACGATGAAACTGGCCTACCCATGTGAGGCTGACGGATGTAGGTGTGGTTCCGGCTGTCTTAGGACAAGGCCGGATTGTAACAGGACGGCTGACGAAGATTCGTATAGTAATTGTGATGTGATACCGCATAGCGGATTACATACAGGCCCGCGGCAAGCCTGACCAACCCCGCAGCATACCCCGAAAGGGGTATATCTGGACCATTGGCCCGATGGTCGGGCGGGCCCCTCATAAGGGCTTGGTCTTGGTTCGATTCCAAGATGGTCCACCAGAATTAGAAAGGAGTCGCCCAACTGAATGAAGATTGACATTTATTGTCCGGTCTGTGCCGCTGCTGGCATCAATCATGGAAAAGGGCGGCTTTTGATGCAGGTGGATAGCAAAACAACTGGTATAGTTTATCCATACTGTAAGGCTTGCAAGAAAAACATCAAGATTGAGTTAAAAGGCGATAAAAGCGCCTGAGAATATATAGTTTAGTGCCAAGTGCCTCCGGGCAATGCCTGGACGAAGCGTGCCGAGTGCCGAGAGTAGACCTTATACGGGTCTGTTCTTGGCACTTTTTTGTTTGTCTGGAGGTGACAGAGTGACTGAAAACAATACTGTTCGAGCTATATCCGAGTGGCCGGTCAATGGGCTGACTGGGCGTAGAAAAATTTACACCGCCAAAAAGAAAGTTACCCCGGAAAATGTGGTGGAGGTGCTGGGCAAGGCACTGGCCGTGCATCGCATCAACAGTGCGGAAATGTCCTATTTGTATGACTATTACAGAGGCAAACAGGACATCCGGCTGAAAGATAAAATCGTCCGCCCGGAGATCAACAACAAGGTGATGATTAACCGGGCGAACGAAATCGTGGTATTCAAGTCTGCTTACCTTCTGGATGGCCCAATCCGTTATGTGTCCAACGGCGGAGAAGATGATATTTCTTCTAATGTGAATACATTGAATGAATATATGCGAGCCGAGAGCAAAGACACTCTCGACAAAGAGCTGGCAGACTGGATGCACATCTGCGGTGTTGCGGTCCGCATGGTCCTCACTGACGAAGTCGGAGAAGAAGACGGGTCCCCGGCATCCATATATACCCTTGACCCAAGAGCGGCGTTTTGCATCTACCATAGCGGAGTAGGGCAGAAAAAGGTCGCTGGTGTGCTGGAACAGGTAGATGATGAGGGACAGCCCTACTTCTGCGTGTACACCCCAGAATGGTATTTCGAGGTGCAGAACGGTCAGATCACTAAGCAGGAGGGCCGTACCATCCCCTACATCCCTATTGTGGAGTATGTGAACAATGACGCCCGCATGGGTGCGTTTGAGCCGGTCATCCCAATCCTGAACGCAATCAACATGATTGAATCCAACCGGCTTGACAGTATTCAGGATTTCGTCAACGCCTTTGATGTGTTCCAAAACTGTGAGTTAGAGGACGGTCAATATAAGGAACTGGCAAAGGGCGGGATGGCAATTACTATCAAAAGCGTTCAGGCTGGTATGGAGGCCAAAGTATACCGCATCGCCTCTGAACTGAACCAGACCAACACGCAGACCATTGTGGACGATTTGGAGGACGCATACCTGACCATCTGCGGGATGCCGAACCGGAACGGAGGTTCCTCTACCAGCGACACTGGGCAGGCGGTCATTTACCGAGATGGATGGTCTGCCGCTGAGAGCCGGGCCAAGGACACGGAAAAGACATGGGAGCGGTCGGAACGGGAGTTCCTGCGGCTGGTGCTGTATATCTGCCGTGAGACTGGCGATTTGGATTTGCAGTTGGCAGACATCAAGCCGGAGTTCACCCGCAAGAACCTGTCCAATATCCAGTCCAAGGCGCAAGTTCTGGCGGAGATGCTGAACAACAGCAAGATTCATCCGAAGTTAGCCTTCCAGTACAGTGGGCTATTCAGCGATCCCGAATCTGCGTACCGCGTAAGTATGGATTGGTACGAGGAAAACCAGCGCAAGATGGAGCGGAGCCTGCGGGATGAACTGGCGGCGGAACGATTTAATGGGAGCGACCCGGCCAATCCGCAGGCCGGCGGCGGTGATACTGAATGAGCGGGTTCTATGATCTTACCGACAAAGCCATTGACCTTTTGAACAAGAGGGCAGTCAAGCGGTTTGAGGATGCGAAAGACGAAGTTGCGCAGATGGGCTTTGATGAACTCAATGTGCTGGAAGTCACCCGAACACTATATGACCAACTGCGCAAGGACAACCAAGATGTCTTTCTTGAACTAGCGCAAGAGCGGTATCAGGAGGCCGAACCGCATGGAGAGGAGCCGCCTAATTTAGCGTGGTTACTGGCATTGCTGGCGGCGTACAACGCTGTGACGAAATACCAGTATTCCCGCGAATGGGAGCGCAAGCGTGACCGCACAGCGGAGGCTATTAACTCTACTACCGCAAAGGTCACAGAGTTTCGCCGGGGCCTTTCCTACTGGGCGCAGATGACGGAATGGTATGCGGTGGAAGTCACAGACCAGTCCACACTGAAAGCGTTCCAGGACAGCGGCGTGCGCTATGTGAAATGGAACACCATGAATGATGGGCGTGAGTGCTCCACTTGTAAGGAGCGAGACGGAAAAATTTATCCCATCCGGAGCATACCAAGCAAGCCCCACCCTGGTTGCCGGTGCTGGTATACCCCGGCGGAGAAAAAGTGAATAAACGGGCGGCTATCCCGACGGGGAGAAAAGTGGAGTGCCTTGCCACCTGCCGCCTGTTCATTCTACAAGGTTAACTATTGGAGGCGATAGTTGATGGAAGAAATCTGGAAAGATATTGATGGGTACGAGGGGAAATACCAAATAAGCAATTTGGGCAATGTAATGAGCCTTAATTATGCAGGAAGAGGATACGCGAGAAAACTTACACCAAAGTGTAATAACAGCGGGAGACTTTGGGTGGAGTTGCTTGATGGAGGGAAAAGAAAGTGTATGCTCATTCATCGGCTGGTTGCACTTGCGTTTATACCAAACCCAGAAAACCTGCCACAGATAAATCATAAAGACGAAAACCCGAAAAACAATGCCGTAGAAAACCTTGAATGGTGTGACCAAAAATACAACATCCGATATTCATTGGAGAGGCATCCAGAAAGATATAAAGAAAAGAGACAAACTGCCAAATATGGAAGACGGCTTAATTTGAAAGTAGACCAATTCGACAAAGATGGTAACTTCATTAAACGATGGCCAAACTCAAGGACGATCCATGTTGAAACAAAAATGAGCGATTGGGGCATTTCTGAGTGTTGCAGAGGGAATAGGAAAACGGCTCATGGATTTATCTGGCGATATGCCAGTTAAATATGAGGGGAAGAGAATCCGCTCATCAAAGAAATTTCGCAGGCTCACAGAGATGTGAGGATAATCAAACGCAAGAATAAGTCGGAGATGACTATAAGCGCAGAGGAGAGTTTGTATGCCTACCATTGACACCAGTACGATTGAGGGATTTGACAGTATGACTGCGGAGCAGAAGGTAGAGGCCCTTCTGAAAGCAGAAGTTCCCGAGAAGGTAGATTTGTCCCTGTATGTATCTAAAGACACCGCAGACAAATATGCGACAGAGGCGGCGGAACTGAAAAAGCAGCTCAAATCCAAGATGACCGATGACGAGGCCGCCAAAGCTCAGGCCGATGCTGACCGCAAGGCTCTGGAGGACAAGTACATCGAACTGCTGCGGAAGTCCACCATTGCCGAGCATACCGCCCGCTACATCACCATGCCTGGTTATGACGAGAAGTTAGCTAGGGAAACGGCAGAGGCCCTGTTTGATGGCGATATGGAGAAGGTCTTTGCCAACCAGCAGAAAGCCAATGCCGCCTATGAAAAGAAGCTGAGGGCTGATCTGGTGAAGCAGGACCCCAAGCCTTCCGGTGCTGGTGGTGGGAACGAAGAAAAGGACGAGGCCGTTGAGTTTGCTAAGAAGTTGGGTAAGCAGCGGGCCGACGCCCTCAAAAATGCAAACGAAGGTTTGAAACACTACTTTTGATGAAAAGGAGAGAAACAGATGAAGTTTACCAAGACTTCTGTTGGCGGAACCGTTGAGATTCTGGCCGCTGACGATTTTGTGGCGATCCCCATTTGTGTCACGGAAACCGCTGCCGTCCCTGCTGGTATGCCCATGACTACTGCTGGGAAGAAGGTGGCTACTACCTCTTATGCTACCGCTGTTGGTATGCTGCTGTATGATGTGGACCCGACCGAGAATCCCAATGGCGCTCTGCTGGTACAGGGAGTTGTGGACAAAAAGAAAGTCGAGTCCCATGCGAGCATTACGCTGGATGATACTTTTGCTGTGCCCGGTATCATTCTGCGTGACAACATTGGCGTGAACGAGTAAGGAGGGATACATAATGGATTTGAGAGAAGTTTTTACTCCTGCTGCGATTGCGGCCAACTGGATTGAGGTTGCCTCCAATCAGATTCCTTATCTGGGCGCGACCTTGTTCCCTGCCCGCAAGAAGGCCGGCCTTGACCTGTCCTGGCTGAAAGGCTCCCGTGGGCTACCTGTCTCTCTGATGCCCTCCGCATTCGACGCGAAGGCCACCTTCCGTGATCGGATTGGATTTGAGAAGCTGGAGACCGAGATGCCTTTCTTCCGTGAGGGATACAAGATCAAAGAGAAGGACCGGCAGGAGATGCTGCGGGTGCAGGAGTCTACCGACCCCTACGCTGCCGAAGTGATTGCTCGTGTATTTGACGATACCCGAGATCTGGTTGACGGTGCAAATGTCGTGCCCGAGCGGATGATTATGCAGCTCCTGTTCCCCGAGGGTGGAGACGTTGGTATTGCCATTAAAGCAAACGGTGTGAATTACACGTACAAGTATGATACAGACGGTTCTTGGAAGACCTCCAACTACACCGCACTGACTGATACTGCAACTTGGGACAAGCCCTCTACGGCTGACCCCTTTGCGGCGTTCAAGACAGTCAAAGACGCTATCCGATCTAAGACTGGAACTGAACTGACGGTCGCCATTATGAACTCTTACACGTTCAATCTGCTTTCCAAGACGGATGCAGTAAAGAATCGTTATTTGACCACTAATGGCCTGTCTCTTGGCTATCTGACAGACGCCGAAGTAAAGGCGGTTGTGGAGTCTACTTCTGGTCTGCGGATTGCCATTTACGACAAGCAGTACCGGGACGAGAGCAAGGTAGCCCATGCATTTGTGCCCAATGGGTATGTCTGCCTGATTCCTGACGGCGCACTCGGTGGCACTTGGTATGGAACAACTCCGGAAGAGGCGGATCTGCGTGGAGCGTCCAGCGCAGAGGTTTCCATTGTGAATACAGGTGTTGCGATTACCCGTATTCTCCAGGAGCATCCTGTAAACATCAACACCTTCGCGTCTGAAATCGTCCTGCCCTCCTTCGAGCGTATGGACGAGGTGGCTGTGCTCAACGTCCTGGGGGGATGATCGGGTCTGACACTCTAAGCCTTTTCCCCGGCAGTCAGACCCTATTGTGGAAGCAGGTGTCCGAGCTGGTAGGAGATGACCTGGCGGTCAAGGCTGATGGATCTGTAGTCGGTACATTCCATCATGTGACGGATACACCGAGTTCAGTTCTGAGCCGGACGAGCAAGAAGGTTATTACTTTCCGTTTCACCTGACTAAGACCGGAAGCAAAATGACCTTCAAGAAAAATGGTTCACCTACTAAGCAGGACATTGCATTTGACCCGGATATTATTTTCCGGGTTACGAAGACCGATGCTTTCGAAGTGTTGGTAGATAACCAAAGCGTTGTGACGTTCAATTTCTCTGGAGCTACATTCGAGAGTTAAGAAAAGCGGGAGGCAGCATGAAGTTTATTCCAAATTACCGCGTGTGTTATGGTGGCCGGTTTTATGAAGTTGGTGCCCAGGTCTCTATCAAGGCCGAAGACGCGGATATGATGAAGCGGCACGGGACGGTGTTGGATGAACCGACGCCGCCTCCCGCCGCACCTAAAAAGCCGGGTAGACCTAGGAGGGCGGACAATGGACAATCTGGCGAGGTTGAAACTCCGCACGAATGAGCCGGACGAGGCCATCCTGGAGGACTGCCTGGAGAGCGCAAAAGCGGCGATCATGGCGAGACGGTATCCGTTCCAGGAATGGCCGGAGGAACTGGAGAGCCGGTATCTTGATTTGCAGTTCAGGTGTGCGCTTGACCTCTACAACAGAATCGGAGCAGAGGGACAGCTTAGTCATGGGGAAAACTCCATCAGTCGGGCTTGGGAGTCCTCTTGGATTTCTGAACCGCTCTTGCAGGAAGTGACGCCAGTTGCAAAGGTGGTGGGATGATGGTTCATCCGAATGGACACAAAACCGTTATTGAATATTCCGGTGTGAATATTTGTGATATTTCTATTGATGGATTCCATTTAAAAAGCGTATCAAAGTTAGATGTACATGATGGTGCGCCGGACGAATTTGCAGAAGTGACACTCACTTTTTCCCCTGGAGAAATCATCATCAAGCGAAAGGATGATGAGCTATGAGATCGTTGCTCCGGAATCAACAGCCTGTTTTCTTCAAACTATACAAGGGTCAAGAGGAAATCGTAGATGAATATGGAAACCCGACCGGCTCATATGTCCCTATTTACAGCGAATTGAAATCCGCTATGCTGTGTGTTTCCCCGAACAAGGGCAATTCCGAGGTGGAGCAGTTCGGCTCACTGGAGGATTACGATCGAACGGCAACTACCGCAGATACGGCCTGCCAAATTGATGAGGATTCCGTTTTGTGGGTAGATGGGGCTGATACTGACGGCCCGTATAACTACATTGTGAAGCGGAAAGCTCCATGGAAGAATAGTATTCAATACGCTATCAAAAAGGTTTCTGTATCTGAGTACGAAGCGGAACAAAAATTGTTTGATAGAAAAGCAGAGATTGAGGCGGCGATGCTAAGTGCCAAAAATAAAACTGAAGCTGAGCACGGACTCGATCAACCAAGCATTGAAGGAAGTCAAGGCGTATCAGAAGAAGGTTGAGGGGGCTGGCGAGGAAATCGCAAAGCAGCTTAGCGAGATTGGCTACTCTGTCGCCTACAGCGTCATGCAGGGACATGTGTTTTCTGGTGAGACGATTGAAAGTTTGACACTGGATAAAAAAGGCGAAGGGCGGTATGTCCTATACGCCGAATCGCAAGCAATATTGTTCTTTGAGTTTGGCGCTGGCGTACGCTATGGTGGCGGGCATCCATGGGATGATGATTTTGGGTTTGGCCCAGGAACATATCCGGGGAACGGGCATTGGGATGATCCTAATGGCTGGTGGTTCCCGACAGATGATCCAAGGCTTGTTATAAGAAGAGACAAAAATGGTCAGGGGTGGGGGCACTCCTACGGCAATAAGCCGCATATGCCATTCTATAATGCGGACAGGGCCATGAGAGACAGTCTCTTGACAGTTGCCAAAGCGGTTTTGAGATAAGGTTGGGATTTTGTGCAGTGGAGAAAGAACCCGTTTGGATTAAGCGAAACAGATTACAAGAAAATTTATAACTCTTGGTGGAACATGAAGAACAGGTGTTCAAACCCAAAGTCGCAACGGTTCTATTCTTACGGAGAACGAGGAATAACCTTGTGCGAAGAATGGATGGACTCCCAGGTGTTTATCGGATGGGCAGTAAAAAACGGGTGGAGACCCGGATTGACTATTGAACGAATCGATGTAAATAAGGGATATTCTCCTGAAAACTGCACTATTATTCCGTATGCGTTACAAGCGCAAAACAAAACGACAAACATCAGAATCAAAATAAATGGGCAAGAAAAATGTTTGTCTGAGTGGTGCAGAATATTTAATTTCCCGTTCAAAAGAGCATGGAAAAGATATCACGTGTTTGGGTATCGAGATGTCGAAACCATTTTCTATGAAGGGGATTTGAGGAGGCGGTCGGTATCATAGACATTGAATCGTTCCTTTTCAGTCAAATTGCAGGAGCGCTTCGAGCGTCCTATGAAGGAATTTTTGTGTCTGGCGAATATGTAGACAGCCCCGCAAAATTTCCGGCCGTCACCATCGTTGAAAGCGACAACAGCGTGCTTCAAAAAATGAGAACAGCGGCACCAAATTTGGAAAACGCCGTGTCGCTGATGTACGAGGTAAACGTCTACACGAACAGTGTAGGGTACAAGAAGTCCGAGGCAAAGGATATCATTGAAACCATCGACAATGAGTTTTCCAAGATGGGATTCACTCGTACCATGTGCAATCCGGTGTCCAATTTGCAGGATGCCACTATTTACCGCATTGTCGCCCGGTATGAGGGCGTAGCGGACAAGGATTTTAGAATCTACACAAACTAAAAGGGCTGACAGTGCCGAGTGCCTCTGTGCCAAGTGCCTCCCTAAAAAATTAGGAGGTACTATTTTTATGGCAGGAATCCAACTTAGCACAGCGGGCGTCACCCTGTTGTACGCCGCAGAAGCCACCGCTGGCACTCGCCCGACTACTGGGTACGAAAAAATCTCCGAAATCAAAAGCATTCCTGAGTTGAACCCTGAGCCCGACAACCTGGAAACAACGACCTTGGAAGAGACGGAGTGGAAGACCTATGTCCCAGGCTTGAAGGACATCGGCGGCGCACTGTCTTTTACGGCAAACCTGACCGAGGCATCTATGACCGAGTGGGAGGGCGTTGTCGATGCCTATGATACGGCAGCCGCCGGAAATAAGGCTACTTGGTTCTGTATCGTGATTCCTGGGCTGACCAAGGCACTGTATTTCACGGGTCAGCCCTCCCCGATGGGTATGCCCGCTATGGAGGTCTCTGCTGTTCTGGAAACAACTCTCTACATCACCCCGACCGGTGCGCCTCAGTGGGCAGCAAAGCCTACTGATCTGGAAAGTATGAGTCTGAGATCTTCTACCAAGAAAAACGTTGAGGTTTGAGGAGGAAATACCATATGAGTGATAATGTCGTGAGCATTCAGGATAGAGTGATGCCCGTTCGCGTCATCGACAATAAGACCGAGACGGCGTATGAACTTGATTTTAGCAGAGAAAGCGTTAAATTTGCCGAGAATCGTGGCTTTAAGGTGGACGAGCTGACAGTGTTCCCGGTGACTAGAATCCCGGAGCTGTTCTACTATGCTTTCCGAAAAAATCACAAGAATGTAGCCCGGTCTCAGACTGATGCCCTGCTGGATGGTATGGGCGGGATGACAAGTGCTCTTCTGGAACGTCTGGTTCAGCTCTACAATCAGGCAGCCCTTACCCACCTGATTGCAACTGACGAGGATGCGGCAAAAAACGCAGAGGTGACTGTGGAGCTGTAAATAGCCCACGGTCTTATACGGAACTATTTGAGGCGGAGTGCCCCTACTATCTGTCCATCGGCATGACTTGGGAACAGTATTGGTATGGTGATGTATGGATGGTAGAGGCATACCGCCAAGCTGATAAGCAAAGGCTTGAGCGGGAAAACATGATGCTCTGGCTACAGGGCCTTTATAACTACGAAGCCCTTTGTGACACATCTCCGATATTCCGGGATTTTGCCAAAAAGGGGACAAAACCAGTTCCATACCGAACGGAACCGTACCAACTAGGCAAGAAAAAAGAAGTACCAACCGAGCAGGAAGTTAAAAACGAACGTTTGAAAGCCACCCTGTTCTTTAAGAATTGGGCAAGGGCTGCTGAGAAAAAGTTCCGGTAGGCCCTGGTTTGCACCTTGCCAACTTCATATGAGATAGCGGAGATTTTGATTGCCTCCTTCCCCAAGTTGTGGTAAGATTTGGGGGAGGAGGGATGAAATGTGACAAGACGAAAGACAAGAACGGATGCAGATAAAGGCGTCATTGAATTGCTATGTTTCATTTTGTTGCTTATCCCGTTTGGGATATATCAGTTATGCAAGGGAATTGCTTTGATAATATCTGAAATTTCTGGACGGAGGTAGAAAAATGAAAAAGCTAGTTTCTTTTATTTTGGCTGGATTGATGGTTGGTTTGATGATTTCCGGGTGTCAAGGTGAGGATATGGACCAAGAAACCCATGAGTTGCTTGAAGACAATGAATTTACATCTCTTGTCACACAAACTTTTAATAAAATCGGGATAGATATTGGGGAAGAAAACATAAAAATTGAGTCTGACATGGAAAACCATGGTGTGCGAAGCGTGAGCGTAGAGGTTATGTGTGATGACATAGAAATGCGTTTTTCTTGTTTCTATACAAGCGAAACCTGGAGCCCTGTTAGTATTTCAGACGTAGAAACAGACCAATATTATTGGATTACTCCTTCAGCAGAAACATATGAAGATGTGTATGATTGGAAAACCGGAGAGATAATTAGCGAAAAAACAGAGGAATTTCCAGAATTCACAACTCAGAAAAGCCAACAGGCCGACGATTCTAAAGCAGTGTATCAAGATTATCAATCAATTTTGGATGATTATTCAGAAAGAATTAGGGATGCTGTTCCGGAATTGATAGAGGAATACAAAATAGAAGCCGCAAATAACACAGAGGGGCTTCAAGGGCTTGCCACATTAAGTAACGAAAAGATAAGCGAACTGGCCGAAATATCAAATGAGGGAATTTCCAAAATGGCTGAATATTATTATCATGCCGGAAGCGGATCATATGATGAGTATGAAGAATGGGCCGGGAAACTGATGGATGTTTATATGGAAGAAGCTACAAAAATTCAAGACGCATATATGGATTCAGCAATGTAATCAAAGATATAATACCGGGCTTGTAAATCGAAGTCCCCGCTATCTTATATGAGGTGGCGGGGGCTTTTTATATCTTTAGTGCCAAGTGCTTCATTGCCAAGTGCCGTATTTCAGAAGGTGGTAGCATCATGGCCGTTGATATTGATAGTCTGCAAATTGAAATAGAGGCAACTTCGAGTGATGCGGCGGCAAAAATCGACGCATTGGCTACCGCGCTGACTAACCTGAAAACAGCGGCAAAGGGTGGAGCGGGGCTTACTACAGTTTCTAAGCAGATGCAGGCACTTGCAAATGCGGCAAAGCTGATAAATAGCAGCAGCATTAATACAGTAAAGTTAAAGGAAATGACAAGTGCACTTAACGGATTGTCTTCTATCCAGAAGTCCAGCGGCTTGTCCTCCACAATCAACGCCCTTAAAAAGTTGCCTCAGATTAGCGAGTCCTTAGAAAAAGCAGATTTAGGAAAGTTTGCTGTTCAGATGAATCAGGTGGCGGACGCAATGCGCCCCCTGGCTACGGAGATGCAGAGAGTTTCCAGTGGGTTCTCAGCTTTCCCGATAAGGATTCAGAAGATCATCCAGAGCAATACCGGACTCGCCGCCTCGAACAATAAAGCAGCAAAAAGCTTCGGCGTTCTTGGGACTGGGATTAGTTCCGCACAGGCGAAGTTCGGCGTTTACCTGATTGCATTACGACAGATTGCTTCTGTTATGTCCAACTGGGTGAAGGAATCCAACGATTACGTCGAGAACTTGAATCTGTTCACTGTCGCCATGGGAGATTACGCAAAGGAAGCCAAAGCGTATGCAGAGGAAGTACATGCGGCAGTGGGCATTGACCCGTCTGAATGGATCAGAAACCAGGGCGTCTTTAAGCAAATAACTGGTGGCTTTGGAGTCATGGAAGAAAAAGCGAATCTTATGTCAAAAAACCTGACACAGTTAGGTTATGATATTTCTTCCTTCTATAACATTTCCATTGAAGAGGCCATGGAAAAACTGCAATCCGGCATTGCAGGCGAAATTGAGCCACTGCGACGCCTTGGCTATGCAATTGACGTAGCTACCCTGCAAGAAGTGGCATATGCACATGGAATTGAGCAGAGTGTAAATACGATGAACCAAGCGCAAAAATCCCAGCTTCGTTATTTAGCGATTATGGAGCAGAGTGGGAACGTAATGGGGGATATGGCCCGGACGGTACAGACCCCGGCTAATGCTTTGCGCATTCTAAATCAACAAATAACTCAGTTAACCAGAGCCTTAGGGAATTTATTGATTCCATTTTTACAGCAGATTATTCCGTATGTTCAGGCATTTGTGGAAGTCATTACTGATGCGATACAGGCATTGGCGCTTCTGGTTGGATTTGAATTGCCTGAGATTGATTATTCCGGGCTGGATGGTGTGACATCTGGTGCCACAGATGCGGAAGATGCCATTGAAGGGGCTACTGGAGCGGCCAAAGAAATGAAAAAGGCGTTGCTCGGGATTGATGAATTGACCATTCTGGAGCCGACTGCTTCTGGAGGCGGTGGTGGATCTGGTGGCGGAATTGGAGGCGATTTGGGTCTCGACCTTCCCGAGTATGACTTCTTAGCCGGGTTGGAAGAACAGGCATCTAAGATAAAAGAGCAGATGGAATCTATTTTGGGGCCAATCCTTTCTATTGGAGCTGGATTTGCTGCATGGAAAATTACTCCTAAAGTATTGAATTGGTTTAAGGATCTTAAGAATGGAAAGTTTAGCAAGATCGATAAACTCGCAGCGGGTATCGGGCTTGTAATTACGGGATTTACGCTTGAATGGCAAGGCGGATACGACATTGGTTACAATGGGCTGAACCTTGAGAACGCCATAAAAACAGCTATCGGAGCCGGACTAGGAATCGCTGGATCGCTCCTTATCTTTGGGACTGGGCCTCTTGGGTGGACAATTGGTATCGTAGCCGCGTTATCTGTTGCCATTGCAAGTATTACCATAGGGTATAACCGGAGACAAATAGATGACGAGATAAAAGAGCGGTTTGGAGAAATTGAACTGACAGTGGAAGAAGCCAAAGAACTGGCAGAAAGGATTATGTCATCTCCGCTTTCTATCCAACTGGACATGTACGTGGAGGCAAAGACTGGTGCAAAAGAAGCAATCGAAAAGTATCTTGCATCTTCCGAAGAGTTTTCTTATCTGATTTGGAAGGTATCCGTTGGCTTTGAAGTAGATGATGCTGAATTGAGCAACAGTATTGATTCTATGATCGCTGACGCACAATCCTTCTTAAATGCACAGAGAGAAACGTATGCGCTTGCTGTCAACATCGGCTTTAGTGATGAAGGAATCAAAACTGAAATGGCGGCATTCGTAAACACGTATTTTTCTGAATCCTCCAGCGAAATGCAGCGTCTTGGGACGGAATTAAAGCAAACGATGCTAGATGCACTTGCCGATGGAGTCATTGATGAACAGGAAATGAAGACGATCAATGATTTGCAGTCTGAGGTAAACCAGATGCTTTCTATGGTTGCTGACGCTGAGTATAGAGCAAAGCTCAACAATGCAGTATATGAGCTTGGTGGAGACTTATCATATGAGAGTGTAAAGGACGTCAGTGAGAAATTGGGCAATATAGCGCAAGAGCAGCTTGATAGTTTAAAACAGACACATTTGGACGCACTGGCGGTTATCGAGCTAAAATATCAAACTGATGGTAATTATGAAGAATATACTGCGGCAATAGAAAACGAAATGCAGACTTATTTTGCAAATCAAGCACAGGTATCTGCAACCGCTTTTGAGCCTCTCATTGGAAAATTTAATGCGGCATTTTCTGACGCGCTTACAGAGGCGCAACCTGCGTTTGATCGGCCGGTAGAAGACCTCCTTGACAGGACGTTCCATCAATTCACTACCGATGAAACCGGAGTGCTTGTCGGAGATAGTATAAGCGATTTTATGAGGAGCGTTGACCAACAATGGAAACTTGGGTTCCAAACGCTTGATATTACTCCAGAAGTGAGAGCTGCTTTGTCTGAAACGCTTGCCGCGTTGGAGCCTAGAGCAGAACAACTCCAAAAGATCGCTGATGATTCTAGAGCCGCAGGTATTGCTGTCCCGCAGTATGTTTCTGAGGGCCTGCATGACTACAACATGCTTGCAGCCATTTCCGGTGATATGGATGCTATCAACTATTTGCTTGGAGAAAAACTGTCTACAGACCCCAATTTCCTACAGGCACTTCAAACTGCGACAGATGCTGGCATGAACATCAATGAGGCTGTTGCAAATGGATTGTTAGACAATCTCGAAGTGAAAGAAAACGCTGATGGAACAATTTCGTTGATTAACGATACAATCGGCGAAAAAGTTCTAGAGGTTACACCAGCGTTAAAAGAAACCTTAAAAACTCTCGGTATAAATATGAGCAATGGGCTCATTGAGGGAGTTGAATCAAAGGACACAGAAGTATTTAACTCTGCAAATGGGATAGGTAAGCAGGTCGGAAACGGAATTGCGGATGGACTTGATGATAGCACACGGGCAGTTAAGAACGCGGCAGATAGGCTTGTTGATATTGCGCTATCGGCAACAAAGACCGCAGCAAAAATTCATTCACCATCTCGCTTGTTCCGTGATGAAGTTGGATTGAATATTGGCCTAGGTATTTCCGAAGGAATCGGTAATAGTAGAGATGCTATACTTTCGGAAATTGAACTTACAAATCAGCGTATGGTGAGTGCTTTTTCAACTGGTTCGATTGGTAGTCTCTCTAGATCTTTTTCTGTGGAAGAAGTAAAGAGCATAAATACACATACATCTGGAACCGTTACAGTAACAGACGGAAGAGAAGGCCAGCGGGAGATAAATCAAGAAATGATAAGCACATTGTTTGCCATAAGCCAGCAAATCATTTCCGCAATTGAAGAGAACAGCGGAGACGTTTATCTGGATGGGGATAAGGTCGGAGAACGAGTAACGGAATACCAAAATAGGAAGAATCGCATTTTTGGCAGATAAATTTTAAATTGGAAGAAAGGGTGACAATATTGGTTCTTGAAATTGATGGGTTTGATATTGTCCCTTACATTTCATTTGGAGGAGTTAAGTGGCAACGGTCTGACGTGGACGGGGAAGGAGCGGGTCGTACTTTGGATGGCAAACTCAGAAGGAATCGGGTGGCAACAAAGCGGCGGCTGGATATTACCTGCCGTCCGCTCAATGCCGCCGAAACAAGTAAAGTCTTAACGGCAATTATGCCGGAATGGGTATCGGTTCGATATACAGACCCTCAAACAAACAGCATTGCAACAAGAAAAATGTATTCCAATAACAACCCGGCTACGTTTCAAATGAAGCAGAGGAACGGAGATGAACTATGGGGAGGGATCACATTCCCACTGATTGAGGAGTAATATATGCCATACGAGTATCAAGTAGAAATTGGCGGAATAATGTACGGAATGGATAGCATTAAAAGCGCAAATATAAAGCAGCCGTTATTCGAGTATTTTGGAGCGGGGAATGCAATGCCTGCTGAGTTCCACATTACATTTATTCCTAAAGAGGAACCTCCCAGAATGGCAAAAATTGTACCATTCTGTAGAGAAGAAGGAGAAAAAGATTGGCATAAGCTAGGTATATTTTTTGTTGATGTAAGGAGTGAAGATAGACAGTGGAAAAATCTCATTGCCTATGACTCCATGCTGAAAACCGAACAAACTTACTTGATTAGTGAAGATGTGGGTGAATGGCCAAGGGGGATGAAAGCGCTTGTTGCGGATATAGCAAGCCGTATAGATGTAGAAGTTGATAGTAGAACAGTTATCAATGAAAGTTATGTGGTTGAATATCCAAACGATTATACAATGCGAGAAATTTTATGCCATATAGCAGCGGCCCATGCAGGGAATTGGATTATTACGGCGGACGGGAAATTGTTGCTGGTTCCGCTTTTTACTGCAATGCCTCCAGAGACATATTACTTAATAGAAGACAGCGGAAGTGCCATAGTGTTTGGAGAGGATAGAATTTTGGTATGAATAACAAGTATTATGTAGGCCAAAAAGCATCTTCTTTTTTAAAATATGAAAAAACTCCTCCAGTTAGTAAAATCCGGCTGTTTTGGGATGATGAAAATGCATTCGAAGCTGGAGATGATACAGGATACACAATAGAATTGTTTTGCCCATCAGCTACGCAGAAGATGGCAGATAATATTTTGAATGCAGCAAAAGGATTTGTGTATCAAGGATTTTCGGCCCCTGGCTCAAGCCTAGTTCCAGAAGCGGAACTGGGGGATGGAGTAACGGTTGACGGTTTTTACGGAATGATAGCAAATCGGGATATAGAATTTGGCCCAGGGAATTTATCCGACATCTCTGCTCCAGGGGAAAAGGAAATTAACCATGAATATCCTTATTTGAGCTCAGAAAGTAGAGAGCTAAAACGAAAAGTTACACTAGGGACTTCTTACTATGGCACTAAAATTACTCGAAAAAACGGATTAGAAATTACCAAAACAGATAATAGCGGTGCAGAGAAAAGCCGGGTTATTTTAAACAGCGATATTTTGGCCTTTTATAATGACGATGGACAGGCAGCACTCTATTTTGATGCGGCCAGTGGAAGATACATTTTTCGCGGGGACATCAACATGCAAGGGGGATCTATTTATTGGGGAGATTCCTTCCCTTACAAGTCCCAGTTTTCAACATCTCCGGATGGACCATGGCATGATAAGCAGCAAGAAGGAGATAAATACAGACGAGATACATATGATGGGGGAAAAACTTGGGAAGAGCCTTACCAATTTGTCGGAACAGACGGACGAGACGGTATAGACGGTTCGGATGCAAGTGTTACATTCAACAATGTACTTCGAGCATTACAAAGAGCAGAGGCGACACAAACAACATTTATTACAGCGGATGAGCTAGGGGCTCCCACCATTTATGGTGCCAAAATTTATGGTGCAGAGATATATGCTGGCGGTGTAGATGATATGGGTGGACAAATTATTGGGCTCTTGGACACTGGGATGGTGGTATGGAACGGAGATGGAGAACGAGTATTAACTATTTCTGGAAATGCAGATACTGCGAGCCTTGTCACGGGCTATAACATATTACGCTTTAACTGTCCGTATATGTCGGTAGAAGCCACATCATCAGTTTCCTTTCATGGACGATTAGTTTCTTTTGATGACGTAAATGAGGTTTCAGGACTTTATCTGAGGTTTTCTTAATGCTTCCTAAAATATATTCAGCGTTTCTCAACTTGACAAATGCATGTAACTTGGCGTGTCGCTATTGTTTTGTGGAACAGCATCCAGATATGATTTCCCTTCAGGTAGCGAAAGATGCAGCGGATTTTTTGGCCGCCAACGCGGGAGACGGGGTTCCGTCTATCAACTTTTTCGGCGGGGAACCACTACTGATGTGGGACGCTATTATAGTCCCGCTGACCGAGTATGTCCGGGATCGGTATCCAGCATATAACCTTTCTATGACAAGCAATGGAACTCTGCTGAACCAGGAGCGGGCGGAGTATATGAGGAAGAAAGGAATAGGGCTCTTGCTTTCCATGGACGGAGACAGACGGACTCAGGAGCGCAATCGACCGCTTCAGGATGGCGGCTCCAGTTTCGACATTCTGGGGAAAAAGCTTCCTTTAATTTTGAAATACTTTCCTGATGTGATGTTCCGCTCTACGGTAACACCGGAGACCGCAGTTGACTTGTTTCACGATATGATATTTGCAGAACAAGCTGGTTTCCGCACATTTTTTACTATGCCGGATAGTTTTGCAAATTGGGACGGCACTGAGCCACTGGAGGAGGAACTTCGGCGCTATTCAGAGCATTATGTCGAGTGCTTAGAAAATGGATGGGAACCAATCTACTTCACACAGATTGAAAAGTTTTTCCCCAAAATACTCTTGCACAACCAGGCGATCCAAGAGGGGGCAAACCGCGCCTATACCTCATGTATGGCCTGCGGCAAGTGCGGGCTGGGTTCTGGGCGCTATGCGGGGATTAACCTGAATGGAGATATCCTAGCTTGTCAGGAGTTCTTTTCACGAGGAGATAATCCATTCGTGATTGGAAATATCTATACTGGGGTGGTAGATGAGACGCGGAGACGACTTATGCAGAAATACGATAGCGCACAGGTTGAAGGGGATGGGTGCGATGAATGCCCCCTAAACCGCATCTGTGATGGAGGGTGCGTGGCCAACAACTATATTCGATCGGGGAGTTTCCACCATATGCCCCCCATCTGCTGTCGGTGGAACCGTCTGCTATTCCGAGAGGCAATCTATCTAATGGAGCGGCTGGGCAAGGCAAGAAACAAACGCTTTTTAGAGAGGTGGCATATCTATGTTGCCAGATGAGCTGATCGAAGTACCGGAATACCTGAAGGGGGAACTTACCGGTGCAAACGTCATGCCCATGTGCGACTTCTGTACGGAGATTGCCTGTGAGACAGATGGAATGGCCTGTGGTGAGACTTGCAGCCAAGGATGCCACGGGCAATGTACTGTGGTACAGTGCGGACAGTGTAGCGGCTGCCTGGGTGGATGCCAGATATGCGAATCATCCTGCCAAAATTCCTGTCAGTCCTGTCAGTCATCCTGCGAATCGGCAGCGCAAAACCCTACCAGCTATGGTTCCATCACGGTGGGTGAAGTTACCAGCCATACTATTGAAGTAACGCTGAAAGCCATTTCAAAAGCAACATCTTATGTGATCGCCTATCGGCCAGACAGCACGACCACTGCCCGAAATGTGGAAACTACGTCGCGAAATTACACGCTAACAAGCCTCGAGCCTAACCAGAGGTATGTAATTAACTACTATGGCAAGAACAGCTACGGAACCGGCCCTTATATGCCTTCCCCGGTCTATGCCACCACAAGGCCAGAGATTGTAATTGAACCGTGGTCATGGACATCATCCAATGGGGCAGCGACGGACACACAGACCCGTAACGCCTACCAAATTTTACAGGGTAACCGGGCAGCGGATGACTTCCATCACAATGTATGGAACGACTTCATAGACAAGATTGTGGAGATGCGAGAGGCATACGGATTGTTTTGGACGACGGACAGTGGGCGCTTTCCCTCCGCCTCCGGGTGCAAGGTGTCCGCCGGGGACACACTGACCGCCGAGATTTACAACGCGGCCAAGACCAATATAGGTTCCATACAATCTACCGGGATACAGGATGTAGATCCGGGGGACGAGATAACCGGATACCACGTTCTTCACATCTCGGATGTTCTGAATGATATCATTGGAGGTCTGTAATGGATAGTCAAAAAATTATTCAAATGGCGGTAGCAATTAGAGAAGCAGCCTCTAGGATCACAGTATCTGGGCCAAACAATTGGACACAGTTGCTTGGTATTATCCACACAGCGGAATCTATAGTTACAGAGGCGGGGAAGGAGGGAGAACATGGCGGATAAACGGATTGGGGAATTGCCTCTTATCGAAGACCTTGATGATGAGTCTTTTTTTGTGGCTGAACAACAAGGTGCAGCAGGACATATTACCGGCGCACAGATAAAGGGATTCGCCCGGAAGTCCGTGGAGGATATTGCAAACGCTTCCCAGAAATCGGCTGAAGCGGCGGCGAAGAGTGCGTCTGCAGCCCAGGAGAGCGCTACTCAGGCGGAGGAAGCGCAGGAAGCAGCAGAGAGTGCCAAGAGTGGGGCAGAGGTTGCACAAAAAGCGGCGGAAACGGCACAAGGCGCCGCCGCGGACGCGCAGGCCGGGGCGGAGAGCGCCAAGACGGCAGCGGAGGCAGCGGCGGACGTTGCAGCGAAAGACGCCGCCGAAGGTGTGCGGGAAGAGCTCTCCGTCTATGTGGAGCAGACTAAGGCAAACGCCCAGGCGGCAGCAGATTCGGCTTCGGAGGCCGCAGCGTCCCAAGAGGCCGCAGCAAAAAGCGCCCAGGGGGCGGCAGGCAGTGCAACTGCGGCGGCGCAGAACGCGGTGGATGCGGCGGATGCCAGAACGGCTGCCGAAGCGGCACAGGGCAAGGCGGAGGCCGCCCAGGTGGTTGCGGAAGCAGCCAAGAGCGGGGCGGAGACAGCGGCGGGCACGGCCACTACAAAGGCCGAAGAAGCAAGCGCGAGCGCCGAGACCGCCAAGCAGTACAGCGGAAAACCGCCGAAGCCGCAGAATGGAACCTGGTGGGTATGGAACGCAGAGACCCAGGCGTATACCGATACCGGGATTAAGTCTGTTCTCTCCATTGTGAAATCCTATCCCTCTGTGGAGGCTATGGAGGCGGACAAGCTCAATATGCATGAGGGCGACCTAGTTATCATCGCCTCCACTGTAGATGACCCAGATAACTCCAAGCTCTATGTGCATGATGGCGTTGGCTGGGTGTATCTCTCCGATCTTTCCGGCGTGGAGGGCGTGGGGATTGCGGGCATCTCTCAGACTGACGGCAACCATGCGCCGGGCACCACGGACACCTACACAATTGAGCTGACCGATGGGAGCTCATACGAGTTCACTGTCTACAATGGTGCGGATGGCGACGGAAGCGGAGACATGCAGTCTTCTACATATGACCCACAGGGCAAGGCGCAAGACATCTTCGGATATGCGGACAATGCAGCAAAAGGCAAGCAAGACAAGCTGAAAGGTACCGCTGGCCAGGTGGTAGGCTTTGACTCCGAAGGCAACGCAATCCCCCAGGCGGCCCCCAGCGGATTGCCGGATGGCGGAACTGTGGGGCAGTTGCTGGAAAAAACGGAGGACGGGGCAGAGTGGGCAGACAAGCCTGTGATGTATGTAAACATAACGCCACCGGCTGGAGATTCCCCGTTCGGAACGGCTGACCACACGATTGCTGAAATAACGCAAGCAGTCTTGAACGGGGTAACCGTGCTTTCAAAAATATCGGCAGGAACCGATACTAAAGTAATTCCACTTTCGACTGTAACAGACAGTGTGGCTTCCTTTTCGTCTACGTCTGTAGACTACGGCGGGTCTGTTATCGCCAATATTGTACCCCAAGAACAGTCCGAAGTGGTTATTATAGCGGAAGATCAATTTAGAGCAAGCCAGATTCTATACGATAAAGGAACGAGTGGCCTTGATTCAGATGATGTGCAAGGCGCAATCAAAGAACTGGCTAAGAACAAGCAGGACTCCGCAGATGCTGTAACTGTTTCCGGCGGCGGCACGATGCAGATGGGGGAGAGCCTGGGCAAAGGGCCGTACACCATTGAGGTGACAGAAGACGGAGAGGGCGGCGACCTCTCCGCCGAATATGTGGGCTACAGCAACACGGGCAGCGGCCTGGAGGCCACCAATGTGCAAGAGGCTATCGACGAGCTGGCGGGGAAGGGCGGAGGCGAGTATCTGCCTTTGACTGGCGGGACTATGACGGGGCCTCTCACTTTAAGCGGGCTGCCGACCAGCGAAAACCACGCCGCCAACAAGCAGTATGTGGATGGCTTGGTTGGTGACATCAATGCCATGCTGGATGCCATCAACGGGGAGGTGGTGTGATGTGGGCACTGCTGCGGATAAGCTAACCTATTTACAGGAGACGAAAGAGGCAATTCGGAAAGCAATTGAGGCGCAGGGGGGGACTGTGGCCGCGGGGCTCCCATTTCGTCAATATGCGGGATATATCACGCGCCTCACCCCGCCGAATGCTTTGGCGGTATCGGACGGTGACGTACAGGTTACCTGTAAGCTGGGCCACCCAGTACGGGTAGATGGGCCATTAGCCTACCCAACGGGTAAGACCTACTATCTGTCGCTAGAAGGGGACGGACTCCCTGAGATTGGGAATATGCGCTGCCCTAAAGGGGCGATTCTCTTAATTACCCCTCTATCGGCAGGAGGGAAAATCGCTGTAGAGGGTGGAGCGGAGGCACTTGGCACATCCTCTGATGGCGGCCAGACATACCGAATAACAGGAGATTTTCTGATTTTTAGCTCAGGTGGTATGCACAGCGGCGGGAGCATCAACTAAAGTAGATAACTACACGCACCACCTTCTTGGAGACATAAAAAGCCACCCCCGTCGGAGGGGGTGGCATGGACCAATGAAAGGTGAGGGGGTAAAAATGTTGGTCCGCGAAGTCATTATAGCATCCTGGAAGAGAATAGGCAAGCCTTCTAAGAAAGAGGAAGTGACGAATCAGTATGAAAAGAATCGACTTTGACAAGTACACCACCGCGGTCGCCAGCATCGGCATGTGGCAATGGGTGGAGGTGTAACATGGCTATCGTTGTAAACGGCAAAAAAGTTGCCGGGGTGGGACTGCCTGGCAAAGACGGAGCTCCAGGGGCAGACGGCAAGGATGGTGCACCTGGAAAGTCCGCCTATCAGGCGGCAAAAGAGAAAGGATATACCGGAACCGAAGAGGAGTTTAACACCGCTCTGGCTGGTATGCAAAGTGCTCCATTCCTGCCGCTGAGCGGAGGAACAGTTGAGGGCGTTCTCGAAATTAGATCAGGGATTGAATTTGGCTATGGCAGCAATTCGATAGAACTATCTCCCTCATCTGCAAGTCGGCTTGAATTGGTGGCTAATGCTTCCGGCGGGTCCAGTGGCGGCTCGATTGGCGGAACAGTTGAGCTGATAGGGTTGTCCGCGCCAACGGCATCCAATAGTGCCGCAAATAAGCAGTACGTGGACGAGCACGCGGGGTCGAGGGTTATTTTGGGGAGCTATGTGGGGACAGGAAAAACAGGTAAAAGCAACCCTAATCAAATAACCTTAGCCGAACCCTTTAAAATACTCTGTATTTATGGCATGCAATGGCCAGATTCGTATCGAAGTATCGACAATTCTGGTACTGGCGAAACTTCTGTCATTATTCCCGGCAGCATTATCCCTACTGAGTATACAAGCGGCTTTGGTTTTTTCTACTCTAGCAACTCAAGAGATTCTTACGGTAAAAAATCAGCGGATGGAAAAACTTTCAGTTGGTATTATGACTATACTCCATCTGATGCAGCAACTGTGCAGCTTAATTTATCTCAAGTTGTATATCACTACTACGCCATAGTTTAGAAATAAGAGGTGAATTAAATATGACCATCATCCAAATTGACCCGCTGGAGACCGGCCAGCACCCGATCCAGAGCCAGAGCGGGCGGCACGCCTGCTGGCTGGAGGGCTACATAGAGGTGCCCGCCCACCTCCATGACGCGGTGTGGGCGACCTATGGCTGGTGTGACCTCCAGATTGAGGGGGACAAGCTGGTGGGCATCACGCCTACTGAGCGGCCTCCAGAGCCGGAGCCGGAACCCCAGCCGCCCCTCGCAGAGGACATCACTCTGGACATGCTGTCCGAGCACGAGGAACGACTTTGTATGTTGGAAATCACCACCAATGCTGTTTGAGGAAGGGGAAGGACATGAACACGGTATTTAATCTCTGCAAGCTGCTTATTGACCGGGGCCGCACCGACGGCCTCCAGGACAAGATGGATGTCTATCTCGCCGCCGACCGGCTCACCCCGGAGGAGTACCAGGAGCTGGCCGGGCTACTGGCCCCGGAACAGTAATCAACAGCGGGATCGCTGGATAAAAGGATGTGAATCAAATGAGTAAGCTCATTACATACATCCCGCTCTCGTCCGTGGAGCGTATGGAGCTGCGGATCACCAACTGCCGCAAGACACTTTCCCAGGTCAAGTCAGAGACTGGTGCCCACTATGTGTTGAATGGCGGCATGTGGAACCCAGATGGCTCGGCCTGCCCGCTGCTCAAGGTGGGTGGGGTAATGCGCTCCGGCACACCATGGAGGACAATGGGCTACGCCTGGGACAAGGGCCCGGACATCCGCATGACCTCCGAGTACGAGGGAGCGGCCAACTTTATCGCGGTTACTGCCCTCATTGCCTCCGGCAAGCCGGTGGATAAGCCCTCCTATGGCTCGGCCCAGGGGGGCAAGCGGGGGCGCAGCGTCATCGGCCTGCGCGGTGGCAGTCTGGCCCTTTACTGCTCCGGCAACGGTACCAGGGATACAGCCACGCCAGAGACTCTGCGGGACGAGCTGGCCGGGCTGAGCTGGTCCTCCGCCGTCATGCTGGACGGGGGCGGCTCCAGCCAGTGTGACTTTGGCGGAGAGCGCATTACCGCCAGCCGCAAGGTGCACAACTGGATTTGTGTCTGGCTCAAACAGGGCGGCCAGAAGCCGCCGGAAGAGGAGGACAAGCCTATGAGCAAGCATACTGTATGCCTTGACCCCGGACACGGGCCGGGCAACGTCAACGGATCCCCGGACGGTACATACAAGGAGTGGGAGTTTACCTGGGATATTGCACAGCGTATCAAGCCGTTGCTGGAGGCCCAGGGGGTGGGCGTGGTGCTCACCAAGACGGCGGACAACTACCCCAGCCTGACGGAGAGGGCCAACATCAGCAATAAGGCAAAGCCGGATTGCTTTGTGAGCATCCACACCAACGCCGCCGGGGAGGGCGGATGGTCGAGCGCGTCCGGGCTGGAGATCTACACCAGCGCAGGGCCTATGACGGCGCAGCGCAATGTTCTGGCCTCCAAGCTGGTCAACGCGTTCCACGCCGCCGGGGTCTCCCTGAGAAGTGAACCTATCAAGCATGAGATGTATACCGTGCTCGCCAAGACGGACGCCCCCGCCGCACTCATTGAGTACGGCTTCCACACCAACAAGACGGACACGGAGTATCTCAAGGATAGCAAGTACCGGGACAAGCTGGCCGAAGCCACCGCAAAGGGCATCTGTGAGTTCCTGGGCGTGGTGTGGCAAGCCGAACAGGGGGAGGACAACGCGGAGTACACCCCGGACAAATGGGCCTCTGAGGCGTGGCAGAAGGCCAAAGACAAGGGAGTTCTGGACGGCACCCGGCCCCGCGATAATATGACCCGGCAGGAGCTGGCCGTCGTGCTGGATCGGTTGAATCTGATTTGATGGAGGTACATATCATGGACATTTCTTCTTTGGGTATCACCGGAGTAGCGGTTATCACTGTGATCTGCTTCCTCGTCGGGCAGGTCGTCAAAGCCACCGGCCTGGACAATAAGTGGATTCCCATTATCTGCGGTGTGTTTGGCGCGGTGCTTGGCATCCTCGGCATGTTTATTATGCCCGAGTTCCCGGCCAGCGATTACCTAACAGCCGCCGCTGTTGGCATCGTCTCCGGTCTTGCGGCCACTGGTATCAATCAGGTCTATAAGCAGTTGACTAAGGAGGGCTGATGCCCATGGAGTGGGTAGGCCCACTGATTTCCGGCGCGGCGGTCGTTCTGGTGGCAATCATTGAGGCGGTCGCCGCGCGGGAACGGAAACGTGTCAAGGCAGATAACCAAAAGAGCGACGCGCTCATGCAGGGCGTGCAGGCCCTCCTCAGGCGCGAAATCATTGCCGAGTACAACCACTACTCCGAACAACGTTATATCCCGATCTACGGCATGGAAAACGTGCTGGACATGTACAACGCCTACAAGGCGTTAGGCGGGAACGGAATGGCGGCAAAACTGGTGGAGGCCCTGAAACAACTGCCCACGGAGCCGCCGGAAGGGACGTGACTGAATGAGCGCAAGAGCGAAGTTACCGGAACCATTGGATAAACTCTTGCGCTCTCAGTTGGAGAACGCCATCCACGAGGCTGCCCTACACCGCGACGATGAATTGATCGCCAAGCGGCGCATCATTGATAAGTGGGGACAGATTGATGTTGCGGCGGAGCTGGGCTGGGATCGAAGCACAGTTAGCGACCACGAGAAATACATATTCCAGAGGGTTGAGGCTGTAGCAAAACAACTCTATACGAAAAAGGGAGCCGGGGATTAACCCGGCTCCTTTTTTAATATTTTGTTGCAAACCATCCGATACACTGAGGGATTGGAAAATTTTCGTTGTAATATCGTTTCACACAAATATGTCTTGTGTCTTTCCACCCAGTTCTTTTATCCTCTATCCCATCTTCTTCCAATACAATATCATTTTTGGAAAATGCCTCTCCCATAACATCGTCAGTATGCTGCTTGACTATATACTCTTTCATATCCTCTACATTATTAAATTCTTTTGCTTCTGACATAGCCTCTTTCAGTCCGCCTCTATGGGGCCGATATATAATCATATTTTTCACGCTCCCTTTCTATTATAAAGTAACATCTCAAAAAGTAAATACAAAAAATTACGCGAATCCCCCATAACTTCCACACAACCCCCACATGTGTGCCGCCCATGCGGGGTTATTTTATGCGACAATATAGACATGGAGGACGTGAGGAACAAGGGTTGGTACACGTCGCCGCCCTCCTCACGGACTCCTTATTTTTATGGACAAGGACGTGTTTGATATGACTTTGATTGAGAGGATGGTAGCTGCTGGAATGTCCCGTGATTGTGCCGCCGAAACCGCGATGTGGTACATGGCACAGGGAGATGACGAGGGGCTGGAGGATTACGTGACCGCCATAGAGGCAGGGAAGGAGGCGCATCAATATGGCGTTTCCTAACTATACCTATCCAGCGTATGGGGCCTACAATCCTGTTACCCCATTTGCGGCTCCACAAGTATATCAGCCCCAGCAGACTACTCAGCAACCTTCACAGGCCATTCAGGCGCAGGGGAGTGTAAACACACAGCCCGCTTTTTTCTGCCGCCCTGTGGCCTCCAGAGAGGAAGCGCTGGGGGTTCCGGTAGATTTTATGGGTGCTCCCATGTTCTTCCCTGACCTTGCCCATAATGTGGTCTACATGAAACGATTCAACACCAACACCGGCGCGGCGGATGTGTTTGAGTTTCACGGCCAACAGCAGGCAAGAGAACAGCAGGTAGAGAATCCGCTCCCAGCTTTTGCACCGCTGGATGAGTTTATGGACATGAAGGACACCATCAACAATTTGAAAGATGAAATAGAGCGGCTGAAAAAGCCTGTCCCCAGCGGAAAGGCAGGGAAAAAGAATGATGCCGATGAATAACCCCATGATGGCTATGATGCAGATGATGCAGTCGGGAAGGAATCCCATGCAGCTCCTCCAACAGATGGCAGGGCAAAACCCGCAGGCGGCACAGGCTATGCGGCTCATCCAGGGTAAAAATCCCCAGCAACTCCGACAGACTGCGGAAAACATGGCAAAGCAACGGGGAACTTCGATTGAGGAGATCGCAAGGCAACTTGGTATCCCCATGAAATAAAATAGCGCACTCTTTATCAGTTTTCGGGTCTTGATAAAAACCGCTCTTTGGAAACATCCGGGGAGCGTACGGCCCCGATGTAATAACTGACAAAGGAGTATATACAATGGATAACGATTTTGCGACTGGCTATGCTCTTGGCTCCGACTCCAACGGCGGCAACTGTAACAATGGCGGCTTTTGGGGTGGCGATGGCTGGTGGGCTATCATCATCTTCGCCATGATTTTTGGCTGGGGCCGCGGCGGCTTCGGTGGTTTCGGCGGTGGCGGTGCCAGCACCGATCCCGGCCTCGAGGGCCTAGCCACCCGTGCCGATGTGAACGAGGCCATTGCGTTCAATGGCGTTGAGCGCGGCATCTCTGCTATCCAGCAGGGCATCTGTGACAGCACCTATGCGCTGAATAACAGCATCACCAGCGGCTTCAACAACACCAATGTGGCACTTCTCCAGGGCTTCAACGGCGTCCAGTCTCAGATGTGCAACATGGCCGCTCAGGCACAGGACTGCTGCTGCCAGACCCAGCGCGCTATCGACGGCGTGAACTACAACATGGCGACCAACACCTGCGCCATCCAGAATACCATCCAGAATAGCACACGAGATATCATTGACAGCCAGAACGCTGGTACTCGTGAAATCCTGAATTTCTTGACTCAGGATAAGATCGCCTCCCTCCAGTCTGAGAATCAGGCGTTGAAGTTCCAGGCCAGCCAGACCGCACAGAACTCTTATCTTGCTGCCATGTCTGACGCTCAGACCTCTGAGCTGATTCGGCGCATCAACCCCATGCCCGTACCCGCTTACCAAGTGCCCGCCCCCTATCCCTATTGCGGGACCTACAGCAGCGGCTGCGGCTGTGGCTGCTAAACTGGTCGAAATCGACCACTTTAAATTTCCGGCTCTGCCGTGACTATTTCGGGGCGGCGGGCTAAATGTCTGCCGCCCCTGATTTCTGGAGGTATTTTATGTCTTGTAAGCCTGTTTGCCGTCTGTGCGACAACCTGGTGCTAAGCCAGGCGGTCACCTTTACTGGAGGGAATCTTGAAATCAATCTGCCTGCCGGCGCCTACAACAACGGCGGGAAGTATTGCATTGTGGTAGCTCAGTCCATCCCGGCCACAACTACCATCAATGCACC
>OLQL01000308.1_pt1 | contig 53944 bp, 61 predicted proteins | sample 1672971 | NCBI WGS metagenome assembly OLQL01 (sample SAMEA3136742, study PRJEB25190) | human gut metagenome | biome: human gut; feature: human-associated habitat; material: faeces | place: Austria | collected 2013
AACTGATATCGGATGGCCAGACGTTATTGATTCCCGGGGCTTCGGAACTGAGCTCGGCAGAGATTAAAATCTGCGTGATTTTCTGGGAACCTGGAATAAAGTTTGGAATTTCATATTCCACAAATCCTTTGGAAAACCAGAGAATATCTGCATTGTAGCGATCAGGATGTGCAAAGTAGCGCGTATCATCCACTTCACCGATCAGATGGGAAGCGGTAGCCAGCCCACAGGTCGGATAGACTTCATAATTGCAGTAATGTCCGACCTGAAGTTCTGCATTGTAAACATTCTGCGCTTCTTCCGGTGCGTCCAGATCAATGAGAATTTTATCCAGATGCAGAGTACAGATTTTCTGGTTTCCGTGCCCGCTGGAATCATTGGAGGTATTGACAATTCCGCATGCCTCCAGTTTTTTTATATGTCCCGTCAGAGCACCGTTCGTAATGTTCAGTTTTGCTGCCAGTTCGTTCATGTTCATTTCTTTGTTTTCAATCAACAGTTTTATAATTTCAATCCGAACATCGGAGCCAAGTGCTTTAAAAATGTCCAGTCCATCATCCAGTGAAGTGATGTGAAGCATAAATTACCCCCTTTTGATTTGTTTCATTTCTGTTTTATAAATTATAGTATCATTTCCGGAATGCGTCAACGCATGAGTGAAAGAAAAGGAATAAAAACGAAAATAATTTAAAAAACGCTAAATAACAACAATTAAATAAAATATTTTAGAAAAATCTAAAAAACATGTTGACATACCTATTGGACAATTATATAATGTAACCAATAAGACCTGATAAATTTCAAAATATTAGTTAATCTGCCGAATGATTTTCAAAGGCGCGTCGGAATCAGATGGTCAGAATAATGAACAGGGGAGCTTATATTTTATTTCATTATGATCAAGGTGGTTAAAAAGGAGAGGAAACTATGAAGAAAAAAATCATATCAACATTGCTTTGTACAGCAATGCTCGCAACAATGGTAGCAGGATGCGGAGTTGAAAAGAGTGATGGGGGATCAGACACAGAAGGCTCTGCAAGCTCCGTTGCAGAGATGAAAGGAACCGGTGATAATGAGATCAATATTCTTATTTATGCACAGGATCACGAAAAAGCCGTTTATCAGGAACTAATTGATAAATTTACAAAAGAGCATGCAGATGAGATTTCTACAGTAAACTTTGAGGTAACAACACAGGATGAATACGCAACGAAGATGACAGCTGCCATGACAGCGGGAGAACTTCCGGACATTTTCTATGTGGGACCGGAAGCAGTCAGAAGTTATGTAGATAACGGATATGTACAGCCGTTGGATGATCTCGTAGATGCTACTGCGGTTGACAATCTGTGGCCGGCGATCAAGAGCGCATATATGTATGATGGATCTAATATTGGTTCAGGATCGTTATACTGCCTGCCAAAAGATTTATCCTGCTTTGCATTTGCCTACAACAAAGATCTTTTTGATGAAGCAGGACTGGAGTATCCGGATCCGGAAAATCCATACACATGGGAAGAATTTGCAGATGTGTGCCAGAAACTGACAAAGGATAAAGACGGTGATGGCGAAATTGATCAGTGGGGTGTTGCAAATGCAAATGCATTTGGTTTTACTCCTTATGTATACGGCAATGGCGGTCAGTTCTTAAATGATGATCAGACAAAGGTAGTCATTGATGAAAATCAGAATTTTAAGGATGCTTTCCAGTATTATACGGATCTGACATTAAAGTATAAAGTAACGCCAACGGTAGAACAGGATACTGCGCTTGGCGGATACCAGAGATGGCTGGACGGACAGGTTGCTTTTTATGCATGTGGTACATGGGATGTCGCAGCATTTATGGATGATGCAACATTCCCATACAACTGGGATTTATGTGGATGGCCGGTAGGACCAAACGGAGACGGAAAGTCCACAGCATGGCTCGGAACCGTTGGTTTCGCAGTTTCTTCACAGGCAAAGAACCCGGATTTATGTGCAGAGTTAATACAGTCCTTATCAACAGATCTGGACGGACAGAAAGAACTTTGCGGCGAGACATCCGGTAAGTCTTTACAGATTCCAAACATTATGGATTATGCACAGACAACATTTAAAGACAAAGTAAATGATGGAACAATTCCATATGCAAGCAATGTAGATGTTATTTTCGGATATATTGAGGGAAGTGACAAATATAAAGGAATCTTTACGGAAACAACCTACACTTACAACAGTGAATGGTGGGATACTTTCCTGGAAGGAATGCCGAATGTTCTGACCGGAGAAGTTTCCGTAGATGATTATTGTAAACAGGTAGCGCCAAAGATGCAGGAAGCACTGGACAACGCGATCGAATTACAGAATGCAGCAACTAATAATTAAGATTAAAACGGATTGCCCCTGTCATGGGGCAGTCCGTAGGAAAAGAGTGGGCATATGAGCGGAAAAACAAAACAACCGAAACATAAGATGTCGGCAATGGCGAAGAAAGAAGAAAGAACTGCGTGGCTGTTCATCGCCCTGCCTTTCCTTGGATTTTTACTTTTTATGGCTTATCCGATCTGCTTTGCAGTGTTTGCAAGTATGAGCAAGTGGACGGGAATGAACTCTCTGGTGGATAATTTCTGTGGATTGCAGAATTACATCAATATTTTTCATGATGAAAAATTCTGGAAATCTCTGCTTACAACCATTATTTATCTGATCGGTATTCCAATCGGAATGATCCTTGGACTGCTTCTGGCAATGGGAATGAACCGTAAGATTCCGGGAATCCGGCTGCTTCGGACAATGTATTATGTACCAGTAGTATCTTCACTGGTTGCCGTGTCTATTTTGTGGGCATGGGTTTATAATTACGATTATGGATTATTTAATTCAATCATCAAACTTTTGACCGGACATCATGGTCCAAACTGGCTGGGAGATGAGTTCTGGGTAAAAGTAGCTTTAATCATCTTCATGGTATGGAAAGGATTGGGAACTTCTATTATTCTTTATCTTGCCGGATTGCAAAACATTCCGCGTAACTACTATGAAGCTGCTTCCATTGATGGAGCAAATGGATGGCAGAAATTTCGTCATATTACCGTTCCACTGGTCTCGCCGGTTACGTTCTATATTTTAATTACCAGCCTGATTGGCGGTTTCCAGGTGTTCGTGGAAGTACAGGTTATGACGAATAAAGGTGGAACAAACTATAGTGCAGCAACCGTTGTTTATTATTTGTATGATAAAGCATTTTCAAACGGACAGTTAGGCTACGGATGTGCACTGGCAGTTATTCTTGCAATCATCATCTTCATTATCACGGCTCTTAATTTCGCGGGTCAGGATAGATGGGTGAAGACCATGGACTAGGAGGGAGTCATATGAGTTCAAAAAAAGATTTGGCAAGCTCCCGGCTTGTATCAAAAAAAGAGAAAATTTTTAACTGGATTATCTTTGTATTACTTCTTCTTGGTGCAGTTGTAATGGTTTTCCCGTTAATTTACATGATTGCGACATCATTCATGACAAAAAATCAGATTTTGTCCGGTACATTAACAATTCTTCCGGATCCGATTCTGATAGGAAAATATTCTGAAGTATTAAAAAAGGGACAGTTCATAAACGGTATATTTAATTCTCTGAAGGTTGCAATTCCGGTATTGATTATTGGCGGATTTACCTCCTCCCTCGCCGCATTCGGATTTGCAAAAATGAGATTTCGTGGCAAAAATGCATTGTTTCTGGCATTGCTGGCAACCATTATGATTCCGTTTGCGGTTGTCATGATTCCACAGTATGTCATGTTTACCAAACTGGGCTGGACCAATACTCTGCTTCCACTTATTATTCCGGGATGCTTTGGAAATGTCAGTATTATCTTTTTCCTTCGACAGAACCTGATCGGAATTCCGGATGATCTGATGGAAGCAGCAAAATTGGATGGATGTGGATATTTCCGTACGTTTCTTCAGATTTTTATGCCATTGATGAAGGGGGCTCTGGCAACGCAGCTGATGTTGTGGTTTATGGGAATCTGGAATGATTATCTTGCACCTACTATTTTCTTGAGAAGTGAAAAGAACTGGACATTGCAGGTGGTTATCCGTTCCTTCAATTCCTATTATGCAATTCAGAGTGATTATGCTTTGATCATGGCAGCATCCGTAATTGCAATGATTCCGACAATGGCATTGTTCTTTATTTTCCAGAGAATGATCATTGAGTCCATTGCAATCAGCGGTATCAAATAAGTAACAAATTATAAAATTCATCTTTTTCAATCCTCAACAAAATATAAGAAAGCAGTTCGTATAAAAATCGCTTGCGCGATACGGACTGCTTTTGTAGTATTATAACGAACAGACATTTATACATGGTAAAGGAGGCAGCGTATGCCAAAAGAAAATCCGGTGATTGCTTTTTTAAATAAGATGGCAGATTTGATTTTACTGAATCTGATTTTTCTGCTGTGCTGTATTCCGGTTGTGACGATCGGACCAGCAATTACAGCATTGTATGCAGTTTCATTGCGATCGGTACGCTATGGAGATGGGTATGTTATACAGACTTTTTTCCGATCGTTTAAGCAGAATTTTAAACAGTCTTTTGTGGCGGGAATGATAGGCTTACTTTTTGTGTGCCTGCTTTTTATTGATTTGTTTTTCTGGCGCAATGTGGGACCTGCTTTCATGTCCGTATTTATGACAGTGGTGAGTGTATGTGTAGGCTATTTGGTTTTTATTGTGTTCTTATGGCTGTTTCCGGTGATTGCAAAACTGGAAAATCCTTTGCGTGTGCAGATAAAAAATGCAGCCGCCATGGCGGTTGCCCATTTTTTCCCATATACGCTGTTTGTAAGTGTGATAGTACTGGCGGTAGGCTATATGGCATATACCAGTATCATTACGGATGTGCTGCTGCTTCTGATGGGATTTGCTTTACTTGCATATGTATGTTCATTCTTTTTTTATAAAGTGTTTGCAAAATATATAGACGAGGAACCGGTGGGAGAGGATGACCCATTATATGGAAGCAGAGAGTAAAAAATATGAATTGAAATTTCCGCCCTTTAATGGTAGAATAAATGCATAGTTGCAGGCGTACAACGGTCGATTTTTTGTGCAATATGTCTAGTGATAAAGGCAGAACAGTGGAAGACGGGCGTTGAAATTTTCATTGTGGAAAGCACCGGAAACAACCGTGAAAGCCGAAATGATTTACATAGTATATGGAGGTTTTTTATATGGCAAGATTTACATTACCGAGAGATTTATACCATGGAAAGGGAGCACTCGAAGCCCTGAAAACATTCAAGGGAAAGAAAGCGATCATCTGCGTGGGCGGCGGCTCGATGAAACGGTTTGGTTTCCTTCAGAAGGCGGAAGATTATTTAAAGGAAGCCGGGATGGAAGTAAAACTTTTCGAGGGCATTGAGCCGGATCCGTCTGTTGAGACTGTTATGAAAGGTGCGGCAGTGATGCAGGAGTTTGAGCCGGACTGGATTGTAGCCATGGGTGGTGGTTCTCCGATTGATGCGGCAAAAGCAATGTGGATCAAGTATGAGTATCCGGATATTACTTTTGAGGATATGTGCAAGGTATTCGGCATCCCGGCACTGCGCAACAAAGCACATTTCTGTGCGATTTCTTCAACTTCCGGAACTGCAACAGAAGTTACTGCGTTTTCCATCATTACAGATTATGAGAAGGGAATCAAGTATCCGATTGCAGATTTTGAGATCACACCGGATGTTGCGATTGTTGATCCGGATCTGGCAGAGACCATGCCGCAGAAACTGGTGGCACACACTGGAATGGATGCAATGACACATGCGATCGAGGCATATGTTTCCACCGCAAACTGCGATTTTACCGATCCGCTTGCGCTGCATGCGATTAAGATGATCCAGAGTGACCTGATCCCGTCTTACAACGGGGATATGGAAAAGAGAGATTCCATGCACAATGCACAGTGTCTGGCTGGTATGGCATTTTCCAATGCACTCCTTGGCATTGTACATTCCATGGCACATAAGACAGGTGCAGCGTTTGCGGATTATGGCGCACACATCATCCACGGCGCAGCCAATGCAATGTATCTGCCGAAGGTTATCGCATTTAATGCAAAGGATGAGACGGCAAAGAAACGTTACGGTGAGATTGCGGATTTCATGAAACTTGGCGGAAACACACTGGATGAAAAGGTGGAGCTTCTGATCGCACATCTGCGCAGGATGAACGATGATCTGAACATTCCGCACTGCATTAAAAACTATGGTGCAGACAGCTTCCCGACCGAGCAGGGATTTGTACCGGAGGAGGTATTCTTAGAGAGACTTCCGGAGATTGCGGCCAATGCAATTCTTGACGCATGCACAGGTTCCAATCCAAGACAGCCAAGTCAGGAGGAGATGGAGAAACTCTTAAAGTGCTGCTACTACGATACGGATGTCGATTTTTAAAAGAAACTAAGCAAGAAAAGCCCCGCGGTTTTTGTATACCGCAGGGCTTTTCTTTTTTGCAACAGGTGCTTCAATGAACAAATATGAGTGCTGACCGGGCTAAAGTACATTGAGTATATCAAAAACAGAACAAATATGGTAGAATATACGATATGTAATCTGAAAACAGATAGATAAGAAGATGACAAAAAGGGTCTGGAAATGAAAAAGAAGAATCCGGAGTTATATCGCCGGTAGGGAGGAAAATATTATCATGAGTGGATATCTGATCAAAGACACGACAAAGGAAGAAAGGATTGCACTGATTCGTTCCTGGCAGGAGCCGGACGACTGCGTGGGAGGAAGCGGCATGGATCTGTTTGATATGTATGATGCCTATATCCGTGGGGAGAAAGAGATTGCAGAGATCAATGGGGAATTTCAGGCATCCTATGTAAAAGACACCGAAGACTTAGAACAGCCGGAAGAAGCAAAATCCACTTCCGGAGAACTGACGCAGCTGACAAAGCTTCATGCGGAAGGTGCGCTTACGGATGAAGAGTTTGCGGCCGCAAAGAAAAAAGTGCTTGGACTGTAGCACACAATAATTTTGTTATAAAAATGCAGGGCAGTATTTTTGTGCAATTCTTTTAGTGACATATGAAAAAACCTGTGTTACACTGACCGTACAAGTAAACATACATGGTACAACTTTAGTAGAGAAGCCCGGACAGGCTGTATCTGTTTTTTAAGAGGGGATATACATTATGGAGAGTATCACAGGAGGAAACACACCAAAATATCAGGAACTGACCGAACAGCTGCGTTTACAGATCGTCTCTGGGGAGATTGCACCGGGGCAGAAACTGCCATCGGAAAATACGCTTTCCGCACAGTATCAGGTCAGCCGTCAGACGGTGCGCAAGGCATTGGCGATTTTGCAGAATGAAGGATATATTTACGCAGAGCACGGGCGCGGTACATTCTGCTCAGAAATGATGCGGCACGCACATCCGTCCAAGAATATTGCTGTTGTAACAACCTATCTGTCAGACTATATTTTTCCCCGTGTGATACAGGGAATTGATGATGTGCTGACCGGTGCAGGGTATAGCATTGTCCTAAAAAATACAAAAAATTCCCGGACACGGGAAGCGGAATGCCTGCAGGAAATTTTAAGCAAGGATATTGACGGGGTTATCATTGAACCGAGTAAAAGCCAGATTTTCTGCCGGCATATGAATTTGTACGAACAACTGGAAAAATCGCATATTCCATACGTGTTTATCCAGGGATGTTTCCCACAGATGAAAGACAAACCGCATGTGCTGCTGGATGATTTTCAGGGGGGATATATGATCACAAAGTATCTGACGGATCACGGGCACAAAAATATCGTGGGAATATTTAAGGCGGATGACATGCAGGGACAGAACCGCCATAAAGGGTATGTCCGGGCACTGCAGGAGGCGGAAATTTTGTATGATCCGGATAAAGTGGTGTGGTTTCATACGGAGGACCGTAAAATCCATCCCTATGAAGCAATCCGTGAAATGGCAGGAAAAACGCTTCGTGGGCGGATGGATGCGGTCGTTTGTTATAACGATCAGACGGCACAGCTTGTCATCCGTGCATTACAGGAGGAAGGACTGCGTATTCCGGAAGATGTTTCGGTGACCGGTTATGATAATTCTTCGCTGGCGAACCAGCAGGGGCTTCGGCTGACAACCATTGACCATCCGCAGGAAAAGCTTGGCGCCATGGCAGCAGAACTGCTCCTTTCCATGATTCAGAACGGAGAAAAAGAGGAAGGGGAGAGTGTTCTCATCCAGCCAATGCTTATTGAGGGAAATTCCTGCATGGAATACCGGTGACAGCTTGTGCAATCTGACCAAAACAATGCCGGATTAAAACGAAAAAAGACAACAATTTTGTTGATTTTTTGCATGAAAAACAACTTGTAAATACATGCATACAAGTTATAAACTTAGAGTATAAAAACGAACGATATAAAGCATTGATTCTAAGGAGGAACGAGTATGCTGTTAAATAAGGATTACAAATTTTGGTTTTGCACAGGATCACAGGATCTGTATGGAGAGGAATGTCTGGCAAAGGTAGCCCAGCATTCCAAACAGATTGTAGATGAGTTAAACAAGACAGGCGTTTTGCCATATGAAATCGTATGGAAACCGACACTCATTACCAATGAGCTGATCCGCAAGACATTCAACGAGGCTAACAACGATGAGACATGTGCCGGTGTAATCACCTGGATGCACACGTTCTCCCCTGCAAAGTCCTGGATTCTTGGACTGCAGGAGTATCGCAAACCTCTGATGCATTTACATACACAGTTCAATGAGGAACTTCCATATGATACCATTGATATGGATTTCATGAATGAAAACCAGTCGGCACACGGAGACAGAGAGTATGGTCATATCGTAAGCCGTATGCGTATGGAGCGTAAGGTCGTTGTCGGACACTGGAGTGATCCGGTAGTCGTTGACAAGATCGCAAGCTGGATGCGCACCGCAGTCGGCATCGTAGAGAGCAGCCACATCCGTGTCATGCGTGTCGCAGACAACATGAGAAACGTAGCAGTTACCGAGGGCGATAAGGTAGAAGCACAGATCAAGTTCGGCTGGGAAGTAGACGCTTATCCGGTAAACGAGATCGCAGAGTCTGTCGCAGCCGTATCCCAGTCCGATACAAACGCACTTGTAGATGAATACTACGACAAATATGAGATTTTACTCGAAGGCAGAGATCCGGAAGAGTTTAAGAAACATGTAGCGGTACAGGCGCAGATCGAACTTGGATTTGAGCGTTTCCTGCAGGAGAAGAATTATCAGGCAATCGTTACTCACTTCGGTGATCTTGGCGCATTAAAACAGCTTCCGGGACTTGCCATCCAGAGACTGATGGAAAAGGGTTATGGTTTTGGAGCAGAAGGTGACTGGAAAGTTGCTGCCATGGTACGTCTCATGAAAGTGATGACCGCAGGCATGAAGGATGCAAAGGGAACATCCATGCTCGAGGATTACACCTACAATTTAGTAAAAGGAAAAGAAGGAATTCTTGAAGCACACATGCTTGAAATCTGCCCGTCCATCGCAGACGGCCCGATCAGCATTAAGTGCCAGCCACTTTCCATGGGCGACAGAGAAGACCCGGCAAGACTTGTATTTACATCCAAGGAAGGACACGGAATCGCGACATCCCTCATCGATCTGGGCAACCGTTTCCGTCTCATCATCAATGATGTAGAGTGCAGGAAGACAGAAAAGCCAATGCCAAAACTTCCGACCGCAACCAACTTCTGGACTCCGGAACCGGATATCTACACTGGAGCGGAAGCATGGATTCTTGCAGGCGGCGCACACCACACTGCATTTACCTATGACCTGACGGCAGAGCAGATGGGCGACTGGGCAGCAGCCATGGGCATTGAGGCTGTATACATTGACAAAGATACTAGGATTCGTGACTTCAAGCGTGATCTGATGCTTGGAGAAGTATTCTACAGATAAAAGATAGGTAACACCTGCTTTTGCAAGACGCAAAGGCGGGTGCTTATGGCAGAAAGAGAGGTAGAAACAGTGGAAAGAAAAGACGAGATCGTGTCCGGGAAAACATTTCTCGGAATTGAATTTGGCTCTACACGTATCAAGGCGGTACTGACCGATGCAGACCATACACCGATTGCATCCGGCAGTCATGAATGGGAAAATCGCCTGGATCACGGAATCTGGACCTATACCATGGATGACATCTGGTGCGGTCTGCAGGATTGCTACCGGGATTTAAAAAAGGACGTAAAAGAACAGTATGGTGTGACACTGACAAAGATCCGTGCGATTGGATTTTCCGCCATGATGCACGGATATCTTGCATTTGATAAGGCTGGGGAGCTTCTCGTGCCGTTCCGCACATGGCGTAATACAATCACAGAGGAAGCAGCAGCCGCACTGACAAAGGAATTTTCCTATAACATTCCGCAGCGTTGGAGCATTGCCCATCTGTATCAGGCAATGTTAAACAAAGAGGAGCATGTGAAAGATATCGCATTTTTCACCACGCTTGCAGGATTTATCCATTGGAAACTGACTGGGGAAAAGGTACTCGGCGTGGGGGATGCATCCGGAATGTTCCCAATCGACAGTAATACAAAAGATTATGATGCAGCAATGCTCGATAAGTTTGATGCGCTGGCAGAACCATACGGCTTTGACTGGTCACTCCGTGACATTCTGCCAAAAGTTCTTGTTGCCGGAGAAAATGCCGGAACGCTGACCGCAGAGGGCGCAAGGCTTCTCGATACCGATGGCGAACTGGAAGCAGGAATTCCGGTATGTCCGCCGGAAGGTGATGCCGGAACCGGCATGGCAGCGACCAACAGTGTAGCTGTCCGCACCGGAAACGTATCCGCAGGTACTTCCGTATTTGCTATGATTGTACTGGAAAAGGCATTAAAGAATGTGCACACAGAGATCGATCTGGTGACCACGCCATCCGGAGAAGCAGTTGCCATGGCACACTGCAACAACTGCACATCCGATCTGAATGCATGGGTCAACCTGTTTGAAGAGTTTGCAAACAGCTTTGGCATGAAGATTGACAAGAATGAGCTGTTTTCCGTTTTATACAACAAAGCACTCGAAGGTGACGCAGATTGTGGCGGTCTTTTAGCATACAACTATTTTTCAGGAGAAGGAATTACCGCATTTGATGAAGGAAGACCTCTGTTTGCCCGCACACCGGATGCAAAATTCAATCTTGCAAATTTTATGCGTGTGCACTTGTTTACGGCACTGGGCGCATTAAAGGATGGTCTGGATATCCTGCTCAAAGAGGAAGGCGTACAGATCGACAAGATGTATGGACACGGCGGTCTGTTTAAGACTCCGGTAGTCGGACAGCGCATCATGGCAGCAGCCATCGACACACCGGTTTCCGTTATGGAGACGGCAGGTGAGGGCGGCGCATGGGGCATTGCACTTCTGGCTGCCTATATGGCACAGAAAGAAGAAGGAGAGAGCCTTGCCCATTATCTGAATGAGCGTGTATTTGGCGGTCAGGAGGGTGTAACTGAAAACCCGGTTCCGGCAGATGTGGAAGGATTTGATCAGTTCCTGAAACGCTACAACGAAGGGCTTGCAATTGAGCGTGCAGCAGTCGAACATTTATAAAATAATAGTTACAGATAAGAAACAGGCAGAATCCGTCGTTTACAGCGGCGGATTTTGTGGATATAGAAAGGACAGAAATCATGTTAGAGGAATTAAAAAAACAGGTTTACGAAGCAAACATGGAATTGCCACGCAGAGGCTTGATCACTTATACATGGGGCAATGTCAGCGGCATTGACCGCGAGAGTGGCTATTTTGTCATCAAGCCAAGCGGTGTGGATTACGATAAACTGACACCAGACGATATGGTCGTTATGGATTTAGAGGGAAATAAAATCGAGGGTGATTTGAAGCCATCATCCGACACACCAACCCATCTCGAACTGTACAAAAAGTATCCGGATATCGGCGGTATCGTACATACCCATTCTCCGGAGGCTACTTCCTGGGCACAGGCAGGAAGGGATATTCCGCTTTACGGAACGACTCATGCGGATTATTTCTTTGGACCGATCCCATGTGCACGCAGCCTCACATCGGAAGAGATTGACGAGGCATACGAGACCAACACCGGAAAAGTCATTATTGAAACCTTTGAGACAAGAGGCATCAACCCGGTTTACACACCTGGCGTGCTCTGCACGAATCATGGTCCGTTTACATGGGGCAAGGATGCAGCAGAGGCAGTGCACAATGCCGTTGTCTTAGAGGAAGTTGCAAAGATGGCAACCCGTACCGAACTGATCAATCCGAAGGTGCAGCCGGCACCGGATTGTATCCGCGATAAGCATTTCTTCCGCAAGCATGGTGCGAATGCTTATTATGGACAGAATTAAACAATATTTTTATGGTAATATTCTCAAGGAAAGAGAGGGATACTTTTTTAGAAAAGCCCCTCTCTTTTTTCTGTGTAAAATAGACGATTGCGAAAATGTATAGAGAAAATGGAATGACATGTGTTGCTGAAAAATGAATCTTTCAGTATACTATACTTAAATGGATGTATTGGGAAAATAAAAGCAGGAGACGAAGCGTATGCCATTAGCAGAAAAATATTCACACACAACAGAAGAAATTTATGCATTGCCGGAAGGAAAACGTGCAGAACTGATCGATGGACAGATTTATGATATGGCACCACCGGGCAGAATTCATCAGGAACTGGTGCAGCAGTTGAGCCGTACGATCGGAAATTATATTGCGGATCATAAAGGAACCTGTAAAGTATATCCGGCACCGTTTGCGGTGTTTTTAAATCAGGATGATAAAACATATGTGGAACCGGATATTTCTGTGATCTGTGATAACGGAAAGCTGGATGACAGGGGCTGTAATGGGGCACCGGACTGGGTGATTGAGATTGTATCACAAAGCAGTCAGAGGATGGATTATCTGACCAAATTGTTCAAATACCGTACTGCAGGGGTGAGGGAATATTGGATCGTAAATCCTATGAAACGTACGGTACTGGTATATTTGTTTGGAGAAAATGAGGACAGCACGCAGTATTTATTTGAAGATGAAATTCCGGTGGGAATCTATCCGGATTTTACAATGAGAATTTCAGAATTTGTGTGAACAGTATCCGCAATAAGCATTTCTTCCGCAAGCACGGTGCGAATGCTTATTACGGACAGCAGTGAAAAATTTATGATGGGGAATGCCTGATCCCGGTAATTGTGGGATTTGAAGGCTCTTGAAGTATGAAATGTAAATCAGGTAAAAACAGGGGAAAAAGAAATGCCTGTTTCTTTTTGGGGATTTTGTCGCTGGTTACGGTAGTATTGTGTCTTTCGGCATCATGTAATGCCGATGGAAGGAAGGCACAAAAATACGAGTATGGAGTATTCTTAAATGCAGACCGTACAGCAGTTCCAAAATTAAAAAATTACGAAACTGTTGTGATTGATGCACAGTATTTTTCGAAGAAAGATATCAGAAAATTACATGCAGACGGTACAAAAGTTTACAGCTATCTTAATATTGGCTCTGTCGAAAATTTCAGGCCATATTATAAAACATACGAGCATCTGGCAATCGGGGATTATGAAAACTGGGAAGAGGAAAAATGGGTTAATGTTGCGGATAAAGACTGGCAGGAATTTATGGATACATTAGCCGGAAAATTAAAGAAAAAGGGAGTGGATGGCTTTTTTATTGATAACTGTGATGTATATGATTATGCCCATAAAAAGGATATTTTTGATGGGCTGACGGTGATTTTAAAGAAAATCCGGGCAATGGGGAAGCCGGTAGTGGTCAATGGAGGAGATATCTATGTGACGGCATATCAGTCCCGTTATGGCTCTGCTGCGGATATTATGACGGGGGTAAACCAGGAGTCGGTGTGGAGCAGGATTGATTTTACAACCAAAACATTCCATACGCAGAAAAAAACGGAGCGGGAGTATTTCTGCCAGTATCTGCAGGCATGCAAAGCGGATGGAATGGATGTTTATCTGCTGGAATACACGACAGACCATAAACTGATCCGCAGGATTAAGAAGTATTGTAGGAAAAAGAAATATGATTACTATATTGCGGATTCGCTGGAGCTGGGTATTTAATACAATGTGTTTTTAAATTTGACTTTAAAAAGTAGATATAATACAATTACATTGTTGAAAAAATGCTGCTGGTACAGCTGGAAGAGCTTCATAAAGTTGTCACCGCTGTTCCAGTGAAATAACAGGAGGATTAGAACCATGGGAGTACATTCCATAGATGCAGAGGATGATCAGTTTGCGTATCGTTATGATACACAGTTACTGATCGACAGAAGAGACAGGGATCTTGACGAGGATGAGATCGCAGATTACATCACGGAAAATTTTGAGGGAAACAGTCTGATTGCGGCTGGAGATGAGGATCTGGTCAAGATTCATTTCCACACGAATGAGCCGTGGAAAATTCTGGAATACTGCAATACGGTTGGAGAAATTTATGACATCGTGGTCGAGGATATGATCCGGCAGGCAGCAGGGCAGCAGGGATAAAAGGCAGAGCGTCCGATACAGAATACTATAGTGTGACGCTGGAAATGAAAAGAGGTGCTGTCGCATCAGTAAATGATTGATATTTACTGGGCGGCAACACCTTTTTTCTTTTGATACCATGAAGTATAGAAGGCCTTCCTTAAATGAACTTTAAAAGTTTTAGACTATTTAGAAAAACTTTATTTGTCCCTGTGATACAGCTGCGTTACAATAAATATAACAAAGGGCGGATGGAGGAAATGATATGGCAAATACAACCAAGCTTGCACTTGAAGCATCCTTAAAAGAACTCCTGCGGACAAAACCGATTGACAGGATCACGATCAATGATCTGACGGAACACTGTGGCATCAGCCGCATGACGTTTTATTATCACTTTAAGGATATTTATGATCTGGTGGAGTGGGCATGTGTGGAGGACGGAAAGCGTGCGTTGCAGGGCAAAAAGACATACGATACGTGGCTGGAGGGAATTGCGCAGATATTTGAGGCAGTATTGGAAAACAAGCCATTTATTATGAATGTATACCATGCGGTTGCCCACGAAAAAGTGGAGCAGTATCTGTATAAGCTGACGTATGAACTGATCGTAAATGTCGTGGAAGAAAAATGCAAAGGCATTGCGATTGCAGACGGGGATAAACGCTTTATTGCAGATTTTTATAAATATGGATTTGTGGGGATTATGCTTGACTGGATCGACAAGGGCATGCAGGAGGATTACCATAAGATCGTTATGATGATGGGGACAGCACTCGATGGGAATATTGCGCGGTCGATTGAGAATTTTAAACAGAAATAAAAATTAATCAAAATGCCTGAAATGATAAAAATTTTATCATTTCAGGCATTTTGTAAATGGTATCTTTTCACAGAGATGGTAAGATAACCATATCGTATTTGTTCCACAAATGATCTGTCGTGTTACAGGTTTTATGATTTTATGGGAATTGATTTTGAAATGAATCAGAAACCTGTAACGAAGAAACACTAAATGGGAAGTATCCCAGGAATCAGAAAGGAGTTTTTCTATGTCAAATAAAAATAAGAAATTAGGACTTGGAATCGCAGCAGTTGCAGTAGCCGGTGCAGGACTTGTATATGCAGCACAGAAAACCAGCCAGCAGAAAGTAAAGAAGATCGCAAAGGCAGCACCACCGGTTGATTACCGCAACACCGAGCGCGGAAAATATGAAAAGAACAGCAAAGGCATTTATTATACCAACGGAAACTATGAGGCATTTGCCCGGCCAAAGAAACCGGAAGGTGTCGATGACAAAAATGCATACATTGTAGGAAGTGGACTTGCAGCACTTGCAACGGCATGTTTTCTCGTAAGAGACGGGCAGATGCCAGGTTCCCATATTCATATTTTAGAGGCAATGGATGTGGCAGGTGGTGCCTGTGACGGTATCTTTGATCCGACCCGCGGCTATGTGATGCGCGGTGGCCGTGAGATGGAAAATCATTTTGAATGTCTGTGGGATCTGTTCCGCAGCATTCCATCACTGGAAATCGAAGGGGCATCCGTGCTGGACGAGTATTACTGGCTGAACAAAGAAGATCCAAACTATTCTCTTTGCCGTGCAACTGAAAACCGTGGTGAGGATGCACATACCGATGGCAAATTTAATCTGAGTCAGAAGGGCTGCATGGAAATCATGAAGCTGTTTATGACAAAGGATGAAGATCTGTATGATCAGACCATCGAGGATGTGTTTGATGAGGAAGTCTTTGACTCGACCTTCTGGCTGTACTGGCGCACGATGTTTGCTTTTGAAAACTGGCACAGTGCATTGGAAATGAAACTGTATTTCCAGCGGTTTATCCACCATATTTCCGGTTTGCCGGATTTTTCCGCACTGAAATTTACACGCTACAATCAGTACGAATCCCTGATTCTTCCGATGAAGAAATATCTCGAAGATGCCGGTGTTGAGTTCCAGTTCAATACTGAAGTAACGAACGTAATTTTTGACATCAAAGATGGAAAGAAAGTGGCAAAGGCCATTGACTGCAAAGTAAAAGGGGTAGAGACCGGAATCGTCCTGACAGAAAACGATCTGGTATTTGTCACAAACGGAAGCTGTACCGAAGGTACGATTTACGGCGATCAGAACCATGCACCAAACGGTGATGCCGAAGTGCGGACCAGTGGCTGCTGGAGCCTGTGGAAGAACATTGCAAAACAGGATCCGGCGTTCGGACATCCGGAAAAATTCTGTTCCGATATTACAAAGACCAATTGGGAGTCGGCAACCGTTACCACATTGGATGACAAGATTCTTCCATATATTGAGAAGATCTGCCAGCGTGATCCGCGCAGCGGAAAGACGGTTACCGGAGGTATCGTAAGCTGCAAGGATTCCAGCTGGCTGTTAAGCTGGACGATCAACCGTCAGGGACAGTTCAAGGAGCAGGACAAAGACAAAGTCTGTGTATGGGTATACGGTCTGTTTACCGATGTGCCAGGTGATTTTATCAAGAAGCCAATGAAAGAGTGTACCGGTAAAGAGATTACAGAAGAATGGCTGTACCATCTGGGTGTGCCGGAAGACCAAATTGAGGATCTTGCAGAGCACAGTGCTGTCTGCGTACCGACCATGATGCCGTATATCACAGCATTTTTCATGCCAAGAACCAAGGGAGACCGCCCGGATGTCATTCCGGATGGCTGTGTCAACTTTGCATTCCTCGGACAGTTTACCGAGACGCCGAGAGATACCGTATTTACAACCGAGTATTCCGTGCGTACCGCAATGGAAGCGGTCTACGGACTGCTCGGTGTGGACCGCGGCGTGCCGGAAGTATGGGGAAGCGTCTACGATGTGCGTGAGCTTCTCGACAGCAGCGTAAAGCTGATGGATGGCAAGTCCCCGCTGCAGATGAACCTCGGACCGCTCAATGTGATCAAGAAACCGCTTCTTGGTAAGATCAGGGGAACCGTGATCGAGAAGCTGTTGCGGGATCATGATGTGCTGCGGGATGGCATGATTTAAAAAGATTTTATAAAGGGAAAAACGTCTGAGAATTTTGCATAAAACAAATCCTCAGACGTTTTTGATTACTGATGATTTTGTTTTTTCGCATAGGTATAACCTCCGTTTCAATCTGGAGATATTTTCGTATGAAGTTGTGTCTATTTGATGAAAATTGCGGGAAGGACACAAAAAGTTCACGAACCGACAGAAAATCAGATGTTACATGGAAGCCTGAAACCGGAATTCCCCATGATCTGCAAAGAATCCATAGACACCATGGTATTTTTCGACAACAGAGATCATGCTCTGTACGCCGATGCCGTGGTTGACGGAACGGGATATCGGAATATCATCTGCAAAAACGACAGGTTGTTCATAACTGTTTTTTATCTGGATACATAACTGTGTATTTTTCTCATATACCTTAAGTGAAATATAGCGTTGGGACTGCGGGTTCATCTGCTGGCAGGCATGAAGTGCGTTTTCAAGTGCATTGGCAAATAAACTGCACAGATCTGTAATCTGAAAGCGGGAAAATTCGGTCGCAGTAATGGAAATCTGCATTGGAATGTGGTTTACGGCAGCCTGATTGGCGTAGGAGGACACAATCAGATTGACCGATTCGTTGACACAGTAGCGAATGACAGAACTGTGTTCAAGATTGGTACAGATTTCGTGGATGTAGGAAGTCGCTTCTTTTGGGTTATTCTGATCCAGACAACTCTGGATGAAATTCATATGGTGTCGCAGGTCATGCCGGTAAATGGCTGCCTGCTTCTGGGAAGCGGAAAGCTGGGCAATTTCTTTCTGTGCCTGTGTGGCAGCCGTAGTAAGCAGAATATTTTCCCGTTCTGCTTTATTTTTTTCACTTGAAAATTTAAGCGAGAGAACAGACAGAATAAAAAAGGATACGACAAGAAAACTGTCCATAAAGTCAATAACGACTGCACCGCCCGTGTAGAGCAGATCCGTGTAGACAGTAAACGTGTATTCCAGGACATAGTATACCAGCGGAAGCAGGAAAAACAAAAGCAGTGTCGTGCGGCTTTCATATTTCAGCCGGATGATATACGGTGAGACAAACCGGATCACAAGAACAAGAAGCGGAATGGTAATAATGATGGAGGCAATGTTCGATACAACGGGATTTCTGTCAAAAAAGAAAGCAACAAAGGTGCCAAACCATTTGCGTGGCGTGCACAGCAGATATGCAGACAAAACGGAGATGACAGAGATTGACAGATTCCGGTGAAACCGCAGGAAAATTAAGGCAATCAAAGGGATATGGATCAGAAACGGATAGCATTTGTAAAGCACCGACTCCCCCATGATCAGATAAAAAAGAAGCTGGGCAATGCCAAAGAAAAAAAGCGTCAGGACATAGACACGCTTATGATCGCAAAAATTGATGTCGGCAAGATACAATGATGCCACGATGCCGAAAAATAATACAAAAGCATAATTAACTAAAGAAAAAACGGATGAAAGTTCAGGCATAATCATTCCTCCATCTGAAAAGCGAGATAATGTTTTTTGATATCGGTAACTCTGCGCTGTGCAAGCGGAATGTTTGTGCCGTTGTGAAGACACATATCCATTGTGCCGATTGAGCAGATATAGTTCATATTTACAAGGAACGAGCGGTGCACCTGAATAAATTCCCGGTGTTGCAGCAGGCTGTCGCATACGGACGAGAACAGTTCTGTGCAGACGATCTGTTCCCTTCCACTCGTGTAGTAGATAACTTTGCGGTTCTGGGCTTCTACATAGATCAGTTCGGACAGGGGAACTTTATGTACGCCAATCCGGCTTTTTAGTACAAGAAAATGCCCCTGTTCCTGTGTTTTTACCCGTAGGATGTCATCCATGGCAGCAAAGAAAGCGTTGGAGGATACCGGCTTCATCAGATAATTGGTGGCCTTTACCGTATAACTTTCCACCGCAAAATCCGATGAGGTTGTAAGAAAAATAATATCGGCAGCATGGTCGAAAGTACGGATTTCGCGTGCAAGCTGCATGCCGGTCATATGTGGCATGAGGATGTCTAGCAGATAAATGTCGAATCGTTCCTTTGATGCCCGCAGGGCAAGTTCACAGCTGCTGTGATATTCTTGATAGGTAAACGGAATATTGTGAGTTTTCTGATAACTGTCCAAAAGCGACCGTATGTTGGACAATTCCTTTTCATCGTCATCACATAAGGCAATTTTCATAGAGAATCTCCTTCGTTTTCAATACATTTATTATACCGTAGCATCGGACAAATTACTATAGAAATCTGCTGTCATTCACGTAGAGAGAAAAACGGAGGTTACTATTTACAGTAACCTCCTTTTTGTTATGCACCGATAAAATCATCCGTCAGTTTTCCGTGTTTTTCATAGTTGGTGACCCGTGCAATGTGATTATCCGCATCGACAAAAACAACTTTCGGGTGATGTTCTTTTGCTTCTTCCGGTGTCATCTGTGCATAGCACATGAGAATGACATGATCGCCCACAGCGACCTGACGGGCGGCGGCACCGTTTAAACAGATCATGCCGGAACCGGCTTCTCCCGCGATAGTGTAAGTTTCAAAGCGGTTGCCGTTTTCTACATCGACGATCTGTACCAGCTCATATTCTAAAATGCCGGCAGCTTCTAAGAGATCGGTATCGACGGTAATACTGCCGACATAATTGAGATCCGCCTGTTTTACCACAGCCCGGTGAATTTTTCCTTTTAACATATTGTACTGCATGAGTAATCTCCTATTTTTCCACGATAAAGTTATCGATCAGTCTGGTTTTGCCAATGTATACGGCAATGGCTACAAGAATGGAACCTTCGAGTTTTTCGACCGGAGTAATGGTGTCAAAGTCAACGACATCCACGTAATCAATCTTGGCAAGCGGCTCTTTTTCAATCTCTGCTGTGATTGCAGACTTGATGACACAAGCGCGTGTTTCTCCGGCATCCACAAGGGCTTTTCCAGCTTTTAAACTGCGGTTTAACACAAGTGCCGCCTGACGTTCTTCGCCTTTTAAATAAGTGTTTCTGGAGCTCTTTGCCAGTCCGTCATCTTCACGGATGATCGGGCAGCCGATGATCCGGGTATCCACATTTAAGTCTTTGACCATGCGACGGATGACGGCAAGCTGCTGGGCATCTTTCTGGCCAAAGTATGCGCGGTCCGGAGTTACAATGTGGAAGAGTTTCAATACAACCGTCTGCACACCACGGAAGTGAACCGGACGGCTTTTTCCACAGAGTTCGGTGGTAAGACCATTCATATCCACATAGGAACAGAAGCCATCGGCATACATTTCCTCCGGTTCCGGATGAAAGATGATATCTACACCTGCAGCTTCGCACAATGCAGCATCTTTTTTGAGGTCGCGCGGATAACTCTCCAGATCTTCGGTTGGTCCGAACTGCATCGGGTTTACAAAAATACTGACAACGACACGGTCATTTTCTTTTCTGGCTGCGTCGATCAGACTTTTGTGTCCTTCATGCAGATAGCCCATGGTCGGTACGAATCCGACGGTTAATCCTTCTTTTTTCCATGCCTTTACGGCAGCTCTTACTTTACTGATTTCTCCATATATTTCCATTTTATGATCTCCTGATTTTCATTGTAATTTGGTTTTATTGTTATTTGACAAAAACATTGCGAATGATTCCGTAGGAATGTCTTAATATAATTTATCCAGAACGGTTTCATCCATTTTGAAGGTATGCTCAGCAGCAGGGAACGTTCCGGCAGCAACTTCTTCTTTATAAGTGCGGAATGCCTCACGCATCTGTTCACCGACCTGTGCAAACTGCTTGACAAATTTCGGTTTCATGTTGGAATACATGGCAAGCATATCCTGATAGACAAGTACCTGTCCGTCGCATCCGGCACCGGCACCGATTCCGATGGTCGGGATATGAATACTCTCGGTAATCTTTGTGGCAAGGGCCTGTGGTACACATTCTAAGACAACGGCAAAAGCACCGGCTTCCTCAACGGCACGCGCATCATCAAGCAGTTTCTGTGCGGCAGCTTCGCCTTTTCCCTGTACCTTAAATCCGCCAAAGGCATTGACAGACTGCGGGGTCAGACCGAGATGGGCACAAACAGGGATGGAAGCGTCTACGATGGCTTTGATCTGAGGGCAGACTTCTTTTCCGCCTTCCAGCTTGACTGCCTGTGCACGGCCTTCTTTCATCAGGCGTCCGGCATTGACAACCGCGTCATAGACGGAAGTCTGGTAAGACATAAAAGGCATGTCGGTGATGAGCAGTGTATCTTTGATGCCGCGGGCAACCGCTGCGCTGTGATGGATCATGTCCTCCATGGTGACGGAGAGCGTGTCTTCGTATCCTAAAACGACCATTCCGAGGGAATCGCCGACGAGAATGGCATTGACGCCTGCCTCATCAATAAGTCTGGCAGTAGAATAATCGTAGGCGGTCAGCATGGAAAGCTTTTCACCCTTTTCTTTTGCTTCCTGAAAAGTTACAACCGTATTTTTCATTTATGAGATCCTCCATTTTCTTTTTCCTGTTTATCAGCAAGTAAAACATGTCTCATGTTTTCATAATTCTGTGCTGGATTTTTTCCTTCTGCAATTGCCAGAAGCCGTGTGCCGAGCATGCGGTACAAAGCGGCATCTTCTGTGTTTAAACAGTGTAAGTGCTTTTCCACGGTTGCGACATCCCCACGCTCGATCGGACCGGTCAGTGCATGGACACAGCCCTGCGAGAGCACATTTTCGATGTTCTGACGGACCAGTGCAGCAGTTGCCGCAACGGCTTTTTCGCGGGAAAATCCGCAGTCTTCGAGAAGCCGGTACCCCGTATCAAGTACCGCGATCACCTGATTGCTTAAGATGCTGGCAGCTGCATGATATTCTGGCTTGGCTGCGGCATCAATCCGGCAGACTTCATTTCCATAGGAAGTGAGTAAGTCGGTGATGACCTGTACGGCATGTGGGTGGCCTTCCACGGTAAAAAATGCATGTTCTAATTGCTGGTATGATGAAAATTTGTTACTGAACGGTAACATGGGATGAACCGAGCAGCAGGATACTCCTGCTTCTTTGGCTCCGGAAAATGAATCGGATGAAAGTGCGCCACTACAATGACATATAATCTGATTCCTGTGTGACATGCCTTTGATTTCTTCCCATACGGGTACAAGGAGCGAATCGGGTGTCGTGATGAAGAGGATGTCTGATTCACGCACCAGTTGCTGCACCTGATTGAAACCGGCAGTCTGTGTAAACGCGGCGGCTTCTTCTGCGGCCGCGGCATTGGTATCATAATATCCCACAAGGTCTGCGTTTTTACTCCGGAAATATTTTCCAAGGGAGCAGCCTACGCGCCCTGCGCCTATGATTCCTGTTTTCATGCTACCACCTTCCTTCTGGTAATTAAATGGATCGGATCCTGTGTAACAGGTGTCCGTCGAAATCCTGTGTAAAGGTGACTCACATATTCATTTGGGGCGATACATCATAAATATACCGCAGTCGATACAGTTTCTGTATGAATACCGTTCAGAACCCACTATAACATAATCTTGGGAAAAACTCAAATAAAGTTAAAGAAAAGGCTTGAAAATCCGCATAAAACATGGTATAGTATATCCTCGTGATAACTATTTTTTCCTTGTTCACAGGCATAATCCTGTGAGCCAGAGACCAAAAGGAGGTAACATTTCGCATGAACAAGTATGAATTAGCACTCGTTGTCAGTGCAAAGATCGAAGATGATGCGAGAACAGCAACCGTTGAGAAAGCAAAAGAGTATATCACTCGTGCAGGCGGTACTGTTACAGAAGTTGAAGAATGGGGTAAGAAGAAGTTAGCTTACGACGTTCAGAAGATGAGCGAAGCATTCTACTACTTCATCCAGTTCGACGCAGCATCGGATGCTCCGGCTAAGCTTGAGCAGGATGTCCGTATCATGGACAACGTTCTTCGTTTCTTATGCGTTAGAAAAGACGAGCAGTAGTATAAGAAAGTAGGAGATTGTATGAATAAAGTCATTCTTATGGGTAGATTAACCAGAGACGCAGAAGTTCGTTACTCTCAGGGGGAGAGTTCCAGTGCGATTGCAAGATTTACACTGGCAGTTGACCGTCGGTTCCGCCGGAACAATGAGGATCAGACAGCGGATTTCATTAGTTGTGTTGCATTTAGCAAGACAGCAGAGTTTTTGGAGAGATTTGGCCGCAAGGGAACCAAGTTTGTTCTCGAGGGTCATATCCAGACAGGCAGTTATACAAACAAGGATGGACAGCGCGTTTACACCACAGATGTTGTGGCAGAGAACGTAGAGTTTGCGGAGAGCAAAAATGCAGCCGGTGGAAATGCTGATTTCGGCGGTGCACCTTCTGCTCCATCACCAAGCGGAGCTGCCGGAGATGGCTTCATGAATATTCCGGATGGAATTGATGAAGAATTACCATTCAACTAAATGTTCCATAGAGCATAACATCATATAGGAGGTTAAAGAACATGGCTTTCAATAAAACAGCTGAAGGATCTTCCATGAAGAGAAGACCAATGCGTAGAAGAAAAAAAGTATGTGTATTCTGTGGCAAAGATAATGTCATCGATTATAAAGATATCAACAAGTTAAAGAGATACATCTCTGAGAGAGGAAAGATCCTTCCTCGTCGTATTACAGGAAACTGTGCAAAGCATCAGAGAGCTCTTACAGTTGCTATCAAGAGAGCACGTCATCTGGCTATGATGCCTTACGTTTGCGAATAGATCTGGTAATACCAAGGGTTTCAGCGTTTGGAGACGTAGCGTTGACACAAGTTTGACACAACATTTGACCAACGATTCAGAAGATGGATCGTTGGTCTTTTTTTATTTGTATAGGTAGTGAAGAATCCGGCACTTTGCCTATTGAAACCCAGACCCCGAGCGTTATAATCTCCCTGCTGATTAAGATATGGAGGTTAGAACACTATGAGATATGAGGAATACTTGGAAAAGTTGAAAAATGCAGTGGAAAAGAAATTAGGTTGCCCGATAGAGATAAAAGAGATTAAAAAGAATAATGGATATACTTATCGGGGTCTGGTGGTACATGATGGGGCTTCAATAAAACCAGTGATTGCGGTACAGGAGTATTATCATGCTGACATGAATGAAAAAGAAATTATACATATTGTTTATGAGATTATTAAAATATATGAACACTACAATGTGGCATATGATGAAAAGGACGCTTCCTGCAAATATGAGTTTGAGCATTTTGAAGAAATCAGAGACAGGATTGTTTATAAACTTGTCAGCAAAGAGAGAAATCTGGACTTATTGAAAGAAGTGCCGTATACAGACCTTGCAGGAACGGATCTTGTAAAATTGTATTACATACTCTGGGAAGCAACACCGGATGGGACAAGAATGACATTATTGAAAAATATTCACCTGCAGATATGGGATGTGTGCTTGGATCAGCTCTATGAGCTGGCAGAGGAAAATACACCCCGACTTCTGGAACCGCATATTGTTACAATGCGTCAGATTGTAGAATACATGTATGGAAAGAATGTAAGGTACAGGGAAGGCGTGGATGACATGTTGATATTGACAAATATCTTTAGAATAAATGGTGCAGGTGTGATCTGTTATGATGGACTTCTCAAAATTCTTGCAGACATGGCAGGTGGAAATCTTATCATTATACCGTGTAGTGTGCATGAAACAATTATTATGTCAGAAAAGACATGGCTGGATGAACAGGAGCTACAGGAAATGGTTTATAGTGTCAATCGGGAAGAAGTTCCAGCAGATGAAATTCTGTCGGATCATCCGTTTCGGTATGTGAGAGAAACGAACAGACTTTGTATGATTTGAAACTGCATGGAAGGGTGTATGGACTGCATCCTTCCTTATTTTTCATACATGATCTTGTAAGTGCATACACAAAAACGGACAGTATGAAATTGGCTGTGCACATGCAACAGTATCACTAAAATAAAGAGTATATCTCTGTTTATTAACACCACAGTAATTCTAAAGAATCAGCGTTATGATTGGTTCAGTAAAGAACAGGAGGACAGAGTGATGTTAAAGAATATGCAGGAAGTATTAGAGTATGGCTTTGAGGTTTTGAACAGGGTTTATTTTGATGGGGAGTTACCTCCGATTGTGATAACAATTATGAGCAGTCCGAGAACAAATGGACATTATACGGTAAATGAGGTGTGGCGCAGTGAGGAAGAGTATCTGCATGAGATAAATATAAGTGCAGAGCATTTAAACAGACCCATTGAAAATATAATGGCTACCCTGTGTCACGAAATGGTACATTACTATTGTGCATTACATGGAATACAGGATACTTCACAGGGTGGAAGGTATCATAATAAAAATTTCAAGAGAGAAGCAGAGACACGGGGACTTATGATTCAACAGGCAAAATATATAGGCTGGAGCGTTACAAGCCCGAGTGATACGTTTATACAGGTGCTTCGGACAAATGGAATTGAAAAGCCATTGGATATTAACAGGGATGGAGAAAGAATGTACATGGGATTCGTTGGTGGTACAGGTGCTGGTCAGACAGGTACAGCAGGGATGATGCCTGTTGACACTAAGAAAAAGAAATCATCCACGAGAAGATATCAGTGTCATTGCTGTGGAAACAGACTTCGGGCAACAAAAGATATACGTGTTATGTGTATGGACTGCAATGAGCAGTACATCAAAATTGACTGATCGGACTATGGAAAATTGCCGAATTGCCATTTTTTAAAAGGGAATGAGCATAGGCGATTGCCAAATTGCCATTTTTTGGAAAGCAAATTAACATAGGTAGTTGCTGAATTATCATTATAAAAGCAAGATGCATAGAGCCGGTATAGGGTGGTGCATGTATATCGTTTATGGGTGTGCATGTACCGCTGAACATATATTAAAAAAATCCTTGGAAAATAAAGTGTTTTTGATCATATGGAAAATGGCTGGACAGTAGGAAAAATGGTGTTGTTGCATTATTGGAAAAATTGGTACGACAGTGGCGAAAAATTGGGATGCATTTAATTAGGTTCTGCATTTTTATAAAAATAAAGCAAAAAATGAGTAATTGGAGGGCACAAAAAATGTCACAATGACAATGGATAGGGTAGGAGAGTAGCAGGGTGTATTTTTTGATACATAAACAGGGGATGCGATACATATTGCACAACGAAATCTCATTAGTTGCACACACGCAACAGGGTATAAAAAATGCATACTTGGTTAAAGGTCTGTTTGTAACATAGGGTAAAAAATGCATACTTAGAGAAAGATATGTTTGTAACATATAGGAATGAAAATGTGAACTTATGTTATTTTTGGGAGTGCACTTACAAAAAAGATGATACGATATGGGATTGACAAGAGCAGTGGTCAGCGTTAAGATGCCCTGACAGATTGGAGGTATGGACATTTGAGCGACATAAAGAAAAATGGGATACACGAACAGCTTTCAGATATCATGGATAAATATGAGGACATGAAGTATCTTTTTATTCTGCTTCAAGGCGATGTTGTAGACAACAGTAGTGAAAATGATATCTATGTCAGAGTGACAGAAATCATATTGAGAATGATTCGTGACATAGAGGGAAAATTACAGACTTTGCAGGAATGTATTGAGCAGTGACAGCTGTTGGGTGGACAACTTACCTGTGTCAAGCAACTGTTGTCCTTCCTGTGTGACACCGAGCAGGTAATCAGTGGTGCAATGATAGTACATTGCAAGGGAAACTAACTTCTCTAGGCTTGGAACGCGGTACCCGTGTTCATAGTTTGACAGCGTAGATGGAGTGACACCGACAGAAGTTGCAACTTCTTTGATTGAGCGGTTGGACATTAGTCGTTGTTCAGTTAATCGTTTAGCTAATCCATTGATCATAGTATTCCCTCCTGTGTTACTTCTAATATAAAGAAAAGGACATTGCTCTTGGAAATGAAAATAATGCTAAAAGAATAATACATATCTTGTCAATTAGTGTGACAAGCGTTAAAATGTAGTCAACATAGAAAAGAACAGGGAAAGCGGGGTAGGTTATGAAACAACGTGAAATTTGGAAAAGGATAGGCATAGGGCTTCTTTCTGCTACTTTATTACTTGGAAATGTACAGTGTGTCTGGGCATCCGAGAATCCGGAAAGTCTAAACACCTCTGCATATTCGGAATATAATATTAGTCTCTCCACCTCTAGGACTAAGGGGACTAGGGATGAACTAGGACTATTAGGGTCAGGATTAACAATATCATGGACACCTGTAGGAGAGTTGACAGATCATGCAGAATTAAGAGCAAGCATAGACAAGTATTTAGGTGTGACAGGGGAGGGAAAGAGCAAACAGGGTTCCCTTTATACGAACATCAAAGGTAAGAATGATTACAATAATGTGTTTAGTGTTGCAATGAACAACAGCGCAGTCGAGAAAGCACTGAACACGAATAAGAATTTCATAGCAAATGCAGCCTGCAACAGCTATACCGATCTGGATATAGACGATGAGGAAAAGTGTGCGAACATGGCATTGAATGCATACTTCAATCTGTTGCCTGATGGTACAGAGGCAAATGCAGATGCATCATTGACAAGGGCACAGTTCATGGCTATGGTCATGAGGGCAGATACCCCTGTGACAGAGATTCAGACAGATACTGCATTTGAGAAATCAGTTGGTCAGTCAGAGTATAATAAGTACGCGCAGAGTGTGAACAAGGACAGCTATCTTACCTTGAATAACCAGTTGTACAATAGCAGTATGACACGGGCAGAAGCTGTTTATACCATAGTAAGTAGATATTATGCAGACAGCTTAAAAAATGCAAGCAGTTCAGCAAGTTGTTATACAGATGCAAAGGATGGTGGAGCTGTAGCAAAATCAGATCGTGCATCAGCCTTGAATAACAGTATTTCAAATCCAGACAGTGGGATGGACAGGGAGCTTTATAAGAGTTTATGTGTTGCAAAGGAAAAGAATCTGCTGACAAGTGCAAGGAGCAGGTGGGATGAAGCAATCACTAAGAATGAAGCGATTGCATTATTAAGATCAGTTTATACACATAAGTTAGTAGAGTGTAATGCGAAAGGAGCACTTCTAACCTCATCCTCAACATCAACAAATAAAACCACAACAGTTAAAAAAGCCACAGCAACAAAGAAACAGACAGTTAAAATAAAGAAGTACAAAAAGAGTAAGAAACTGTACGTTAAGAAAGCAACAAAGGCATATAAAGTTACAAGTACAGGCAAGTTAAAGGTTGCAAAGAGTTTAAAGAAAAGTGCAAAAGTCACAGTGGTTGGAACATCTACAGTTAAGAAAATAAAGTATTATGTAATTAAGAGTGGAAAGAGTACAATGTTGGTAAAGCAGAGTTTATTAAGCAAGACCAAGCCAAAGGCAGCAAAGCCATCCTCAAAACCAAGCACCAACAGCAGTAACAGCACCGCATCACATCCTCAGAACAATACACCGAGTGGTTACACAAAACCCAAGAACAGTAATACAGACATTTCAATTTCAAAGGTTAAGGTAGTTAATGGAAAAGTAGAGTACAGGGATATAGATGGAACAATCAAGTATGCAAAGTACAAGGTCATTGATGGAGTATATTGTTACTGGTACAGCTATAGAGGAGATGGCGTATGGATACCTATTGATACGGCTGACCTTAGCGAGTGTGGAATAGATTATGTAGACAGCATGTATGAAGACGCACATGGAACAGTATATTAAAGAGTAGCAGCATTGAGCTGGTGGCTACTATTACCCTGTAGTATATCAATGCATTAAATTTAATTATTGATCAAAGAATCCAGTTGTATAAGCAGCTGGATTCTTGTTTATACATAAGAACTTACATTTCAATATATAAAATAAAAAATATTTTTTATTAGATGAGCATTAGTTTGTAAAATAAAGGTTCACGCGTTATAATATAGATAGAGAAAGATTGAAATAAGGGGGTAAGAGTGATGTTAAAAATATACACCATTAAAAATAAGATAGAACATAAAGAAATTCTTGAAACACCCTGGTATAGATATTTTGAAGATGAGAGAATTACAAAGTATTTTGATGATACAGATATAAAAATAATAAAAAACGTAGAAGAGACATCACTTCTAAATAATGAGACAATATATGGCAAGTTTTATGACATGCCAATTGGAATAGGATGCTTATCAGAAGGATGCAAGACATTATTATGCATTAACCATGCAATAAAAACAAATACAGTTGGACGATATGTGTTTAACATAACTTCTTGTGGTGGAAATGCAATAGCATATTTAGCAGAAAAAATGGCATTAGATACAGATGTATACGTATATGTTAATCATAGTGATTTTGGAATGAGTAATAACGTGCGAATACAGATAAATGACGGGGAAGAGTTAAATGATACATTGACAGCAAGCGAAGAACATATAAGGGAGTTGAGGGTAAATGGGTCAGACATTAGCGTGTAAATCAAGGGGCTTTAATATACAGTTGCAGTTACGAAGCAGCAAAACCATTATTTGTGGAGACAGTGCTACAGGAAAAACATTTCTTTTTGGATTATTGATGAATGCAGCAATGGACATGGATAACATATACTTTATAAATTATGATTCAGTTAAAAGTAAGGCAAATTGTAAAGTTGTAATAGAGCACATTAAACAGGCTTATGGGCAGTACATTATTATGGATCAGGCAGATGATGTGCAAGAGGTTGATGATAGGATCATGAAGGCAATCAATGAAAATCTAAAGAATACTTATATAATTATAGGTAGAGCACCTAAACTAAACTATTGCTTTACTGATGTGGCAGAGGTCAGCATAAAGAATAATCTAATCACATTAGAATATTTAGAACCACCTGTATTGGAGGTGTAGACATGGTTTATGTGTATATGGAGGATAGTAATGAGGGGCTGTTTCTAATGCAGTTAGCACAGTCATTATATAATGTAAGTAGTTCAGAGGTTAAAATTGGTACATTTAATGGTATATTTAACATTATAAGTCATGTGCAAGACATAATAGGTAAACTGGGAAACAACGATAAAGTATATTATGTACATGATAATATTGATGGCAATACAGATATTATTAGAATAATTAAGAATGTGAATCGAATTATAGACAAAAGAATACATTTAGTACCTATAGTTTGCTGTGAATACAATATATTGTGCGGTAGGCATATGCACTTTTTTGTAAACAAAAGGGTATTGGAATTATGCATGATTTTGAGGACTTGTGATAAAGCAAGGGTTACCGAACAAACAAAGAGTATAGCAGAGTTTAATGATGTATACACACATATCAGGCAACAGAGGAACAAGAAATTGCAGGCAAGGAATAAAAATGTTAGTTCTACATATGCTGTGGAAAATAGTATTACAGCAGAGCCATTATGTAAGGAATTATTCAAGCAAGCATTTCAAAACGACTTGGTTGTGTATAATAAAAGAACTCAGAGATGTGGAGACTGCTGGGGTACAGGATGTTGTGCAAAAAGGAGAAGGATATGCAACATATCTATTAAATCAAATACACTCACAGATATAGAGAAACAGGCAATTCTATTACAGGATGCAGGATTCTATAAAATACTGCACGATATTGCTATAGATAATCATATAAAATGTGATGACGCTATGGATATACAGTATGAAAAAATAAGGATAAATCAGAGCATAAAAGGAATGTATAACACATTTAATTTGAATTTACAGCGATGTGAATATAATATAGAAGTATATAAAACACTGGGGAAAAGCAGGGCAGTGGCAGAAACAGAATGTAGAGATCTAGGATTTGACGATTATTTTATAGACCAAGCAATTAGGAATACTGGTTGTTATAACTAACAGAGCACACCGATAAAAAGGTGTGCTTTTAGTTTATACACTAAAATGTTTAATCTTCATATCTCAATCAATTCAATACATCTAATAAAAATAATACACATCTATAATTTTCAATCTTACATAAAATCAGACATTTCCATATAGTAAGTATATTTAATTTATTTTTATTAAAAGGAAAGAGAGGACAAAGACATGGATATTGCAGGATCACTTTATCCTACAGGTAGGATTGGTACTACAAATTATATATTAACACCAGAGAACATTGTGAATGACATGATCAACATGCTTCCTGATGATTTCTGGACACCAGATGTTAAGGTGTTAGACATTTTCTCTAAATCTGGTAGATTTTTAATGGCTGCATACAAGAAATTGTTTAACTCACCATACCTTGCAGATATGGACATTGCAAAGAGAAAGCATCATATTTTATCTGAACAACTTTATGGTATAACAGATGATTTCACATGTTTAATGCTTGCAGAGAGTTCACTGTATGGCTACGCGCAATATGGAAAAAAGAACATCAGAATGATTGAAGATCTACAATCAATTGTAAAGACAACAGACAAGAAATTAGTTGCAGAGAGACTAGGAAAGGAACTGGGCGGACAGATGGAATTTGATTTGGTCATTGGCAATCCTCCATACAACAAAGGAGCAGACATAGATTTTGTATTTTTAGGTTGTGAGTTAAGCAGTAAATATGTTTGTATGATTACACCTGCGAAATGGCAGACAGCAGAAGCAACACAAGGAATTTCTAGTAAGCATAGTTATGGAGATTTCAGAAAAGAAATTGTACCTCATATAAAGGAAGTATGCTTTTATCCTTGTTGCAAGGATGTGTTTGACATTTATCAAACAGATGGAATCACTTATTTTTTAGTAGATAAGGATACAAAATATGATACGACATACGTTGTAAATAAATGTAACGACATAGAAGTGTTTAATGGGGAACAATGCAGAAGCATATTAAAAGAAGAAAGTCTGCTTAATATAGGGCAGGAGATAATAGAATCATTGGGAAAATATAAAGCATTTCAATTCCCATATATAACAGGAAATAAGCAGTATGAAATATGGATGAACACTAAAGTGTCTGGTTATGATTGGTATTCAACGCAACATCCTCGTTATGTTTTAAGTACATCACGACTTATTGACAACTCAAAAAATGAGTCATACAGTGGTGAAGCAAAATGCATTTTCGAGTCAGACAATTTAGACGAATGTAAATCATTTGTATCTTGGATATACAGTAGGTTTACAAGATTCTTTTTGGTTCCGAATATTAGCAAACTTAACAATATTCAAACAGATCATTGTTTCCGGTTTGTTCCTGCTCCTCCCTCAGGTAAATTCGATCATATTTACACGGATGAGGAATTGTATAAGGAGTTTAACTTACCACAGAAATACATAGATGTCATTGAATCAGTTATAAAGGAGCGTAAGTAAAGAAAGAGCCAGCACCCATAGAAAAAGTGCTGGCTTATATCCTGTTTATTTTGTAGGTTCCATTTCAAGAAATGCATAGATATAATGTACCTGCGTTGAATTTGGTTCTTTAGGCTTTAGTTCCTGTCGTTCAAGTTTTCTGCCTATAATAGTACTTTCATTATTAAAATAATTGCAAATAGTTCCACGTATACGATGGTGAAAATCCTTTGGTGTCTTATCAAAATCGTCTTCTACATTATCATCAACAATAGCATAAATTTCTTGAATGTCATAAAATCTGTTTGGATTTACAGGGAATAAATCCGTGTTGCGTAAAACCTCAATAATGGCTTGGGTACATTCATCAGGCATATTAGACATATCAACAACTCCTCCTTTGTAATTATATGACTATTATACTACAAACAAGCATAAATGCTAGTGCAAATACACTATAAATAGAAAACTGCATTTCTAATAAACCAATGAACAAAAGAAATTGCATTAGAATTATATAAAATAAAAATTATTTTTATTAAAAGATTAGGGAGGAAAAGCAGTCATGAAGAGAAAGAAGCTTGTAATTTCAGTAGTGATAGCAGTAGTAGTAATTGCAATATTACTTATAATTGGTTTATCACACAGAGGACAGAATAAAGGAACAGATACAAGTGAGTATACGAACACCATAAAGGATAGTAGTACAGAATCCGCAGAGGTAATCAGCACAGAAGAAGATTTTGCATCAGAAGAGAATGTTAAGGAATACAATAAAGAGGCAGAGGATCTGTGGGAGGAGAACAAAGACAATACAGAAATAGAATGTACAAAGGATGAGTTTATTTACGACTATGTAGAGAATCGAAAGACAGGACTTTCAAAAGATGATGCAATCTACAATGTCAAAGCAGACTATGAAAAAGTTGTAGATGAAAATGCAGTTTCAGTGCCTGGGGCAGAGGAAAAATACAGTGGTGATGTTGAAAACTACAAGGAAACAGAAGTAGCACCAGAAGATAGGACAGACCATGAAGTAGATGGAGATCAGTTTTATGATAGTGGTACAGATTCAGATATAGTAGATGATGATGTAATGACAGACAAGGATTTGGAAAATTTGGAGCATGCAGGAGAAATGGAGTACAACTAGTAGTTGGGAGGTAAGCAGTAATGAAAAGAGTAAAGCAGTTGTTATGTTTATTGCTGGCTATGATAATGATAATAACAGCAGTACCTAATATGCAGGCATATGCAACAGGTGCAGTTACACCTAATGGTGGTAAGAAACACGGAAATATGGGTGGACTTACAACTTGTCATGGTGGAGCAAGCGTAAGCAAGCAGGGTTTCAGACTTTACATTGTTGATGAGAATGGTAATGTGGTTTCTATATTTAAGACACATGATAAGAAGGGCAATGTGATAGAGGCACAGGCTAGAGATTTATACATTGGTGTGAATGAGGGAACAACAACAGTAGGAGATGACCTGCGTGTAGGAGATGGAGATTTGGCTCCTGGACGAATGAGAGCACCTGCTGGTATGCCATCTGCATTTGTTGGACAAAATTGGACAACAAATGGTGCGAAACTTGCACAGTGGATGAATACTAAAGAGTGGAGATGGATTGATTATACGGATAAAAAAGGAAAGAAGCATCATGAGCATCGGAAAGTCAAAAACTGTCAGTATTTATGCTATTATGCAATGGGCATAAGGGCGTTTAATATGGCTACAGACTATGAATCAAAATACACTATCGTCCTTGAACCAACAGTGTTTCATGTAGTTTGGAGGAGTACTTCAAAGAGTAGTTCAACAGGCACAAGTTTTTATGGAACAGCACATGATTGGTTACAAAAATACAATAAGATGGGTGTAGCAAAGACATGGACTTCTAGTTGTGAGTCATATGTTTTACAGTGTGCACTTACCTTAAAGAGGAATGAGCATGATTTGACAAAACCAACATCAGAAGTTACAAAGAGTAAGCAGTTGACACTTAAAAGGGTAGGAAGTCAAGGATTTGGCATTCACTTTTATACATTGAATGGTGGCAGTGACCCTGATGATACACACATCTTTGATTATCACTATAACAGTAGTAAGTTTAGACCAGAGAAGGCACCTAGTCCTAAGAAATCAAAAGAAAGCTGGGTAACAATAGTAAAGACATATAGAGTTAAGAAAATTAAAAAGGATGGTAATATACAATACATTGATAAAGGAACATATGTTAGAAAAAATAATCCTGCAAGGATTAGGATAGAAAATGAGCCTACCAGTAAGGTTCAGTATCATGTCATAGGATATCAAACAACAGACAAGGTAAAAAAGGATATTGATGCATTAAAGTGGAAGTCAATCATGGAGGATAAGGAACAGGTTGGAAATGTTACAAAACATGCAACAGTGAAACCTAATAACAATGCAGTGGTTACAACAGTGACACTACATAAGAAAATAGAGAAGCAGAGGGATCCTAAGACTCACAAGAAAAAAACAGTTAAGCAAGACCATGATGAAATAGTGCTTTATGTATTATTACAGAAAGAGCAAAAAGAGAAGCCTATTTCTGGAGATTATACATTGAAGCAGTCACAGATTTCTAAGAGAGTGGACTTGTATAAAACTGAAAAGGACAAGAATATATTAAAGGGTCATTCATTTGTATGGGATTCAAGTGCATTAAATGACGCATGTAGCGGTCATACTTATTATTGTGGCGGTGAATATTGTAGCGGTCATACTTATTATTGTAGTTGGTCATTAGATGATACAAGTTTAAGCTTGGCAATTATGAATGCACGTTACAGGGCTGATGAATACAAGTACAATATAGCTTATAAGGCATGGGATGATGAATGGGAAGATACGGAAGTTGCAAACCAATGTTGAAGGGTTTGTTTTTTTTATGCTAAAAATTAGTGTGGAAATGTGTTCCAAAGCTATTTGAATGGGGTAAAACGGGGTTTTTATTGGGGAGTGGTAAATTTGTATGGGTGGTGGTTTACAAAATGAATTTCAAGGAATACAAGAATTACAAGATGTTTCAATGGGGTATAGGCTAGTGAGAGTTAAAAAAATAGGGATAATTTGTGTCATAAGGGTAGGAAAAGCTATTTTGACATATATCAAAATTGGCAGGTATCCTATTGGAATAAAAATGGATTTGGAAAACTGCATTTCCGGTATTAAAGAATAAAAAACAGTTATTTGGAGGTGCTGGAAATGGTTTATAAGTATGCATATATCAGGGTTTCAACAACAGAGCAGAATGAGGAACGGCAGGTTACAGCAATAAGAGAATATTGCAAAGACATACCTCAAAGAAACATTTTCATAGATAAGGCAAGTGGAAAGAATTTTGAAAGACCGCGATATGAAGAAATGAAAACAATTATAGAGCATATATCAAAAATTGATGGCATCAAGATAGAGTTAATTGTTGAGGAACTTGACAGGCTGGGAAGAAATTCAGACGGTGTAAAGGAAGAGTTACTATGGTTTAAAAAACACAACGTTATTGTGAGAATTTTAGAAATTCAAACGACATTGGTGGATGTGGATGAAAATAATCAATGGGCGTTAGAATTGACACGTAACCTTATGATTGACATTTACAGTTCCATTGCGCAACACGAACTGGAAAAGAGAGCAAAGCGTCAGAGAGAGGGGATCGCAGAAGCAAAGAAAAGGGGCGTTTATAAGGGCAGAAAGCCGATTGAGGTTGATCATGAAGCATTTGAAAAGGTTTATTTGCGGTGGAAGCAAAAGGAGATAACAGCAGTGCAGGCAATGGAGCAGTTAAATTTAAAAGCGAGTACTTTCTATAGAAAAGTAAAGGTCTATGAAAATGAAAGTTGCCAAATTGCCAAAAATACAAAGCATTGTAAAGGGTGATGGTGGCAGGAGAATGCTGTATTACATATGAAATTATAAGATGTTGGACATGAAAACCTACATATTTATATGATAAAGAGCTTTTAATATTAAATTTAGTTGGAAAGGGTGATAAATATGGACTATGATAAAATGAGTGAAAGTCAGATAAGAATGTGGTTACACGACTTGATAGATCGTAGGGTTACTGGGCAAAATGAGGCAGACATACAAAATGCGATATATTATTTAATTAACTTAATAAACTCTATCAGTGCATTTCGAGTAGAAGGACATCTGGATATTTATAATGCTCTATATGATAAGAAAAAGGTAACCTGTGAATTTAAGATGGAGAGACCTATATACATAGTGAAGAATGCAAAGGTAAAAACGGATGCTTTTGGAAGAACAAATAAACATCAGAAGTTAGGAATAACAGTAGAAAATCAGATAATGGAGCTATATGAAAGTGGAATGACGCAACAAAAGATAGCAGACGCACTTAAAATTTCAAGACATACTGTTTATAGTAAAATAAAGAAAAGGAAAAGTACTTTATAAAAAATTAGTGCCGTGCAGATGTCATAATAAACGCTGGTGAATATCCTCTCTTTTCCTTGCAACATCACGTCTTGGCGCATGTGACACCCAGCGTTAAGATGTGTTTGAAGTTAAGGAAAGAGAGAAATCTCTAAAATAAAGGTTGAGCATTGTAAGAGACAGTGCAGAAAGAGAGGACATTATGTGTAAAATTTATGTGGTAAATCAGTTGAATCTTGGCAACAGAAAATTAGGTTATGAGCTCTTCAATGGAAAAGAGATCGTTGAGATGACAGAGAAAATGTTAAAGGACAGCATTGTTTCCGGTAAAGAGGTTTATGGTATGTGCGTTGTGAATGATGAGCTGGTGCTGGATAAGGAAAACTTCTTCATGCGTAATATGATGATTCATTCTCATATTGGAAACTATACAGCAATGGTTGAGGATGATACCTGTATTGCAAAGGTTTTCTATCTTGTGATCGGAAGTCATACAGAAGCTGGAAAGACAGTGTATGATGTTGTTTCTTCAAGGTTTGAGAGATGCAGTATCAATGAGGAAAAGTTACAGGCATGGTATGAACTTGGAGTAATCAATGGTGGAGTAAAGATTGAAAATAATAAGCTGGTTCTGGCTGTGCAGGGAAAGCCGGAACCAGGGAAAGTGCAGGGAGTGGCAGAGAAAAAGGAAGTGGTTGCGAAAAAGAAAGAGGAAACGACAGAAAAGAAAGAGAGTGCCAGCAGTACTGATAAAAATAAAAAATAGAATAAAATTAGTTTGGCAGTGCACTTGCAAAAGGACTTCTGAAGGAATGGAAAGTTTCATCAGAAGTCCTTTTTTATGCGTGAAAAGCAGCATTTGTTACAATTTCCTGAAAAAATATTTTTATAAAAGGGGGTAGTGCTATGGAGCATGTGGTAAGAATGCAAGTGCGTTTGCATGTATTGAATCCTGACACAGGAGAGATGGAAAGCAGGGTGGATATTGGGCTGAACATGAATCAGACGGGCTTGTCAAAAGATGCAGTGTTGGAATTGTTTGACAGTTCAGCAAGGAGTATCCATAAGATAATGGAAAAGGAGGCATCGAAATGGGAAGTGTGAGATTTGAGGTCGTGGCAAAAATCTGTCCGGACAATGTAAATGCTGTTGAGTTTTATTTGTGTGCAGCTGGTGGTTATAACAGGCAGGTCGGGTTGATTGAATTTCCTCATGACAGACAGCTTGGGGATAATATGGCGGCAAGTGATGAGATTGTAAAGATCATCAAGAAAAGGATTAGAAAGAGTACATAAGGAAATGGGGCAGTTGTTGATTCAGCTGCCCTGTTTTTTTGCATGTTGTAATTTGGTGTGTATGAGGGTAAAATGGAACTATCAATAAATGCGGAGGCATCAATCAATGAAAGGGATAAAGAAGTTTATAGGAATAACATTAGCGGTTGTAGTTGTAACAAGTGCGGTATTGGCGCAATCAGTTCCGGTGGGAGCAAAGACACAGGCAATCAGTATTAGTAACGTTAAGAATGGAAAAGCTACCTTATATACAGGGCAGAGTTTATCATTTAAGACGAACTATAAAGAAAATCAGTTGAAAGTGTCTACATCAGATAAAAGCGTGGTCAGTGTAAAAGGTATTAAGATCACAGGAGTAAATAAAGGAACTGCAAAGGTTACAGTGGCTGTTAAAAGCAATACAAAAGTAAAAAAGACTATTACAGTAAAAGTTGTGGATAGGTACATTATCAGAAAGAGTGATGAAGGTGGTAATGCAGTTACAGAAAAGTATGACAGAAAGACAAAGAAGAGCACATATACAGTTGCTATGACAGGTACAGATGAGTTAAATAAAGCAGATATCAGTGTAAAGTTTAAGTTTACATCTAAGGCTACAAATATAACAGGTACAGGATGTACAGGAGAGATAAATAATGGTACATCAGAATTTCAAATATGGGCAATTACAAAATCTAAGGACTGGGCAGATTTTAGAAATTTCGAGAAATTATCTGACAATGATCTTTATAAATATTATGAATTGACAAAGGCAGATATCAAGCAGACAAAGATTTCACGTAGTGAGACAGATGCAGGATATAGATTAACAATAACTATGCCAGATACAAAGGGAATGTATACAGAATGTTTAATGAAAGATAAAGCAACAAATACATTATATAAAGTAGAATACACAGGTTCAGAAGATCCTTATACAGTATATAAAAGTATAAAGGTCATAAAATAACAAAAAGCAACAGAGTAAATATGATTAAGATTGAATCCCAGATGTTTAGGCATCTGGGGTTCTTTTTAGTTATTGAAGATACGAGCAAGTTTTGTGTTTAACTGTTACATTATAATATGATAAAATATTGAATTTTATTTTAAATGGTGGTGCTTTTGCCGGACATGTTATGAGAAAAAAGGGACAGCCCACTGCAAAGTTGATATGAAAAAACATAATTTTACAGGATATGTGGATGGAAAAGAAATGTCAGCCCTGTTGATTTTTTATACAAACAATGAAATACAAAAGTTATGGATGCTATTCTTATTTTTAATTACCAACAATTTAATAAAATTTCCGTAGATTTAAAGTTCTGAAAAAAATCACCAGAGTATATTTTTTTAGAAAATATGGATTTTGGAATGTAAAAAGTATGATTTCCATGAAAATAATGGGGTTGTGGGAAAACAAAATATCTGGAAATACTTTTGCCTTGCAGTAGACAAGTTTTGAAAATAAAAAGCAGGTGGTTAGTTTTGGAATGAAAATGGCTACATCCCGATTGGAAAAGGAATGTAAAGATAATGGGAAGGGATGGGCAGGAGCGACATGAGGAAAATGAAATGGAAATAAATTGACTATGGTTCCGGCAGAGGATCGCGGACAGAGGGAAAGTAGCTGGCGGTCTGGGTGAATTTATTTTGTTGCAAATATTTATTTTTCTGCTTGCAATGCAGAAGCCACAGCGTTACAATCCCACACAATCAATTTGGAAAAGGGGAAAGACAAATGGGATTGAATATTTTTACAGGAGACAGAAAAGAGAACATTATAAAAACATTGTGGCGGTCAAGGCTGGCGAGAGTCGGACTTATCGGTTGCAGTATTTATGTCTACAGATCATATGATTTTGGTGGTACGCTTGGACAGAATGTTGCAACGGCTGTGTTGGTTTCTGTAATGGCATTAAATACGCTGTTTATACCCAGCAGGATGTTAAGGTGCAGACATGGGAAAAGATTTTTTGTAAGTGCACTTCCAAAAAATAGATTTCGGGGATGTCATCTGGAAAAGAGAGTAGAGCATATGGACGGTTGGGAATTTGAAGAGTACTGTGCTTTTATATTAAGAAAGAATGGCTTTTCACATGTGGAAGTGACACGGGGAAGTGGAGACTTTGGAATTGACGTGATCGCAGAGAAAGCGGGGGTACGCTATGGGATTCAGTGTAAAAAATACAGTGGCACGGTTGGCTGGCACGCGGTAGAGGAAGCAAAAGCCGGTGCAGAGTATTGGGAATGTCAGCGTGCGGTAGTTCTGACAAATAGTAATTTCAGCAGGCAGGCATTGGAAGGGGCTGCTAAAATAGGGGTGGAGCTTTGGGATGGTCAAAGACTTGCATGGCTACAAAAATAATATAGTAATGACAGATCTGTTGGTTTATAATGAAGTTAGATTACAAAGAATGAAGGGGGAGGAAATGTTGTGGATAAAGAAATTATTTTAAGGGTGAACATGTATTATTTAGAGGCGGTCTACTTGGAAATCATGGAGCAATTTAAAATACATGATAAATATGAAAATCTGCGCAGCTGGGTTATTGGGATTTATGAAGTTTTAGAAACAAACAGGACAGATTTCTCTAAATACCAGCACGGACATAAAACAACTATAGCTAAGAAAATGAAAGACAATGCAATTCTTTGTAAACCATTAAAATTATTGTACAATAATCATGATGTGTTTATAAAAGAGATGAAGCGAACGCAGGAAAAATGGAAAGAAAGATTAGAGGAGTCAAAGGAAAAGATTATAGAGCTGTGTAAAAAGGATGTCAGGCAATTGGTTATAAAGTGGTTTGACCGATGTAATAAATGCCGTGAATTTGATGAGGTTATAGGGAACACAAATGCAGATATGGTTATCATCTGGATGATAAAGAGAATTCATGATTTATATTATTCCAGAATGCATACAGTGGATAAAGATCTTGGAGTGTTATGTAAGGAATTTTGTGGAATGACCTTTGTAAATATTTCTCAATGCAATATAGAGGTGCTAAGGGATGTATATAAGAAAATGAGTAATCAGATGAATAATATTAAGGCAGTGATAGACTACAACGATTTTAAGAATGGAAAAAGATAGAAAAGAGGTATTAGTCACATAAGGTGTTAATTGTATCACATAAAATGTCACACTATGTCGTTCAAGAATTGTTGTGAAACAAAAAAAGTGAAACGGTGAAAATGCAGTAATAAAGCGCATTTTCACCGTTTTTTATTTTTTGTATAAAAATAAATTTATTGTGCTTATTGTTGGAATTTACACTTCGTGCAATAATATAATTGTTCCGAGGGGGAACAGAAAACAAACGGAAAACAAAGTACATTGATAATGACCGTAGGTCTTCAAAGCCAGTCAGGGTGCGCTGTCTGGTGGAGAACATATAGAGATGATTCGAAATAATGCTGGGCTTGCTCTGCGCACCAAGGGCGTAGTCTCGGTATGGTAACTAAAAACAGTATATATTTAATATAAAGGAGATATAAAATGAAGAATTTTAACACAAATAACTATAAATGTAGTGACAATATGGAGAACGTGAGTTTGGAAGGACAGGAGATGGGTGAAATGAAAGATACATATGAGATTAGGAAAGTCACAGAGGATGAGAATATTGTAGCAGACAGTGAGACAGTCACTGTGCAAGATAATACTACAATTGAAGTGTTGCATGGAAAAGTAAACTCTGATGCACAAAAGAAAGTCGAATACATGAAGAAACTTGAAGCAGAACAGGAACTTCCACCTGTCACAGGGGAAGAGAAGAATATTGCATTGCTCAAGTGTGAGAAAAATGGAAATGAGTATATTTTGTACGCAACTATTATCATGAATGATATTACAAAGGTGGTGAAATCGATAGACACTTTCCTGTATGACTGTGCGAAGAAGGAACCATTGATTGGTGATGATAACGTAAGTTTTACCAAAAAGACGCTCTTAAATGAGAATGCAAATTATAAGTGTCTGAATCCTTTGAAAAACTACAATGTTGATATCAGTGTGGATCAGTTGAGTTTAGCATTTGAACGGCTGATGATGTATATCGACAAAGGGAAAAGTATTTCGTCCGGGGATAATTATTCAATATTGGAAGTCTATAAAGAAATCATGAAACAAAAAGATTTTATTGTGAAAAACTATGAGGGTTGTGAAAAAAGCAGTTATCACGGAAAGAAAGTCCTAAAAATTACATCAGAGGCATTCCAAAAGATATTAAAGGAGTATGGATATAAAGTTATTAGCTTTATGAAAGGGTTAGCAAAGCATGAGGCAATAGAAGATAAAAAATACTACTACGCAACAGAGAACAGATATGCACTGACTGAAAAAAACAATACGCGCAGATATTGTCTGGTAATTCCTGAAGAAAATACAACAACGTTAGATAATAATTGTGCAGCATAAAAAATACATTTGTGGGGGCTATCCCCCACAGGAAAGGAGCAGAACATGGGACTTTTAAAGGGATACATTGGCGCAATTGAACCAGTTGCAGGAAAATTGAGATATAAATTAAATCCTGCATGTACGAAGTATATTGAACCATTCATAGGAGGTGGTGGACTTCTGTCCTGTATATCAGCTGGAAGATATGAGAGGGAAATCATCAACGATAAAAATATTGCATTGGCGAATATGTACGATCTGCTTGCAAACCCCGATACCTGTGAGGAAGCAAGGAATGTTTTGGAAAGTATTGAAAAGCCAGACAACGAAGAAGAGGCAAGAAAGCAGTATAAGGAAGCAATACAATTTACGGGAAAATACATAGAAAAGTGTACGTGCATATCTGATCATATAGAGTTTAATGAAATAGGTGGATTGGAAAAGCGTATGAAATTGTTAAAAGCAGCTTATATCAAATATACACAGAGCTTTAATTGTGGAGGACAGAGCTATAGAAAATTTGGGGATAACGTTAAATATCAATGGGGTGTGAAAAGAAATGTGGATGAGACAATCCGAAGACTACATGGGGTTGAAGTTATGTCAACAGTTTCTGGAAATGTTATAGAAGATTATATTAATGATGCACAGGCACAGCTTGTATTAGACCCTCCATTTGTAGGACTGTACCGCAGGTCACAGAAGCTATATGACGTGGAAATGTCAGGTTTGCATCAGCATATATCATTAGCAAAATATATTGCACAGGCTAAAGCATCCATATTGTTATTAGGATATCGTGCACCGGATGGATTACCGACAATTTATGATGCTATTTTAAGCAGACAATACAACTGGCGGTGTTACTTGGTGGATCAGCGTAGCGGACCCGAAGTGTGTAAGAAGGGCGAAAAAAAGTATAAAAACAGTCTTTATGTATGGACAAATACAACACCTCAGACAAGAGATGCATGGTTTGCGTCACAGATAGATTACAAGGACGAATTGAATGAAGTGGATTTCTGGAATCTCATAGCAGAACATATTCTGCAAGGCGATATAAAAAATATGGCATTGCTGGATTATATGGATGCTTTTGATAGTCTCAAAAAGAAAGATAAAGAACTTTTATCGGGAACATTGATGGAAACTAAAGTTATGCGTGAGGCTGAATTTTGTTATAAAAGATACGCGTTGAAAAGAAAGAGGGAGGAGAGATGCACAAGTTAATGTTAACAACACAGGAAATAATGAACCTTACACATTGCAGTCGGGCAAAGGTTGAAAAGGCTGGCAGAGAAGCAAAGGCAGAGGTCGTGGTTGGTGCTTACAGACGCTGGAACTGGGACAGGCTGGTGGAATATTATGGGGGAACATCTATGGAGAGCAGAGAAATTATGTTATCAACGCAGGAACTGATGCAGGTTCTTGGGTGTGGGCGAAGGAATGCAGAGAAGATCGGAAAGCTTGCAAATGCACAGTTTGTATGTGGCAGTTACAAACGCTGGAGCATGGATAAAATCAGACAATTCGTTTACAGAGAAGCAAATTGACACGGAATAAATGACGAATGGACTTGACAAAAGGGGAGAGGGCTGGTACCCTCCCCCATCAAAAAAGAAAGGTGGATTCATTATGAAAAAAAGAAAAGACAGAAATGGTAGAGTGCTCCCTGATGGAGTAAGTTTAAGAGCAGACGGAAGATACATATACAGATATCGGCTGCATAGTAAACAAAAGTACTTGTATTCAAATGATTTACAAGATTTAAAATCAAAGATAGAGGAGCTAAAAATTGATGTAGCAAGTGGCGCGAATATAGAAATAAAGAATATGTGCTTGAATGAGTGGTACCCGCAGTATTTAAAAAACTTCAAAGAAGGAAAGATTAAGGCATCCAGCTATATGAATAAGGTCAGTTTTTATAATTCATATGTGAGGGACTATGATCTTGGAGTTACACCAATGAAGGACATTAAAAGAGTGCAAATTGTTAAACATTTTCAGTGGCTTGCGGACAAAAAACATCTAGCAGACGGAACGTTGCGAGCTCTTGCAAGTATGTTAAGGGCGGCATTGCAGGAAGCTGTATACAGTGGAGGATTGCCAAACAATCAGTGTGACAATATAATGAAGTATGTCGTTGCAAAGCCGAGGAAAGAAGTAGAAGCCCTGACAAAGGAAGAGGTCGACAATTTGATTGGATTTTTAAAGGAAGACGGCTTTCAGAAGGTGTACTTGCCGATAGTTGGAATCCTGCTGGGTACGGGAATGCGTTTTGGTGAATGTGATGGTCTGACCTGGGATGATGTGGATATGGACAAGCGATGCATCCATGTCAGAAAAACTTTAAATTATCGTGTGCGTGAAGTTGGTGGTGGGCATGTTTATTTTATAACATCACCAAAGACAGAGAATGCATATCGGGCTATTCCTATGAGCGAGGATGTGTACCGCCTTTTTCAAATGCAGCGAGAATATCAGAAGAATATGAGAATCAGAAACGACATCAAGATTGAACAATATGACAACGCAGGAAATGTTGTGGCAAAGTATAGTAAATTTATTTTTACAACAAAATTAGGAAAGCCTTTTACACATGAAGGTTTAGTGTGTTCCCTAACACGCATTATAAAAAAATATAACGCAAGGGAAATGGAAGAAGCAAGCAGGGAAGGAAGAGAACCCAGCCTTTTGCCGGAGAAGATCACACCACATATGTTCCGGCATACATTTTGTACAAGATTGGTTGAAAATAAAGTTTCGTATGAGAGCATGAAAGCGTTGATGGGACACAGCAGCATCAAAACCAGTATTGATATTTATTGCAGTATTGCAAAATCACTGACCTTGCAGAATCAGACAAAACAAGATGTAGAGGGATTGACCAGTATATTTTAGAAAAAGGGCTGGCGGTTTATGCCAGCCGGTTTCTTTACTTTTAAGAGATGCTGATGTATAGTTAGAGTAGCTTTTGGGGAGAATTTTTGACACAAAGCTATGGGAAAATGGGTTTCTTTTTTAGAATTTTGACACAACATTTGACACCGATTTTATGAAAACAGGGTACATTTATAAGGGGATATGCCTAACATGTTTTATGGGAAAGTCGTTGAAAAATAAGGAATGGTACGTGGATGGCAAGGCTCCCTTGAGCCTTGGCTATGATGCCTTACGTTTGCGAATAGACCTAGTAATACCAAGGGTTTCAGCGTTTGGAGACGTAGAGTTGACACAAGTTTGACACAACATTTGACCAACGATTCAGAAGATGGATCGTTGGTCTTTTTTTATGTAATGGCATAGTGACAATATCTAATAATGTTAAGTTGGTTTATTATGGGAAAGAATAAAATTATGGCATATTATACTTGATTAAGAACTATAGCAATGATACAATAATGCAAAATGTTGACATCAAATACATTTTTACTTTCCAAAATGTTGATAATACGCACTGGTAGAAAGAAATTTTGTTGATAGGGGTATTATGTTAAAAAGAAAAGCAATTGCTTCAATAAAAAACTGGGTTAACACAAAAAATAAAAAATGCCTTGTTGTACAGGGAGCCAGGCAAACAGGAAAAACATATATTATTGAACGGTTTGCAGAAGACAATTATGAGGAACTGCTTGAAATCAACTTTAAGCAGATGGTTTCTGCCGTTGACATTTTTTCCGGTGATCTTACGGTAGATAATATGGTTATGGCTATGCGTTTCCGCTTTCCTGAAAAGAAAATTCTGCCAGGGAAAACTTTGATTTTTCTCGATGAGATTCAAGAGTGCCAGGAAGCAATCACATCCCTTAAATTCTGGGCAATCGATAACAGATATGATGTTATTGTGTCGGGATCGCTTCTTGGAATCGATTATAAACGTGCATCGTCTTATCCGGTCGGTTATGTTGATTATCTGAGAATGTATGGAATGGATTTTGAAGAGTTTCTCTGGGGAATGGGGATTTCTGAAGACATGATCGGAAACCTCTGCGGATATCTGGAATCAAAGACCGTGATACCTGAGGCGATTCATTCCCAAATGATGAATTATTACAGACAGTATATAGCAATAGGTGGTATGCCGGAAGCTGTACAGAAATATGTAGATACAAAGGATTTCAGAGAGGTTGATAAGATACAGAGGAGTCTCTTATTGGGATATCAGTATGATATAGCACATTATGCAACTGCGGAAGAAAAGGTAAAAGCAGAGAAATGTTATCTTTCACTTGCAAAGCAGCTGCTTGATAAAGAAAACCACAAATTTCAATATAAAGAAGTTGAGCATGGAGGCAGAGCACAAAAGTATTTTTCAAGTATTGAGTGGTTGCTTCGTGCAGATATGGTACATTTAAGTAAACTTGTGACGGATGTCAGATTTGATCTGGATGATTATGCAAGAGATGATTTTTTCCGGGCTTATACAACTGATTTATCATTGTTGATGGCGATGAAGGACTTTTCATTAAAACAGCATATTGTAGAAAACACTTTAGAGGGAAATTCCAAAGGCGGTATCTATGAATATGCAATAACAGATGCTCTGTATAAAAAGGGATATCAGTTATATTTTTATAAAAATGAGACAACGAAAAGAGAAATAGATGTAGTGATCCAAAAAGATGGAATGGTAGTTCCGATTGAAGTAAAAGGCGGAAATACGAGGGCAAATTCCTTAAAGTCACTTATGAAGAATCATAAAGATATTTCTTATGGGTATAAATTTGCAGATGGAAATATCGGTGTGGGCGAAGATGGTATCATTACATTGCCGCTGTATATGATTGCATTTATTTAATTCATCCATCTTCCACGTTTGGCCCCGCCTCAGATATGGGAAAGAGTTCTGTCAGCTTTAAGACCGACTGCCTTTTGGGATAGCCGGTCCTTTTGCATGTTTCTAAGATAAATTAATCAAAGATGATCAGAGCCATAAATACAACCGGTTCATTGCCAATTGGTTTTAAAGCGTGTCCGCATCCGTCTGGTGTATAGGTTACATCTCCGGCTTTTACAGTGCGTGTGGTTCCGTTATCGTTATATTCTGCGGTACCGGAAAGAATGTAATAAGTCTCACTTTCATTTTTATGTTCGTGATAACCAAGAGAAGATCCCGGCTGAATGGTTACCTGTGCATACAGACCACATTTTCCGTTTAATTCTTTTTCTCCGAGGATGCGTTTGATGGTTACTTCGCCATCTCCGCCGGCCATGTTTTTAACTACTTCTGTTACTGTTTCCATTATGAGTACCTCCTTGTGTAGTGGTTTACGCCATTACTATAGCATAGTTTGCACAAAAGATAAATCTTATTATACGGCTTTTGCCTGTGTCTGTCTGGTTCTGGCTTCGGTCATTGCATAAGGATCGAGAATAGAATCCAGTTCGTTTTCTTTTAACAGACCGTATTTCAATACAAGAGTTTTAACTGGAATATCTGTTTTTAAGGATTCTTTTGCCAGACTTGCAGCTTTTTTGTAGCCGATGTACGGACACAGGGCGGTGGTGATACCGACGCTTGCATCGAGAAGTTCGCGGCAGCGTTTTTCATTTGCGGTGATGCCGAGGATGCAGTTGGCGGTCAGGGTGTCCACTGCGTGTGTCAGTGTGGTAATGGAGTCAAAAAGATTGTAAAAAACAACCGGTTCAAAAGCGTTTAATTCCATCTGACCGGCTTCTGCCGCCATAGTGATGGTCGTGTCGTGACCGATAATATGAAACGCAACCTGGGAGACAACTTCCGGGATGACCGGATTGACTTTGCCTGGCATAATGGAAGAACCATTCTGCATGGCCGGAAGTGTAATCTCACCGAACCCGGCTTTTGGTCCGCTTGCAAGGATACGCAGATCATTACACATTTTGGATAAGTTGACCGCACATGCTTTCAGGCAGGAGGAAACGCGTACAAATCCGTCCAGATTCTCGGTGGCATCAAACAGATCGTCGGCCTGGGTCAGTGGGTAGCCGGTGATCTTTCCAAGGGTTGATACAATATTATCTAAATAAAACGGGGACGTATTGATTGCTGTGCCGATAGCGGTTGCCCCCATGTTTACGGGATACATTTCCGTGCGGACTTTTGTGAGACGGTCACGGTCACGGGAAATCATGGTGGCATAAGAATGGAACGTCTGACCCAGACGCATCGGCACAGCGTCTTCGAGCTGTGTACGTCCGATTTTTACAATGTGATCAAACTCTGCAGCTTTGTCATATAATGCATCGGTTAAAAGGGAAAGGCTTTTGTCTAAAGGTTTGAGAAGATCGAGAACCGTTAATTTCCCAGCGGTTGGAATGACATCGTTTGTGGACTGTGCCATATTGACGTGGTCGTTTGGATGAACAATGGTGTAGTCTCCTTTTTTGCCACAGAGCATTTCGATGGCGCGGTTGGCAATGACTTCGTTCATGTTCATGTTGGCACTGGTTCCGGCACCGCCCTGTATGCCGTCGACAATGAATTCTTTGTCAAACATGCCACAGACGACTTCGTTGCATGCAGATTCGATGGCGTTGGCAATTTCCGGTTTCAACCTTCCGGCTTTCCGGTTGGTAATGGCGGCTGCCCGTTTTATTTTTGCAAGGTTTTTAATGAAAACGGGGTGTAACCGGGTGCCGGTGATCGGAAAGTTTTCTTTTGCCCGTAAAGCCTGTACTCCGTAATAAGCATCTTCGGGTACTTCCATGGTTCCGATGGAATCTGATTCTAAACGCATGTATTCTTTCATAATTTGATCTCCTTATATTCTTCTGTTATCAGTTGTCTGTTTGTTTCTTTTCTGCGCGCTTTTTTCAATGGGACGAGAATAGCACTCCTGACATCAAAGGTAAATACTTTAAGCGATATTTGGAAAAACAGCCTGAAATTAAGATGTATAGACAAATAAAATAAAGAAAAAATAGAGGAAAACTAATAAAATAAGGCAATTTTACAGGAACGAGATATAAAAAATGAGCTGTTATTGGGGATTGCAAATGTAAATACCTGTGCTATAATGACCTCATAATTTAAAAATGATTGTGAAAAGAAGGACACAGGCGTCTAAGCAGGTGTCCTTCTTTGCGTATTTATGGAAAAATTGAGGTTTGTGTCATGAAAAAACTGGATAAAGTAGATAAAAAAATTATACAGATTCTACAGAAAAATGCCCGCACACCGCTCAAGGAGATTGCCGCACAGGTATTTTTGTCATCACCATCGGTGTCTGCAAGAATTGAAAAACTTGAACATGAGGGTGTGATCATCGGCTACACGGCAAGGGTAAATCCGCAGTATCTTAATTACCATATTAAGGCTTTCATCAATCTGGAGGTGGAGCCGCTGCAGAAGCCGGTATTTTATCCGTTCATTGAAAAAATTCCAAATGTGGTGGAGTGCAATTGTGTGACAGGGGATTATTCGATGCTGATTGAGACATTGTTTGAGACCACGGCACAGCTGGATCATTTTATCAATGAACTGCAGCAGTTTGGGCGGACAAAGACGCAGATTGTGTTTTCAACGTCCGTAGAGCAGCGGGAAGTGCCGATCGAAACAAAAGATGAATAGTTATCTCTTATGAATAGAAAAAGGATATCCGGAAATACTGTTTATAAAAAGTATAACGATCAGGAGGCAGATCATGATTGAACCGGATACCATAAAGCTGCTACGGGAATGCGACGCAGGAATCAAGATGGGTACAGCATCGATTGCGGATGTACTCGACAAGGTAAATGACACAAAATTAAAAGAAATGCTGGAAAATTGTAAGGACCAGCATCAAGATCTTCAGAAAGAACTGGAAAGTCTGCTGGAAGAATTCCATGATGATGGAAAAGAACCAAATCCAATGGCACAGGGGATGTCCTGGATCAAAACCAATGTGAAACTTGCAATGAATGATTCGGATGCAACGATTGCGGAGCTGATGACAGATGGCTGTGATATGGGCATAAAATCCCTCAGCCGCTACCTGAACCAATATCAGGCAGCAGATCATAAGGCAAAGACATTTGCCAAAAAGTTAATCAAACTGGAAGAAGATTTGTGTCAGGATCTTCGGACATATTTATAAAAGGGTGCAGGGATAAATTTTCGTCCCTGCATCTTTTTGCGCAAACGGGTTTCATATATCTTATTAAAATGTCAACTCATAGAACAAGATAGGTTGACAATAAGAAAGAAATGCGTTAAATTGTTAACAATAACTTGAGTGGAGGGTTAACAATTTGGAAAATACGAAAACAAAACGATTATCGACAAAAAGTATGGTATTGTGCGCTATGTTTACCGCTTTAGTTGCAGTAGGCGCCTTTATTCAGATTCCGGTTCCTTATATGGATTATTTTACACTTCAGTTTTTCTTCGTGTTGCTTGCAGGATTGATTCTGGGTGGAAATAAGGGCGCAATATCTGTAGGCTGTTATGTATTGCTTGGGCTGATCGGAATTCCGATTTTTGCCGCAGGTGGAGGAATTGGATACATATTCCGACCGAGTTTTGGTTATCTGGTCGGATTTATTGCGAGCGCGTTTGTGACCGGAAAAATATGTGAAAAGTTAAAAGCAAGTTATAAGAATTATCTGCTTGCCTGTCTGGCCGGTTTTGTTGTGACTTATGCCATTGGAATTGTATATAAATTTATCATTTTAAATTTTTATGCACATACACCGGCGACAATTGCTGTAATCTTTTTGTCCTGTTTCCCATTGGATATGCCTGGAGATTTTGTGCTATGTCTGCTGGCATCTGGTGTAGGACTTAAAATGAGAAAAAATGGATTCTGTCTGAACGAATAGGAAGGATGGATTAAAATTATGGGAAAAGGAATTTTTGTGACAGGCACCGGCACAGATATCGGAAAAACATATGTTACCGCATTGATCGTAAAAAAACTGGCAGATGCAGGAATCCGTACAGGGTATTATAAAGCGGCTTTATCGGGAGCCAAATCCATAGGTGATAGTGATGCGGGATATGTGAAAAAGATTGCCGGGATTACACAGGAAGATACCAGTCTGCTATCATATTTGTATCAAAATGCGGTATCTCCTCATTTAGCTGCTCAAATAGAAGGTAATCCAGTTGATCCAGAGAAAATAAAAAAAGATTTTGACAAGGTAAAGAGCAAATTCGATTATGTCACGGTAGAGGGAAGCGGCGGTATTGTCTGTCCCATCCGCTGGGACAAAGAACATAAGATTTTGTTGGAAGATATTGTAAAGGCGCTGAACCTGAATACGCTGGTGATAGCGGATGCCGGCCTTGGTACGATCAATGCGGTTGTTCTGACGATAGAATATATCCGGAATCATGGAATGGGTGTAAAAGGAGTGATCCTAAATCATTACGTGGGTGGAATCATGCAGGAAGATAATGCAAGAATGATTGAGGAATTAACAGGCATACCGGTCATTGCGAAAGTAAAAGATGGTGACGGGGAACTTGCAATTGATATAGAAAAACTGAAGAAGATTTATAACTAGGGGAAAAAGGGAACTTTACTATGGTAAGGGACCCTTTTTTTCATTTGTGGGAAAGTAATGGCTGGTTGCATTCCTTATAGAATCTGGCGTATAATAAGATCACTGAACTAACAGAAAACAGGAATAATGATTGTAATGAAAGAGAATCAAGACTGTAACTTACAAAGTGTATATCAGCAGATAGTGGAAATTTCAAAAAAATATCAGGTAAAAAAAGTAGTATTATCTGGATCACGTGCGCGTGGAACTAATATGCCCAAAAGCGATATCGATCTGGCAATTTATGGATGTGCAGATTTTGGAGGTTTGTCGGATAGTTTAAATGAGGATCTGTGGTCGCTTTTAAAGCTGGATATTATCAATATGGATGATAAATACGTGTCAGCTGAATTGGTATCCGAGATAGAGAAAGATGGGGTTGTTTTATATGAAAAAGTTTGATCAGTATATTGGAGTGTTTGTTTTGTTGGAACAGCAGATCCGTGCCCAGTATGGAGATGAGGTGTTAGAGCAGCTATGACAAAGTGGTATCGTGCGTGTGTGAACTACATTCATTCTGTGCCGGAATATAACTGTGCACTCGAACAGGAACGATTTACGGAAAAAGCCGCAATTGCAGCAATACATAAATTAAAACGCTATTATGATGAAAAGCATTTTGTAAAAGATCCGGATTATATGGTGCGGATGGATCGGCTGCTTTCGGTGATTAAGGATCATGAGACGGATGAAGAGATGGATCAGTGGAAGGTCTGGCTGAAATATTTTGTCACTATGGGTGGCGGTGAGTGGAATGAATTCTGGGGAGATGTGAAATAAGAAGAAAACAGCAGGGAATTTATGATGGATATCATAGATTTCCTGCTGTTTCTGCATAAAAGGATGTTGATACATCGTATGTTGAGGTTTATGGTTTTTGGAAATATTCTACAAATTAAATATTTCAAAGCGTTAAGATGTTACAGTTAAAAAGCCAATCATACAGAAAAATGATGATGAGAGATAATCTGCTTGCGAAATAAGAAAAAGGATGTTAACATAATAGCTATCGGAAAAGTTTGGAGAAAGAAAAATAAAAAGATCGGAGGTGAAAGAAGGATGACACAGGAAGATATTGTGATTTTATCACAGTTGTTAGATCAGAAATTTGAACCTGTATACACAAGGCTTGATTTACTGGAGAGTGATGTCAGGGAACTCAAAAGTGGAATGTCTGAAATAAAACAGAGAGTAGCCAGTGTGGAACAGAAAGTAACGGAACTGGATCAGAGAGTAGCCAGTGTGGAACAGAAAGTAACGGAACTGGATCAGAGAGTAGCTGGAGTGGAACAGAAAGTAACGAAGCTGGAACAGAAGGTAACGGAACTGGATCAGAGAGTAGCCAGCGTGGAACAGAAAGTAACGAAGCTGGAACAGAAGGTGACGGAACTGGATCAGAGAGTAGCCGGAGTGGAACAGAAAGTAACGAAGCTGGAACAGAAGGTGACGGAACTGGATCAGAGAGTAGCCGGAGTGGAACAGAA